>Ga0066903_100000639_pt1 | contig 22916 bp, 20 predicted proteins | sample PanSoiMetaGPlot1_FD_67491 | JGI IMG/M metagenome (GOLD analysis project Ga0066903, IMG submission 67491) | Tropical forest soil microbial communities from Panama analyzed to predict greenhouse gas emissions - Panama Soil - Plot 1 (version 2) | ecosystem: Environmental > Terrestrial > Soil >... | reverse complement strand
GCGCGCATGCAGGGGCCGGGCGGCAGCGAGGTGACCCTGGTGGTCGAGCGGCGGGGCCGCGACCTGACCTTCCGGATCCGGCGCGCGAAGTACGAGGTGAAGGCGGTCGAGGGCCACCTGCTCGACGAGGGCGTCGCGTACGTGAAGCTGCGCGTCTTCGCCGCCGGCGTCGACAACACGCTGGAGAAGCTGCTCGATCAGCTGTCGGCCAAGAGCCCGGGCAAGAGCATGAAAGGCCTGGTGCTCGATCTGCGCCGCAACCCGGGCGGCCTGCTGGACCAGGGGATCCGCGTCGCGGACCTGTTCATCTCCGAGGGGCTGATCGTCAAGACGGTGGGCAAGGGCGGGCACGTGATGGACGAGGCGAAGGCGCACAGCAAGGGCACCTGGTCGGGATTTCCGATGATCGTGCTCGTCGACGGCGCCACCGCGTCCGCCGCCGAGATCGTCGCGGGCGCGCTGCAGGATCACAACCGCGCCGTCGTGCTCGGCACGCAGACGTTCGGCAAGGGATCGGTCCAGACGGTGATCGACCTGGACGGCTGCGGCGGCAAGCCGTGCGGTCTCAAGCTGACCGTCGCGCGCTATTACACGCCGAACGGGCGGTCGATCCAGGGGCAGGGGATCACGCCCAACGTCGTCGTCGACGCGACCGCGCCGCCGGCCGACGCGTCCGACGCCGACATGCCGCGCGAACGTGACCTGCACAAGCGCCTCAAGAACGAACAGGGCGAGAAGTCGACCGCCGCGCGGCGGCTGGACGACTACCAGCTGCAAATGGCGCTGGACTACCTGCACTCTTGGTCGCTGTTCTCGCAGCAGATCGGGCGGAAGTAGCGCCCGCCTGAGCTTGATTTTGCTTTCGAATTAAGGTCTTCTCCGACGACTGACTGACGGCGCGCGAGGCGCCGCGCTCTCGCTCTCTCAAGGAGGACACATGTCGTTCGGAGCAGCCCCCCCCGGCGGTGGTATGGACGAATACCAGCGGCTCATGGCCGAGCGGAACGCGTCCGCCAAGAAGAAGCGGATGCTGTTCGCGTTGGTGGCGATCGCCGGGGTCGCGGCGATCGGCTACTACGTGCTGGGGAACCGGAAGAAGAACGAGGCCGCGCAGAAGATGCTGGACGCGGGCGGCAAGTTCGCCGAGCACGACAAGATGGACATGGGCCCGTTCTGGTCCTGCGTGATGGGCACCGACACCGACGTCGGCATGTTCCAGAACGCCGATCAGATCCAGCAGCGCGTCGAGAGCGCCTACTTCACCCAGCAGAAGACCTACTCCGAGCACCTCACCAGCGAATGCGTGCCCAAGCTGGAGGGCGCGCGCGGATCGCTCTCCGGGCTGGCCACCGAGATGCCCGATGCGCTGAAGCCGCCGATGGACAAGTACATCGGGGCGCTGCCCAAGATGCAGGAGGGGCTGGAGAGCTACGCCGAGAAGTTGAAGTCGCGCGGCGCCGTCAAGGACGTCGACGCGAGCATCCAGGAAGTCGGCGGCGCGTTCACCGCCGAGCCGACGGCGGAGTCGGTCGCGTTCGAGAAGTTCATGGTCTGCGCGATCCCCGACCTCGACAAGAAGAAGGACATCCAGGCGGTGCTCGAGTTCCTCGCCGACACCTGCAAGAAGGATCCGGTCCCGTTCATGACCAAGGTGCGCGCCGACTGCGGCAACCTGGTGCAGAACGTCGACAAGGACGCGAAGCCGGCGCCGTCGAAGACGTTCAAGGCCAACGCGAAGAAGTTCTACGAGGAGCAGCAGCGCCAGCTTCAGGCCTGGGAGTGGTGCGGCAAGAAGTCGCGCAAGGGCAAGAAGGTGCTGGACCTGGAAGCCTTCCTGACCGCCGCCGGCGACTACATCGAGGCGCGCGGCGAGGTGGTTCAGACCGCGCGCGAGCAGGCCGCGCAGATCACCGGCCAGCCTTTGCCGAAGGAGAAGAAGAAGCCGGGCGAGGCGGGCGAGGCCGAGGCGCCGCCCGCAAAGAAGTAGCGGGGCGTTCGCCCGGCGACGGCGCGCGATCGCCCAGCCGCTGGGCGGCGCGCGCGTAGAGCGCCTCCCGTCCCTCGTCCACCACCCATCGTCTGCCGCTCGCGCCGACCGCCCCGACCACGCCCATCGCGTCGTTGAATTTGGCGTCGCGGCGCCGCTCGGACAAGCTCTGCCCGGCGCGTTCCGGCCAAGCTCCGTCGCCGCCGCTCGCATTCGTGATTACGTTCCCGAGAGGACCAACGCGGGACGACTGACGTGCGGATTGCGCAGGTTTCACCCCTCTTCGAGAGCGTGCCACCGAAGCTGTACGGCGGCACCGAGCGGGTCGTGCATTTTCTGACCGAGGCGTTGATCGACCTCGGGCACGAGGTGACGCTGTTCGCGAGCGGCGATTCGCAGACCCGGGCCGAGCTGGTGGCTTGCGCGCCGGCGGCGCTGCGGCTGGACGAAACCTGCAAGGACCAACTGGCCCGGCACGTGAACATGTTCGAGAGCGTGTTCGCCCGGGCGAACGAGTTCGACGTCCTGCACTTTCACACCGACTACCTCCACTTTCCGCTGGCGCGGCGCCAGCCGGTCGCGCACGTCACGACGATGCACGGGCGGATGGACATCCCCGACTACGTGCCGCTGTTCGGCACCTTCGCCGAGACGCCGCTGGTCTCGATCTCGGACGCGCAGCGCGAGCCGCTGCCGGACGCGAACTGGATCGGCACCGTGTATCACGGCCTGCCCGCCGATCTCTATCGGCCCTGTCTCGGCCGCGGAAAGTATCTGGCGGTGGTCGGCCGCGTGTCGCCCGAGAAACGGATGGATCGCGCGGTGGAGATCGCGCGCCGCGTGGGGATGCCCCTCAAGGTCGCGGCCAAGATCGACGACAAGGACCGCGACTACTACGAGAGCGAGATCAAGCCGCTGTTCGCCGATCCTCTGGTGGAGTTCGTGGGCGAGATCGGCGAGAGCGAAAAGAACGACTTCCTGGGCAACGCGGCGGCGTTCCTGTTCCCGATCGACTGGCCGGAGCCTTTCGGGTTGGTCATGATCGAGGCGATGGCGTGCGGCACTCCGGTCGTCGCGTTCCGCTGCGGTTCGATCCCCGAGGTGATGCGTGACGGGGTCTCTGGCTACGTCGTCGATTCGCTGGATGCGGCGGTGGCCGCCACGAAGCGGGCCGTCGCGCTGCCCCGCGACCGCGTGCGCGCCTACTTCGATCGGCGGTTTCTCGCGCCCCGCATGGCGCGCGACTACGTCACGATCTATCAAGAGCTCGCGGCGAGCGCGCGGTTGCGCCAGGGGCGCGGCCGGACGGCGTTCGGGTTGGCGGCGATCGATGCGGACGGCGACACCGACGGCGCCCACGCGGTCGAAGGGCTGGGCGGCGAAGCGGGTGTCGGGATGGATTAGCCGCCATGCCGACCTTCGGAACGGCGGCGGACGACGAAGTCGTCAGCCTTCACGAGCAACACTACATCCAGGCCACCTCGTCGCGCGCGGACGACCGCACCCGCGTGCTGAAGCACGGCGAGACGTTCGCGGTGTTCGATCGGTTCGGCGACCTGCAGCCGGTCGGGCTGGGCGAGCAGGGCATCTATCACGAGGGCACGCGCTTTCTGTCGCGGCTGGAGCTGCGCCTGGGCGGCCGGCGTCCGCTGCTGCTGTCGTCGACGGTGAAGAAAGAGAACGACCTCCTGACGGTCGACCTCGCGACGCCCGACCTCAAGGACCAGACGGGGCAGCTGATCTTGCCGCGCGGGACGCTGCACGTCTTTCGTACCAAGTTCCTGTGGCGCGGGTGCTGCTACGAACGGCTGCGTATTTCGAATTTCGCGCTGACCGCGATCGACGTCGAGCTGGCGCTCAGCTTCAACGCCGACTACGCCGACATCTTCGAGGTGCGCGGGTCGAAGCGCGAGCGGCGGGGGACGCGCCGCGAGCCGGCGGTCCTGGACGGCGGCCGCGTCGAGCTCTCGTACGAAGGGCTGGATCGGATCGTGCGGCGGACGCGGCTGGCGTTCGATCCGCCCCCCGACGATCTGGGTGGCGCGCAGGCGCTGTATCACCTCCGGCTGCCGTCGCGCGGGACGACGACGATCTACCTGACGTTGACGTGCGACGACGGGGCTGACGCCGCGGCGGGTGACTACGATCGGGCCTGCGCGGCGCTGACCACGGCCGTGGCGGCCGGCCAGCTGTCGCGCAGCCGCGTGCGTGCGCCCGGTTCGGAGCTGGACGAATGGGTGGCGCGCTCGGTGTCGGATCTCGAAATGATGATCACGACGACGCCGCAGGGTCCTTACCCCTACGCGGGCGTTCCCTGGTTCAGCGCGCCGTTCGGGCGCGACGGCATCATCACCGCGCTGCAGACGCTGTGGCTGGCGCCCGACATCGCGCGCGGCGTGCTGGCGTTCCTCGCCGACACGCAGGCGACGGCGTCGGAGCCGGAGCGCGACGCCGAGCCAGGCAAGATCCTGCACGAGGCGCGGGGCGGCGAGATGGCCGCGCTCGGCGAGGTGCCGTTCGGGCGCTACTACGGCAGCGTCGACGCGACGCCGCTTTACGTGATGCTGGCGGGCGCCTACCACCGGCGCACCGGCGACGCCGGCTTCCTGCGCAGCATCGCGCCGGCCGTGCAGCGCGCGCTGGACTGGATCGAGCGTTACGGCGACGCCGACGGCGACGGCTTCGTCGAGTACGCGCGCCGGACGCCGAGCGGCCTCGTGCAGCAGGGCTGGAAGGACTCGCACGATTCGGTGTTTCACGCCGACGGCACTCTGGCGGAGGGGCCCATCGCGCTGGTCGAGGTGCAGGCGTACGTGTTCGGCGCCTGGCTGGCGGCGGCCGAGATCGCGATGGCCCTGGGCGAAGGGGGGCAGGCGGTCGCGCGGGCGGAGAGCTACCGGCGACGCGCCGAGGGGCTGCGCGCCCGGTTCGAGTCGGCCTTCTGGGACGAGGCGCTGGGCACCTACGTGCTGGCGCTGGACGGAGCCAAGCGCCCCTGCCGGGTCGCGAGCTCGAACGTCGGGCACGCGCTGTGGACCGGGATCGTGGCCGACCGGGCGCGCGCCCGCCGGGTGGCCGACCGCCTGATGGACGACGACAGCTTCACGGGCTGGGGCGTCCGCACCATCCCCGCCTCGCAGGTTCGCTACAACCCGATGGCGTATCACAACGGATCGGTCTGGCCGCACGACAACGCGATCATCGCCGACGGGTTCTCGCGCTACGGCTTCCGCGATCTGGTGGTGCGCCTGTTCGAGGCGATGAAGGACGCCAGCGTCGCGGTGGAGATGCGCCGCCTGCCCGAGCTGATCTGCGGCTTCCCGCGGCGGCCGGGCGAGGGACCGACGCAGTACCCGGTCGCGTGCGCGCCCCAGTCGTGGGCGGCGGCGTCGGTGTTCATGCTGTTATCGGCGGCGCTGGGCCTGTCCGTCGACGGCTGCAACAACGAGATCGCGCTGACGCGGCCGGTGCTGCCCCCGTCGATCCCGACGCTGCGCCTGACCGGGTTGCCGGTCGGCGCCGGCAGCGTCGACATCCTGCTGGAGAACCAGCCGCACGACGTCGGCGTCACGGTGCTGCGCCGCGACGGCGACGTGCGCGTCACGGTCGTGAAGTAGGCTTTTCGAACGCGCGCGCCGCTTCGATCGACGTCGTGTACTGCCCGACGCCGCTGACCAGCAGGACCATGCCGGGCACGCCGGCGACGATCGCCGGCGGCAGGATGACCTGGCCGTTCGAGCCGTTGCGGAACGCGATCGCGAAGGCGGCGAAGATCCCGAGCAGCAACCCGCCGACGACCATCTCGGCGTTGCCGGGGTGGTCGATCGCCTTGACGTTATCGCGCCCGACGCGCTGGAGCCGTCCCTGGTCGTCACGCAGGTACAGAGCGTCGGCGTCCGAGCGTTCGATGACCGCGTCCATCTCGATGCCGTCGGTGCGCGTGACAGTGGCGCTCGCCGCGCAGCCGCCGAAAGCGATCAGGACGATGACCGCGATCAGCCTTCGCCCCGCGATCATCGGAGCGAGAACGCGCGCGGCAAGAGGGTGCCCAGCGTCGTGCCGCTGGTGACCGCGCCCTTCGCGCCGGCCAGCAGGACCTCGGTGGACGGGCCGCCGAACTCCGTGAGCACCTGGCGGCAGGCGCCGCAGGGGGTCGCGGCCGGATCGGCGACGACGGCGACCGCGTGGATCCGCTTCGCGCCGGCGGCGACCGCCGCGGCGACCGCGTGGCGCTCGGCGCAGACGGTCAAACCGTACGAGGCGTTCTCGACGTTGCAGCCGGCGTGGACACGACCGCGTTCGTCGAGAACGGCGGCGCCGACGCGGAACTTCGAGTACGGCGCGTGCGCGCGCGCGCGAGCGGCGCGCGCCGCCTGCACCAGCCGCCGCCGCTGCGCCGGCGTCATCACGTGGGCAGCGCCGCGACGACCGCGACGATCAGCTTCCCGAGCGCGTCCGCGCCCGCGCTGGCGGCGCGGGTCACGTCCTCGTGGCGCAGCGGGCCCGGGTTGACGCCCGCGGCCGGGTTGGCGACCAGCGACAGCCCGAGCACGGCCACGCCCGCGTGGCGCGCGGCGATCACCTCGTGCACCGTCGACATGCCGACCAGGCCGGCGCCCAGCGTGCGCAGCAGGCGCACCTCGGCCGGCGTCTCGTAGGCGGGGCCGGCCATGCCGGCGTAGATCGCCTCGCGCAGCGGGCGGCCGATCGCGGCCGGCGCCGCCACCGTCGCGATCGCGCGCAGCCGCGGGTGGTAGGCCTCGGACATGTCGACGAAGCGCGGCCCGAGACGCTCGTCGTTCGGTCCGGTCAGCGGCGACACGCCGGTCAGGTTGATGTGGTCGGAGATGGCGACGATCTCGCCGGGCGCGAAGGCCGGGTCGACGCCGCCCGACGCATTCGTGACGATCAAGGTCCGCACGCCCAGCGCGGCGACGACGCGCACGCCGAAGCCGATCTCGCAGGGCGAGTACCCTTCGTAGCCGTGGACGCGCCCGCATAGAAGGAGCGCGGTCTTGCCGGCGATGGTGCCGGCGACCAGGCGGCCCGGGTGGCCGGCGACGGTCGTCTCGGGAAAACCGGGGAGCGACGCGTAGAGAACGCTGCGCGCGCCCTCGAGCCGATCGGCGACGCCGCCCAGGCCGGACCCGAGCACGACCGCGACGTCGGCGCCGTCGATGGCCAGCTGCTCGGCCGCGGAATGCGCCGCGCCCTGCACCCGGTCGAAAAAAGACGCGTCGAGCTTCATCCGTCGCGCGCCTCCGTGGCGGTGTCGAGGAACGACGTCACCGCTTGCAAGAAAGGCCCGGGCGCCTCGATGTGCGACAGGTGGCCGGCGTCGGCGATCGGGGCGAAGCGCGCGCCCGCGATGGCGCCGGCGATCTGCTTCATCTCGGCGGCCGGGGTCACCTGATCCTCGACGCCGCACACGACCAGCGTCGGGCAGGCGATCGCGCCCAGCTCGCCGGAGCGGTCCGGGCGATCGCGGAGCGCCTCGATGCCCGCGCGCAGGCTGGCGGCGCGCGGCTCGGCGCGGGCGGTGACGTGGGCGATCAGCGAAGGCGGCGCGTGGGGCGACAGCAGCCTGGGCAGCGACGTGGCCAGGTAGACGATCGGGCCCGCGTTCGCCAGCGTCGCCAGCGCGGTTGCGCGGGCGGCGCGCGTCTCGGGGCTGTCCGCGGCGGCGCGCGTGTCGGCGAGCACCAGCGCCGACAGGCGGTCGCGGTGGCGGGCCGCGAACGCCAGCGCCGCGTACCCGCCCATCGACATGCCGAGCACGGTGGCGCGCGTGACGTCCAGACGGTCGAGCAGCGCCGCCAGATCGTCGGCGAGATCGGCGATCGCGAACGGGCCCGCCGGCGGCAGCTCGCCGAAGCCGCGCGCGTCGACGGTGATCACGCGGCGGCGCGCCGCGAGCGCGTCCGCGACGCCGGCCCAGATGGTGCGCGAGAAGGGGAACGGGTGCAGCAGAACCGTGGCCGGACCGCTGCCGCGATCGTCGTAGCCGATCGGTGTCGCCCCCGAGCTCGCCATATCGATGTGAAAGCTACCGTAGTGCCGGGGATAAGGAAAACCAGCCGCAGGGCTCGACCAAACGCGGCCCGTTTCAGGCGCCAGTCGGGGGGCAGGGTGCGACGCCGCAGAACGGGGACGAGAACGTGCCGTCGAGCGTGGCGGTCCCGTCGAGGACAGTGAACGAGCCCTCGACGTGAGAGACGGGGCCGCCGTCCGGGGCCGTCTCGGGCGCATCGGCAGTCGAGGTGATGGTGACGGTCGCCGCCCCCTGCCGACCGGAGATCCCGGCGTGGACAGTCTGCGTGCCCATCAACAACCGGATTGCCGTCCCGCCGTCCAGTGTCTGGGCGAAGAGGCTGAACGAGATCGCCGGTGTGGATGCCCCGTTGCCTGCGATCATGAACTGGACCGTCGGCGTCGGCACGCAGACCTGCCCGCTCACGACGATCGCGGTCGCCACGAACGGACCGTCAGCGGTGCTGCCGGTCCCGCTGACGGTGCCGTCACCGCACGAGGTGAGCGCCGGCGCGTCCGTGCTTTGGGCGCCGTCCGGCGACGGCGAATCCGACACCGGCAGGCTGGAGCGGCATGACGCCGCGGACGACACGCCGAGAATCAGCCCGAGAGTCGCCGCCCACCGAAGACGCATCCCGTGGAGCTTAACTCACAAGCTCAGGGCCTGGAGAGGGCGGCGTGATCGGCGAGCAGCTTTTCGGCGGTGACGAAGCGCGGCTCGATGTCGACCGGGACCTTGGTGAGGCGATCGAGGACGGCCTTCACCTCCGGGCGGATGGCGGCGCGCGTTCGCAGCATCTCGGCGGCCTTCGCGCCGTCGCCCGCCGCCTGGACGTTCATGATCTCGGCGGTCAGCGCGCGCACCGCCTGCTTGGCCTTGGTCGGATCGACGGAGAACGTCCCGTCCTTCGCGACCTGGACCGCGCCCGCGTCGAGCAGCGCGTTCAGCTGCAGCGCCATCCCGGTGGCGTGGGCGTCCGCGCCGAAGCGGAGGCTGCGGAAGGCGGACGCCAGGAACGTCACGTAGACCGATCGCTCCATCCCCCGGTCGAGCACGCCCTTGTCGATCAGGAACTGCAGGGCGAAGAGGCCGGAGACGTCGGCCTTCGCCTCCTCGAGCGCGCCGTAGCTCTGTTGCAGCGCGGCCCGCACGGTCATCGTCTTGCCGGCGACCGTCGCCTGGTGTGGGCCGAGGCCGTGCATCAGCTCGTGCATCAGGATGTGCGTGAAGAACGCGTCGAACGAGACGGCCGATCGGTCGCGCGGCGCGAGCGCGATGCGGGCGATCGGCGTCAGCACGCGGTCGAACTTCGCGCGCTGCACGTTCTTGATCAGCGTCCGCTTGCTGCCGACCTGCTTGATGATCCGTTCGTCGTTGGGGAGGTTGAAGGCGGCCGCCTGGACCGCCTTGTTGGCGTCGCCGGCGCAGAAGATCTGGTTGACGACCCGGATCGGCGCCGCGGCGCCCAGCTTCGGGTTGCGAAGCTTCGCGTCGATCGGCAGGTTGTTCTCGATCTCCTGCAGCTCGCCGGCGAACTTGGCCAGCTTCGCGGTCTCCGCGTCGTCGCGCAGGCTGACGTAGGCCTCGAACGACGCCTTGGCGCTGAACCAGTTGTCCTCGTACACCTCGTACGGGCCGATGGTCGGTTCGATGCTGGCGTCCAGCTTCATCCAGGCGACGTCGCTGTCGTAGTAATCGTTGGAGAGGAAGGCGGCGGCGCGGCCTTCCAGGAACGCGCGCAGGGTCGGCTGCTGCGTCAGCCGGGCCGCATCGCGCAGCCGCCCGGCCGCCAGCGCCAGCTCGCCCTGGTATTCGACGCCGTACGGGATCGCCTGCAGCTTGCCGTCGGGGCCGCGCCGGATGGTCGTGAAGAATCCCTCCGCGGCCGCGCGCGCCGGCCCGGGCAGCGTCCGCATCCAGGTCTCCACCTCCGCCTTGGTCGCGCCCGCGGGATAGAAGTTGGCCTCGGGTGGCTTCGGCCCGACGCCGGGCAGGAACGGCCGGTCGCCGTCGAGGCGCAGCCAGGGCCCCTTGTTCTGCAGGAACGCGTGCAGGCGCGCCTGTCCGAGCGGCGAATGATCGCGCGTCAGATCGAGCAGGAGTGTCTCGTTCCCCGCCCAGACCTGCCGCAGCGCGAGAGCATCCATGATCTTCGAGGCCGCGATCAGCTCCGCCAGCGCGGCGCGCTCGCTCGCCGGCAACGCCGTCACATCGACCGTGAGATCGACCGGCGCGAGGCGTGCCGACAGCTTGTTCAGCGCGGCGGCGTCGGGGAGAGTCGCGGGCGCGGCCCCGGGATTGGAGAGCGCGCGGGTTGCGGATGCCAGACCGACGAAGACGACGCCGATGCAGACGACCCTGATCATGCGGCGAATGTAACGCAGGTGCGCGCCGGCTTCATTGCGGCAGCGCGATCGAATTTTCCTCGCGCCAGAGCAGCTTCGGATCGGGCTTGACGCGCATCTTCATGGCCTTCCAGTCGAAGTACATGTAGAGGCCCTGTGTTTGAAGCCATTCGTCCCAGGCCACGGCGTCGGGTCCGAATTTTTCTTCGGTCAGCAGCTCCAGCTCCGCCGCCAGCGCTCTCGCGACCTCCTCGTCCTTCTTGGCCTCGGTCGAGTCGCCGCGGCTCTTGGCCCGTGCAATCCGCGACGCGAGGACCGACAGGAGTTCGATCTCGTTGGTCACCTCCTGCCTGGACATCTTTGCGAGCAGCGGAAGCCTCGGGTCGCCGGCCTGCAAACCGACCTTCTTGTGGTCGATGAACTCCGACCACATGTGCTCGATCACGCGCAGACGTGATGCCGGTGTTGCGCTGGTGACGACGCCCATCCGGACACAGGCGACCTCGCTCAGCACCCAGTTCGCGCGTCCGCCGACGACGAAGAGGTCGTCCGCCTCGCGCAAGGCCTCGGTGTCGGGCGGAAGATCGCCGAGGGTCACGCGCGGATCGATCTGGACGCCGAACTTGGCGGTGTCTTTCAACGGAACGATCGACCGGCGTTCGAGCAGCGCCAGGATCGGCCTGAGCTCCCTGGGGGGGCGGGTCCGCAGGTATTTCACGATCGACAGCAACGCCTCGAAGCGATCCGTGGTCGCGATGGTCTTGACGATCTGAGCGCCGCCGCGGATGTCGGAGACCTTCGGCAACTCCGACCACTTGCACGCGGGTGGACTCTGCGCCGACAGCGCCGCGACGATCACCCAGGGCAGGCAGGTTGTCATGGAATCAGCCCAGTATCTCCATCACGAGCGGCCGCCGCGTCGCGGGTGCCCGGGGGCCGACTGCAAACGCGCGTTCGATCATGGGGCGGGCGGCGCGCTCGCGGGCGGCGTCGTCGTAGGCGACGGTGGCCAGGGGGTCGCCGCGAGACACGCGCGCGCCGACCTTGGCGTGCAGCAGGATGGCGGCGCCGGGCGCGATGCGGTCTTCCTTGCGCAGGCGGCCCGCGCCCAGCAGCGTCGCCGCCCGTCCGAGCAGGCCGGCGTCGACGCGCGAGACCACCCCGGCGCGCGCGGCGCGGATGAGGCGGTTCGATCGCGCGCGGGGCAGCCGCCGTGGATCGTCGATCGCGCGCGGATCGCCGCCCTGCAGCTGGACGCCGAGGCGGAAGCGCTCGAGGCCCGCGCCGCTGGCGATCGCGGCCTCGATCCGGCGCGCGCCGTCGCGCCGATCGCGCGCGATTCGGCCCAGCACCAGCATCTCGGCGCCGAGGCGCACGGTCAGCGCGCGCGCGTCGGCGGGGCCGCCGCCGCGGAGCACGTCGATCGCCTCGCGCACCTCGGCGGCGTTGCCGATCGCGTCGCCGAGCGGCTGGTCCATGTCGGTCAGAAACGCGCGCACCGGCAGGCCCAGCCGCCCGCCGAGCGCGATCAGCGTCCGCGCCAGCTCGCGCGCCCGCGCGCGTTCGGGCAGGAACGCGCCGCTGCCGACCTTGACGTCCATGACCAGCGCCCGCGCCCCCTCCGCCACCTTCTTCGACAGGATCGACGACGCGATCAGCGGAATCGACTCGACCGTGGCGGTCGCGTCGCGCAGCGCGTACAGCGCGCGATCGGCGGGCACCAGGCGCGCGGTCTGGCCGGCCAGGACGAAGCCGGCCCGCGCGAGCACGCGCCCGATCTCCGCGGTGGTCAGAGCGGTGCGGAAGCCGGGGATCGCCTCCAGCTTGTCGAGCGTGCCGCCGGTGTGGCCGAGCGCGCGGCCCGCGATCATCGGTACCGTCAGCCCGCACGCCGCGGCCAGCGGCGCCAGCGCGAGGGAGATCTTGTCGCCCACCCCGCCCGTCGAGTGCTTGTCGACCGGCGTACCCAGGCGGTCCCAGCGCAGCCGCTCGCCGGAGTCGATCATCGCCTCGGTCCAGACGCCGAGCTCGCGCGTGGTCATGCCGCGCCAGACGATCGCCATCAGCAGCGCCGACAGCTGGTAGTCGGGGATGTCGCCGCGCGCCGCCCCCGCGATCACCGCCCGGATCTCACCGTCGTCGAGCGCGCGCCCGTCGCGTTTCGCCGCGATCAGCGACGGCACGGGGAGCGGGGCGCGTTTCATCCCGCTGCCGGCGCCGAACCGCGCAGCGCCGCCAGGAAGCTTTCGCCGTGCGCCAGCGCCGCGACGCCCAGGCCCTCGGCGATGGTCTGGCCGAGATCGCTGAACGACGCGCGCGTTCCCAGGCGCGCCGGTCGGACCGACGGGCCGAAGGCCAGCAGCGGCACCTGCTCGCGGGTGTGGTCGGTCCCGGGCGTGGTCGGGTCGTTGCCGTGGTCGGCGGTGATGAACGCCACGTCGTCGGGGCGCAGGGCCGCTTCGAACGACGGCAGCCAGGCGTCCAGCTCGACGAGCGCGCGCACGAAGCCGCTCGCGTCGTTGCGGTGGCCGTACAGCATGTCGAAGTCGACCAGGTTGACGAACAGCAGGCCGCGGTCCAGCGTCGCCAGCGCCTCCAGGGTCAGGTGCAGGCCGTCGCGGTTCCCCTCGCTGTGCATCGTGAACGTCAGGCCGCGCCCCGCGAAGATGTCTGAGATCTTGCCGATGCCGACGACCGACTGGCCGGCGTCGCGCAGGTGGTCGAGCAGCGTCGGTGCCGGCGGCACCAGCGAAAAATCGCGCCGGTTGTAGGTGCGCCGGAACGCGCCCGGCGTACCGACGAACGGACGGGCGATGACGCGGCCGATCTGGTGGCGGTCGGCGATGGCGCGCGCCGCCTCGCAGATCCGGTACAGCTCGGGCAGGGGCACGGTCTCCTCGTGGGCCGCGATCTGCAGGACCGAATCGGCCGACGTGTACAGGATCAGATCCCCGGTCGCCATATGTTTGGCGCCGAGCTCGTCGATGATCGCCGTTCCGGACGCAGGCTTGTTGCCGAGCAGGCCACGCCCGGCCGCCGTCGCGAGCGGCGCCGTGATCTCGCGCGGGAAGCCGTTCGGGAACGTCGCCATCGCGAGCGTCGTCACCAGGCCCGCCATCTCCCAGTGGCCGGTGATGGTGTCCTTGCCCGCCGACGCCTCGCGCATGACGCCCCAGGCGGCGCGCGGCGCGGCCGCCTCGCGCACCCCGGCGATCGCGGTCAGGTTGCCGAGGCCCAGCGCCTGCAGGTGCGGCAGCGCCAGCCCGCCGACCGCGCGCGCCAGGTTGCCGAGCGTGTCCGCCCCCGCGTCGCCGTAGTCCGCCGCATCCGGCGCGCCGCCGCACCCGACGCCGTCGGCGACAATGATGATCGCGCGCTTGAGCCCGCTCACGGTCTCAGGATACATCGGGCGGCGGGGTCGTGGTCGTCGTCGAGGCGCGAAGCGACCACCGCGCTACCGCCGCGGTCGGCATCGCAGATCTCACCGGTCAAACGCGACGTTCGCACACACGCGCAGGCCAACCGTATGATCCCGGGTCGCGGCAAATATCGGATCGCGATTAGAAGTGCGGAGACTGAGCTCTCCTTGATAGAAACTCCCGCCGCGTACGACAAATTGACCCCGATCAAGGATCGACGTCGCAATTTCCCAAACATTGCCACTCAGGTCATCGACCAAGAATGGACTCCGAGATCCGGGATGGCTCCCGACTTCATCGGGCCCCAAGCCATCGCTCTTGCGCCCGTAGGTCACGTCAAAGTTCGCGTCGTCCGCTGAAATAGTGTTCCCGGCGGGGAATTCGCGAGCATCCGCCCCCCGCGCCGCCCGTTCCAGCTCGCCCTCGGTGCACAACCGTGCACCGGGCACGCGGCCAGACTTGTTCAGCCAATCAACGAACAGAAGCGCGTCGGTCGGAGAAACGCCCGTGACAGGTTGGTGCATCCAATCTTGAGAGACGCGCCTTGTTCTGCCACTAAACTTGAGTGGTTCACCTTGCCTGGCGTGGAATGTTTGATCGGTCGCGCTAAATGCGATCTCCCACCCATCGCGAGTCTTCTTCACGTCGATGGAACCACTCTTCTCATCCTTGTTACCGTGCGGGCGCCGCAAATTCTGCTCATGACGGGGCAGCGTATCCAGGAAAGCAATCCACTCCGCGATCGTCACCTCGTAATCAGATATCAAGAACGCCGGCAAATGCATCGCATGCAATGGAACCGTTAACAGAAATGCGGTCCTGATCTCTTCATTTCCCGACCCGAACATGAAGCGTCCTTCCGGGATGTAAACGAAGCCTTCTGGGACCGCGGAACGAGAAGGCACATTAACCACAGTCTGCAGATGCTCGGCGGCTGTCAGTGCAACAGGATATTGGAAACCAACCCGCGACCCGGTTTCCTCGAAAGTTACGCGGTAAGAACCGGCGTCGAGGGTCAAGTCCAGCGGCGTCTTGCCGACCGATCGGGCCGGTCCTTTGAGCCGGAAGGTGACGGGATCGTAGCTCTCTATCCGCGCGGTGAGTCCGGATGGCGATGTATCGAGACGAAGTCGCGCCGGCGCGGTGAGGCGGTGCATGCGCGCTCCACCTTCGTCGTAGAGCTTCAATTGACGAAGTCCCGCGTCACGTTCCGCAGGCGTTCGGCCGTCAATCGTGATGGAATCGACGAACGCGTCGGCGATCCGGTTCTTCAGATCTCGGCGGGGCGTCAGCGTGATGGCCGCTTCAAGCTGCTGGATGGCCTGCTGGTAGTCAGCATCGGCGGTCTTGGCTGCGGCCAGGCTCTGAGCCCAGAGCCCCTCGCCGTCGTCGCGCTGATAGTTATCGAACGCAGCGAACGCGCGAGAGCGCAGCGACTTCGCCTCTCTGTTCTTCGAATCGGCTTCCGCAAGCGAGCTATCGGCAGCGCTGACGTGCTCCGCCACCTGCTTTTCGATCTCCTGTCGTTTGGAAACGATCGCGTGGCGAACAGCGATCGTGCCGACGATCGCCGCCGCCGAAACCGCAACGATGCCAATCCGGCGGCGCAGGTGGGCGACCGGATCGTTCTCCAACGCGCCCAGCAGATCGGCAATCTTCGCATACCGCTGGTCGGGACCGCCTCGAAGGCCGCGCAGTAGACACCGCCTCACCCACGTCGGGACGTCGCTGGTCTTCGGCGCTGGCCTAACCTTCTCCGAAGTGACCGCATCCGCGAGGCTGATCAGCGTCTTTCCGGCGAACGGGCGCTCGCCGTACAGCGCCTCGTAGAGGGCAACGCAGAACGAGAACTGATCCGTTCGGGCATCGATCTCCTTCCCGAGGAACTGCTCGGGAGCCATGTACGCGGGCGTACCGGTCAGCGCGCCGGTGCGAGTCAGGGCGGCAAGCGCGGTCTGGGCGACGGGCAAAGCTGCGGCATCGTCCTCGTTCCCCGTAGCCTCAATCGATCCCGTTATCGACTGATCGAGCGCGCCGCTTGTCAGCCGGACGAGGCCGAAGTCCACGACCTTCGGGACGCCGCTCTTATCGATGAGGACGTTGTCGGGCTTGAAGTCGCGGTGGATGAGGCCCTCGGCGTGCGCGCCGGCGAGGCCCCTGCCGACCTCGATAAACATCCTGACAATTTCGCGCCACGGCCGCTTTTTCGCGTCGACCCAGTCGCGCAACGTGCCACCGCTCAGGAACTCCATCGCCAGGAACACCTGGGAGCCGTGCACGCCGACGTCGTGAATCGCGCCGACGTTCGGGTGAGAGAGCTTCGCCATCGCCTTCGCCTCGCGCACCAGCCGTTCCCGGTGGCGGGTCGAGTCACCCTTTCCCTGCTCAGGGCGCAGGATCTTGATCGCGATCTTCCGATCGAGCTCCGGATCGTAGGCGGCGTAGACGACGCCCATCGCGCCCGCGCCGAGCTGCTTGAGCACCACGTAGCGGCCGAGCATGTCGGCCTTCTTCAAGGCATTGACGCCGCTCGCGCTCAGCATTCGGGCGCCCTCGCCCGCATCCAGCTCGCGCGTTGAAGCCTCGGGAGAAGATTCGGCCGCCGGTTGAACGAAGAGCGAACTTCGGCTGCCTCCTCCATTCTCCCGCGACTCGGCCATCGGTCCCCCTTACGCACCGGATGCCCGTGTGTTGCCGTCGAGGTGCGTTTTGTAGCCTACGTCGGCTACCGTCTGAAAGTGAAACTTTGTTTACGGGGTCGATGATCCTTCCGTGGCGAATGCCGCGTCTGCGTCTGGCGACGGCTCGACGGCGCTGGCCGAGGAGAGAGGGTGGCGGGACTATCGCCGGATCGAGTTTCGGCGGCGCAGCCTGGTCACGAGCACGGCGCCGAGGGCCAACAGCGCGAGCGCGAGCAGCAGGGGCGCGTGCGACGCGCGCGGCAGCGCCGCGACCGACGTCGTCGCAGCCAGCTTGAAGATCGTGTTGCCGGCGGCGGTGTAAAGCTCGCCGGCGGAGTCTTGCCCGAACGTCGTCAGGAATGCGGCACCGCTCACGAGGGGCTGGACCGTCCAGACGTTGGGTGACGTCTCGCGCAGCGTCCGGATGCTGCCCGTGCAGTAGTCGCCGAACACGTAACGGCCGACGAGGTCGGCGACGGCGCTGCCGCGGTAAAAATAGCCGCCCGTGATCGAGCAGTCGCCGGTGTCGTGCGTGTAGGTGTGGATCGGAAACGTGAACGAAGGGCTGTTGCAGATCGGCGTGCCGGCCGCGCACCCGTCCATGCTGAGGCAGGTGTTCCCCTCCATCACCTTCCAGCCGAAGTTCTGGCCGGCAGCGGCCGCGGCGCGATGGAGGTCCACCTCCTCCACGGCGTTCTGGCCGACGTCGCCGATGAAGAGGTCGCCGTTCGATCGATCGAACGAGAACCGCCACGGGTTTCGCAGGCCCAGCGCCCAGATCTCGTCGCGGATCTGATCGGCGGGATCGTTCGGCGCCAGGAACGGATTGCTGGACGGGATGCCGTAGAAGGGCGCCTGGTTGAGGTTCTGCCGCACGTCGAGGCGCAGCAGCTTGCCGAACAGGCTCTGTCCATTTTGTGCGAAGCAGTTCGGATCGTTCGCGCCGCCGCCGTCGCCGATGCCGGCGTAAAGGAAGCCGTCGGGACCGACTTGAAGCTGGCCCCCGTTGTGATTGTTCAGCGGGTGAGGGATGTCGAGCAGCGTGGCGGCGCTGTTCTGATCCGCAATGTTGGGGTCGCTGGTGACGTGGTAACGCTCGATCGTCACGTCGCCGACGGTGTTCGTGTAGTAGACGTAGAAGAAGCCGTTGGTCGCATAGTCGGGATGGAACGCGACCGAGAACATTCCGCGCTCGCCGGACAGGTCGACGACCTTGCCGGTGAGGTCCAGGAAGGGGAACGGCTGGAACGTCGAGGTGGTGCGGTTGAAGATCAGGATGCGGCCGGCGCGCTCGACGATGAACAGGCGCTGGTCGCCGTTGTTCGTGATGTACGTGGGCTGATTGGCGGTCGCGATCGGAACCAGATTGACGGCCGCGGACGCGGCGGCGGGGGCGAGCAGCAAGAGGCCCGCGGCGAACGCGGTGGCCGGCTTCGACATCCGCCCGTTTTCCGCCCGGACCGCCGCGGCTTGTATGACGATCGGGAAAACTCTACGCAACGCCGCGAACAGATCTGGTCCCCTCGCCCCGCGAAGCGGGGAGAGGGAGAAAAGAATGAATCCGCGTCGCGGCGAGGGAGAAAGGAAACCTAGTCGCCCCAGCCGGGCTCGGGATCGTCGGCGTAGTTCTCGAACCGGGTGTACTCCTTGATGAAGGTCATCTTCACCGTGCCGGTGCCGCCGTTGCGGTGCTTGCCGATGATGATCTCGGCGACCGCGGTCGGCGCCGCCGCGTCCGGTGTGTCGCCCGCCGCCATGTCCTCGCGGTGGATGAACAGCACCAGGTCGGCGTCCTGCTCGATGCTGCCCGATTCGCGCAGGTCCGACAGGCGCGGCTTGCCCTCCCGCTTCTCCACCTCGCGGTTCAGCTGCGAGATGGCGATGATCGGGATCTTCAGGTCCTTGGCGAGCGCCTTGAGACCGCGCGAGATGTCGGCGATCTCTTGCTGGCGGTTGTCGTCGCGCCGGTTGACGCCGCCGCGCGCCAGCTGCAGGTAGTCGACGACGATCAGCCCGAGCGGCGGGGCAGGCGGGTGGCCGTCGCTGATCGGGGGCGGCGGCGGGAAGTAGCGCGGATCGGCGCGGAAGCGGCGCGCCTTGGCGCGGATCTCCATGATCGAGATCGCCGACGAATCGTCGATCAGGATCGGCGCCGACGCGAGCCGGCCCGACGCCGGGTGGATCTTGTTCTTCCAGTCGGCGTATTCCAGGAACCCGCGCTTGATGCGCGACGAATCGATGCGCGCCTCGCCGGCCAGCATGCGCTCCATCAGCTCGTACTTCGACATCTCCAGCGAGAACAGCAGGCACGGGATCTTGTGGTGCAGCGCCGCGTGCATCGCGACGTTGACGGCCCACGACGTCTTGCCGCCGCCCGGGCGCGCGGCGACGATGATCAGGTTCTCGCGCTGCAGGCCGGCCGTGTATTCGTCCAGCTTGGTGAACCCGGTGGGCACGCCCGTCACCGCGCGCCGTTCGGCCGTGCGCACCTCGAGGTTGTGCAGAACCTCCTCCATCAGGTCGCCCGTCGCGGCGTAGGTCTCGCGGCGGTTTTGCTGGGCGACCTTGAAGATCTTCGTCTCCGCCTCGTCGAGGAACGTCTCGAACTCGCCGAAGTCGCCCTGGGCGCTGGACTGCACCTCGGCGCAGGTCGCGATCAGCCGCCGCAGCGTCGCCTTCTGGCGCACGATCCGCGCGTAGTGCAGCACGTTCTCGGCCGTCGGCACGGCGTTCGCCAGGTCGTTCAGGTAGCTCTGGCCGCCGTCGAGGCGGGCGAGCATGCCGTGCGTCTTCAGCTCGTCGGCGACGGCGATGACGTCGAGGGGCTGGCGGCGCTTGTCGATCGCCACCATCGCCTCGTAGATCTCGCGGTGGGCGGGCAGGAAGAAATCGTCGGTGGCGAGGTTGGTGGCGACCTCGTCGAACGCGGCCGGCTTGATGAACACCGACCCCAGCACCGACTTCTCGGCTTCGAGGTTGTGCGGCGGCGTCCGCCCCGCCGCCGCCGCGTTCGAGCTGACGACCTCGAGCACCGACATCGCGCGCGATTCTACGCCTGCCGCGCGCGAGCGGCGATCGAATCGCGCGAGCTATTCTTCTTTTTTGACGACCGACAGTTTGATCGTCGCGTTCACGCCACGACCGAGCTTCACGGGAACCTCGAAGTCGCCGAGCGCCTTGATCGGCTCGTCGAGGTGAAGCTTCTTCGAGTCGACGACGATGCCCTGTTCGCGCAGCGCCTCGGCGATGTCGCGGGTCGTGACCGATCCGTAGAGCTTGTCCTCCTCGCCGGTCGCGCGCGCGATCGACACCGACACCCGCGACAGCTTGTCCGCCTCGGCCTGCGCCGTCTTGGCCAGCTTCGCCGTGCGCGCCGCGATGACGCGCTTCTCGTGCTCGACGCGCGCGATGTCGCCGGCCGTCGCCTTGATCGCCAGTCCGCGCGGCAGCAAGTAGTTGCGCGCGTAGCCCGGCTTGACGTTGACTACCTCGCCCGACTTGCCGAGGTTATCGAGGTCGTCTCTCAGGATGACTTGCATGGCCTAGGCTCCCGTCACGGCGAACGGCATCAGCGCGATCATCCGGGCGCGGTTGACGGCCGTCGAGATCTCGCGCTGGTGCTTGGCGCAGTTGCCGGTCAGCCGCCGCGGCACCAGCTTGCCGCGATCGGTGATGAAGTACTTCAAGAGCGACGCGTCCTTGTAGTCGATCTTGATGGCCTCGTCCGCGCAGAACTTGCACATCTTGCGGCGTCCGACCGGCCGCTTCTTGTCGCGGTCCCCGCGGTCGCCCTTCGCGTCTCCAGCTGCATCGGCGGTCATGACTTAGTCCTTTCCTCCGCGGCGCGACGGCTCGTCGACCCCGCCGAACACCGCTTCCTCGAAGTCGAACGCGCCCTCTTCCTCGTCGAAAGGCGAGCGGACGTTGGCCTGGCCGGTCGCGATCTCTTCCTCGTCCGGTCCGGGCGTGGCGGCCTTGGTGAACGCCTCCTCGGTGAACTCGGAGGTGCGGGCGGCCGGATCGACGTTCTCGGCGATCTTGACCGAGTAGTAGCGGATGACCGAATCGGTCAGGCGCAGGTTGCGCTCGACCTCTTCCAGGAGGCCGGCGGTTCCGAGGTACGAGAAGAACAGGTAGATGCCCTTGAGCTGCTTCTTCACCTCGTAGGCGAGCTTGCGCTTGCCCCAGTTGTCGATCTTCAGCAGCGTGCCGCCGCCCGATTCGATGACGCCGCGGACCTTCTGGTTGACCTGCGCGATGACGTCGCTGGTGCTATCCGGGCGCAGGATGTAGATGGTCTCGTATTCGCGCTTGCGGCCCGCCATGTCACGGGCGGATCCGACACGTTGCTGCGTCGGTGCGGTGGCGGGCGCGGGTGGGGTCGCGCCTGCGCGCGGGGGTTCGGTTCCGGTCGTGCTCATGTTGTCTCCCTCTGGACGAAAGGCCCGTGTTTCCACGGACAAGGAGGTGGTGCTTTCGAAGGGCGCGTGTCTACCACGCCTCCTTCCTGTTGGCTACCTCGGCTTGCCGTTGAACCGATTCATGGCGGTGGTCAGGCCGTCGCCGGCGATCGCCTCGACCGCGTCGGCGGCGCGGCCGACCAGCTCGGGCAGGACCGCCGCCTCGGCGCGCGAAAAATCGGACAGCACGTACGCAGCCGGATCGCGACCGGGGGCGGGGCGGCCGATTCCGACCCGCACCCGCGCGAATCCGGGATCGCCCAGCGCCGAGATGATCGACTTGACGCCGTTGTGGCCGCCCGGGCCGCCGCCCGCGCCCAGCTTCATGCGCTCGAACGGCAGATCCAGCTCGTCGTGGACGACGATGACGTCGGGGACGCCGACCTTCCAGAACCCGGCGACGCGCGCCACCGCCTGGCCGCTGACGTTCATGAACTCCATCGGCTTGCAGAGCAGCAGGCGCGCCCCCGCCAGGGTGACCTCCGAAATCTCGGCGCCGAACTTCTCGCGCGCGGCCGCGGCGCGCCCGCGGCGGGCGAGCTCGTCGGCCACCATGAACCCGAGGTTGTGCCGGTTGCCGGCGTATTGATCGCCCGGGTTACCCAGCCCGACTATCAGGTGCACGCGGGGACCCCCTCTCCCTGACCCTCTCCCCCAAGGGGGAGAGGGAATTCAGATCCTCCCCGCCTATTACTTCTTCTTGCCGCCGCCCTCTTTCTTCTCGCCGCCGGCAGCCGGAGCCGCCGCTGCGCCGGGCGCCGCACCGGGCGCCGCGCCACCGGCAGCCGGAGCCGCCGCGCCTTCCGCCGGCACCGCGCCTTCGACCGGCGCCGCCGCGGTCTCTTCGACCTTCTCGGCCTTGGGCGCGACGACGGACGCGATGGCTTCCTTCGCGTCCAGCGCGACGCGCACGCCTTCGCCCAGCTTCAGGTCGCTGACGTGCAGCGCGTCGCCGATGTCCAGCGCCGACACGTCGACCTCCAGCTTGGTCGGAATCGCGGCCGGCTTGGCCGCGATCGGGACCAGGTGCATGCTCTGGTGCAGGTTGCCGCCGTTGGTGACGCCGACCGGTTTGCCCGTCAGCACCAGCGGAACGGTCACGCGGACCTCGGCGTTCAGGTCGACGGCCAGGAAGTCGACGTGGACCAGCCGCCGGGACAGCGGGTTGATCTGCGCGTCGCGCACCATCGCGGTCACCTCTTCCGACTTGCCCGCGTCGCGCACCGTCAGCTTCAGCACCGTGTTGCGGCGCTTGTCCTTGTCGAGCGAGCCGATCAGCTCTTTCTCGTTGAACGTGACGGCGATCGGCTCGCGCTTGCGCCCGTAGAGCACGCCCGGCACCTGCCCCGACTGGCGGACCCGGCGGGCGTGCCCCTTGCTGGCGGCTGACCTGACATCGACGTTGACCTTTGCGAACTCCATGACCCTGGTTCCTTTCTCGTACCTTGCCTAGATGAAGAGCGAGCTGATTGAATCGCCGTGGTGGATGCGCTTGACCGCCTCGCCGAGCAGGCGGGCGACGGACAGCACCTTGATCTTCGGGCAGGCGCGCACCTCGGGCCGGACCCCGATCGTGTCGGTGATCAGCAGCTCCTGAAGCGGCGACGCCGTGATGCGCTCGATCGCCGGGGGCGACAGCACGCCGTGGGTCGCGCACGCCTGCACCGATCGCGCGCCCTGGGCCATCACCGCCTGCGCGGCCGCGCACAGCGTGCCGGCCGTGTCGACCATGTCGTCGACGATGATGGCGTCGCGGCCCCGGACATCGCCGATGATGTTGACCACCTCGCTGACGTTGGGCGCGGGCCGGCGCTTGTCGATGATGGCCAGGCTGGTGCCGAGGCGCTTCGAGTAGGCGCGCGCGCGTTCGACGCCGCCTGCGTCCGGCGACACGATCACCGCTTCGTGGTTGAAGCGCAGCTTGAGGTCGTCCATCAGCACGGGCATCGCGTACAGGTGATCGACCGGGATGTTGAAGAAGCCCTGGATCTGG
>Ga0066903_100000637_pt1 | contig 22949 bp, 19 predicted proteins | sample PanSoiMetaGPlot1_FD_67491 | JGI IMG/M metagenome (GOLD analysis project Ga0066903, IMG submission 67491) | Tropical forest soil microbial communities from Panama analyzed to predict greenhouse gas emissions - Panama Soil - Plot 1 (version 2) | ecosystem: Environmental > Terrestrial > Soil >... | reverse complement strand
ACCCGCACCCCCGCGCGATCGACTTCTTCGAGCGCTTTGATAGCGGAGCCTGGCGCCACCAAGTAGGTGCTTTGCAGCAGATGATAGGGCGCGCCGAAATCGACCACCTTCTTGCGATCATCATCAACCGGCACGAAGGTGACGTCCCAGGCGTCGGCATTCGTTGCCGCGATGATCTTGCCGGAGGAATCGTATTCGACAAGCTCGACCGGTACCTTGAGCCATTGCGCGAGCGCGGTGCCGAGCTCGACCGGGACGCCGCGCGGCTTGCCGGTCGCCGGATCGCGCACGCACCAGAGCGCGGAGGCCGCCGGCCCGACCGCGATCCCGACCCGAAGCTTGCCAGTCGGTGCGAGCTCTTTGATCGCCAGCTCCCTAATCGCAGAATCCGTGACAGCAGCCATGATGACAACCCCCGAGAATGGCATTGAACCCTAGTGAGCAGCTATTAGGCGGTCAGCGTCAGGGTGACAAGCGGAGCGCCATCGTGACGCCTTGCTGTCACGCGCGCGAACGCTACCATGCCGGCCGCCGATGAATGCGGGCGGCCACGGATAGGCGGCCCGGACAATTTCAGCCTGTCTGGTTTTTTGAGGAGGTCTGTCTTGAAGCGCATCGTGATTTGCTACGACGGCACTTGGAATGCCCTGACCAATCCCGACGAGGTGACGAATGTTGTTCGGGTTGCCCAGGCCGTCATGCCGGTCTCGTCCGACGGCATTCATCAGGTTGTCTATTACAATGCCGGGGTCGGCAGCGGTGGGCCGATCGATCGCTTTCTGGGCGGGGTCTTTGGCGCCGGCCTGCGCGACAACGTCAAGCGCGGGCTCGCCTTCCTGTCGCTCAATTGGGAGGCACCAGAGTTCGATGAGCCTGCCGATGAAATCTACATCTTCGGATTCTCGCGCGGCGCCTACACGGCACGCGCGCTGGCCGGCGTCATCTACGCCATCGGCGGCATCCCCAAGCAAGCGAGCTTCGATCAGCTGGAGAAGGTCTGGAACCATTATCGAATGAGCAAGGAGCAGCGCGAGGCGGACAAGGAAAACATTGATGGCTTGATCTGGAAGATGCCCAAAGACGGGAAGCCCCCGATCATCAAATGCGTCGCAGTTTGGGACACGGTCGGCTCCTATGGAATTCCGACTGGTTTCGGCTTCTCCGGGCTCGCGCGCAAATTGACCGCATGGACCCGCGGCTTCCGCGACAACGAGATCGGACCTCATATCGAACACGGCCTGCATGCCATGGCCATCGACGAGCGGCGCCGCGCCTTCACCGCAACAGCATGGGTCAACAAGCCCGGCGAGGACCGGCAGAACGTGGAGCAGGTTTGGTTTGCAGGCGCTCACTCGAACGTGGGCGGCGGCTACAAGCAGGCCGGGCTATCTGATCACGCTCTGATCTGGATGATCGCCCGTACGCACGAGCGCACCCAATTGGAGTTCGACACCGACTATATTGCCGAGCATTTCTGGCCATGCTCGGCCTGCTCGCTGTTCCGCTCCTATCGCGGGTGGGTGCTTGATCGCCTTCGGCCCTATGTGCGGCCGATCTCCACCGGCGTACGCGTTGCCAAGGAATTGATGGGTCAGGATGCAAGCACAGACCGCATCATCAATCCGAAGGTGCATTGGAGCGTCAAGGAGCGCATCGGCAAGCTCGCGCTCGTCGATGAGACCAAATATCGGAGATACAGCCCCAAGAACCTGCCCAAAGAGTACCCAACCGCGGAAAAGAGCGAATTCGAGCAGAAGCTCATCGACCTGTGTGAGGCCTATCGAGAGCGCGCCAAATCCGACAAAAACCTGACTGACGAAGAGCGCGCACGGATCGTGCATTGCGTGCTCCATCGCGAGGTGATTAGGCGCGAGCAAGGCTGGCGCGGGCGCAGGCTGCGGCAATTGCGCGAGGAGTGGAAGGAGGTCCTGGCCGCGCGCAAGCACGGCTCCAAATCGTCCGCGTGAGCGGGCGCCGCTCCCTTGCTGGCGGATGCGGGCGGGCGTTACCATGCCGGTCGGCTACGAATGGGCGGGCGATCGCTGACACACGGCTGCGCCCAACGACACGGAGAGGAAACATGCGCATGACCCGAGGGCTCTATCTGGGCGCCGCCATGCTGGCGCTCACGCTGGCAGTGGCGACGTCGCCCGCACAGCTGCAAGCGCAGGCGCCTCCGGGATTGAGCGTCGGCACTGCCGAGATCGGCGGCGTCGTCACCGGTCCAAGCGGGCCAGAGGCCGGCGTGTGGGTGATCGCGGAGACAACCGACCTGCCCACCAAATACGCCAAGATCGTCGTGACCGACGATCAGGGCCGCTACATGATCCCTGAGCTACCGAAGGCCAAATACAAAGTGTGGGTCCGCGGCTACGGGCTGGTCGATTCCCAAAAGGTCGATGGCGAGCCGGGCAAGCTGATCAATCTCACGGCCGTGAAGGCGCCCAACGAGGCCGCCGCGGCCGAGTACTACCCGCAGGGCTACTGGTACGCACTGATGAAGTTTCCGGAGAAGAGCGAGTTTCCGGGCACGGGCGACAGCGGCAACCGCATTCCCACTTCGATGCGCTCGCAGCACCAGTGGCTCGACAGCATCAAGACCAACGGCTGCTGGGGTTGTCACGGACTCGGCAACAAAGCGACGCGCACGATCCCGGAAGACCTCGGCTCGTTCGAGAACTCGCATGCCGCCTGGACCCGGCGCATCCAGTCGGGCCAGGCGATGAGCAGCATGATCGCGACCATCAACCGCTTCGGCGCGCAGCGCGGCATTTCCTATTTCGCCGATTGGACCGATCGTATCGGGCAGGGCGAGCTGCCGTTCGCCAAGCCCGAGCGTCCGCAAGGCATCGAGCGCAATATCGTGGTTACGCTCTGGGACTGGGGTCGCGAGAAGGCCTACCTGCACGACGAGATCGCGACCGACCGGCGCAATCCGCGGGTCAACGCCAACGGCAAGCTCTATGGCTCGCCGGAATATTCCACCGACTGGATCCCGATCCTCGATCCGGTGACGCACACCAAGAGCGAAGTGAAGATCGGCGTGCTTGATCCCAAGACGCCCTCCTCCAAGGACGATCCAATGGCGCCGTCGGCCTACTACGGCGACGAGAAGATCTGGGACAGCCAGACCAACTCGCACAATCCCATGATGGATCAGCTCGGGCGCACCTGGTTCACCTCGCAGGTTCGTCCTGCGGAGACCGAGGCGTTCTGTCAGCAAGGATCGAGCCATCCCTCGGCGAAGGCGTTCCCGACCAAGTCGGCGAGCCGCCATGCGGCGATGTATGATCCGAAGGCGAACAAGTTCACGCTGGTCGCAACCTGCTTCGGCACGCACCATCTGCACTTCGCGGAGGATGCCAACAACACGCTCTGGTTCTCGGGCGGCCAGCAGGTGCTCGGCTGGATCAACACCAAGATGCTGGACGAGACCGGCGACACCCAGAAGTCGCAGGGCTGGACCGCATTCGTGGTCGATACCAATGGCGACGGCAAGCGCGGCGAATACACCGAGCCGAACCAGCCGCTTGATCCCAGCAAAGATCGCCGACTCAACGTCGGCACCTACGGCATCGGCGTGGCACCCGACGGCGGCGTGTGGACGACGGTCCGAGTGTTCCCTGGCTTCATCATGCGCACGGTGCCCGGCAGCGATCCGGCCAACACGGCGCTCACCGAGATCTACGAGGTGCCGTTCGACGATGCCAAAACGCCCGGTTACGGGCCGCGCGGCATGGACGTCGACCGCAACGGCGTGGTCTGGACGCCGCTGTCGAGCGGCCACATGGCGAGCTTCGATCGCCGCAAGTGCAAGGTGCTCAACGGTCCGACCGCCGCGACCGGCCGCCATTGTCCGGAGGGCTGGACGCTCTATCAATTCCCCGGTCCGCAGTTCAAGGACTTGAAGGAGCCGGGCAGCGTCGAGTCGAGCTATTACACCTGGGTCGACCAGTTCAATGTGTCGGGTCTCGGCGCCAATACGCCGATGGCGACCGGCAATGCCAACGAGTCGATCCTCGCGCTGGCCGACGGCAGGTGGGTCAACATGCGCGTGCCCTACCCGCTTGGCTTCTATACGAAGGGCATGGATGGACGCATCGACGATCCCAACACCGGCTGGAAGGGTCGTGGCATCTGGACGACCTACGGCCAGCGCACGCCGTTCCACCTCGAAGGCGGCAAGGGCACGCTGCCGAAAGTTGTGAAGTTCCAGATCCGGCCTGATCCGCTGGCGCGGTAGGCGATCGCTTCGTGAGTGAGTGATCGCCTTGTAAGGAGTGCACGGCGGTTGCGGTTTCCCCTCCCCCGCGAGCTCTTGCGAGCAGTGGGGAGGGGGAAGGGGTGGGGGCCCATCTGACGGCAGCGCTGCGTGCAGTTCGATTTGTATCTCAGCTGCATGCGGTGTCCGTTAATCAATCCTCGCATCTACAACACTCAAGAGTCCCCCACCCCTTCCCCCTCCCCACCACGCTGCGCGTGGGAGGAGGGAAGCGGAGAGGCCGTGTCATGAAGTACCAAAACCGTTGCTGCAAGATTTGACACATGCGCTTCCCTGCCCCGCTCATCCCCGCCACCCTCGTCAAGCGCTACAAGCGCTTCCTCGCCGACGTCACGCTTCCGTCGGGCGAGACCATCACGGTGCATTGCGCCAACCCCGGCTCGATGATCGGACTCAATGCCGTGGGCGCGCGGGTGTGGTTGTCGAAGTCCGCCAACACCAATCGCAAGCTCGCTCATAGCTGGGAGATCGTTGAGGTCGATCTCGGCTGCGGCGCTGAGCTCGTCGGCATCAACACGGCGCATCCTAATGCGCTGGCGGCCGAAGCGATCGCGGCGGGCGCGATCCCGGAGCTCACGGGATACCAAACAATCCGCCGCGAGGTGAAATACGGCAATGGCTCGCGCGTCGACTTTTTGCTGGAGGATCCGGCGCGACCGCCCTGTTATTTGGAGATCAAAAACGTCCATATGATGCGACGTCCGGGCCTAGCCGAGTTCCCCGATGCGGTGACCAAACGCGGGGCCAAGCATCTGCAGGAACTGTCCGCCATGGTGCGTTGCGGCGCCCGGGCAGTCATGCTGTTCCTGGTGCAGATCGGCTCGGCCCGCTCGTTCGCGCTCGCCCGCGACATCGACCCAGCCTATGGGCGCGCCTTCGATGCGGCCCGCATGGCCGGCGTCGAGGCGTTGGCCCACCGCTGCCGGGTAACCCAAGACGGCATCGAGGTCGCAGAGGCCATCCCCATCCAAGAATAGCCGCCGAGGATAGCCGCTGATTTGTTGTGCTTGCGTCCCGCCCGTCGTTGCTTACATTGCGGTCAGCGGCTCCTCGCCGCCAGGAGGCGGAACGACCGCGGTCCCTCAATGAGCCACCCCACATGAGCTACGTCGACGCGGTCCTCGCTCCGCAACGCAAGACCGGACAGATCAAGCTGCATGGCCAGCAGGCCTTCGAAGGCATGCGCCGGGCGGGACGGCTTGCCGCCGAATGCCTCGACATGCTCAGCGGCGAAGTGCGACCGGGCGTATCAACCGAGAAGATCGACCGCCTGGTGTTCGAGTTCGCCATGGACCACAAGGCGCTGCCGGCGACCTTGATGTATCGCGGCTACCGCAAGTCGACCTGCACCTCGATCAATCACGTGGTCTGCCACGGCATTCCGAACGACAAGCCGCTGCGCGAGGGCGACATCGTCAATATCGACGTGACGCTCATTCTCGACAGCTGGCACGGCGATTCGAGCCGCATGTACGCCGTCGGCGCGATCCCGCGCCGCGCCGAGCGGCTGATCGAGGTCACCTACGAGGCCATGATGCGCGGCATCGCGGTGATCCGGCCGGGCGCCAGCACGGGCGACATCGGCGCCGCGATCCAGACTTATGTCGAGGCGCAGCACATGAGCGTGGTGCGCGACTTCTGCGGCCATGGGCTCGGGCGGCTATTCCACGACGAGCCCAACATCGTGCACGTCGGCCGGCCGGGTGAAGGCGTGGTGCTGCGCCCGGGCATGTTCTTCACGGTCGAGCCGATGATCAATCTCGGCCGACCGCACGTGAAGGTGCTCTCCGACGGCTGGACCGCCGTGACCCGCGACCGCTCGCTGTCGGCGCAGTTCGAGCACACCGTGGCGGTGACCAACAACGGCGTCGAAATTTTCACGCTCTCGCCGCGGGGGCTGGACCGGCCGCACTTTGCGTCGGAAGGGCGCGGCTAAGCGCCTCGCAGGTAACGCCCCGCCACCGGCCGCGCTCATCGCGGTCGATAGACGGTGCCCTCCAGCCAGGCAATCATGCGATGCATGATCTGCTTGTTGTTCTTCTCCAGCATCATCGTATGACCGTTGCCGTAGATGCCGGCCTCGGGCAGCACATCGACAGTCACGCGACCACCGAGCGCGGCCATTTCCTTTTGAAACTTGCGCGAGGCATCGACGCGGTCCTGGGCGTGGTCACCGATCACGATCAGGATTGGAATGGCCGTAAGCTTCTGCCGGCCTGCCAGCGGGATCGCATCGAAAGCCGTGACCGAGGTCTCGATCGCCAAGATGGCCTTCACCCGATCAGGCCGCTCAGCAGCGGTGAGATAGCCGAGCAGGCCGGATGACGACCACGTTTGCAGGATCACCGGCTCAGGCACCTTGTCGATCAGCGCCGTGAACGCCGCAACGGATTTGAGCGTCTCCTGCTCATCACGATAGGTGCTGACCGTCTGCGGAAAATATTTGTCAGCAGCCTCGATCGGAAACTGCGTGTTCGGATAGGGCTCGCCGTATTTCGGGCCCCAGCGGAAGGTCACCCACGATGACTCAGCGGCATAACGATTGATCGCCGGCAGCTGCGTCGGCGGCGCCAGGCCAAGCTTCACCGCGTTGATCTTGCAGATGTCAGTGCCCGAGCGCCCGGTATTGGGACGGTCAACGCCATACACCGCGAAGCCCTCGCGCAGAAACAGTGTCAGCCAGCCTTCGCGACCGTCCGGCGTCGTGTCATAGACGCGCGCGGTGTGTCCGCCTCCCGAATTGAACAGGATCGGATGCGGGTAGCGCATGTCGGCCGGATATTGATAGGTGGCATAGACGTTGTCGACGACGACATGGCCGGCCGGCCAGCGCGTGCTCTTCGCATCGCCACCGTCATTGGTGGCGCAATTGATCATGCGTCCGCCCGCCTCCATGCTGCCCTGCTTGGTAATGCGCAAGACCGGCTCGTCCGCCCGGGCCATCGTCAGTGGGGCGATGGCACCTAGGGCAACCATGACGACGGCTGCACTGGATCTCTTCATCACAAACCTCCGATTGGTCTTGTGCGCAGCATGACGCCGCCTGAGAGGTAATTGGACCTCGATCCCTCTTTATGACCAAAGGTCGCGCGTGTTGCAAATCGCAGCATTATCGGCATCCTGCGTCGCTCCCGCGACGAGAGCGCGCAGCATGGGGCGCGAGGCAGCAACGATCATGACGGACAAGAGCGACGACCAGGCCGCGACCGCGGCCGAAAAGGCGCCGCACTATCACGGCCACCGTGCCCGGCTGCGCCAGCGCTTTCTCGAGGCCGGCAGCGAGGCGGTGAGCGACTACGAGCTCCTCGAGCTGATCCTGTTCCGCGCCATCCCGCAGCGCGACGTGAAGCCGCTGGCGAAGCAGCTGATCGCAACGTTCGGCTCCTTCGCCGAGGTGATCGCCGCGCCACGCCTTCGCCTCGGCGAGTTCAAGGGTTTGGGCGAGGCGGCCATCACCGAGCTCAAGGTCGTGCAGGCGGCGGCGAGCCGGCTCGCGCGCGGCGCGGTGAGCAAGCGGCCGGTGCTGTCATCGTGGTCGAGCGTGCTCGACTATTGCCGCACCGCGCAAGGCTTTGCCGAAAAGGAAGAGTTCCGCATTCTCTTTCTCGACAAGCGCAACGCCGTCATCGCCGACGAGGTGCAGGGGAGCGGCACTGTCGACCACACGCCGGTCTATCCACGCGAGGTGATTAAACGTGCGCTCGAGCTCTCGGCAACCGCCATTATTCTGGTGCACAACCATCCATCCGGTGATCCAACGCCGTCGCGCGCCGACATCGACATGACCAAGGCAATCGTCGACATCGCCAGATCGCTCGGGATCTCGGTGCACGACCACATCATCGTGGGCAAGCACGGGCACGCGAGCCTGAAGGGGTTGAAATTGATCTAGCGACGTCAGCTTTTGCGGCCCAACCGCCAAATCCGTAGATGCTTGCGAGGGCCTCAACGACGAGCACCGAGGAAGCGCAGCAGGAACAGGAACAGATTGATGAAGTCGAGATACAGCGATAACGCCCCCATAACCGCCTTACGGCCGACGATGGTGCCGTCCTCCATTGGATCGTACATTTGCTTTATGCGTTGCGTGTCCCACGCAGTGAGGCCGGCAAAAATGAGTACACCAGCAGCCGAGATCACGAAATCGAGCCCAGTACTCCGGAGGAACATATTGACCAGAACAGCGATGATCAGGCCGATCAGCCCCATCACCAGGAACGATCCGATGGGTGATAGATCACGTTTGGTCGTGTAACCATAGAGGCTCAACGCAGCGAACGAGGCCGCCGAAATGAAGAACACGCGCGTAATCGAGGCCCCGGTATAGGTAAGAAAGATCGAAGACAGCATGAGCCCAAGCAAGGCCGCATACACCATGAACAGCGTGAGCGCGGTTGATGGCGTCAGGGAGTTAATCCGCCAGCTGATGAGAAACACCAGTCCCAGCGTGCCCAGAAACAGAACGAGGATTGCCGGTCCACTGAAGATCATCTGGCCGAACGGGGTTGGCGCCAATTGTCCCGCCGTTTCCGTGACAGCCGCATTGAAGGTTAGCCAGGCGACAACGCCAGTAAGTGCCACCCCCAAAGCCATGTAATTGTAGACGCGCATCATGTAGGCGCGCAGACCCTCATCGATTACGATTGCTCGGTCCGCGCCCACGCGGTCTCTGGCAGCCGTGTAATTCCGTTCGAAATTCGACATGGAGTTTCTCCTCTCTTGACCAGCCAATTGGCTGAATTGGACAACGCCCCCCGGCGACCAGCCGGCGACCAGGGCGGAGTTTGGTGCGGGATTTGTTCCAGCGCCGGATGACACAGGCGACATCTTTCATCGGTTCGGACGAGGCGCGTCGGCTGCGCGATGCTGGCCAGTGCTCAGTGTGCTGCTTCGGTATGTGCAGCTCGCCTGTACACGCGGTGAGCGACAACTCCCAAGGACGTGCCTCCTTACGGAGGCTACGGCGATCGAATCAATTGCTCAACTGCACGGCCGTGACCGTATCCCATAGGAAGGGATAGGCACCCTATACGCAGGGATAGATGCGCGTTCAATGGTGGAAGCATTTTGCAGAAGTGGCTTATGGGATCGGAAATATTTCTCGCATCGGCAGTTGCTTGATGTCGCGTCGATTTTGCCGGTTGGAGCGCCCCGAACTCGCACTGCCGCAGCAGCTACGATTGGCGCTATCCTTTAACCTAGTCGCTATGCACCAAAGCATAAGGCGGGCCAACTTTGATGTGATTGATGTTTGACCGGCGTATGCTGAACCTGAGGTGACGTTGGCAATTGTACACGCCGCAGTTGATGGCCACGCTTTTAAGTGCGGCCATGGCGTCATGGTTTTCTATCACGCTGAGGGACGTCAAGGACGGCGGCGGGTGATGAAAGTCAATCCAAAATGTTAGAATCTCTACGAGAGGCCCTGATACCTTCGACAGGTTACAGCCTTGCCAATATATTTTCGCGCCTGGGCTGGATCGGCTTTTGGACGCAGGTCGCGATTGGTTCGATTCCTGTGACGCTTGCGATCTACAGCTTTTTATTTGATCGCAGCACAGGTGCCGGCACGCGGGGCGGACTTGCGCTCATCGAATATTTGACGATTGCCGACCTCTTGCTGTTGGTGTTTACGACCATCTGGTTTTATCGATACACTCACCTTGCAAAACAGATCGCCGATCCAGAACGCCGCCCACCGGCATCTGAAGTGCGGCGCGTCGCTTGGACGGGTGTTGCAGCAAGCACGCTGGGTGTCGTGTTTTCGATACTGGTGATGCTGTTCGAGGTAACACAGCTTCTGTTTTATTTCCTCCGCGTACCTCAAGTAGGCATTCCCACAGTCCAAACGACAGGGAGCGGATCGGCTAGTTGGTTGTCTGCTGCCGATATAGTGAGCCTACTGATCCTAATCCTCACGTTGTTCGTTGAAGTCACTGTCCTCACTTTCAGCCTATGGCTACTGTTCCGCACCATGACTGCTTCTATGGAATACCATCACGCCGGCAGCGAAGTATAGCTCGCAGACTCCTTGGCATTAGGAGCGCGCTCGATAAGGAGCTCTCTCATTACAGGAACGAGAAATGATGGCGATCTACTTGCCGGCGAGCTGCGCTTCGGTTCATCCCGACAGGCCAGATGATGACTTGGTCGCTACTGCAAAGATACTGGCCGCTTTTTTCCGTGGCCGCCATACTCACACTCGTAGTCGCTGCAGGAGTCTTTGTCGTCGCAACACTGCCGCCGCGAACGATCGTGATGGCCACAGGCCCGGAAGGCGGAGCCAACTATGAGTTGGGCGACCGCTACCGCGAATTCCTCGCCAAGTCCGGCGTGGAACTGAGGCTGATGCCGACGGCGGGGAGCCTGGAAAATCTGGAACTGCTCCGCAACTCAAAATCGGGCGTGAGCGTCGGTCTGATCAAGGGTGGGGACGCACGCGGCGTGAAATTGTCGGGCATCGAATCCCTGGGCACGGTCGGCTACGAGCCCTTGTGGCTGTTCCATCGCAGCGAGATTGCCGGAAATCTCCGCGGGCTGGCCGGCCGACGGCTGTCGATCGGTCCTGAGGGGAGCGGTGCGCGGGCCTTTGCGTTGGACATACTGAAGCGAACAAAGACCGAGGCAACAATCGGCGAGTTGCTGGGTTATTCGCCTCAAGTCGCGGCGGAGAAATTGATCGCTGGCGAAATTGACGCCGCGTTTATCGTCACCGGCTGGGACTCCCCCGCGGTCCAGTCGCTCATTAACGCGAAAGGCGTGGAAGTCGCGAGTTTCGAGAGAGCGGACGCCTTGATCGTTCTTTACCCATTCCTGACCAAATTGTTGCTGCCCCGCGGAATATTTGACATTGCGGCCGACCGCCCGGCCTCCGATGTCGTGCTTTTGGGCTCGAGATCCATCCTTGCCGTGCGCGCGGATCTGCACTCGGCGCTGCAATATTTGCTGCTTACCGCTGCCATGGAGGTCCATTCAGAAAGCGGAGTCTTTCAAAAAGCCGGAGAATTCCCAGTAGCAGAATCGATCGATCTGCCGTTAAGCGCGGAAGCATGGCGTTTCCACAAATCCGGTCGGCCATTCTTGCAGGAACAGCTGCCGTTCTGGTTCGCGGTGCTCATCGGAAGAGCGCTTTTCGTTTTCGTTCCTCTGGTGGCGGTCGCTTACCCATTAGTCAAATTTCTTCCAATGATGTACGATTGGATTATGCGTCTAAGAATTCAACGGTTCTATAGAGAAATGAGATCGGTAGAGAATGCAATGGAGGACAAGTCTCAACAGCTCGATGCGTCTGCTATGACAGATAAGATTGACCAACTTGAGCAGCGTGCGATGCGCCTGAGGCTTCCAAACGCTTATGACAGCTCGTTGTATACGGTGAGAGTCCATATCGGGTTGCTTCGTTCGCATCTGGAGTCGATCCTTTCGAATGGGAATGTTCCCCGCGACGAGAACCAGTTCCCTAGCAGTCCTCGACGATCGGACTTGTCCAAGGGCTCGCCAGCCAATCGGAGGCAAGGTTGATGCAGCAGCTTGCTGCATTCTCCCAATCGGCGGAGCGACGTCGTGAGGAGCGATGCGCTCCGACAGTTGCCGAACAAGAGAGGACGGCCGCAGCAGCGACAGACGCGCCGGGCCAGCCAGTCGCCGCGGGCGGGCGCTAGGTCAGGCCTGTGGACGGATCAACGCCAGACCGGTCTCCGAATCCTGAACCTTTCGCAGATGGACAGGAGCAGCACAGGGAGTCCGTGGCAGCGAATTTCAGGAGGGATTGATTCAGGTTGTCATGTATCCGGCGGCCCCAACCGGTATTATTGCCTTTGCGCTGATCCTTTGGGGGCTTCGCGCCAGATCTAATTCGATACGAGTCATTTAAATATCCGTCATGATTCAAGGAAGTCGGCTCCCCGGGGACGAAACAAACCCCCGACCTTGAGGACGAACGTCTCCGGCGCCAACGTGGGCGGCGCCCCGGTTGTTCCATGGAGTGCTTGCCTGCAACGAGCTCGTGATATTGTTTTTCGAGACCAGAATCTGGGGAAGCAATATGCGCATCATCGATCATGAGCATCAATCACGTGAAGAGTGGCGTGCTGGCGTGACGACCCGAATGCGGGTGTCGGCTGTCACTGGCGCGGCGCAACTCTGCGTCTTCGAGCAATGGTGCGAACCCGGTTGCGGAGCGCCGACCCATTTACATGCGGTCGAAGAGGTTTTGACGGTCCTAGCGGGGCAAGCCGAATTCTGGATCGAGAATGAACGCGAAGCCGTGTCTGCTGGTCAGTCGGTCATCGTACCAGCCGGGCGCCACCACGGCTTCCGTAATACCGGCGCAACCACTCTGCATGTCCAATCTACGCTCGCTGCACCGATCTTCGAAGCTTCCTACCAAAATCAAAATGAGATTTCGCGGCGCTGGGTCGCCATATCCTCCTCCGCTTGAAGTTTCGAAGGTCGCACACGCGCATCACTGGCACTCACACTGTCATCCCCCTCATCCGAATCGCTTGTGTTGCGGGGCCGAGCGGCGCGAGGCGTTCCCAAGGAACAGCTTGACCAGACTTGGCAGGGAAGGAAACATAGTTGGCCAATGGGAGTAGAAAATGAATTGCTCGAAGTGCCAGGCCGGAATGGAAGAAGGCTTCATCCCCGATTCCGAATTAGGGCCCGAATTCTGGGTTCCCGGCCCGCGCCCATCCTTCTGGAAGAGATTCCTTGGCTACAAGAATAAGATGCTCATCACGACCTATCGCTGCACGAAATGCGGAGCGTTGGAATCGTACGCTGAGCAGTCCTCGTAACGGTGTCCGCTCTAGAGTGGCGCGGGAGGACACTATCGCGGAGCCATCGTGCGCCCGACTTGAGCATCCTTCCACCGGACGTTCTCAGTTGCTATTGTCGTTATAGAGGCTCGTCCGTTTGGTATGGCTGCGATGCAAGGCAAAGGAGGCAGGCCCATGCTTCGTCAACTGGCATTCGCATCATTCATCCTGCTCACACCATCGCTGGTGTCGGCGCAGACTGAGAAATTCCAAATCGAAGAAGCGACGATCGAGGATATTCAAGCCGCGATCCTGCGTCGCGAGCTGACATCGACAGGCGTCGTGCGGCTCTACCTGAACCGTATCAAGGCGTACAACGGCACCTGCGTCAATCAGCCGGACGGTGTCCTCGGGCTCGGACCGATCACACCCATCAAGCACGCGCATCAGCTCAATGCCTTGATGACCTTGAATTTGCGACCGGCCGCAAGAGAAAAGCTGGGGTTTGATCCGCGCAAGGCCCGTAGCATGACCGACGCGGTCGATGCCGATCCCTCGATGCCCGATGCACTCGAAGTGGCGGCGCAGCAGGACGCTTATTTCGCTTCGACTGGCAAGCTGATCGGCCCGCTGCACGGCGTGGTTCTCTCGATCAAGGACCAGTACGACACCTTCGATATGCGCACGACCGCCGGCATGGATGTCGCTTATGCGAACGATCGTCCGCCGCATGACGCGACCTTCGTCAAACGCCTGCGCGAGGGGGGCGCGATCATCGTGGCCAAGGCGAACCTGGGAGAAATGGGAACGCCGAACTCGCGCAGTTCCTTCGGCGGGCCATTCTGTAACCCGTACGATACGGAGCGGAGTCCGGGCACCTCAAGCGGCGGCTCCGGATCGTCGGTTGCCGCGAACCTGGTGACCTGCTCCATCGGCGAGGAGACCGGGGGATCCATCCATCATCCCGCCAAGAACAACAGCATTGTGGGACTAGCACCGACGCAGGAGCTGGTCAGTCGCGATGGAATGGTCGGTGCGGGACTGAATACGCGCGTGGGACCGCTGTGCCGAACCGTCAAGGATGCCGCCCGCCTGCTCGAGGTCATCGCCGGCTACGATCCAAAGGACGAGTTCACCGCTTTCAGCATTGGACGGCTGCCTCCGGAGCCCTATCGAAGCTTCGCCAACGAGCGGACTTTGAACGGAATGCGGATCGGCGTCATTCGCGAACATATGGACAGGAAGGCGTTCAACGATGCCGACGCTGAAAGCATCGACATCACCGAGCGTGCCATTGGCGACCTGCGTCAGCTCGGTGCCACGATCGACGACCCGGGACCGGAGGGCTCATTATTTCAGAGCTGCGTCGACAAGTACGCTCCGCTCTATCGCAACCGGGTGTTCACCGAGCAGTATCCAAAGCTCTTTCCGCTCGACGCCAACGGAAAGCCGGCAACGGACCAGATCTCTCAGCTGGTCGACATGTTTTACGATCCATCGCTGGTTCCGGCCGGGTCCTCAATCCGGACCATCGGGCGGGCCTCCAATGACGGCGTGACCAGATACATGCTCACGCGCTACCTGCGCGAGCGTGGCGATGCAAATATCAAGACCGTCCGGGATTTGATCGAGAAATCGAAATACTACCGGGATGTCCGTCCGGACGCGGGATTTGTCGATCGAAAGGCCGCGCTCGAGGAGATGAACAAGAGCCAGATGCTCGATATGGCAAGCCTCTTTCAAGAGCGGTTCGTCACGCAGCAGATCGTAGCGCAATGCATGGCGCTGGCAGACCTCGACGCCCTGGTGTCTCCGGCAGGCAACATTCCGGCCTATGTGCTTGGTGCACCCATGGAGCCGCCGCTCGCCGGTAGAACGAATTCGGTCTGGGGCCTGTTGGGACAACACGGGATTCCGACCCTGTCCGTGCCGGCAGGTTTCACCACGCGCGTGTTTGATCGCGTACGCGATGCCGCGGCTCCTGGTGGCACCCGCCTGGCCGAGCCCGTGCCGGCAAAGCTTCCGGTCGGGATCATGTTGTTCGGAAGACCTTTCTCCGAGCCGACGCTCCTTCGCATCGCTTCGGCCTATGAGGCCGCAACAAGGCACCGCGTCCCACCGCCCGACTTCGGGCCGCTTGCAGACCGGTAGACGCAATGCCTAACCCTCTCCCCGTGACCGGGGAGAGGGGAGACTAAGCGACCCTTCACTCCGAACGCTGTCGATCGCGTGGGTTACGTGCCGCGGCCCCAGACGCCGCAATAGCGCCGGCCGATGAATTCCAGGCCCTGCTGGTAGCCCGGCCAGTCCTTGAAGTTCGAGAGCTTCAGGTCCTTCTCGGCGCCCCAGCACTTGCCGGAAATGCCCAGCGGCTTCATCTCCGCCGAGGCTTCCTCCAACAGGCGGAGCTGGTCGCGCGCGTCCTGCTTGGTGCCGAGCCGGCCGTTGACGCCAGGATGACCGGGGATCAGCCGATCCCAGTCCATCGCGATCACCTTCTTGATGAAATCCTCGGCTTCGAGCGGATACATGTCGATGAAGCCGCGGCCAGGCACTTGCCCGACCGGGATGGTGTCGACGATGAACACGATCTTCTCACGCGGCAACCGCATCACGATGTTCGAGTCGGAGTGGTTGAGGCCGATATAAGTGAGCTCCAGCGTGGTGCCGCCGAGCTCGATGGTCTTGGTCGTATCGAAGGTCTCGTCGACCGGCACCACCAGCGGATTCTGCACCTGGTCGAGCCGCTCCTTGGCACGTTTGTGCGCGATCACACGGGCGCCGGCGTCCTTGAAGGGTTTGCCGCCGGATATGTGGTCAAAGTGATGGTGGCTGTAGACCAGGTAGCGGATCGACTGGTTGGTGACCTTCTTGATCTCGTTGACGTAGTCCTGCACGCCTTCCGGCCGCGCATAGCCGATCGGATCAGTGGCGATGACGCCGTCGCGCGTAACAATGAACATCGCCTGCGCGCCGCCATTGCGGAAAATATAGACGCCATCGGTGCCATCGACCTTGGTGGTCGCGAACGGCGGCTGTTGCGGCTGTTGCGTAAGCGCCGGCGTTGCCAGCACCGCCGCGGTCAGCGCTGCAGCGCCCGCCAGCAGGGCAAAGTGAGATTTTGACATTGTCGCTCCCTTTCATTGCTATCATTGTTTGAAAGCCACCAGTTGCCCGGCGGCGTTTCAATTATAGCGGTAGGGCGATGTGCGAGATACCCGCTGGTCTTCTTGTCACATCCCGCGCCAACACGACCCGTGTGGACGTCCGTGCAAGTTGTCTCTCTGCAGGTGGCGCATGCAACGCTTCAAGAAGCACCGCAATCGACTATCTTGTGCAACAACACTCTAACAGATTGCAGCAGAAACAATCCGCGCGCTTGTTCACGAACGGCCCAATCACGAGCGACCAGGTCACGAACGCAGGCGCAACGAACACTTTATCTCGATACCATAGGAACTGATCGACGCTATGCGCGTTGTCGGATCGGTCGGGTTGCTATCGCTAACCTGAGTAGACTATTGCATCGCAACGCGCTACGAAGTCTTTGCACGGTCGAGGCCATCCAACAGTCTCAAGCTACGTTGCTGCATGCCGCGTTTGTTGCGTAAATGATCGCAATTCCGGCGGCGGCGCATTGGTATCCTGTGTGGTTGGGCGGACACCCTTGGAGGCTTTTATGCTGGTTATTCTCCGTCTTCTGGTTTTAGTCGCGGTTCTCGTGTTCTATCTGCCGGTAATCTCGGGAGTCGCGCTGGCCATCGTTGACGCGAGCGGCTGGTTGCCAGGCGCTCTTACGAGCTGGTGGAAGTCCATCGGCGATATGATCGCCGATGGCTTGGGGCTTTCTGCAAGCTTCAAGGGGAACATGTTCACGATATGGGGCATCGCCGCGCTCCTCAGCATCATCGGTCACACTCTGGTTTCGATCGCAAGGGTGCGGGGATAGCTTGCTCTCCAAGCGGACAGTCCGCCTCCTGGCAGAAGTCGCAATTTCAGCCTTCGCTTGAACAACGCTGGAGCGACAAGACCTCCGCCACATCAGCGTCGCGTACCTGCGATTTTGGACTTCGCCGCTTGGGGCAGCAGGACTTAGTGTAACTGCCAGCCCTTACGGCAAGTCTCCCTGACGCTTCCGCCATTCCAGAAATTCCTGGAAGAGCTGTTGCTCTTCTTGAACATTGGGCGGGGGCGGCGTGGTCGCCTTCTTTGAAGGCGGCGTGGTCGCCTTTTTTGAAGCGGGGCGCGAAATGGATGTTTTGGTCGGTTTCGGTGGGTGCACCACCGCGACCTTGCGCGAGGCGGAGGCTTTTGGCCGCTCGCGTTGAATTTTCAGTTGTGCTTCGTCTGGTTGAGCCAACTGCGTGTTCGCGTCGTCGGTCACCAAACCTGAAAACCACGGATCGAAGATTCCAGCAGGCGGCTGCGGCATATCGGGCCTTGAACAGCTCACAGTGGTCATGAGAATCACGAATGTGGATACGGTTGCTTGACAGGCGAAGAGAAGGCGATCTCTCCCGCCGCTCCGCTCGCGGAGTTCAACAAGCATACCATTCTCCATTTTTGCGTGGAGCTAACGTCGAGCTAACGTTGTCCGTTTGGGAATGTTCCGCAGAGCGTTGCGTGGGTAGAAATATGCCGCATCAATATCGAGATAATTGAATAAGAAAGCGACGCACGCAAGAATATCAATAGTAGAGAAATTGTTCGCCTGCGTTTGGCACCTGCTACTCAAGCGCCTTATTCATAACTCTGCTCTCCAAACGTCTTACGTGTTAGGCGGAGCCTCGTCGACACATAAGAGAATGACGGGGCGCTGGCTGGCGGCGACGGCCACTCTCGTCGCCACGCCGGCCCACGCCGGCTTTCGCCGCGGTTACTTGCTGATTTGGCCCTTCTCCATGCCGTAGTCCTTGAGCGCGCCGTCAATGGCCGGTCCTTGCAGGAACTTGATCAGAGCGAGCGCAGTTTTGGGGTCAGCCGCGTTCCTGCCGACCGTCGCCTCGATAATGGCGGGCACCTGCAATTGAGCAATCACTGCGCCGAGATTTTTCAGCTTCTTGTTGGAAATGATCTCACTCAACGGATAGACGTTGATTTCGTACTCCCCGGCCGCAAGGGGCACCTCCTCTCGCACCGCGCTGGAATCGCGAATCTTGTCGCCGATCTCGAGGGTCGACAGGATTTTCCGGACGGTCATCAGTGCCGCACCGGTCGGACTGTACTTGACTGATTTCGCGTTCAACATCGCAACTTTGATCGCAGCCGAAGTACTGACATCAGGATTGGTCACCTCGCCGCGCAGGCCAAGCGCCACCGGTACGCGCGCGATCTCGAACCTGCCAGGCACAATCTTGCCCGCGGCCTGAATTTCGTCGTTGACATCCGGCAGCAGCATCGCGACCTCGAAATCCTGACCCTTGAGGATGTGATCTTTCAGATTCCCCCGCGCCGAGCCGTATTCCGCGACGATCGGCTTGTCGACGATCGCTGCCGCCTGCTTCAGCACGGCGTTGAGCGGTTCTCGGATCGCGGCGGTCGCGATCAGGCGCACATCACCGGGCTTGGCATCGGCCACTTTAGGGCCCGCGAACTGGGCATGAAGCGGCGGCGACAGGATCACGGTCGTTCCCAATATTGCAGCAAGCATTTTCATCGCGATTTCTCGGTTGTTGGGGGATCGCATGCACGTGCGCGCCAGGGCAAGAGCTATTTCAGCCCGAGCCCCCACGCCGCATGTTGCAAGTCACTGCTGCAACGGGTCCACCGGGACCTCACCTAGCGTCAGAGATCCCGTGACGTTGTCCCTGGTTGCGGGATCGGGACCGCGTCCCTGCGCAAAGGCGGCCTCTTCCACGCGCCGTCCGTGCAGCAATCCCGGCAGACCGTAGTTGCCTTCGTGGCAGCGCGGCTCGGCATAGAACCGGTTCTCTTCGTTGCTTTGCAAAGAGAACTCCTGCTTCACGGTCCAGGGGCGCGTCCACACCGTCGGATCTTCGATTGTAGCCTCATAGGCGAGCGTCCTTGGGCCGGTGCGGGTCCAGCGCTCGATCAGATGCAGGTTCTCGCGCGCCAGAAAGACCTCGGTTTTCGGACTGAAGTTGGTCACGTCGATCACCAGCGTGTCGCCCTCCCAACGGCCGCGGGAGTCGCCGAACCACTGGCGGATGCTGGCCGACAAGTGCGGGCGCCCATCCATGATGATGTTGCGCTGCCAGCCCTGCCCCTGACCCACGTCGTAGAACATCGTGATGCCGCCCGGCGTCTGCACGATCCGGCGGAAACTGCCGGTGGCGCCGCCAAATTCAGGCAGGCCGGCGGTCAGGCAGCGTTCCGGCAACGAGCTGTCCTCCGGACCGTTGTTGCGATTCATCCGCGCGGTATTGTAACGAGGCGGAGCCTCGGCGCGCCGCGGCGATGGCGTTGGATCGTAGGTCCCACCGGCGCAGCCCGGCAATTTGTTCTTGCAGGTGTCGGTCGATCGCACCAGCGCGAGACGATAGTCCCGTTCGGCCGCGGCCCGCTGCTGAGCTTCCGGCGTCAAAGGCGGAAAGCGGCCGTTGGGCGGATCGACAATTTTCGAGGTGCGGGCGCCGGTGCGCTTCGTTGAAAAGAACGTCGCGGCATTGTAGGCGCCATTGATCTCACGCTCGTTGGCAAACCGCGTAAGGATCGCCGCTCGCTCCTTGTCCAAGTCAGCACGTTGCTGCTCGGTAAAAAACTCCTGGTTCGTATATCGGGGCGAGCGCTGCAGGGGCGTGTCGAATTCATCAGTCCAGATCCCCTGCAGATCGGGTTCACCCCAAGGCGTCTTCAGTGTCGAGTTGGAAACCGCAGGTGCCTGAGCAGAGGTGTAGGTGGCAGACACCGAAATGACAGTGCCGGCAACGGCGGCGGCAATGGCGAGATTTACGATCGAGCTTGAGAAGCAGTCGCCCATGACGATCTCCCTTATGCCTTGCAGGGTGTGACTTCGATCAACATTCTCCCATTCAATGCAGAGCGCTCTGACGCAGGCTTAGTTCCAGTATTTGGCTCCAGTATATCGTGCTTTGGCTTGCAGGAAAAAGATGATTTGCGCAGCGCTCACGGAGCTGTCATTTCCACCATCCGCGGACATCATCCGAGCACCACAAAAGACATTGCTGAGCGCGCCCGCGATCACGGTTGATTTGATCCATTCGTTCACCAACTAATGGTCGGATGCGATTGCGGGTTCGGCCAGCAGATAACGAAGGAAAGCAGCTCATGATCACCGAAGTCCTCACCAACGCAACGGTCAAAGCCGCCATCGAGGCGTTGCAAAGGGGAGACCGGAAAGCCTGGTCAGCGCTTTTCGAGCCCGACGCAAAGCTCTACGACGACGGCAGCCCTCGCCCGCTGCAACAATTCACCGACGACGCTCTGGGCCATGAACGCTTCACCTCAATCGAGCGCGTTGAGAACCACGGGCTCGATGTCATCGGCGCATTTCATTCGGACACGTGGGGCGACTTTCGAACGTATTTCAGGTTTCGACTGTCGCCGGCAGGCAAGATCGAGCGTCTTGACATTGGGCAGGCGGGATAGCGCGGAAGCCAGGCACTTGGCTAGAACGCTTGGCCTGGCTCCCAGATCGATCAGCTATTTCATTCGCGCCTTCACGGGATCCTTCACGTTCTCGAACTTTTCGATCTCGACGTTCCGGAGCTGGCCTCCGACCTTCTCGACTTTACGGATGTAGACCGTGTTGACGATGTCGCGGGTCTCCGGATCGATGGAGACGCGGCCGCGCGGGCTTTCCCATGCCAGCCCCTTCGCGCCATCGACGAGGCTTTGCGCGTCGGCTTTGCCGCCGGTCTTCTTCAGCGCCTCATAAATGACGTGCATGCCGTCGTAGCCGCCAACGGAGTAGATATCTGGATTGCGCCTGTAGTCGGCATTGTAGGCCGCCACGAAGCTGCGGTTCGCGGCTGAGTCATGGGCGTGGTCGTAGTGGTAGGCGGTGACGATGCCGATCGCGTTGTCCCCCATGGCCCGCAGCGCGTTATCATCGGTGAGCTCGCCCTGCCCCATGATTCTGACCTTGGTCGGATCGATCCCACGCTCGACCAAGGCCTTCGCCAGCGCCGGCGGCTGCGAGCCTCCGGGCACGAAGATGAAGATTCCGTCCGGGGCGGTGTCCTTGGCGCGCTGCACGAAAGCGGAGAAGTCCGGATTGGCGACCGGCATGCGGAGCGAGCCGACGATCTCGCCGCCGGCGGCCTTGAAGCCGCGCTCGAACGAGGTTTCGGCGTCATGGCCAGGCGCATAGTCCGCAACCATGATGAAGGCTTTCCTGACGCCATTCTTGTACGCCCAGTTTCCCAGGAGCTCACAGTTCTGCGGCAGGGTCAAAGACGAACGTGTGATGTAGGGGGACTTGGTGGTGATGATTGCGGTCGCCGCATTCATGACCACCATGAATTTCTTCGCTTCGGCGGAAAGGTCAGCGACCGTGAGCGCCTCGGGTGTGAGCACGAAGCCGGCAAGAACGTCGACCTGGTCCCGCACGACCAGCTCCTGCGCAAGCCGCTTTGCGGCATCCGGCGCGCCGGCGGTGTCCTTGCGGATGAGCGTGATCTTCCTGCCGGCGACCGTGTCGCCGCGCTGCTTCATGTACAGCTTGATGCCATTGTCCATCTGCGTGGCGGGGTCCGTAAACTGGCCCGTGTAGCTCATGACCAGACCGACCTTCAGCGCCTGCTGGGCATGCGCGACACTAACGCTGTAGCAGAACAGCAGACAGCAGAAACCCAGAACTGCCTTTCGCATTGTCTCCTCCCCGTCAGAGCGGCGGCGCTCACACTGCGTGCTAACGATACCACAAGCCACGGCCGGCTGCGCTGTCAACAATCGTCATGGGAAGCTGCCCACTATGCACCGGATCTTATCGTCGCACTTTCAGACAGAAATTGGCGGACCTCGCTGGCGAAGCGTCCCCAGGCCGGATCGCGTGGCAAGAGGATGTGGTTGCGGCTATCGAGGGCGACAAGCCGGGCACCGGGGACACGGCTGGCGATCACACGCCCCTGCTCGAATGGGAGCGTGGCGTCGTCTCGGCAGTGCAGCACCAGCGTCGGCGCCGTGATCGTTGGCAAGAGGTCGAGGAGATTGAAATCGCCGATCGCCTGCTGCAGCGGGGCCGCATTTGCAGCGGAGGCCGAAATCTTCTGCAGATCATTCAGCCAACCCATCTCGTCATACGTGGCATCAGGCAACAGCAGAGATGTGAGGATCTGTCGAAAGGCGGGGTTGTCTTGCGCCCACCCTTGCCGCGTCAAGGTGATGATCGCCTCGCGTCGCTCGATTTCGGCGCAGTCTCCGCGCACGCGCCAACCCTCGACGAAGGTACCGTAGAGAACGAGATGAGAGACCCGCTCGGGGTGTCGGGCCGCATAGGCAATCGCTGTCGGTCCGCCTCTCGAGCTCCCAATCAGCGCGAACCGATCGAAGCCGAGCGCATCGACGACCGCTTCAAGATCGCGAACGAATGAATCGATCGAAAAGGTGACAGGTGGGCAGGGTGGCTGAAGCGATGGGAGTCGCTCCCAGCACAGTCAAGACCCATCTGCGCCGGCTGTTTGTCAAGACCGGCACTGACCGCCAAGCCGATCTGGTCAAGCTCGTGGCCGGCTATGTCAATCCGCTGGTGGCGTGATTCGCGTGAGAACCATCACGCAGCGCACGCCGAAGAGAGCAGCCGTCAGCGCGCCCAAACGAGACGCGCTGCAAGATATCCCTTATGGCTTCAGCAGCAGCTTCTGCACTCGCCAGTTCGAGCTCTCGGCCGCATAGATCTCGTTCTCCGATGGACAGGCGAGCTGATGGGCGCCGGAAAATTCCTTGAGATTGCGGCCGGACTTGCCGATCACGCCCAGCACCTTGCC
>Ga0066903_100000636_pt1 | contig 22951 bp, 16 predicted proteins | sample PanSoiMetaGPlot1_FD_67491 | JGI IMG/M metagenome (GOLD analysis project Ga0066903, IMG submission 67491) | Tropical forest soil microbial communities from Panama analyzed to predict greenhouse gas emissions - Panama Soil - Plot 1 (version 2) | ecosystem: Environmental > Terrestrial > Soil >... | reverse complement strand
CGACCCGGTGCGCATGTACCTGCGCAAGATGGGGTCGGTGTCGCTGCTGACCCGCGAGGGCGAGGTCGAGATCGCCAAGCGGATCGAGGACGGCGAGCGGCGCGTGCTGCAGGTCGTGCTGAATTCGTCGGTCGCGATCGAGGAGATCCTTCAGCTCGGCGACAAGCTGCGCAAGCAGAAGATCCGCGTCAAAGAGGTCGTCAAGGACGCCGACGAGGAAGACGCCGAGTTCGACGAGCAGTGGCACATCGACCGCGTCTGCAAGGTGATCGACAAGGTTCGCCGGCTCTGGAAGGAGCAGGAGAAGTACGTCGAGAAGCTGGCCGTCAAGAGCGTCTCCGAGGCGACGCGCAAGCGCTACAAGAAGGCGGCGGGCGACATCACCCAGCAGATCCTGGACGCGCTCCAGGAGATGCGCCTCAACAAGAAGCAGATCGACAAGATCGTCCTGAAGCTCAAGGACCTGGTCGAGCGCATCGAGCAGGCGAACCGCGAGATCATCGACTGCGAGCACAAGTCGGGCCTGTCGCTGAAGGAGTTCCGCAAGACCCTGCGCGAGATCCGGTCGTCGCCGCTGCGGCAGCGCGCGGTCGCCAAGAAGCTCGGCATCCGGCCCGACGAGATCGAGGAGATGTCGCGGGTCATCCAGAACGCGCACAAGAAGATCAAGCGCGTCGAGGAGGAGGCCAAGCTGACGGAGTCGGTCCTCCGGTCGACCGTGCTGGAGATCCAGGACGGCGAGCGGATGGCCGAGCGCGCGAAGGCGGAGCTGGTCGAGGCCAACCTGCGCCTCGTCGTCTCGATCGCCAAGAAGTACACCAACCGCGGCTTGCAGTTCCTGGACCTGATCCAGGAGGGCAACATCGGCCTCATGAAGGCGGTCGACAAGTTCGAGTACAAGCGCGGGTACAAGTTCTCGACCTACGCGACCTGGTGGATCCGGCAGGCGATCACGCGCGCGATCGCGGACCAGGCCCGCACCATCCGCATCCCGGTCCACATGATCGAGACGATCAACAAGCTGATCCGGACCAGCCGCTACCTGGTGCAGGAGCTGGGGCGCGAGCCGACGCCGGAAGAGATCGCCGAGAAGATGGAGCTGCCGCTCGACAAGGTCCGCAAGGTCCTGAAGATCGCCAAGGAGCCGATCTCGCTGGAGACGCCGATCGGCGAGGAAGAGGATTCGCACCTCGGCGACTTCATCGAGGACAAGAGCGTCATCTCGCCGGCCGACGCGGTCATCTCGATGAACCTGGCGGAGCAGACGCGCAAGGTGCTGGCGACGCTGACGCCGCGTGAAGAGAAGGTGCTGCGCATGCGCTTCGGCATCGGCGAGAAGTCCGACCACACGCTGGAAGAGGTGGGTCAGGACTTCGAGGTGACCCGCGAGCGCATCCGGCAGATCGAGGCGAAGGCGCTGCGCAAGCTGCGCCATCCGTCGCGTTCGAAGCGTCTCAAGTCGTTCATGGAATCGTGAGGTCGGCCCACATTGGGCTGGCCGTCAAGATCGACGGCAAGGAGCGGCTCGTCGAGATCGACGACGGGGACGGCCGTGTGCGCGTCGACGGCCAACCCGTCGACGTGGCGGTGACGCGGGCCGAATCCGGCGTCTGGATTCTCCGGCGCGGGAACGAGCAGACCGTCGCGCAGGTCGACGGTCGGGGCGGCAAGCTGGCCGTCGAGATCCGGCGGCCCGGCCGGGACGCGCTGGTGCTAACCGCGGAGGTGAGCGACGCGCGCCGCACAGCCGTCGCCGCGGTCGCCCGCACCGCCACGGGGGCCGCGCCCGTGACGGTCCGCTCGCCCATCCCGGGACGGCTGGTCAAATTGCTCGTCAAGGCGGGCGACGCGGTCGCCGCCGGACAGACCGTGGTGGTGCTCGAGGCGATGAAGATGGAAAACGAGCTGGCAGCGCCCCGCGCCGGGAAGGTCGCGGAGGTGCGCTGCGCCGAGGGCGCCGCGGTCGAGGCCGGCCAGGATCTCGTGATCGTGGCCTGACGAATCTGCAAATCGCGCCCGATGACGACGGACAGAACGGCACAAAGGGCGACCATCGTCACGCGCGTTCCGAACAGGCGCGCGCGATCGCGACGGCTGGCCCCGCCGTTGCAGTTCGAAAGGCGGATGCAGCGCCTGCTTTGGCTTCGCGTGGTGGCGCCCGGCGCGATCCTGCTCGTCGCGGCGACCGCCCGCGGGCAGACCACCAGCACGCCAACGCTCGCGGTGACCGACTTCACTTGGGCGTTCGCCGCCGGCGGCACCCCGCTGACGACCGACGAGGTCACGATGACCTACTTCAGCCACGCGCGCTGCGCTTGCCCGACCACCCTGAGCGTTACACTCGCGCTCACCGACGACGGCGTGGCCAAGCTGGCCGCCACGGACACCGTCAACGCCCAGTTCATGATCGGCAACGGCTGCAACATCCAGCCGGCGTCGTGCATGTCCGTAGGCGCGGCCGTGGAGCTGTCGCCTACCCCCGGCCAGCCGGCAAGCGTGTCAACGTCGGCCGTGTTCCAAGGAGCCACGGGCGGCAATTGCAGCGCCCCGTCGGGGTCGATAGGACTCTGGGCCATCGTCAACCTCGACGGCGCGCCGATCACGAGCCAGCCGTCGCTGTTGCTCACGGTCGGCGGCGCCGGCCCGAGCGCGCCGACGGCCGTCATGGCGGTGTCCGGGGACCAGGACCTGCTCGTCTCCTGGACGCCCTCTGGCGACGCCACGACTCTGCAGGGGTACCAGGTGCTCTGCGCGCCCGGCCCCGCGTCGCCGGGCACGCCCGCCTACGACACCAGTTGCAGCGCCTCCCTGCCGACTGGAGGCACCGGCCCGTTCGCTGCGGCCGATCTGCGGCCCTTCATCTGCTCGGGCTTGATTTCGGCGAATTCGACGCGCATCCAGAAGCTCACCAACGGCCAGACATATCAGGTGGCGGTCGTGGCGGTCGGGATCGACGGAACGCCCAGCGCGCCGTCCGAGATCGCGGAGGGGACGCCGGCGCCCACGGTCGGCTTCGGCGATCTCTACAAAGAGGCCGGCGGCACCGCCGAGGGCGGTTGTTCCGTCGCCGGTGCCGACGCGCGCGGCGCCGCGATCGGCCTGGCGATCGCGGCCGTCATCGTGCTCGGATCGATGCGACGGCGGCGGCGACGGCCTCGGCGACGCACCAGAGGCCTCATCGTCCTCCTGCTGATTTCCGCCGCAGGCGCCCGATCGGCCTCGGCAACCACCGACGACATCCTGGCGCCCGTCCCGACGGCGTCGGATGCGGGCTGGAACGTCGAACTTCGCTTCGGCCCCTACCGGCCGGACGTCGACAGTGAGTTCGCAGATCGAGGCCAGAGCGCCCGCCCCTACGCGCAGATCTTCGGCTCGTCGCAGCACCTCATGATGCAGCTCGAGATCGATCGCCAGTTCTCCCACCGCGGCGGGACCTGGGCAGGAGGGGTCGGCGTCGGCTATTTCAGCGTGACGGCGGCAGCGCTGTCGGCCGATCTGCAGTCGCCGTCGGGCGACCAGACCGGCCTGCGCCTGATCCCGCTGTCGGCGTCGCTGGTCTATCGGGCCGACCAGCTACGCCGACGCTTCGGCTCGCCCTTGGTGCCGTACGCGAAGACGGGACTCGACTGCACGTTCTGGCAGATCACCGACACGTCACAGCCCAACTTCGACGGCCACACCTTCGGCTGGCACGCCGCCGCCGGGATCACCGTCGATCTCTCGCCGCTCGATCGCGAAGCCGCCGAGTCGCTCCGGCGCGAATCGGGCGTCGATCAGCTGGCGCTGTTCGCCGAGGCCGCGTACTTTCGCCTGGACAACTTCGGTTCGGGCAGCGCGCTCAGGGTCGGCGATACGACCTGGTTCGCGGGCCTCATGATCGAGTTCTGAACGCCATCGACCTGATCTAAGCTGCCGCCGATGCTCGCGGCCGCCCTGCTCGCCTCGCTTCTGGCACAAGCCGAACCGGCGCCTGCCCCTGCGCCTGCCCCCGGGCCTGGCCCTGCCGAGGCCGCGCCGGCCGGGCAAGCCCCGCCTGCACCGCCGGCCCAAGCCGAGCCCGCGCCCGCCTCGCCCGCGCCCGCCGTCCCGGCGCCGGCGACGAACGCCCCGGCCTCGGCCGCCCCGGCCCCGCCCGCGACCCCGACCCCGCGCCTGCCGGACGAGCCCCCGCCCGCGCCCGCCAACAGCGTCTCGGTGCACGTCCGATACGCCTACCGCGTCGGCAGCGATGGCGACAGCCTGGTGCCCGCGGCCGGCCTGTCGCTGGGCGGCGAGTTCGAACGCCGCCTGTTCGGCTTCAAGAGCGGCTTCGAGATCGGGCTCGGCGCCAACTTCTTCTACGATCGCTTCTCGAAGGAGGTCGTCGCGCCGTCCACGGATCCGATGGTGCAGGCGACCGTCGCGACGCGCACGCTGTCGCAAACCACCTTCGCCTTGATGGAGACGACGGCGTGGCGCTACGCCGACATGCGCCTGTTCCTCGGCGTCGGCGCGGGCCTGACTGTCGGCTACTTCGCCAGCCCGGACATGACCGCGAATTCGACGACCGCGCTGCAGCCGATCGCGCGCGGCGTGTTCGGGTTCGACTTCGCCATCGCCAGCCGGACAGCGGCGATCCTGCGCGTCGATTACAGCCACACCTTCGACCGCAGCACCTTCTACACCACAGCGACGCCGGGCGTGACGTACCCGCTGTTCGGCGACCTCTTCGACGCGGGCATCGGACTGCTCGTCCGCTTTTGAGCATGGGCCGCCGGACCGTCGCCGTCGCCCTGCTGGTGGTCCCCGCTCTCGGGCTCGCGGCGCTCGGGTTCGCGATCGTCGCCACCGCGGGCGAGCGGCCGGGCGGTCCGGGCCTCGGCGCGCCGACACATTTCGCGATCCGCCAGGCCGTCGCCGCCGCCCTCGGCGCGGCGCTGGGCGTGGTCGTCGCCCGTCTCGGCGTCGCCCGCGTGTTTCGCGCCGCGCCCGCGCTGTTCGCGATCGCGCTGTCCGCGACGGCGGCGGTGTTCGTTCGCGGCATCGGCGTGCACGCCGCCGGCGCCAGCCGCTGGCTGCACCTCGGGCCGCTCTCCGGCAGCCCCGCGCCTTTCCTGATCGCGGCGACGGGTCTCTTGGTGGCGGCGTGGGCCGGCCGCGACGGCGCCGCGCCCCGGCCGCGGCTCGCGTCCCGCCCGCTCGCGCTCGCCCTCGCGCTGCTCGCGGTCCTGGTGCTGGTCGCGGAGCCGGATTTTTCGGCCGCCGCGGTGGCGCTCTCCGTGACGTTCGCGGCGCTGGCCGGCGCGGGCGTGACGGGGCGCCGCCTGGTCCCGGCGGCGGTGGTGCTGGCGCTGGCGCTCGCGCTCGGCGCGTCGCGCTTCGGATACGTCGGCGATCGCATCCACGGCTTCCTCTCGCCGGAAAGCGATCGCCACGGCCACGGTTTCGAGGTGCTGGCCCTGGCGCGCGCCCGGGCGAACGCCGCCGCGGGCGCCGCCGGGCTCGGACATGGACCGTCGCGGCGCCATCTGTCGTCGCCCGCGAGCGATTACGTCTTCGCGCTGGTCGGCGAGGAGCTGGGCCGGGGCGGCAGCTGGGCCGTCGTGGGGGCCTGGGCCGCGCTCGCCGCGGGCGCCGTGCTGGCCACCCGATCGGCCGCCGGCGGCGCGGGCCCGCGCGGCGGCGCGGCGGCCTGCGCGGCGGCACTGCTCGCGCCGGCCGCGCTGCACATCGCGGTCTGCCGGGGCTGGACGCCGATTGTCGGCGTGACGATGCCGTTCCTCAGCTACGACCCCGCGCTGACCATCGCGTCGGGCGGCGAGGTCGGCTACCTCGTCGGGATGGCGCTGCTGCGCGCGCCCACGCTCGACGTCACGGGCGGTTCGATCGCTTGACTCCGCTCATCACCGATCTGCGGTTCGTCGTGATCTCCGGAAAGGGGGGCGTCGGGCGCACGACCGTTGCCGTCACGCTGGCGCGGGTCGCGGCCGGCGCCGGCAAGCGCGTGCTCGTGGCCGCCGCCGCCGCCACCGACCGGATCGGACGGATGTTCGGGCGCGACGAGCCGCTCGGCCCCACGATCACCGCGCTGGCGCCGAACATCGACGGCGTCAACATCACGCCGGCGAGCTCGTTGCACGAATACGGCCTCAAGGTGCTCCGGTCGGAGCTGATCACGCGGGCCGTGTTCGACAACCGCGCCGTGCGGGGCCTGCTCGGGGCGATCCCGGGGCTCGACGCGTACGCGCTGCTCGGCAAGGCGTGGTGGCACACGACCGAGATGCAGGACGGCCGCTCGCGCTATGACCTGGTGATCTTCGACGGGCCGGCGACCGGCCACGTCGCGCTGATGCTGCGCATCCCCCAGGCGATCCTGAACGTCATGCCGAAAGGACCGCTGGCCGGCGACGCGCGCGCGATCAAGGCCCTGCTCGAGGACCCCACGCGCGCCGCGCTGGTCATCGTGACGCTCGCCGAGGAGCTGCCGGCGCGCGAAGCGCTCGAGCTCGTCGCCCAGGCGCGCGGTCCGCTCGCGGTGCCGCTCGGCCCGCTGGTGGTCAACGCGCTGCCGACCGACGCGCTGTCCGCGCCCGCCCTCGATTCGGTGATGGCCGCGGCAACTACATCGCCGCTCGCCGGCACCCCCGGCGACGCCCCCCTGCAGGCGACGCTGCGCCTGGCGGCCGGGGTCCGTGCCCACCGAGAGGCCGCCGACCGCGTGCTGGCGGGCCTCAAGCGGGATCTTGGAATGCCGATGATCACGTTGCCGCGCATTCCCACCGCCGAGATCGGCCCGGCGATCATCGCCGAGCTCGTACCGCACCTTGCGGAGCAAATCCGATAGCCGGATCCCAGCGATCCCACCTTGGGCAGAAACCCTCGCAAAACCAACAATTTGCGACCCCATTTCGCGGCCGGTATCGTGGCTGCGGCGCTGACCCTTGTTCCTGCTCCCCCTCCTCTCCGCCGCTCTGCTAACCGGGGCGGTTGACCCAGGTCAGCCGCGGCAGGTCCCCCACCTGGCCGCCGTCCACGCCACCAAGCCCCCCCTGATCGACGGCCGCTTGGACGACCCCGCCTGGCAGACGGTGCCGGCCACCGAGGCGTTCACGCAGCAATTTCCGTTCGACGGCAGCAAGCCGTCCGAGCGGACGCAGCTGCGCGTGCTCTACGACGAGGACGCGATCTACTTCGGCTTCGACTGCGATCAGGTCAACACGCCGATCGTCGAGAAGCTGACCCGGCGCGACCGCGATTCGGAAAGCGAGTGGGTCTGGATCCAGATCGATTCTCGCAACGAAGGAAAGAGCGCCTACTGGTTCGCGCTCAACATCTCCGGAACGCTGGCCGACGGCCAGATCATCGATCAAACGACCTACTCGTGGGAGTGGGACGAGAACTGGGAAGGCAAGACGGCGCACCGCCCGGGCGGCTGGTCGGCCGAGATCAAGATTCCGATCCGCGTGCTCCGCTTCGACGGCAGCGTGCCGGTGCAGAGCTTTGGATTCCAGGCCGCGCGGTTCATCGCCGAACGGCAGGAGACCGATCTGTGGGCCTACTTTCCGCGTGACGTCGCGACGCCGATCGCCTACCTCGGCCGGCTCGACGACCTGCGCGGCCTCAAGGGCGGCGGCGCGCTGGAGCTGATTCCGTTCGGCGTCGGCTACGCGCGCCGGCAGGACGCCATCGAAGGCATGATGGCGGGCAGCGGGTTCAAGCTGGCCGGCTCGGCGGGGCTGAACCTCAAGTGGCACCTGGCCAACGACGTCACGCTGGACGCTGCCTTCAACCCCGACTTCGCGCAGGTCGAGGCCGACCAGGTGATCCTGAACCTGACCAACTTCGAGACGTTCCTGCCCGAGAAGCGGCCGTTCTTCCTGGAGGGCATCGACGCGTTCTCGTTCCCCTTGCAGGTGTTCTATTCGCGGCGGATCGGCGCGGCGCCCATTCCGCCGACGGTCGGCACGTCCGAGACGCTGGTCGACGTCCCGTCGCCCGCAACGATCTACGGCGCGGCGAAGGTGGTGGGTCGCCTCGGGCCGGCCTGGTCGCTCGGTGCGCTCAGCGCCATCACGGGGGAGAACCGGGTCAGCGTCATCGATTCGATGGGGGTGACCACCAGCCGGATCGCGGCGCCCACGACGGCGTTCAACGTGCTGCGCCTGAAGCGCGAGCTCGGCAACGCCGGACACATCGGCCTCATCGGGACGGGGTCGACCACCTTCCAGGACGATGGCGTGTTCCGCGACAGCTACGTAGGCGGCCTGGACGGTCGGTGGCGCTCGCAGTCCGCGGACTACGTCGTGAGCGGCGCGTTCATCCAGTCGTACATCCACGGCGGGCCGCCAGGCAGCGACCCGACCGCGGTGCAGCTGGACGGGACGAAGATCGGCCCGGGGGCGACCGCGCCCGGCGGCTGGCTGCGCGTGGCCAAAGAGGGCGGCAAGCACCTGCTCTGGAGCGCGGAGTACACCGGGGCCGGTCGAACGCTGCAGTACAACGACGTCGGCTACATGGCGCGGCAGAACCTGCACCTGCTGAAGGCGTCGCTCGGCTGGCGCGAGCTGGATCCGGGCACGTATACTCTCGAGAAGAGCGCCGCGTTCGAGATCACCGAGACCCGGAACCTGTCGGGCCTCGATCTCGGCCAGCTCTACGAGCTGAACGGGCGCGTGCGGCTGCGCAACTTCTCTTCGGTGCTGCTGGCCGCCGACTTCGCCCCGGCGCGCTTCGACGACCGCGAGGTGGGCGACGGCACGGCGTTGCAACGCGCGAGCTACTTCGGCGGGCGCGCCGAGTTTGCAAGCGATCCGCGCGGCCTGCTCTACGGCACGGTCGCGAACCAGACGCAGATCATCGGCGCGGGAACCTACGCGACCGCCGCGCAGGGCAGCGTCGTCGTGCACGCGCTGCGCCAGCTGGATCTCGAGCTGCTGCCCCAGCTGACGTGGTCGGCGGGCGAGTATCGCTACGCCCGGCAGGTGGCCGACACGACGAACTACTGGTTCGGGAAGCTGACCGCGAAGAGCGTGAGCGCGACGTTCCGCGCGTCCTATACGTTCACGCCGCAGCTGACGCTGCAGGCGTACGCGCAAGCGTTCCTCGCCATCGGGCATTACGACGACATGCGCACCGTTCCGATCCCGATGCCGCTTGCTCCGACGCGCGTCACGCTCGACGCGCTCAACCCGGCGCCGATGACGATCCCGACGCCGCCCAACACGCCCGACTTTCAGGACGCCGCGCTGAACGTCAACGTGGTCTTCCGCTGGGAGTACCGGCTCGGGTCGACGATCTACTTCGTCTACTCACACTCGCAGATCCCGACGGTGCCCGTCCCGAACATGGGCACGGGCATGTTCGCGAATCCGACCTCGCTCGATCCGCACACCTTCGGCCACGGCGGCACCAGCGACGTCTTCCTGCTGAAGTTCTCGTCCTGGTGGGCGAGCTAAGCGGCCGATAACATCGGGATGACGGGGCCGTCCGGGTTGGCCGGATTCGTGATTACCTCGCCCGACGACGGCACGACCACGAGATCCATCGTCTCGAGCTGCACGGCCCCCAGCAGCGGGGTTGTGCCGCGCGGGAGAACGATCGCGTCGGCGGTCATGCTCCGGCCCAGCACCTCGATCCAGAGCGGACCCACGTAATCGACTTGAAGCCGGCGCCCATCCGCCACGCGCACCGTGTCCTTCCGAACGACCCCAGCCCCGAGCTTTTCAGCCAAATCCTCCGGGATCGCCATCGAAATCGCTCTGGTGTCCGCGAGGGCTTGGAGCTCGATACTCCGGACGCGGTCCCCCGGGATGAGACCGTCCGCGGCGTTCTGCCTGTCGACCATGTTCGTGATTTTGACTTTTGTCATGACCAACCCCATGTGCGGGTCATCGGCAGTGCCCGCGAACAGTTGCGAGAATAGCACCGGCTCAACGAGCTGACACGTCATGGGTGCGCGATGACGACCAACGTCTCCGCGCGGCGCAGGACGCAGGCGAGCGCGCGCTCGAGGGTCTCCGGATCGAGCGCGGCGAAGCTCTCGTCCAGCACGCGCGCGTCGAGCGGCTGAAGCAGCGACCGCGCGATGAACAGGCGGCTCCGCTCGCCGTGTGACAGCTGCCAGCCGCTGTCGCCGACCAGCTGCTCGAGCCCCGACGGCATACGCGCCAGCAGCGGCCCGAGGTCCAGCTCGCGCAGGATCGCCTCTGCTTCAGCGACGTCTTCGGGGCGCGGCGGCCAGGCGCGTCCCAGCAGCAGGTTGAACAGGAAGCTGGCGGAGAAGACGTGGTTCTCGTGGAACTGCGGCGCGGCGCCGACGCGTCCGCGCCAGCGCGAAAGGCCGATCGCCCGCTGCTCGACGCCGTCGAGCGACAGCGTACCCGCGTCGGGGACGCGCAGGCCGGTCAACAGCGCGCCGAGAGTCGACTTGCCCCCGCCCGACGGACCTTCCAGCAAGACGCGATCGCCGCGCCGCACGTCGAGCGTACAGCCCGTCAGCACCGGCTCGGCACGCCCCGGATACCGAAAGCCGACCTCGCGCGCGCTGATCAGCGGCGCGTCCGGCGCCTGCTCGTCCGACGCCGGGGCCGGGACAGCCGAGGACGCGACGCCGTCCGTGCCCGCGAACATCGCGGCGACCTGGCGCCACGCGATCGCGGCCGCGCCGAGGGCGGGGAACGCCTGGGCGAGCTTGCGCAGGGCGCCGTAGACCAGCAGCGTTCCCCCCAGGCTGGTCGCGAACGCGCCCGGTCGGGCGCCCGCGCCGGCTATGCTCGGTCCCAGCACCGCGATCGCGCCGATCAGCCAGCCGCGCGGCACCACGATCGCGAGCAGCGCGACCGCGCGATCCAGCGCGCGCCCCAGGGCGGCGTAGCGCCCCAGCGCCGCCTCTTCCTCGACGTGACGGAGCCGCACGGGCTGCTGCGCGACCAGCGTCCGCTGCCCCACCATCCGCTCGACGAGATCGTGCGTCAGCGCGATGCGCGCGTCCGACCAGCGCCCGAGCGCCCGCTGAACCCGCGCGGCGAGCAGCGCCGCGATGGCCAGCCACGCGGCGAGCAGCAGCAGCTGCCACGACGCCGCCATACCCAGCGCCAGCACAACCGCGCCGGTCACCAGCTCGAACGCGCCCGCGGCGGCCATCAGACCACCGCCGAGCGCGAGCGACTCGAGGGCCTCGGTCTCGACGACCCGGCCGAGTAGCTGTCCGATCCCCTCCGCCCGCGTCGATTCCGTGTCCAGCGACAGAAGGCCGTGGAGCAGCCGCTCGCGCAGCACGCGCCCGGTGTCGATCGCCAGGCGGCCCGCCGTCCACGAGGCGGCCAGACGCACGCCGACCAGTGCCGCGATGATCGCAGCGACGGCCCAGGCGGATCCGGCGGTGCCGTCCGCCGCCACCGCGCGCGCGCCGATCGTCCCCCAGAGCGCCGCCACCAGCGCGAGCTGAACCACGTAGCCCGCGACGGCGGCCGCCACGCGGGCCCGGATGCCGGCGCCGCGCAAGGCAGACCAGATCGACGGACGCGCCGGTCGCAAGCGCTCCCCTTCGGCGATGCGGATGCCGCCCAGCGACGCCCGCAGCAACGCATCGGCGACGGCGGCTCGCCGCTCCGCCGCCACGCCGGCGCGCGCGACGGTCGCGTCGACTGCTGGGCGGGCCTCGGTCTCGGCCGGCGCGCGCAGGAATGCGCCCAGCGCCTCGGCGTCGCACCAGACGGGCGCGCCGTCGCGGCCGAGGACGCGGACGCCGCCATCGGCGAACGCCACGATCCCCAGCAGGCTCCCCGCGCCCGCACCGACGCGCACCACGGCCGGCGTGTCGCCGCGAGGCCCCCCGCCAAGTTGCGGCGTCACGTCCGCGTAGCTCCACTCGAACCGCTCGGCCGGACGGGGCGCGCCGATGCCGGCGGCGCCCGCGAGGCGCGCGGTCAGCTCCTCACGCCGATCGAGCGGCCACAGGCAGGACGCGATTTCGTTCGCCGCCGTCACGGGCCTCCTTCGTGGACACGGCCGCCGTCCAGGCGAAGGCGCCGCCAGGCGGCCGCCGACCACGACGACGCGCGCATGCGCTGTTCGGCCGCCAGCAGCAGCGCGTAGCGCGAATCGGGCCGCGCCCGCAAGGCGTCCGGCGCGCCATCCTCGACGATCTTGCCGTCGGCCACCACGAGGACGCGCGCGAACCGCTCCGTCTCGCCGATGTCGTGGGTGACGCACAGGAGCGTCGCCTCGGACCAGCGCCGGCGCGCGCCGGCGAGCAGCGCCGCGCGCTGGTCGCGGGCCAGGCCCCGGAACGGCTCGTCGAGGATCACGAGGGCGGGCCGCGGCCGCAGCACGCCGCGCCCGAAGCGGACGCGCTGCCCCTCGCCACCCGACACGAGAGCGCCGGCCTCGCCGAGCGGCGTGTCGGTGCCGCGCGGGAGCCGGTGCGCGACCTCGGCCAGATCGGCGTCGGCGATCGCCGGCGCGAGATCGACGTCGGGGGACTCGAGGCCGAACGCCAGGTTGGCCGCCAGCGATCGGTTCCAGAGATAGACGGACGGATCGACCCACACGGTCCGCTCGCGCAGCGCCTCGAGCTCCGCCGGGCCGAGCGGCCGGCCGTCGACGCGGACGGTGCCAGCCGCCGGGCGGTGCCAGCCGAGCAGCAGCCCGACCAGGCTCGACTTCCCCGCCCCCGACGCGCCCACGATCGCGACGTGCTCGCCCGAGGCGATCGCCAGCGCGCCGACGTCGAGGATCTCGTGGCCGGCCGCGACGACGCGGACACCCTCGAGCTGGATCGACACCGCGTCCGTGGCGGATTCCACAGCCGCGCGCGCCAGCGCCGGATCGCCTTCGGCCCGTTCCTCGGGCGCGTCGAGCGGCTCGACGAGCCGTAGGGTCAGGCTCCGCTGGGCGGGCACCTGCTGGACGAACAGCGCCAGCTCGTACCCGAGCATCGGCAGCGACAGCGCCCAGTAGACGGCGAGCAACCCCGCGCCCGGATCGCCTGTGCCCGCGCGCGCGAAGAAATCGACGAGCAGCCAGGTCGCGAGCCCGAACCCGATCAGCGCCTGCGCCGCCTCGGCCGAAAGCGCCGCCCGCACCGCCGCGCGCGCCGCGTGCACCCACTCGCGCAGCCGATCGCCGTGCTCGCGCGCGAGCGCCGGCTCGGCCGCGTGCGTCCGGATCGTGACGAGACCTAGCAGCGCGTCCAGGTAAAAACGCCCCAGCGCACCCGCGTGGTTGCGCATCCGCAGATCGCGCTCGGCGACGGCGGGTTGCGCGGCCAGCGGAATCAACAGCATCGCCACCGCCAACGCGATCGCCCAGACCGCGCCGCCCGGATCCAGCCAGACCAGCGCCGCCGCGACGATCACGATCTCCAGGCCCGTGCGCAGGATGTCGCCCGCCAGCGTCGGCAGGGCGCGCAGCTTGTGCACCAGGTGGGCGCGCTCCGCCATGTCGGAGACCGGGCGGCTCTGGAAGTAACGATCGCCGAGGCGCGGGATCTTGCGCATGAACAGATCGCGGAACGTCTCCTCGATCGCGGCGCCCGCGCGCCGCAGGCGCCACGCCAGCGGAAGCTCGAGCACCAAGAGGGCCGCCAGCAGCGAGACGATGCCGGCGAACACGCCACGCCCCGCGACATCCGAGACGGGACCCTGGAAGGGTCCCGCGCCCCCCGCGACGAGCTCGGGCCGGGCAAAGCCCGTCCGCTCGCTCACGCGATCGAACAGCACGCGGAACAGCACCGCCTCGACGACCGTGCCGAGCGCCGCCAGCGCCGTCCCGAGGGCGAGCGCGCGCCAGCGCACGCCCGCCCCGCGCAGCAGACGCCAGAGCGCCGCGCCGACGCGCACGGGCGGCTCGTCGACGGCGGCGCGCAGCTCGACCGGCAACGCCGCGCGCCGATCCGCGTCCAGCACCGCCGCCCCCGCCACGCGCACCAGCACCGCGCCGCGCATCTTCACCTGCGCGCTGCCGTCGGCCGCCGGGGGCGCCGCCGTCGCGGTCGCGTGCGTGCCGCCCGCTGGACCGTCGGCGGTCGCCAGCGCGTCGACCAGGCGGCGCGCCTCGGCGCCGGGCGAAACCGCCCCGGCCGCCGCCAGCTCCGCGACGGCCCGCACCGCGCGATCGAGGGCGGCGATCGGCGCCCAGCCGGGATCTTCCAGCGCGCGCGCCACCAGCGCGCCGCCGTCGTCGATTCCCAGCGCCCGCATGCGCCGCTCCAGCGGCGCCCGGAAGCCGTCGGTCCCCGCCCATTCGCGAAACGCCTCCGCCGGAACCGCCAGCGAATGGACGTAGACGTCGCGCAGGAACGAGGCGCGCCGGACCCAGCGCCGGCCCCGCCCGGGATCCATCACCTGCACCCACCCGCCGTGCGCGCGCCAGACCACCACGAAGTGCGTGAGGCCCGACGGCAGCCGGACCACGACGATCGCCGGCAGGGCGTCGGATTCGGGCAGCAGCAGATGATCGACCGGCATCATCACCTGCTCGGCGTCCAGGCCCAGGATCTGCGCCAGCGTCTCGAGCGTGTCGATCGACGTCCCGTCGACCGAGGTCTGGCAGGCCTCGCGCAGCCGGCCGTAGCTGACGCTGACGCCGAAGCCCTCGAGCAGGCACTTCAAGGCGGCCGGCCCGCAATCCATCGCGGATGTCTGGATCACCTCGGGCGCGAAGAACCGTCTGCGGCCGGCGACGGGTCCTGGCGGGCGCGACGACATCTCGGGGCGAGACGGTACAATGCCGCCCCGGAGGCAGCCATACCCCCTCGTCTCGACGACCCGCTGATCCCGGCCATCCGCCAGCACGAGCGGGCGATCGCGTTGCGCGCCGAAGGCCGCTTCGCGGCGGCGGAACGGGCCTGCCGTCTGGCGATCGCCGGGTACCAGGCGGTCGAGGGCGCGCACCACGCCGACGTGGCGAACGCGCTGGTCGAGCTGGGGCTGGTGCTGGAGGCGCGCGATCGCCTGCGCGAGGGGGCCCGCTGTCACCGGCGCGCCCTGCAGATCCTCGGCAGCCGCGCGCATCTGCGCTCGCGCGATCCCGACATCGCACGCCTCCGGGTCCGGGCGCGCACCGCGCTCGGCGGCATCGACCGGACGCTGGGCGCCTACGAGGCCGCCGATCGCGGCTACCGGACCGCGCTGGCCGAGATCCGGCGCCGCTTCGGCCCGCGCGATCGCTACATCGCGGGCGTGTTCAACGATTTCGGCGTTCTGCGCAAGGCGCAGGGCCGCTACGACGAGGCGCTGGCCTTCTATCGCCGCGCGCTGCCGCTCGTGCCGCGCGGCGATCGGCACGCGCTGGCCACGCTGGCCCACAACCTGGGCGGCATCGAGCACGCGCGCGGCAACTTCGCCCGCGCCGAACCGCACGCGCGCCGCTCGGTCCGGCTGCGCACGGGGCTGGTCGGCGCCAACCACCCGTCGGTCGCGGCCGACGTCGCCGCGCTGGCCGCCATCGTCGAGGCGCGGGGCCGGCTGGCCGAGGCCGCCGCCCTCTACCGCCGGGCCCTCGCCATCTTCGGGCGCGTGCTCGGCCCCGCCAGCCTGGAGGTCGGCCTCAACCTCGCCTGCCTCGCCGCCGTCGAGCAGCGCCAGCACGCCTACGGCCGCGCCCGGTCGCTGTACGCGCGCGCGCTCGCCATCCAGGAACGGGTGCTCGGCCGCCACCACGCCGACGTCGCCATGACCGTCAACAATTTGGCGGTGCTGGAACGCGACGACGGCCACCTCGAGCGGGCCGCCGCCCTGTTCCGGCGCGCCCTCGGCAGCTTCGTCCGGACGCTGGGCCGTCGCCATCCGCACGCGGTGCTGGCGCTGGCCAATCGCCGTGCCGTCGACCGGGAGATCGCGCTCAAGAATGACCGGCGAACCCGCCGATGAATGAACACCCCATGCACGATTCCGACCTGGACCTCGTCCTCCGCGGGGGAACGGTGGTCACGGCGGAGGGCCAGCAGCCAGCGGACGTCGGCGTCCGGGACGGCCGCGTCGCCGTCATTCGGGATCGGGGCGGCGGAGATCCGGCCTTGCCCGCCGGGAGGCGCGAGATCGACGCCACCGGACGCTTGCTGCTGCCCGGCGGGATCGATCCGCACGTCCACCTGCACACCGAGGGGGTCGATCCCGGAGAGCCGATCTGGGTCGACGACTACGCGAGCGGCTCGGAGGCGGCGCTGGCAGGCGGCGTCACCAGCCTCGGCAACATGTCGTTCATCCTGCCGTGGGAGAGCATCGCCGATCGGGTGGCCGCGGAGCGATCGGTCGTCGAGCGGACGGCGATCGCCGACGTCTTCTTTCACACGATCGTCCTGTCGCCCACCGCCGCGCTCGTCGAGGAGGTGCCGAGCGCCGTGCGCGGCGGGCAGCCGAGCATGAAGGTGTTCATGTGCCTGCCGACCTTCGACGCCAACGTGCCCCAGTTCGCGCGGGTCATGAAGGCGGCCGGCGACGCCGGCGGCATCACGCTGGTCCACTGCGAGGACCTGGCGACGATCGAGTGCTGCACGACGATGCTGACCGACGCCGCGCGCGGCGATCTCACCCACTTCGCCGAGAGCCGCCCGGTGGAAGCCGAGACGGTCGCGACCGACCGCGCGCTCGCGATGTGCCGCGCGACGCGCGCGCCGACGTACATCGTTCACCTGTCGTCCGCGCGCGCGCTGGCGGCCTGCGCGGCGGCCCGCGCCGAGGGCCTGCCCGTGTTCGTCGAGACGCGGCCCCTCTACCTGCACATGACCTCCGAACGCTATCACGAACCGGAGGGGCCGCTTTACGTCGCGCAGCCGCCGCTGCGCGAGGCGGCGGATCGCGAAGCGCTGTGGCGGGGCCTGGTCGACGGATCGATCGACACGATTGCCAGCGACCACGCGCCCTGGACCCGCGAGCTGAAGCTCGATCCCAAGCTGAACGTTGCGCACTGCCGCTCGGGCGTGGCGGAGCTGGACACGATGCTGCCGCTGCTCTACACCGAGGGCGTCCTGACCGGCCGCCTGACACCGGAACGCTTCGTCGCGCTGACGTCGACGAACGCGGCCCGCCTGTTCGGCATGTACCCGCGCAAGGGAACGATCGCGGTCGGGTCCGACGCCGACATCGCGGTATGGGAGACGCGCGAGCGCCGGATCATCCGGGACGCCGACCTGTTTTCGCGCGCGGGCCACAGCGTCTACGCGGGCCGCGAGCTGCGCGCCTGGCCGTACGCGACCCTCCGCCGCGGCGAGCTGGTGTTCGAGAACGGAAAGATGCTCGGCCGGCCCGGCAGCGGCAGAGCGATCGAGCGCGGCGCGACGGCGCCGCCCGTCGCCTGACGCGTCGAGCGTAGCGTGGCTTCGCCACGCGGAGCTCATCGCGGGAGGTTCGGAACCCTCTGAGGTTCGGAACCCTCTGAGGGTTCTGAGCTGAGCTAACGCGATCGCTTCGAATCGCGCCGGGAATTCCTGGCAGCGTTCGAGTTATATTGGCGCTGCTCCGAGGCGGGATCCCCCGGTTTCAGCCGTGCCCAGCGAGGAAGAAAACGAAGTCAGCCGCACCGTCCCGCGCCGCGGGCTGCCTCGCGAGACGCCGCGCACCGGGATCATCATCGTGGTCGGCGCCGGCGATGCGCTGGATACGCTGCGCGCGCCGCGCATCCAGGTGATGGACCAGCTGACTCTGGACATCGGGCGCCGGCCCAACCCGACGCCCGTGCCGAGCGGCGAGGCGCCGAGCTCGCTGACGATCCCCGATTCCACCGTCTCCGGCCTCCACGCGCGCGTCCAGCGGGCGTCGAGCGGCGCGGATCTGTTCATCATTCAAGATCTGGAGAGCACCAACGGAACGTACGTGGACGGCAAGCTCGCCACCGGGCCGGTGCCGTTGCGAGACGGCGCCGTGCTGTTCCTCGGCTCGCAGGTGCTGGTGTTCCGGATCGTGACCGCGGCCGAGCTGGATGCCTTGCGGGAAGACCATTCGACGCCGTTCGGGCCGCTTCCGACCTGTTCGCCGGACCTGGCGCTGACCTGCGCGAAGCTGCGCCGCCTCGCGCGCACGGCGTCGGAGATCTTGCTGGTCGGCGAGACAGGCGTCGGCAAGGAGGTGTTCGCGAACGCGATCCACGCGGCGAGCGGTCGCACGGGCAAGCTGTTCGCCATCAACTGCGCGGCGATCCCGCGGGAGCTGGTCGAGAGCGAGCTGTTCGGGTACGAGAAGGGCGCGCACTCGACCGCGCAGGGCCGCAAGATTGGTCTCGTCGAGCTGGCCAACGGCGGGACGTTGTTCCTCGACGAGATCGGCGACATGCCGTCCGAGCTGCAGGCGAAGCTGTTGCGCTTTCTGCAGGATCGCCGCTTCACGCCGCTGGGCGCGACGCGGATCGTGGAGGCGGACGTCCGCATCGTCGCTGCGACCAGCCGCATCGGGCTGGAGAAGGGCCCCCAGGTGCAGGATGCGGTGCTGGGACGACTGGGCGCGCAGCCGATCGTGCTGCCGCCGCTGCGCGAGCGCGTCGAGGACATCGGGCGCCTCGTCGCGCACTTCGTCCGCGACATCAAAGACGCGCGGGCGTTCGAACCCGAGGCGTTCCACGCCCTCTGCCTGCACGCCTGGCCGCTCAACGTGCGCGAGCTGTTGAAGGTGGTCGGTGAAGCCGAGGCGTTGAGCCGCGGCACGCCCGCGATCGGCCTCGAGCATTTGCCGGACGCTGTGACCGCCACGCTGCAGCTGGAGGCGGAGGACGATCTCGAGAACACCGACGTCGATCTGCAGCCGTCCGCGCTGGACGACGCGGGCATGACCCGGGCCGCGGTGGCGCCCGTCCGCACGCGTCGGGCCGCGCCGACGCGCGAAGAGCTGGAATCGCTGCTGGCGCAGACGAACGGCAGCGTGGCCGAGGTGGCGCGTCGGCTCAACCGACAGTACGCCGTGGTCTGGCGTTGCGTGCAGCGGTACGGTATCGATGCGGGTAAGTACCGCGGCGGCAACCAGTGACCCAGCCAGCTCCCAGACCGGCAAGCGAAGCGCGCATCGTCCTGCGCAAGGGACGGGCGCGGCCGCTCTGGTTCGGCCACCCCTGGGTGTACGCGAACGCGATCGGGTCGATCGACGGCGATCCCGCGCCCGGCGACGTCGTCACGCTGACCGATCACGACGGCCGTTTCATCGGCAAGGGCTTCTACAATGCGCGGTCGCAGATCCCGGTGCGCCTCTGCACGCGCACCGACGAGACGGTCGACGCCGCCTTCCTGCGCCGGCGGATCGTGCAGGCGCGGGCGGCGCGCGCCCGCCTCGGCCTGCCGTCGCCGGAGACCAACGTCTATCGCCTCTGCAACAGCGAGGGTGACGACCTGCCCGGGCTGGTGGTCGATATCTACGCCGACGCGGCGGCCGTGCAGATCACGACGCTGGCGATGTCGATGCGGCGCGCGGAGATCTACGACGCGCTGGAAGCGGAGCTCGGCGTCCGCACCATCTTCGAGCTGGCCTCCGCGGCCTACGCCGAGCTGGAGGGCTTCGCGGCCGGCGCGCGCGTCGCCCGCGGCGCCTCGCGCGGCGCCGTCTCGGTGCTGGAGAACGGCATCGCGCTGGAGGTGGAGCCGCTCGGCGGCCAGAAGACGGGCATGTTCATCGACCAGCGCGAGACGCGCGCCCGGGTCGCGTCGCTGGCGCGCGGCGCGCGCGTGCTGGACTGTTACGCCTACGCGGGCGGCTTCGCGCTGGCAGCGGCCCGCGGGGGCGCCGCGTCGGTCACCGCCGTGGACAGCTCGGCGCGCGCCGTCGCGCGCATCACCGCGCACGCGGAAAAGAACGGCGTCACCATCGACGCGGTCGAGGCCGACGTCTTCCGCTACCTCGAGACCGCGACGCCGCGCGCCTTCGATCTGGTCGTCATCGACCCGCCCAAGTTCGCGCGCGCGCGCAAGGATCTGGACGCCGCGCGCAAGGGCTACGAACGGCTGAACGCGATCGCGCTGCAGACCGTCGCGCCGGGCGGCATCCTGGTCACCTGCTCCTGCTCGCAGAACGTCGACGCCGACACCTTCGAGCGCATCGTCGCGGCCGGCGCCAAGCAGGCGGGCCGCGAGGTGCGCGTCTTCGAACGCCGCGGCCCCGCCTCCGACCATCTCTTGCCGCCTGGCTTCAGCGAAGGGCAGTACCTGAAGGTGCTGCTCTGCTACGTGACTTAGGGACGGCCCCTCTCCCTGACCCTCACTCCGCTTCGCGGGGCGAGGGGATCAGACCAGATCAGGGCGCGGGCTTCACGCCGCCCGGCGATCCGTGCATCAGCGCGATGTAATAAACGAGCATCGCGATGATCGTCCCGAGCGAGATCCATTCGAACGGAATCCGTCCGAACAGCAGCCAGCGCTTACGGAAGAACCGCCCGCGCGACCGCTTGTAGATCTGCTGCTGGATGTCGCCCAGCATGCTGGCCGGCGCGGTCGCCGTCTGTTTGAGCCGCCCGAGCGACGCCAGCGTCTTGCGGAAGCCGGTCAGCTCGGTGCGGCACTGGATGCACGACGCCAGGTGCTGATCGACCTCGGTCCGCTGCCGCTCCGGCAAGCTGCCGTCCACGTAATCGGAGAAGGTGCTCTGCGCCTGCTCGTGGTCCATCGCTGTCGCCAGGCTACCGCGTGTGCCTATCTACCCACTCCTTTATCGCCATGCGGGCCCGGTGCAAGCGCGATTTTATAGTCCCTTCCGGCAGGCCGGTAATCTCTTCGATCTCCTGGTACGACTGCTCCTGAATGTCGCGGAGCTCGACCAGCGCGCGCTGATCCTCGTCGAGGTTGGCGATTGCCTGCTGCATCAACTTGTCGACCTCCGCGAACTCCAGCATGGCGTCCGGACCCGCGATCTGCGCCTGTACGGGCGGCGCGGGTCGGTCCGGAAGCACGCGCAGCTGCGAGACGTCGTCCGGGTCGGCCCCTTCGGTCGGACGGCGCGACAGGTGCTTGATCCGGTTCTTGGCCTGGTTCGCGGCGATGCGGAGCAGCCAGGTCGAAAACTTCGCCTCGCCCCGGAAGCTCTCGATGTTCTTGAAGACGGTGATGAACACCTCCTGCGTGACATCCTCCGCCTCGGGGCGATTGCCGAGCATCCGGTAGATCAGGCCGAACACCTTGTCTTCGTACTGGCGGACGATCTCGGCGAACGCCTGCTCGTCGCGCTCGCGCAGCCGCGCGAGCAGCAGCCGCTCGGCGATGCTCATCGTGTACGGGGTCCGCTGCCCGAGCGCGCGGGCGCGAGCGCGCGCGAGCCGCCGGGACGATCCGGGACTCTGCGTGGCGGAGTCCGCCGTCGTCGGAGGGGCGGTGCCAGATCCCCTCCAGCGCAGTGTGGCCTCCACGCTGGTTCGGACAACGTCGCGGTCATAAGGTTCCCGGCGGCTGCAGCGTGGGTTGCGGGGCGGGAATAAACAGTCGCAGGCTGATGGTCGCCACCGTGTCGCGGGGGCTGCCCGCATGGACGACCAAGTCCTGGCGGACGCTGGCGTCGATGGCGCCGATCTCCGACATCGCCGACGCGCCCAGCGCGCCGTAGCCGTTGGCGGTCGACGGGTCGTAGCCGCCGCCGGCGCGGAAGCCGAACTTGCCGGCCAATGTCAGTTCGCCACCTACCATGAAGCCGGTCCCCTTCCGACCGGTGTGGTTGTCGCGCGTCAGCCGCGTCAGGCCGTCGGCGGCGATGAGAAGCTCCGGGATCGGCGCCACGGCGACGCCGTAGCCGACCCCCTGGGTCGCGTTGCTGTTGTGCAGATCGCGCAGGTTGGTGCCGACGACGGCGACGGTCAGCTTCGGCAACAGCGTCACCGTCGTCCCGACGTCGAACGTCACCCCGCCCGTGTGACCGGCGGGCGCGTCGTCGCCGGACAGATTGAAGTACTTGACGGTTCCGCCGAACGTGGCGCGCTCCGCGACCGGAACCGACAGCGCCAGGCCGACCTCGTGTCCGCGGCCGGTGACGCCGCCGCCCGGCTCGGCGGCGTGGAAGTTGTAGTAGAGGCCGCCGGCGACGCCGAACCCCGACGTGTTGTCGACCATCGACGCGTGCAGCGTGTGACCGTGGAGGCGGCTCGAATAGCCGTAGCTCCCCTCCAGCGCCTGGAAGTTCTTCAGCAGCGACATGCCCGACGGGTTCAGCATCGGCGCGCTGTCGCCGATCGCGAACGCGCGCGTCGCATCGCCCATGCCGGTCGCGCGCGTCCCCGTGAAATCGTCCGTCGCCCGAGCGCGCGCCGCCCCCAGCACCAGGGCCAACATGACGGCTAGACAAAGCGCCGATCGAAGCGCACGCACGGCGCGATTGTAGCCGGCCAGGCGCGATCTATCTCCAATTCCGCTCGGCGAGGCTGACGAAGCCTTCCCATCCGACCACCACGTGATCCAGCACGGGAATCCCGACGAGGTCGCCGACGTCACGCAGTCGCGCTGTCAATTCGACATCCGCGCGCGACGGCGCCGGATCGCCCGACGGGTGGTTGTGACAAAAGATCACCGCCGCCGTGCCCTGGCGGATCAGCGGACGGAACACGTCGCGCGGGTGAATCTCGACGCCGGTCAGCGACCCGCGCGCCAGGCAGGTCTCGCTCTGAACGCGGTGGCGCACGTCGAGCCCGATCGCCCAGAACTCCTCGACCGACAGCGGCGCGAGCCGTCCCCGAAAGTACGTCCAGACCTCGGACGCGCCGGCGAGTCGCTGGCCGCGGATCGGTCGCCCCGCCGCCGCCCGCCGGCCCAGCTCCAGGGCCGCGATCACCAGCGTGGCGCGGACGGCGCCGATGCCGGAATAGGCCGCCAGCTCGGCGGGGGTCGCACGCGACAGCCCGGCCGGCCCGCCAACCCCGCGCAACATCGCCGCCGCGACCTCGAGCGCGCTCGCGCCCCGGGTGCCGGCCCCGAGCACGATCGCCAGCAGCTCACCGTCGGTCAGCTGCTCCGCGCCGCGCGCGGTGAGCCGCTCGCGCGGCCGGGCGTCCGGTTCCAGGGCCGCTATCGTTGCCATGG
>Ga0066903_100000635_pt1 | contig 22951 bp, 22 predicted proteins | sample PanSoiMetaGPlot1_FD_67491 | JGI IMG/M metagenome (GOLD analysis project Ga0066903, IMG submission 67491) | Tropical forest soil microbial communities from Panama analyzed to predict greenhouse gas emissions - Panama Soil - Plot 1 (version 2) | ecosystem: Environmental > Terrestrial > Soil >... | reverse complement strand
CGGCACTTCGTCGCCATCACCGATCCGGGCTCGAAGATGGAGGCAGTGGCGAAGGCGCACGGCTTCCGGGCCATCTTCCACGGGCGCCCGAGCATCGGGGGGCGCTACTCGGCGCTCTCCAACTTCGGGGTGGTTCCTTCCGGTGTGATGGGCGTGGACCTGGGACGCTTCCTCGGACAGACCTTGCGGATGGTCGAAGGCTGCGCCGGGACCGTGCCCGCATCGCAGAATCCGGGCGGCATCCTCGGGGCGACCCTGGGAACTCTCGGACGGGGCGGCCGGGACAAGGTGACGCTGGTGACCAGCCCGGGCATCGGTGACCTCGGCGCGTGGCTGGAGCAGCTCCTCGCCGAGTCCACCGGCAAGCAGGGCAAGGGGCTCATCCCGGTGGACCGCGAGGGGCTCGCCGCTCCGGATCGCTACGGCCGGGATCGGCTCTTCGTCTACCTCCGGCTGCAGAGCGGGCCGGACGGTGCGCAGGACCGCGCGGTGGAGGCGCTTCTCCAGGCCGGGCAGCCGGTGGTCCGCATCGAGGTCGAGGAGCCGTACGCCCTGGGACAGGAGTACTTCCGCTGGGAGATCGCCACGGCCGTCGCCGGCTCGGTGCTGGGGATCAACCCCTTCGATCAGCCGGACGTCGAGGCGAGCAAGATCGAAACCCGGAAGCTGACCGACGCCTACGAGAAGACCGGCGCGCTTCCCGAGGAGCGGCCGTTCCTCGAAGACGGGCCGGTGGCGCTGTTCGCCGATCCGGCCAACGTCCAGGCGCTCCAGGCTGGCAAGACGCTGGTCGACGTGCTGCGTACCCACCTCGGGCGGCTGACGGCTGGGGACTACCTGGGACTCCTGGCCTTCATCCCCATGACCGCGGAGAACGAGACCGTGCTCCAGGCGGCGCGGCACCGGGTGCGGGACGGAAAGAAGGTCGCCACCTGCCTCGGCTTCGGGCCGAGGTTCCTCCACTCCACCGGACAGGCTTACAAGGGCGGCCCGAACACCGGCGTGTTCCTCCAGGTCACCTGCGACGATCCGGTGCGGCTCCCCGTCCCGGGCCAGAAGTACACGTTCGGGGTGGTCAAGGCGGCCCAGGCGCGGGGTGATTTCGAGGTGCTCGCGGCCCGGAAACGCCGCGCGCTGCGGGCCCACCTGCGTGGGCCGCTGGACGTGGCGCTCCGGAAGCTTCACGAAGCCATCGACCGCGCGGTCTGAACGACGCGGGGCAGAGGTCAGAGTCTCCAGGGCAGTCGGCAGTCAGGAGTGACAGCGATGCAGATCGGAATGATCGGCCTGGGCCGGATGGGCGGGAACATGGTCCGCCGGCTGATGAAGGGCGGGCACACCTGCGTGGTGTACGACCAGGGCGCGGCGGTGGTGGCGGCCTTCGGCAAGGAGGGAGCCACACCGGCGAAGAGCCTCGAGGATCTCGTGGCCAAGCTCCAGAAGCCGCGCGCGGTGTGGGTCATGGTTCCCTCGGGAGGACCCACCGAGGAGACGGTACAGACGCTGGCCCGACTGCTGGAAGCCGGGGACACGATCATCGACGGCGGGAACAGCTTCTTCAAGGACGACGTCCGCCGCTCGAAGGACGTGGCGAAGAAGGGAATCCACTACGTGGATGCCGGAACCAGCGGCGGAGTCTGGGGCCTCGAGCGTGGCTATTGCCTGATGGTCGGCGGACCGACCGAGGCGGTGGCGCGCATCGAGCCGGTGCTGCGGACGCTCGCCCCCGGCAAGGGCGACATCCCGCTCACGCCCGGCCGGGACGGGAAGAGCACCGCCGAGCTGGGCTACCTTCATTGCGGCCCGTCGGGGGCGGGGCACTTCGTGAAAATGGTCCACAACGGCATCGAGTACGGGCTGATGCAGGCCTATGCCGAGGGCTTCGACATCTTCAAGAACGCGACCTCGGACCAGCTTCCGGAGGACATCCGCTACGACCTGAAGGTCGCCGACATCGCCGAGCTCTGGCGACGGGGAAGCGTGGTCTCCAGCTGGCTCCTCGACCTCACCAGCATCGCCCTGGCCCAGGACCCGAAGCTCGAGAGCTACTCGGGGTTCGTGCAGGACTCCGGCGAGGGACGGTGGACCGTGCAGGCGGCGGTCGAGGAGGCGGTGCCCGCGGACGTGCTCACCGCGGCGCTCTACACCCGCTTCCGCTCACGCCAGCAGCACACCTTCGGCGAGAAGCTGCTCTCCGCGATGCGCAAGCAGTTCGGCGGCCACGTGGAGCCAAAGAAGTAGGCGGGGGGAACCCAGACCATGGTCAAGAAGCTCGAGCCCTCGCTCACCCCGGCGCACAACCGTACCGCCGATCCGTGCGTGGTGGTCATCTTCGGGGCCTCCGGTGACCTGACCAAGCGGAAGCTCGTCCCGGCGATCCTCAACCTCCAGAACGCGGGGTTTCTCCCCCGCAACCTGGCGGTGGTGGGGGTAGCCCGGACACAGATGACCCACGCGCAGTTCCGCGACGAGGTGAAGCCCGAGGACAAGGCGCTGGGGACGGGGCCAATGCGATCGGCGTGGAGCGCTCTTGCCGAGCGGATCTTCTACTTCGCCGCCGATGCGTCCAAGGCCGAATCGTTCGCCGGGCTGGCCGAGTTTCTCAAGAAGATCGACGGCCAGGTGGGCACACCCGGCAACTACCTCTTCTACCTCTCGGTGGCTCCGACGCTGATCGCCCCGGTCGTGCAGAACCTGGGGAAGAGCGGCCTCTCGAAGGAGGAGAATGGGCGCTGGCGTCGTGTGGTGATCGAAAAGCCCTTCGGGCACGACGTCCCGAGCGCGGTGGAGCTGAACCGGTGCATCAAGTCGGTCATCGGCGAGCGGCAGATCTTCCGGATCGACCACTACCTGGGAAAGGAGACGGTCCAGAACCTCATGGTCTTCCGGTTCGGGAACGGGATGTTCGAGCCGATCTGGAATCGCAACTACATCGACCACGTACAGGTCACCGTGGCCGAGGAGCTGGGTGTCGAGGGCCGCGGCCCGTACTACGACGGCGCGGGCGCGATGCGGGACATGGTGCCCAACCACATCGCCCAACTGCTGAGCCTGGTGGGGATGGAGCCGCCGATCTCTTTCAGCGCCGACGCGGTGCGCGACGAGCAAGTGAAGCTGCTCGACTCCATCGAGCCGCTCTCGCCGGAGGACGTGCTCCACCAGGCAGTCCGTGGCCAGTACGGGCCGGGCGAGGTGGCCGGGAAGAAGGTCCCCGGGTACCGCCAGGAGGAAAAGGTTCCCCCCGAGAGCACCACCGAGACCTTCGTCGCCCTGAAGCTGATGGTGGACAACTGGCGCTGGGCGGGCGTGCCTTTCTACGCGCGCACCGGCAAGCGGCTCCCGACGCGGATGACCCAGATCGTCATTCAGTTCAAGCAGGCGCCGGCGATGCTCTTCCAGCACACGTCGGTGGACCGGCCGACGACCAACCGCCTCTACATCCACATCCAGCCCAAGGAGGGGATCTCGCTCCGCTTCGGGGCCAAGGTGCCAGGGCCAGTGCTCACCATGGGCGCGGTGGAGATGGACTTCGACTACGTCGACTATTTCGGAAAGGTGCCCAGCACCGGATACGAGACCCTCCTCTACGACGCGATGATCGGTGACGCGACCCTCTTCCAGCGGGCGGACATGGTCGAGGGAGGGTGGGCGATGGTTCAGCCGGTCCTCGACGTGTGGAAGGCGCTTCCGCCCCGGAACTTCCCCAACTATGCGGCCGGCAGCTGGGGCCCGCCGGAGGCGGACGAGCTGCTCCAGCGCGACGGCCGCCACTGGGAGAACTCGGGGACGTGATCGTCGCTGGAGACATCGGAGGAACCAACGCCCGCCTCGCGACGTTCGACGTCCAGGGCGGCCGCCTCCTCCTGACCAAGGAGCTGGTGTACCCGAGCCGCTCCGCGCCGGATTTGGAAACCATCGTCCGGCGTTTCGTCGACGAGGTGCACCCCTCGCCGTCCGGCGCGGCGCTGGGGGTGGCCGGGCCGGTGAAAGACGGCCGGACCGAGACGCCCAACCTGCCGTGGGTGGTCGACGCCCGGCACCTGGCGGAGATTCTCGGGGTCGCCAGGGTCACGCTGCTGAACGACCTGAAGGCCAACGCCTACGGGCTGCGGCACCTCGCGCCGACCGACTTCGCCATCCTCCAGCCGGGGAGCAGGGACGCGGCCGGAAACCAGGCCATCCTCTCCGCAGGCACCGGACTCGGCGCGGCCGGCCTCTACTGGGATGGTCAGCGGCACCGCCCCTTTGCGACCGAGGGCGGCCACGCCGACTGGGCTCCCCGGAACCAGCTCGAGGCCGAGCTGATGGAAGCCATCGCGCGGGAGAAGGGCAGAGTGAGCGCGGAGCGCCTCCTCTCCGGGGGCGGGCTGGTCCGGATCTACCGGTTCCTCCGCCAGCGCTCGGGGGTGGCCGAGCCCACCGAGCTGGCCGAGCGGTTCGCCCACCAGGATCCCGCGGCGGTCATCTCGCGCACTGCCATGGACGGCGCGGATCCGGTCTGCGTCCAGGCCCTCGACCTCTTCGTCTCGGCCTACGGGGCGGAGGCGGGGAACGTCGCCCTGCGAATGCTCGCCACCGGAGGCGTCTTCCTCGGCGGAGGCATCGCGCCGAAGATCCTCCCCGGTCTGCAGCGGGATGGGCTGTTCGTGGCCTCGTTCCGAGACAAGGGTCGGATGCGGTCCTTGCTCGAAACCATCCCGGTGATGGTGGTGCTCAACGACCGGGCGGCGCTGTGGGGGGCGGCGCACTGCGCGGCCTTCGACGAGAGCTGAGGTGACTGGCGATGGGTCCGCAGCTTCGAGTCTTCGACAGCCCCGACGCGGTGACGCGCACCGCCGCGCAATCGGTGCATGACCGCGCCTGGGCGGCGGCGAACGCCCGGGGCCGGTTCACCCTGGCGCTCTCCGGCGGCAACACTCCCCGGGCGCTGTACCGACAGATGGCCGCCGGCCCACGCCTTCCCTGGGACCGGACGGTGTTCTGCTTCGGGGACGAGCGGAACGTCCCGCCCGACAATGCGGAGAGCAACTACCGGATGGCGAGGGAGGCGCTCATCGATCAGCCGTTCGTGAGCCAGTCCAGCGTCTACCGCATCAAGGGGGAGCTCCCCGCGGACGAGGCGGCGGCCGACTACGAGCAGACACTGCGGAAGCTCTTCCCCGGGACGGCAAGCGTCCCGAGCTTCGACCTGGTCCTGCTCGGGCTCGGTCCGGACGGGCACACCGCGTCGCTCTTCCCCGGCTCGCCGGCGCTGGCCGAGTCGAAGCGCTGGGTGGTGGGGAACTTTGTGGAGAAGTTCAAGACCCACCGCATCACTCTCACCTTCCCGGTCCTGAACGCGGCGACCGAGGTGCTGTTCCTGGTGGTGGGCGAGGACAAGGCCTGGGCGCTGCGCAACGTGCTCCGGGGAAGCGCTCCGGTGGCGGAGATCCCGGCCCGCGGCGTCGTGCCCACCTCGGGTCGACTCACCTTCCTGGTGGACCGCGCGGCGGCGGCCGGGCTAGGTCAGACGGCCTAGCGTGAAGATCCTCCCATCCATCCTCGCGGCGGACTACCTCCGGCTGGGCGAGCAGATCGCCGATGCCGAGCGAGGCGGCGCGGACCGCTTCCACATCGACGTCATGGACGGGCTGTTCGTCCCGAATCTCTCGATGGGGATTCCGATCGTCGAGGCGATGCGGCGGGGGACGAAGCTCCCGCTCGAGATCCACCTCATGATCGAGCGGCCGGAGCGGTACACGGACGCGTTCATCCAGGCCGGTGGCGATCTGCTCATCCTCCATCAGGAAGCCACCCCCAACCTCCACCGGGCGATCCAGCAGGTGAAGCAGCAACGGAAGCAGGTGGGGGTCGGGCTCAATCCGGCGACCCCGCTGGGCACGATCGAGGACGTCGTCGAGGGACTCGATCTCCTACTCCTGATGACGGTGAACCCCGGCTTCGGCGGGCAGAAGTTCATTCCCGAGGTCCTGCCCAAGCTGGCCCGCGCTCGCTCTCTGATCCAGCAGCGCTCGCTCCACTGCGAGCTCGAGGTGGATGGAGGGGTGGACCTCACCACGGGTCCGCTCGCGGCCGCTGCGGGCGCCGACGTGCTCGTCGCCGGCACGTGCGTCTTCGCGCACCCCGGAGGCCCAGGCGCGGGAGTGCAGGCGCTCCGCGAAGCGCTCCGGCAGGGGCCAGCCAGCAAGATCTAGTCGTCCGCGGCCTCAGCAGCGACGCGCACCCCGAGGAGGGCCAGGGCCAAAACCGCGCACGCACGGTTCGACTGTTCTGGAAGCCACGTCCGTCGGGTCCCTTCGCCGGGGAGGTTTCCCGGCGTCTGCGACGGGTCTACGGTCGCGGCGCATGACGGTCCTGCGCGTCGTTCTCCATGGGAAGCAGGCCCAGAATCCTGCCGTCCGCGCCGCGGTTGCCGCGGAGCGGGCCAACGGTCACCAGATCGAGGTGCGGGTCACGTGGGAAGCGGGTGATGCCACCCGGTTGACGGAGGAAGCCGCCCGCCTCGGCTTCGAGCGCGTCGTCGCCGGCGGCGGCGATGGGACGATCAACGAGGTGACTGCCGGGCTGCTCGCGGCGAAGGAGACCGCGCGTGCATTGCCGGCCCTCGCCATCCTGCCGCTTGGAACGGCCAACGACTTCGCCCACGCCTGCCGGATTCCCCTCGAGCCGGGGCCGGCGCTCCGCCTGGCGGCCACCGCCGAGCCGCGGCCCATCGACGTCGGGCGAGTCAATGGACGGCCGGTCATCAACGTGGCCACCGGAGGGTTCGGGACCGAGATCACCGTAGAGACCAGTCCGGTCCTCAAGAAGGTGCTCCACGGGGCGGCCTACCTCGTCACCGGTCTGACCCACCTGGCCGAGCTCCGGCCGGTGAAGGCCAGCCTCGAGGGCCACGGGTTTTCCTGGCGCGGGGAGCTGCTGGTGCTCGCGGTCGGAAATGGCCGTCAGGCCGGAGGCGGGCACGTCCTCTGTCCGGAGGCGCTCATCGACGACGGCTTTCTCGACCTGAGTGTTCTTCCGGACCTCCCCCGCGCCGAGCGCACGGCCGCGCTTCGTGAGCTGCTCCAGCAGGGCAGGGTGGCGCTCTGGCGTCACTCGGTGACCGCGCGCCTCCCATGGCTGGAGCTGACCGCCGACGAACCGGTGCAGGTCAACCTCGACGGGGAGCCCATCTCCGGAAAGACGCTCCGCTTCGAGGTTCTTCCCGGCGCGGTCCAGGCCTGCCTTCCGCAGGATGCCCCGGTCTTCCGCCGCGCATGATCAGCCGAGCGCGCGGGCCAGCTTGCCCAGCTCCTGCTCCCAGCCCATCCGCGCGCGCTCGGTCCACATCGCGTCGTGCATGACGTCGTTGGTGACCGCGAGCCGTGTTCCCTCGGGTGCCGGTGTGAGCTCCACCAGGGTGGTCGCGGTGTAGGGCGGGACACCGGGAACGAAGTCCACCGTGTTCTCGTAGGCCAGGCGCCGGTTCGGCTCCACCACGATGTACGTGCAGTGCAAGAGGTTGCTCGGGCTCTGACCGGCGGCCTTCAGGTGCGCGACGATCTCCGGCACCTCGGTCTTCATCACCAGCTCCAGGCGCCCCCCGACCCGGAGATCGAGGTGGAGCACCTGCACGCTGAATCCGTCCGGTCCCCACCACCGCTCGAGCCCCTCGCGGGTCGTCCACATCTGCCAGACCTTCTCCGGGCTGGCCTTCAGAACCCGCTCCACGGTGAAGGTCTTCTTCGCTGGCGCAGTCATCGTTCGTCGTCCTCCTCGAGTGCCTTCTCCAGGCGGTCGAGCCGCCGGTTCCAATGGTCCCGCAGCCGGTCGATCCACGCCGCGGCCTCGTCCAGCGGCCGGGCGTTGCGCGAGAGGAGATGCTCCCGGCCCACCTTCCGGCGCGTCACCAGCCGTGCCCGCTCGAGGATCCGGATGTGCTTGGACACCGAGTTGAGCGAGATGTCGAACGGGGTGGCGAGGTCGGTGACCCGCGCCTCACCCTCCGAGAGCCGGAGGAGGATGGCCCGCCGGGTGGGGTCGGCCAGGGCGCCGAGGGTCTCGTCGAGGCGGGTGGAGGCGTTCAAGATATTCACCCAATAGGGTTAATATTGGCCGAAGTCAAGGACGGCCGAAGGCGGGCTGGGAACCTTTGACGCCCGGGCCAGTCCTGCCGGCCTCCGCGACCGCGAGCGCTCCGGGGATGTTCCCGATGGTCTGTCGGCAGAGCGAGACCCAGGCTCGAGCAACCCGGCGCGGGTGTGCCGGGTGGGCCGGGCTTCGCGCTGGGAGACCCTCCACCGCGCGCCGGAGGACCGGGGGCGAGTCTGAAGGTGCACCAGCAACTTCGGAGACTCCGAGTGCGGTTCCCGCCCTCGTAAGTCCTCGATTGTTCGTCGCCCCGTCACCTTAAGTGCGTGGCAAGTTGCGAGTGCACCTAGGCACCCGCCCCCACACCGGTTCTCGGCCTCGCCGAGGGCGGTCCGGAGCCGACGGGCCAGTGCGCGCGAGTTCGAACGCTCCCCGCGTGTCGCCCCGGGTCAGCCGCCCTCTTCCGAGCAGGTCGAGCAGCGCGGCGGTGGCGAGTGTCAGTCCCCGTAGAAGCCGGCCCCGAGGACGGCCGGCGCGCCGTCGATCGAGACCCGCTTGACGTACGCCCACTTGTGCGAGGGCGCCGTCTGGCCCGGCTTCGGGAACATGTAGTCGACCCAGCCCGCGCCCTTCGTCCGTGCAGTCTCCAGCATCAGGTCGTGGAACTTCTTTCCGTTCACGTCGGTCTGGCCGGAGACGTTCGTTCCCTCTCGCTTCGGAAATGCGGGGTTGAGCAGCACGTTCCCCTTCGAATCGTACGAAAACACGTAAGTCTCACCGTCGAACCACTCGCTGCCCTTCTTCCGAAACTCGTCGAAGGCAGCCTTTCCGTGGGCGTTCACCAGCGTCGCCGCCTTCTCCACCAGAGCGACGATCTTCCTGGACTGCGGCGAGTCGGGTGGAGCGGCTTGCGCCAGCGCTCCGGAAGAGAAGGCCCCGACGCTCAGCGCGAGCAGTCCTCCGACGAACCTTCTGTTGCACATCGGTTCTCCTCCCCGTCCCTCAGGACGCCGTGTCCTGTCCGAGCGCGCGCTGGGCCTCGGCCACGCTCGGGTCAGGCTGCCCCTTCTGGAGCACCTGCACGAGCCGGGTGTTCGCCTCTCCGAGACGCCGGGCGAGGATCCTCGCCAGCCCGTGGGCGATCTTCAGCGCGGCGACGTTCCCCGCCGCGAGCCGCGAACGAAGCGCCGGACCGGGCACGACTGCGAGGGTGACCGCTCCGACGGCGATCGCCGAGGCGCTCCGCTTCCCGCCGGCATCGAGTACCGCCATCTCGCCTAGAACAGCAGGCGCGGAGACCACGGAGAGGACCTGGTGCTTTCCCGCCGGATCCTTCTTCACCACCTGTGCCGAGCCGGAGAGCACGAAGACCAGAGCATCGCCGGGGTCACCTTCGCGGAAGAGCGGCAGCTGCGTCTCGAGCGACCTCACCTCGGCGAGCGCGGCGATCTCCGACCGCTCCGCCTCGGTCAGCCCGGTGAGGAGGGGAACCTGGCGGAGTGCCTCGGCCGTGGGTCGCTCGCTCATCGTCGCCTCGCGCGCTCCAGCCGCAGCGTCTTCTCGCCGCGGACCTGTCCGTTTAGCTTCTCGAACGCCGCAGCGTCCTCCTCCGCGACGAAGCCGTAACTGTAGGTCGGTCGGACGTCCAGCCGCAGCAGCTTCCCGGCCGGGGCTCCGAGCTCCTCCAGCGCCGCGGTGATGGCGGCCGCGTCCAGGCCCTCGGTGCTGCCGAGGTTCATCCACAGCCGCACCTGACCGGCGGCGCTCGACTCGGTGCTCGCCGGAGCTCCCTCCTCCGGCCGATCTCGCCGGGGCGGACGCTCGCGCCGTTCCCGACGCTCGCGGGTGCCGCTGCCGCGCTCCTCGCGGCCCGAGCGCTCGCCTCGCTCCGGCCGCTCGCCGCGCTCCGTCCGCTCGGCTCGATCCTCGCGCCGGGGCCGGTCACCGCGCGACCGCTCGCGTTCCCGGTGCGGGCGGGCGGGGGCGTGCTCCGCGGCAGCCGCGGCCTGCGCCTTCTCCATCCGCAGGTGGCCGAAGAAGAACTTGAGGAGGAAGGCGATGGCGTCGTCCGCGTCGGCCCGCTGCTTCAAAGCGCCGGCCAGTCCCAAGTAGCCCTCGTAGACGCTGCCGGCGGCGGCGGACTGGATCTCTCGCACGTGCCGCTCGGTCCACATCCCGAGCGCTTCCTCGGGCGAGGGCATCTCGCGCTTCTCGAACCGGATCCCGTACTTCTTCTCCAGCACGGTGAAGGTGCCCAGCTCCCGCCCGGAGATGAGATTGAGCGCCGTTCCCTTCTTCCCGATGCGTCCGGTCCGCCCGACCCGGTGGAGGTACACCGCCGGGTCCTCGGGCAGCGAGTAGTTGATGACGTAGCGGAGGTCGGAGATGTCGATTCCCCGGGCGGCGATGTCGGTGGCCACCATGAAGGCCACCTCTCCTCGCTTCACCTTGCCCATCACCCGCTCCCGCTCTTTCTGGGGCAGGTCGCCGTTGAGCAGCTCCGCGTCGAAGCCGTTGCGGTTCAGCACCGCCGTCACGAGCGCGGTGTCGTCGCGCGTGTTGCAGAAGACGATGGCGTTGTCCGGCTCCTCCATCTCCAGCACGTAGATGAGGTTCCGGGGCTTGGGGTACGCGTCGGTGACGTCGTAACGAACGTGGTGGATGTGGTCGACGGTCAGGACGTCGCCGGAGAGCATCAGCATCTCCGGAGAGGTGGTGTACTGGCTGATGAGGTTCTGGATCTCCGGAGGAACGGTCGCGCTGAAGAGCAGTACCTGCCTGTCCTTCGGCAGCTGGTCGAGGATGCGGGTGACCTCCTCGTAGAACCCCTGGTTCAGCATCTCGTCGGCCTCGTCGAGCACGACGTGCCGGCATCCCTGGAGGCGAAGGTTCTTCCGGCGGATGTGGTCCCAGATGCGGCCCGGGGTCCCGACCACGATCGGCGAGCCTCGCTCGAGCGCGTCTTCCTGCTCCTGCATCGACGCTCCGCCGTAGATGGCGCTGACCCGGACGCCCTTGTGCTTTCCCAGGTCGGACAGCTCGGAGGCGACCTGGAGGGCCAGCTCGCGAGTCGGGCACAGCACCAGCGCCCGCACCGTCTTGTCCTCGGGGTCCATCTTCTCGAGGAGCGGGAGGCCGAAAGCCGCAGTCTTTCCGGTTCCGGTCTTGCTGCGGACGATGAGGTCCTTGCCCTGCATCACCGGATCGAAGGCCTGCGCCTGGACCGGCGTGGGGTGGGTGTAGCCACGATCGACGAGCGCGCGGCGGATCTCGGGGGAGAGGGCCAGTTCCTCGAATCCCACCTCGGCCAGGTACTCGGCCGGTCGCTCGGGAGTTGCCGTCTCTTGGGTAGGGGCCGCGTCGGGCGGCACCGGGGAATCGCCGCGGTCGGGCGCGGACGGGTTGTCACTCATCGGGCACGGGCTTAATCCCTCCCACACACCCTGGCAATCACGCTGCCAGCCGTCCTGCTAGAAGCACCCGGTCCGTCCGTCCATGGCACCTCCTCCGAAGAAGCCGCGGAAACCGCGCCGCAAGGCTCCCCGCCCCGCCCCTCGCGCGCGCCCCGCGCCTCGCCGCGCCAGCGCCCCCGCCCGCCGCGAGCCGCAGGCGGAGCCGACGTCCAAGCGGCAGGCCGAGGAGATCCGGGAGGCCCGTCCCGCCGACGAGAACGAGGCCGGGTCGCAAGGGGCCGAGCCCGTCGAGGCAACCGAACCCGACGCCGAGGAGCTCGCCGAGCTGGACCCGGTCGCGGATGCCGCTCCGGCGCCGCGTCCCTCCCGCTCCACCGACCGGGGCCTCGCCCGCGCCGATCCGATGTCGGCCTACATGGCGGAGGTGCAGCGCCACCCGCTGCTCTCGCGCGAGGAGGAGGACCGACTCGCCAGGCTTTTCCGCAGCCAGGGTGACCTGGACGCCGCGGCCCGGCTGGTGTCGGCCAACCTCCGGCTCGTCGTGAAGCTGGCCCACGAATACCACCGGAATCCGCTGTCGCTCCTCGATCTGGTGCAGGAGGGAAACATCGGGCTGATGCAGGCGGTGAAGAAGTTCGATCCCGATCGCGGGGTGAAGCTCTCCACCTACGCCGCCTGGTGGATCCGCGCGTACATCCTTCGCTACATCATGGACAACTGGAAGATGGTGAAGATCGGGACCACCGAGGCCCAGCGGAAGCTCTTCTTCAAGTTGCGCCAGGAGCAGGAGCGGCTGCTCAAGCAAGGCTACGAGGCCACACCGAAGCTGCTGGCCGAACGTCTCAACGTCACCGAGCAGGACGTGGTCGAGATGGACCAGCGGCTCGGCCCGGACGAGGTGTCGATCGACGCCCCGGTGGGCGAGGACAGCGACGGCACCCGCGGCGACCGCATCCTCCCGGCGAGCGGCTTCCCCGCCGCGGACGAGCGGCTGGCCAGCGAGGAGCTCAAGCGGCTCTTTCGCGACAAGCTGCAGGCCTTTGGGCGCACCCTGGAGGGCAAGGAGAAGTTCATCTTCGAGAAGCGGCTCACCGCCGACGAGCCGATGACCCTGCAGGACATCGGCACCCACTTCGGCTTCTCCCGGGAGCGCGCGCGGCAGATCGAGGCCGGGCTGGTCAACCGGATGCGGGAGTTCGTCCGGGCGGAGATGCCGGACTTCGATCTCATCGCCGAGCAGAAGCCCTGAAGCTCAGGGGAGCGGGCGAATCTTGAGGTTGTCGAAGTGGACCTTCGACTCCCACCCGGAGACCCCGAAGTAGCGGTGCGCGGGTCCCCGGAGCGGATCGGGGTCGTCCATGGTGAGGAAGGGCTTCCCGTCCACCAGCCAGGTGAGCACCCGGCCCTGGCGGCGGATCGTCCAGTGGTACTTCTGGCCGGGCACCACTCGCGGATCGGCGCGGGTCACCCGGTCCGCCGCGTGCTCCTGTTGCCGGGCGATGGCCGAGAGACTGTTCCGCCACCCGCCCATGACCAAGACGTAGCCCGTCGCGGTGTATGCCCCGTTGGGATCTCCACGGTGGAAGGACTGGCCGTCGCCCCAGACCTCGACCTTCATGTCCCCCTCGGGGCTGTCGGTCCACACGTCGAGGTCGATCTGAGCATCGTCCGGGATGGGCTTCTTGAGCCAGACCGGGTGGTTGTGGGCCCGCTCCACCACCAGCTCTCCCTGCTCGAGCTTCGCGGCGCCGGGATCGGTGGCAAGCCAGTCCGGACCGAGCTGGCTCCGGGCGAAGTCGTCGGAATACGGGCCGGGCGCGGGCTCTGCCGCCGCCGCGGCGAGCGGCGTGAAGGAGGCGCCGGTGGCCGGCTTGACACGGAGGTCGTCGTAGTAGACGTCCCACTCGCCGCTGGACAGCCCCAGTCGGTCGTTGCCCGGTCCCGACAGCGGGAAGGGATCGTCCAGCTCGGCCATCAGCCGGCCATCCACGGTCCAGCGCAGAACCGTCCCGTGACGCTCGAACCGCATCCGGTAGACGTGCGAGGGATCGAGGGTGACCGGCGGCGCCTCGACTCGGAGCCCGGAGCGCCTCCCGAATCCGGCCGAGCGCAGATCGCCCGGTACCCGCGCCTTCGACAGCCAGCGCGACAGCGTCTGCCCGTTCTCGTCCAGCCGGACCAGGCTCGGGCCGACCCGCGCCGGAGACCCCATCGGGCTCCAGGTGCCGAGGATCGACTGGTAGCCGCTGTCGGCGTCCACTCCGTCGCCGAAGAGGACCACTCGGATCTCCCCCTCCGGGCTGATCGGGCGAGCCGAGACCTCGACGACCACCTCCGGGGTGAGCGCGGCGTCGAGCCAGAGGGGGTTGTTCTTCGTCCCCGGCGAGAGCAGCTCGCCGTTGATGACGCGGGGATAGCCCCCGAGCGAGCGGTAGTTGCGCGCCACGGTTCCCGGGTCCGAGAAGTCGTCGGAGAACGGCAGGTGCCCCGAGGGCTGCGGTGGCCGGCGGACGAGGAGATGGAGCACCGGAAGGTTCACCAGCAGGATGACCGCTGCCAGCACCAGCCAGCCCCTCCGCCCGAGCGGCGCTGGACGCCAGGAGGCCGTCGGGACGGCACGCTCGGTGGTGGCCTCCGTCCGCACTGGTCCTGCCGCGGGAGCCGGGCGTCGCTTCACGGGTGGGCGCTCCGGAGGACTGCGACCATGACCAGGAGGAGGAAACAGAGCGCTGCCACCGCGCCGTAGACCAGCAGGGGCCAGGCGACGTCGGTCCGGGCCAGGATGTCGCGGGCCTCGCCGGCCTCGCTCTCCCGGGGGTTCGCCTCGAGCGCCTTCCGGGCGAGGCGGCGGGCGGCCACCACGTCGCCGGAGGTCAGCGCTTGCTGGGCGCGGCGGAGCGCCTCGGCCGGTTCGGAATCGGTTGCCTTCATCAGGAGGATGGAACGCCGGGGCCCCGTCTAACATGCCCTCCGCGGCAGGATGAAGCGCGCCGGCACCGCTGTTGGGCGGATGGGCGTGCTAAGCGAGCCCCGCGGTCCATCAAGCGATGGCGTTTCCCTTCACCCGCCGTAGCCTCCTCCGGAGCCTGCCGCTCCTGGCGCTGGGCCGCCGTGCGCTGGCCTTCGGGGAAGGGGCCCGTTTCGTGCCCGGCGTCGCCCAGCACGGGGGACGGTGGGACGGCCGGCTGTCCGGGCTGCGGCGGCTCGCCTGGGAGCTCCAGCGGCGAACCTCGGTGGAGGTGGTCCCGGAGGCACGCGGGCTCCAGCTGAACAGCCCGTTGCTGTTCGACCACCCCTTCCTCTACTTCGGCGGCGAGGGCGAGTTCCCACCGCTCCTGCCCGCGGAGGTCGAGGCGCTGCGCCGGTACCTGACCTTCGGCGGCTTCGTGCTCGCCGATGCCAACGACGGCAGCGGCGGCCGCGGGTTCGACAACAGCTTCCGGCGGGAGCTCGCCCGGGTCCTGCCCGGCTCCCCGCTCGAGCCGGTGCCGAGCACGCACGTGCTCTTCAAGACCTTCTACCTCCTGGACTCCGCGCCGGGCCGGCTGTTCCTCCATCCGCAGCTCCATGCGGTGAACCTCGGGAACCGGGCGGCAGTCGTGTACTCGCAGAACGACCTCGCCGGTGCCTGGGAGCGCGACGAGAGCGGGGCTTACGCGTACGAAGTCTCGCCGGGCGGTGAGCCGCAGCGCGAGCTGGCGGTGCGGGTGGGGATCAACGTCTGCATGTACGCCCTCTGCCTCGACTACAAGGACGACGCGGTGCACCTGCCGCTCATCCTCAAGAAGCGGAGATGAACGCAGGCACCACCACCACCTGGCGGCTGGTCAGCCTCTCTCCGCTTCCGGCCTGGGTCCTCGGGATCCTCACCGCGCTGGTCCTGGCGGGCGTGGTCCTGGCCGTGCTGGGGCTGCGGCGCGAGCCGTCGACGCTCCGTCGCCGGTTGCTCCTCGTGCTGCGCCTCCTCGCCGGGGCGATGGCGCTCTTCTTCCTGCTCGAGCCCGGCCTCCGCCAGCTGGCTCAGGTGCGGGTGAAGAACCGCCTGGCGGTGCTGGTGGACCGGAGCGCCAGCATGGGCTTTCCGGTGCGGCCGGATGGTCCGACTCGGGCGGCGGCGGCGGCCGAGGCGCTGGCCCGCTTCGCTCCGGGGTTGGAGGCGCTGCGAGACCGCTACCAGGTGGAGGTCCTGGGGTTCTCTCCGGAGCTGGGGCCGATCTCCTCCGACGCGCTCCGCACGCCAGGGACCGGGAGCCGCACGGATCTCATGGCCGCGCTCCGGGCGCTGAAGGCCACCGACACCGGCGGGAGCCGGAAGCTCGCCGGCGCGGTTCTCTTCTCCGACGGGGCGGACAACGCCGAGCTGCAGTCCGGGCTCTCGACCCGGGCGTCCGAGGAGCTCCACGGGCTGGGGTTTCCGGTGTCGACCGTGCGGGTGGGCGAGCCGGCGCTGGTCGACCTGGCAGTGGAGAACGTCAAGGTCGACGACTTCGCCTTCGTCCGCAACGCGGTGACGGTCGACCTCGAGCTGCACGCCCGCGGCCTCAAGGGGCGTGACGTGCCGGTGGTGCTCCAGCGCGAGGGACTGACCGTGGGCACTCGCACGGTCCATCTGGACTCGGAGGACCAGCGCACGCCGCTGTCCTTCACCTTCACCCCCGACCAGACCGGCCGCTTCGTCTACACCGTCGGTGCCCCGGTCTTCCCCGGTGAGGCGGTGGTGGAGAACAACAGCCGCTCCTTCGTTCTGAAGGTCATCCGCGACCGGGTGCGGGTGCTGCTGGTGGTCGGCCGCCCGAGCTGGGACGAGCGCTTCCTCCGCGGGCTCCTCAAGCAGGACCCCAACGTGGATCTGGTGTCCTTCTACATCCTCCGGACCTCCTCCGATGACACGCAGACCCGGAACCCCGAGCGCGAGCTGTCGCTGATTCCCTTCCCGATGGAGGAGATCTTCGACACCAAGCTCCACACCTTCGACGTGGTCGTCTTCCAGAACTTCGGCTACGCCGAGCCTGCCCTCTCCATCGCCAGCTACGAGCGGAACCTCGAGCAGTACGTGGCCGGCGGCGGCGCGCTCCTGGTCATCGGCGGCGACCACGCCTTCGGCGAGGGTCGAGCGGCGTACCCAATCCTCGACCGTGCCCTCCCGGTGGATCCGAGCGGGACGCCGGCGCAGCTCGAGCCGTTCAAGATCAAGCTCACCCCGGACGGGCTCCGGCATCCGGTGATGCGGGTGCAGACCACCGAAGGGGGGACGCAGACCTCGTGGGACGACCTCCCGCCGTCGAGCGGGCTGAACGTGGTGCGGGTCAAGCCGGGCGCGACCGTGCTCCTCGCCCACCCGACGCTCAAGGTCGACGGCCAGCCGGCACCAGTGCTCGCCCTGTGGGACCACGGCCGCGGTCGGGCGATGGCGATGATGACCGACGACAGCTGGATCTGGGCCTTCACCGCCCGCCGCACCGGAGAGCAGACGCGGCACTACGACCGGTTCTGGACCAACGCGCTCCGGTGGCTGGTGCGGGACCCGGACCTGACCTCGCTGCAGATCTCCGCCGACCCTCCCACCGTCGAGCCGGGCCATCCGGTGGGTGCGGTCGTCACCGCCCGCCAGCCGGACTACCAGCCCGCGGCCTCTGCCGATGTACGGGTGGATCTGTTCTCGCTCGCTGAGCGGAAGGTGCTGCAGACGCGCACCGCCAGCGCCGGACCGGATGGCATCGCGCGGGTGATGTTCGAGCCGGTGCCCCCGGGGGCGTACAAGCTGCGGGCCACCGCGCGGATCGGCGGGCGCGAGCTCGGTGAGGCCGATGACGCGGTGGCGGTGCGGTCGACGGGACCGGAGATGGCGGACGCGTCCGTGAAGACCGAGCTCCTGGCAGACATCGCGCGCGCCAGCGGCGGCCGGGCCTACGAGCTGCCCCTCGGCGGATTTCCCGATGCTCCGCTGCTGGACCCGCCGCTGATCGAAGTCGGCCGGAGCAAGGACGCTCCGCTCTGGGATCGCTGGGGGTGGCTGGTGGCGCTCGCGGTGCTCCTGGGAGCCGAATGGTTCCTGCGCCGTCGGTTCGGCTACATCTAGCTGCGCGACATCAGTGCTCGAGCCAGCTCGCCTGGGCGGGCAGCCGGGTCGGCCCGTGGACGCCGCGGCAGGAGCGGCACCAGGACTGGGCCACCCGCCGCCCCCGGAGCGTGCGCAGCCCGAACTCGCGGAGGGTGTCTCCCACCCGCTGGCAGCGGGGGCACCGGCTCCAGCGCGGGAGCTCGGTCGCCACCCGGGCCTTCCGCCCGTGCTCGACGACCAGGGCCAAGGCCTTGGCGAAGCCGATCTGCCAGCGCGGATCGACGTGCACCGGAGGCCCGGGCCGCGGCCCAGAACGGACCAGGTCCACGCCACCGAGCAGAGACTGCTGTTCCAGGAGCGGAGCCAGACGGGCTGTGCGTTCCATGGAGAGGCACACTACATCTTGGGACTGACAGCCCGTTCAGTGGTGCTGGACGGGGTGGTGGATCAGCCCAGGCGGCGGAGCCGCTCCAGGGGCACCGGGAGGATACGGGTACAGCCGAAGGCCGGAGCCCAGACCTCCTGGACTTCCCGGGAGTTGATGAAGGCGGCGAGTCGCCGGAACAAGTCGCGTGCTCCGTCGAGCCGCTCCGCGCAGGCGAGGCCTGCAGGAGAGAGGTTGGGAACGAGCGGCCCGAGAGGCCCCCCACCGAGCCCAGCGCGGGGACCATCGGCGCGGACGCGCTCGGGCACGAGGAGCGGCGCGAACCGGGTGTGCCGGTGGGCGGGGATGCAGCCGGGAACATCGAGAACGGTGGCGGCGAGCGGAAGCTCCCGGAGGTTGAACACCAGCTTGCAGTCGCCGCCGTGGGGGTCGAATGCGCCGACCATCCGGTGGTCTCCACGGGGAATAAGTCGCCGGTCGAGATAGCAGGCGGCCCGGGTGTCAGCGGGAAGTCCGTCTCGGTGGCGCGCGCCCGCCCAGCGGTGGAACGGACGGATCGCCCGGGGATCCGCGCGGCGGGGCAGGCCCGGGGTCCGCCGGAGCGCCTCGAGCTTGGGGAGGAGCGGCGGTGGAATTTCGTGCGCGCGCGCGAAGTGGCGGAGGTCTGGTGCGCGCAGGAAGGCGTCGACGCGGGCCAGGAGACGGTCCGGGTCGTCGTCGACGAGCAGCTCGTCGAACCGGGTCTTGAGCCCGGTGCAGACGATCGGGAGGAGGACGTCCAGCGGCTCACCGGTCGCTCGCCAGCGGGCGTCGAGCCGCTGGGCCTCGGCCGGCACCGGCCGGAGACTCCACTCCGGGCCGTCGATGCGGAACGGCTCCGGCGTTGCGGTCTCCACCGGGACATTCCCCGGGGTCCAGGTCCGGAATCGCGGCGATGGTGCCGGCCCGCGGCGGCTGCGCCAGACAGTGATGCACGTCCGTACCCGGGTGCCGGTGAACGCGCCGGAGCCGAGGTCGACCACCTCGCGCAACTCGAGCCGGTCCAGCATCCGGCGCCGCAAGGGGGCGTAGAGGTACGCGTCGAGCAGCGTGGCGGACGTCACCCAGGCGAGCACGCCCGGGCGCCTCGACAGCCGTTCCGAAGCGAGGAGGAGGAAGAAGGCGTAGTCGTCGCGGAGGCTGGTCCCCTGGGGCAGGGCATCGTCCAGCGCGAGCCGGGTCCGGAGCCTCCGGTAGGCGCGGGTGTCGCGGAGAAGCGGCGAGGTTCCGTTGTACGGAGGATTGCCCAGCCACAGCTCCTCTCCGTCGTCGGGGAGCCCCTCGAGCAGAGCGTCCCATCCGCCGCGGAAGGCGTCCCCCACCACGATCCGCGCGGAAGGAACGGTGCGCCGGGCTGCGGCCGCACTGTCGGAGTCGATCTCGAGGCCATGGAGCCGTGCGTCCGGGAGGTGGCGGGCAGCGCTGGCGAGAAAGGCACCGTCACCGCAGGCAGGATCGACGACCGTCCGTGGGCCACCGCCCAGGTGAGGAAGCCCGAGCGCGAGCACCGCCTCCACCAGCGGCGGTGGGGTGAAGTATTCGCCGCGGATTCTCCGCGCCTCGGCGGCCGGTGCAGGCACGGAGTGCGATCCTACCGTGCGGACCGACGGTGCCTGAGCGCCCGGGGGGCGGACTGCCATCGATGGACGGCGGCACGCGAGGCTGGGATTTGCTCCTGATTCTGCGAGGGGAGAGCATGCCCCGCCAGTGGCGAGCTTCCCCCCGGAGGATCCATGGCCTTCATCGGCTTCGACGTGTACGGCACGCTGGTCGACCCGCTGGGCATGGATGGGCCGCTCCGAGAGCACGTGGGCGAGCTGGCCGAGCGGTTCGCGGCGACGTGGCGCGAGCGCCAGATCGACTGGACCTTTCGCCGCGCGCTGATGGGGCGCTACGCGGACTTCGACGTGGTGACCCGCGAGGCGTTCCGGGCCACCGCGGCCACCCTCGGCGTGGAGCTGCGGACCGCCGAGGCGGGGCTGCTCGACGTCTACCGCCGGCTCCCCGCCTTCGCCGATGCGTTCGAGGGCCTGACCCAGCTCGCCGAGGCGGGGCACCGGCTGGTCGCGTTCAGCAACGGCGTCGCCACGACGCTCCGGGGTCTACTCACCCACGCGCGGCTGATTCCACCGCTGACGGACGTGGTGAGCGTGGACGAGGTGCGCACCTACAAGCCGAGCCCGGCGGTGTACCAGCACCTCGTCACTCGCGGCGGGCAGAGCGCGGAGCGGACCTGGCTGGTCTCCGCGAATGCGTGGGACGTGCTCGGGGCGAAGTCAGCCGGCCTCAAGGCTGCGTGGATCCGCCGTTCGGCCCGGGCACAGTGGGACGGGGGCGGCATCGCCGAACCCGATCTCGTGGTCGCTTCTCTCGGCGAGCTGCCCGCGCGCCTGCGAGGAGTCTGACTCCCAATCCTTCTCGAGCGGCCACTGCTCCTGCCAGCTGCGTCCCCCTCCCGCGGTCTCGGGAGTCGTGTTACGCCAGCTCTCCCGGGAGGTGGACGATGAACGAGGCCGAAACGACGGCGGTGATCGCCACGCTGAACCAGATCCTCGAGCTGGAGCTGGCAGGCGTCGTCCGCTACTCGCACTACTCGCTGATGATCTTCGGTCACGCCCGCATTCCGATCGTCTCCTGGATGCGGACCCAGGCGACCGAGGCGCTCGACCACGCGGTGGCCGCGGGGGAGTACGTCACCGCGCTGGGTGGGCACCCCTCGCTCGCGATCGGCAAGCTGCTGGAGACGCACAAGCACGACATCGATCAGATTCTCCGCGAGGCGCTCGAGCACGAGATCGAGGGGGTCACGGCGTACAAGAAGCTGCTGAAGCAGACCGAGGGGAAGAGCGTGGTCCTCGAGGAGTACGCCCGGAAGATGGTCCATGGCGAGGAGACCCACGTAATGGACATCGAGAAGATGCTCCGTCGCCCCGGGAAGCTCGAGCCGGTGCGCTGAGCTTCACGCATCTTCACCAATCGCGACCGCGGCCGGTCGTCCTGCTGCCCATGACATCTCTCCTCGCTGCCGCGATGCTCCTCGCCGCTTCCCCGGCGGAACCAACCCCCGGGCACCCGCTCGCCCTTCCAGTCCAGGTGGTCGAGAACCGTTTCATCCTCACGCCCCGCCTCGAGACCGGGAGGGTGGTCCGCCTCTACTCGGACACCGGCGGAGGTCACACCATCCTCACGCCAGAGCTTGTCTCCGCGCTCGGGCTCCCCGTCGAGCACCGCGACGCCGGCCCGGACGCGCCTCCCCTGACCGGATGGCCCCGCTGGGCTCCGAGTGCTTCGATCCCGCCGCCGGGGGAGCGGGTGCTGGTCATGCCGCTGACCCCGCTCGGGCCCGGCCTCGACGGCTTCCTCGGACAGGACTGGTTCGACGGCCGGACCTGGACCTTCGACTACCCGGGCAAGCGGCTCCTGCTCCGTGCCAAGGGCGATCTCCCGTCAGGGAAGCGGATCCCGTTTCACCTCCCGAAGCCCGGACCCGAGGCTGCGGCGTTCGGACGGATCACCATCGAGGTCGACGGCAAGTCGCTCGACGTGCTCTTCGACACCGGAGCCACCACGCAGCTCGGACCCGAGGCGCTGGCGAAGGTCGGCGACGGAGGCGGGGCAGAGCGCGCGACCAGCTTCATGAAGGTCGCGGTGTTCGACGGGTGGCGGGCGGCCCATCCGGACTGGCCGGTGGTCGAGAAGGCAGAGGCCGGGACCGGTGCGGACATGCTTCGCGTCCCGTCCGTCGTGGTCGCCGGCCACAAGGTCGGTCCGGTGTGGTTCACCCGGCGGCCGGACCCGGCCTTCGACAGCTTCATGTCGTCGCTGATGGACGCGCCGGTCGTCGGAGCACTCGGGGGAAGCGGCCTCCGGTACTTCCGGGTCTCGGTAGACTACGCGCAGGGCGCCGCGGTGTTCGAGCGGTAAAGGCGGCGATCACCAGCCGAGAAGAACCGAAACGGCGATCGCCCCGACGCTCATGAGCAGCGCCGAGAGCGTCAGCGCCACCACACCCGCGGCTCCGGCCAGCGGATCCTCCTCGAGGGCCCGGGCCGTGCCGATGGCGTGGGAGAGCGCGCCGAGGGCAAGCCCTCGCCCCACGGGGGACTTGACCCCGACCCGGCTCAGGAGCGGCGGGCCGACCGCGCTCCCGACGAGGCCGGCGGTGAAGACGCAAACCGTGGTGAGGCCGGGCTGCGTCCTCAGCACCTCGGTCAGCCCGAGTGCCACCGGCAGTGTCACCGACTTGAGGGAAGCGGCGCGCAGGAGGACGGAGGGCGTGTCGAGGAGCTCGCCCAGCCCCCAGACCACCGCCAGCGTGCTCGTGACTCCTCCCAGGATGGCGAGCACCGTTGCCCGCGGGTGGGCGATGAGGACCGCGCGCTGCCGATAGAAGGGCAGCGCGAGCGCCGCGGTGGCCGGACCGATCAGCCAGACCATCGGTGCAGCTCCTTCCATGTACAGGTCGAACCACCGCGGAGGGAGAAGCGAGAAGAGCGTCACGCCCGCGACCACGGCGAGGAGCAGCGGATGGAACAGCGAGATCCGGAGCGCCCGCTGCAGGACGGTGCAGAGCCAGTAGAGCGCGGCGGTGAAGGCGGTCGCCCCGACGATCTCGAGCGCTCTCACTGGCGCTCCCGTCGCACCGCTGCCTCGGCCAGCGTCCCCGCCACCAGCTGGCCAACCAGGAGGCTCGCGACGAGGACCGCGGCCAACTGGAGCCCGTGTCCACGGACCAGGTGCAGCTCACGGACCAGGCCTATCCCCGGAGGGAGGAAAAGCACCGGGAGGATGCGGAGCAGAGCGTCGGCACCGCTCCCCACCCTCTGCTCCGGGACTGCGCGGAGGAGGAGCAGCGCCATCAGGAGCAGGAGGGCCAGGAGCCCGGGCGGGACCGGCAGGTGTGTCCGCGCCACGAACCAGCTGCAGGCCGCGAAGAGCGCTCCCAGGAGAACGAGCTGGAGGGCGATGCGAACCAAGTGCTGT
>Ga0066903_100000634_pt1 | contig 22953 bp, 16 predicted proteins | sample PanSoiMetaGPlot1_FD_67491 | JGI IMG/M metagenome (GOLD analysis project Ga0066903, IMG submission 67491) | Tropical forest soil microbial communities from Panama analyzed to predict greenhouse gas emissions - Panama Soil - Plot 1 (version 2) | ecosystem: Environmental > Terrestrial > Soil >... | reverse complement strand
CGACGCTGGCTGGGACCGTGTTACCGTTCGCGTCCTTGAGCACGAACGAGATCGAGCTGGCCTGCACTGGCTCGCTGAACGCCGCCGTCACCGTTCCGTTGATCGATACATTCGCAGTTCCGGCCGACGGGGTCTGATTCGCCACGGTCGGGGCAGTCGTGTCCTGCACATTCGTGCCGAAGACGACGTCAACCCAGTAGTTGGCGGCCTGGAATGATCCGTTCGGGAATCCTCCGCTCGGACCATACATGAAGACGCCGTTACCACCATCTTCACCGTTGGCCAGCGCCCGCAGGGGATAGCTGCTGACGCCGGTTGTTGCGAAGTAGTTGCTGTCAAACGCGTAGTGGCCGTTCGGAGCGAAGTAGGAGACGACGTAGGTTGTATTTGCGGTTATTGCGATCGGAGTGGCAAATGTCGCCTGCTGCCAGCCGCTCGCGGTCTCATTCGTGAACGTCGCAGTGCCAAGCAGCGTTCCATCAGACTTCCAGAGATGGCCGACATGCGTTCCGGTGTTGCCTGCGCCCTTGTAGAACTGAATTCCGACAATTGCGCCCGATACCGACGCCCGGAACTTCATTCCGACCTCAATCGCGCTACTGTCGTTTTGCGCCGCGGGCACGCTGGGCACCGAGGCATCATTCCAGATTGTCGCTCCGGTGACATGGCTATCGGTCGTGAACGACCACGTGACCGATCCGCTCATGACGTTGCCGACCAGGTCGCGGGCGCCACTAACGGTCACCGTATACATCACCGACGGCGTCAGCGAAGCCGAGGGGGCGAGGGTCACGGTCTTTGTCGTATCGTTGTAAAGCGTCGATGCGGCCAGTGGATTCCCGTTCGCATCAGAGAGTACAGCGGACGCGCTACCTGGCTGGATCGACTCACTGAAGGTGAGAGTCGGATTGACATTGGTTGGGACAGCAGTCGCATTGGCCGCCGGGGTTTTGGCGACGACCGTCGGCGCGGTTGCATCGACAACGACGGAGATCGGCGTCGAGGTCGTACTGTTTCCGGCTGCGTCGCGGGCGACGGCGGTGATGGAATACGTTCCGCTCGACAGACCCGTGGTGTTCCACAATACCGAGTACGGAGCGGAAGTGACTTCCGGCCCGATGTTGACGCCATTCGCCTTGAACTGAACGCCGACGACTCCGATGTTGTCGGATGCGATCGAATCGAGGATAACCGTGCCGCCCACCGTGGAATTCGGTGTGAGCCCGGTCAAGGAAACGCTTGGAGGCACAGTCTCTGCCGAATTGGCGACGGCGACGAGGGAAGAAAGCGAAGTCGTCGTATTGCCGGCGATATCGCGAACGCGGGCGCTGATCTGGTACGGGCCGTTAACAACCGTCGCCGTGTTCCAGGCGAACACGAATGGGGCCGATGTGATCTCCGGTCCGACCGGCTGACCATTCGCCAGAAACTGTACGCCAGCAACGCCAATGTTGTCGGAAGCCGTGGCCGATAGATTCTCAATCGTCCCGTTCTGGGTCGGTGCATTCAACGTGACCGTCGGCGGGGTCGTTTCGACAGCGCCCCCGATCGGCGTACTCATGTCGCTGCGAATTTCACCCAGGCTCAATACGCGGTTATAAACCCGGACTTCATCGATGAGTCCGCTGAAATAATCGCCGAAGACCGAGTTGCCGCCAATCCGAAGGGCCCCACTCGTCGTCACGATCGACCCGTTCGTCGTCGTGTTGCTGACCAAGTTGCCGTTCACGAAGAGAGAAATCGTCGAGCCATCGTAGGTGGCGGCCAGATGGGTCCAGGCATTTACTGGCAGCACGCTCGATGTTGCCGAGCGCTCGCCGTTGGTCGTCGTGTTGATGTACGCGGCAGCGCCCTGGTTGGTCCCGTTCACCGCGTAGAGCGAATACGCATCAGCGCCGGCCGACTCCTTGAACAGGACCGTTCCAAATCCGCTGACAGCTGATGGTTTGACCCATGCCTCCATCGTCAGTGCGTTCGTCAAATCGAGCGAGTTGCCGTCCGGGATGGTCACCCAGCTATTGGTTCCGTTGAACGACAGCGCCTTGCCGAACTGACCGTTGTTCACCCAGGTGGCGTTCGAGATCGTACCGTTGTTGTGGCTGGAGGACGCATCGGTAACGGTTGTCCCCGACCCGGCGTTGAAGTCGAACGCAGCCACCAGGCCGGTCGTGCCGGTCGGGGCGAACGACACACCGACCGGCGTCCCGGCCGAGGGAATCTCGATATTCCCGCTGTCGTCCGCCGCTCGAGTGCGGATCGTCGCCGGTCCGCTCGAGGCCGGGGTCCACGTGTATGTCCAATTGGTCTTTCCGGTAGCCTTGTGCCAGGTGACGCCGTTGTCCGTGGAGACCTCGACGCCCGCCACCGCCCCGCCGCCCGCGTCGCTCGCAGTACCGGCAATCGTGACCGGTACGCCCGCGGTGAACGACGCCCCGGCTGACGGGGACGAAATCGTCGACATCGGACGTGTCAGGTCTGTGGACATCGTGGCCGCGACGAGCCCCGGCTGAAGGCTCCCGGGTTGGACGCCCATATCCGCGAGCAAATTCACGGTTGCTTGTCGGATACTCGGATCGGCGGTGCCGTTCCCGTCGAGGTGCGTGCCATCGAGACCCCACGACCACTGCACGGTCCCGGCTCCAAATACAAGCGATCCACTGGCTGCCCGATATAGGGTCATTTGGTGCGTCGACGTACCTGGGGCGACAATGACGCCGGCGGAATCTTGCACGTGGCTTTGTGTGTTGAATGTGGTTGCCGACAGGTCCATCAGGCCCGCAGGTCGGAAGCCGTTGTCAAGATCCTCGTCGGTTTCGTAGCCGATCACGCGATCGCCAATCGTGGCAACTTGTCCCGGCTGGAGAGTCGCGACCGGGGTGTTCCGCCAGAATCGCAGGTTGGCATACTCAGCCGGTACCTGCATGCTGATTCCAGTGTCCGTGCTCGTCCGATCATTCATGTAGGCGGTTCCGGAAAGCGCGTTCTCCGGCCGCCCGCCGTCCGCGGGTGGGCTGAACCTGGCGTCCCGCCACGTACCCGTCCAGACACCCTGAGAAAGGTCGAGCGGGTCGGTCCGGGCGTTGTCCTTGCTTTCCTTGTAGGTGACCATGGTTCGGTACGACGTGCCGGATGCCGAGATGCTGTTCTCCCACCGGGTCTTCCAGAAGACTTCGTTACCGCTGAAGAAGGCGAGATTGACTCCGGCGTCGCGAGCGGCCTCGACGTTTGCTCGTTGTCCGCCGCTCCAGTACTCGTCATGTCCGACCGACATGAAGACGCGGTGTTCGAGGATCTCGGCCCCGCGGCGGTCGCTGTCCACGTCGGTCGAATAGCTGACGTTGTACCCGTTAGACTCCAACCACCGGATCATCGGGTATTCCGCGTGCCGCGGGTCGTTGTAAGATCCCAGCCCGCCTACCACGCCCGCGAGCGCCAACGGGCGGTTGTAGCTGACCTTCTTGGCTCGGTCGTCAAAGTCTCCAGTGCTCCCCTGATAGACGCTTTCGCCGCCCCAATGGTTGTACGCTTCCCAAGTGCTGTCGGACGTCTGGAACAGCAAGTCGGAATGGCTGTCGTCGTCTCGCACGACAAACCAGATCAGGCTCGCACCGCCGGTGTCTTCCCGGACCAGACGCGCGATGTAGAGGCCCGATGTGGCCGCGGCCGGGACCGCCCAAGAGGCGCTGACCGACCAGTTCCCAGCGTCGACCAGGTTCGTAGTCGAGTCGAACAGAGGATTCGGTTGGACGGTCCGCGTCGTCTGCGACGAGGGGATTGTGGCGACCTTGCGGGCGCCGTTCCCCTGGTAGTAACCAAGCCGGTAGATATCAACGTGGTATGGCGCGTTGGCCTTGTCATTTACCTTGAAGGAGATCGTTTGCCCGTGGTTGACGCTGATGTCGGTCGAGAAGCCCTCGATATTCGGGTCGCCGTCGCCGACAACGTCCCATTCCGACTGTGGGTTGCCGGGGAGTTGATTCTCGGCGACGATTGGATTCGTCGACGGGACCTCCCTTGGCTCCAGGTGCTCGAAGGACAGGCGGGCCCGCCCTCTGCTGCTCTTTCGGCCGCCGCGGCCGTGAACTCGGGTCGAGTGCGCAAACTTTCGCCAGAGGATCGAGTGCATTGACGGCATGAGTCCCTCGGAAAATGAAGACGGCCGCCCGCGCCGAGTGATTGCTCACCTGGTCGGGAAGCGAAGGGGTCGAAGTAAGAGGTTGCGAATTCCTACGAAGACAGTCGCGCGCTAAGTTGCAGGACAGACTTGGGCGTCGCGTGTTCGACCCCAAAGGCCGCCTCGGCGCCGCAACTCACCGACCAATCCGACCCACAAACCGGCCCTTGAGGCCGCGTTCAGGAATTGCTGGAAGCACGGGGCGGATCGAGGACCATGTCGCAGCGCGGCTCGAACCGTTCGCCACGACATCAATACGACGTGCCAAGCGGCCCGAAGGAACTGGTAACCGGTGATCTGCTCATCTGGCCACATCCGCGGGCTCGTCACACTGCCCCAGAAGCATCGGTTGCGGAACCACTTCCTCGATAGCCGGCTATCCGGTACTCGGTGACCGACGACAGCTCCGGGTTCGTAGAGGATCTGGCCCCCGTTGGCGGCGACTCGGGCGACCATCTCATCATCTCCGCCGCCCAGGAGGCAAGTGCCAACGCGGTCCAAGTCGGGCCGAAAGCCCCCCGTCCGGACCAGCCAGTCCTTGCGAAAGCTCAGATTCACGCCAAAAATCTCGCCCGAACTAGCAGGCCGCCGCTCGGGTCCGAGTTCCACCTTGGTCAGAAGCCCTTCGATGTCCTCGCCCAGCCAGTGTGGCCGCGGTCGTGGATATACAAGGTAGGCCCGCCCACCCACCCCCGCCACGTCCCCACTGGCGTATGCCTCAGCCAAGTGCTTTAGCCATCGACGGTCAATGTCCACGTCATCGTCCAGGTAGGCGACGATCTCGTAACGCGCTTCGGCGATCGCCCGGTTGCGGGCATGATTGAGCCCCTGCTTACTCTCGTTGACGCACCGCAGTCGGCCGCCGAAGAGTGGCACCATCTTGGCGACGACATCGACAGTCCCGTCGGTACTGTTGTTGTCGATCACCAACACTTCGTAGTCTGGGCACCCGGCGCTGTCGAGGTTGGCCAGCCCGCGGAGGGTCTTCTCCACCTCTCCCGATCGGTTGTACGTCGGAATTGCAATAGACACGTTCATTGGATCTCGGCCGGATGGAGACTTTAAGTCGTTGGGATGGGGGGATGCCTACGCGGCAGATGGAGTTTCAGGAACTCGACGGCGCTTGAGTAGTGGCCGGATGATTCGCCAGATTCGACCGCCAAGCACGCGTTTCAAACGAAGTCGACGCCATCCGCGAAGCTGCAGCACGTTCGGCCAAAGCTCCTGCGCCTCGGTGAGTAGTGCCGAACACTGGGCGGCGTTCCCGGTTTCATACGACTCGTTCGCCAGGAAGAACGCTTCCGTTGCCAGGCCCTGTCGAAGCTGGGCTTCCAATCGAGTTCGTTCTGGTAGACGGTGACCGAATTCCCGGAAGAAGGACTCAAAGGCAGCGCGAAGTTGGTCGTAACCCTTCCGCTCGACGTACGCCGTCGACATGTTGGCACCATGCCGGCGATAGAAACCCTGTGGGGCGGAGATGCGACCAATTGCAGAAACGCTCGCACAGCGGAGCCACATCTCGAAGTCGCAACAGTGTGGCAGGTCCTTGCGGTATCCGCCGATTGTCTTCTGGACGGAGGTCCGCACAACGGCCGTCGCTGCCTCGACGAGGTTGTTGCACTTGCGAACGCATTCCTCGACAAAATCGGGACCAGGAATCACTTGAGTCAAATATGTCGACGGGGCTGGTACGGCCGCGAAATCGGGGGTGTTCGTGCGGACGACCTCCCCGAATGTCATGCCGACTTCGGGATACTTCTGCATTAAGCCGACCGCGCGCCCCAATGCTCCCTGGGTCACCAGATCGTCGGCGGACAAGAGCAAGAGGTAGTCCACGCTTGCCCAGTCCAGCCCCTCGTTGTAGGTCGCGACGTGGCCGCGGTTGACGGCATGTCGGCGGTACTCGATTCGCGAGTCTTCGGCTGCAAGTTGCTGCCCCACTGCCTCACTGTCATCGGTCGAACAATCGTCAATGATCAGAATCCGCACGCTCACACCAGCCTGCGTGAGAACGCTTTCCACACATTCCCGCAAAAACCGCCCGTAGTTGTAGCACGGGATGATAACGGCCACGCCCGGCAACGACTCACTCATGACGCCCCCGAGCCGGTATTGGCGCCATGTGCTTGCCAGCGAGCAACTCCGCGCACCAGTCCGCGAGTTCGCGGCCAGCGATAATGGTCCCCGCCCGCTTCCGCCACACGCAGGACGTCGAAGTCGAGACAGCGGGTAACGAAGTCCGCGGTCGCACCATTTTGATGGTGCAGTCCCAAGTCGATTGTGTACTGGCGGGGCAACAGCGGGTTGTCGAATTCGACCGCCAAACGGTGAGTACCACGGGGCAGGGCGGCAGGGCCACGGCCGCCATCCATCGTCGTCGCGTAGAGGACATGGAGTCCGTCGGTCGTACTGACGCTCACCTCAAAGTGTCCGTCCGGGATGTCCTTCAAGAGGTCACAGACAAATTCCACGCGAAACGGCTGGCCGAAGTAGAGCTGGGTCGTCTCCGAACCTTGCAAATCCTTCATGCGAACGCTTCGAAACATCGCCTCGCCAGGCACGTCCTGGTGCCGGGGAACATCGGCGGGGATGATGCCGGTCTTCGCCATGTCCGTGCCGGACGACAGATACTGGTTGACGACTTCGTCGACGTCCCCGTCGGCCGCTAGGCGGCCCCCATCGATGAGCACTGCTCGGCTGCACAGCCCCTTGACCGCTGGCATGTTGTGACTGACGAACAGGACCGTCCGCCCGTGCTTGCTCACCTCGTTCATCTTCCCGAGGCACTTCTTCTGGAACTGGGCGTCCCCGACAGCCAACACCTCGTCCACGAGCAGGATTTCCGGCTCCAGATGAGAGGCAACCGCGAATGCCAGCTTCATGTACATCCCGGACGAGTATCGCTTGACCGGTGTTTCCAGGAACTGTTCGACCTCGCTGAAGGCCACGATCTCGTCGAACTTCCGCTGAATCTCCCGGCGGGACATGCCAAGGATGGCCCCATTCAGGTAGATGTTCTCCCGCCCGGTCAGCTCTGGGTGGAAACCAGTCCCGACCTCGAGCAGACTTCCGATCCGGCCACGCAAATGGACCGAGCCAGACGAGGGTGGTGTGATGCGGCTGAGCACTTTGAGGAGCGTGCTCTTGCCGGCCCCGTTTCGCCCAACCACACCGAGCACTTCCCCAGGCTTAACCTCGAAGGACACATCCCGCAGAGCGTAAAACTGAGATTCGCCGGGCGCTGTCGCCATCTCTGCCCGGCTCCGCCGCGGACCAATCTGCCTCCACAGCCGGCGGCCGTAGCCAGTGACAGACTCGGTCAGCTTTTCGCGGAGCGTACGATAGCCCGTCGCTCCGGCGGCGCGGACCGTGTACCGCTTGCACACCCCGTCAACGGCAATCACCGGTTTCATGCGCCTGACCTGTTCCTTCATCATCTTCGGCGGACAACCACTATCGAATGTGTCCCGAAAACCCGGATCGGACCGACTTGAACAACGTCTGGGCCGGGACCGCGTCCCGCCCATCTTCCCCCGCCGTCATCACCCGGTAGCTGCCGTCCCCAGTGAGCACTTCGATCCCGTCCGGCCCGATCGCGACGATTCGCCCGGGGATCCGGCCGACGAACGTCCGGGCATTCTCCACCGGCCGCCCCGACCAGATTCGATAGCGGATGTTTGTCATGTGGCTGAACGCGCCAGGGTACGGGTGAGAGAGGCCCCGGACCAGGTTGTGAATCTCGCGCGTCGGGCGGGCCCAATCAATCCCCCCGTCCTCTGGGGTGCGAGAACAGGTGTATGTTGCCCGCCCCTCGTCTTGTGGAGTCCGCGGGCCAGTTCCGTCGAGCAACCGATCGAAGTGGGATTCGAGCAAGTCCAGGCTGGCCAGCGCCGTCGCCCGGTACACTTCGGCTGCCGTATCGTGCTCACCGATCGGGATTGCCGCTTGGGCCACGATGTCGCCGTCGTCAATGCCAGTCGCAGTCATGTGGAACAGCGTGACTCCGGTGCGCGACTCACCATTGATGACCGCCCAGTTTACCGGGGCGAAGCCGCGGTAAGCAGGCAGTAGCGACTCGTGCACCCCGACCGACCCGTTGCGCGCCGCTGACAGGACCCGATCGCTGATCAACGTCCGCCACCCCATGACCACGATCAAGTCCGGCGCCAGTGCCAGGATCCTGTCCTCGTGTTCGGCCTTCAGGGTCTTTCGCGGGTAGCACGGAACCCCATTCTCATGGCACAATTCCATGATTTGGGGGCTATACTTCTCGGCTTCGTGGTCATCCTCGCGGAGGCAGTAGACTGCCGCCGGGAGTTGATTCCGGTTGGCTAGCCGGCGGAGCCATGCCAGCCCACGGTCCCGGCCGCCAATGAACACATGACTGCGGGCCGGGCACATTACCGATCCCCTGCGGCCACGAACCGCAACGCATCAATCACGTAGTCTTGGTCCTCATCCGTCATCTGTGGGTACAGTGGCAGCAAGATGACCGAGTCGCGTGCCAGTTCCGAGAACGGTAGAGACCTAGGTTCACTCGCATACGCACCTTCCTGATGGGCGTTCATGATCCCTCGGCGGGTGCTGATCCCTCGCTCCAGCAGGGCCTGCATCAACTCGTCTCGACTCACCGGGTATTCGGCCATCACCCGGACTGGGTAGGCCTGAAAGTTCGGCCGGGTATAGTCCGGCACGTGTGGGGCTTCGAGCTCCGCGATGCCGGCCAGGGCCGATGCGTATCGAGCGGCCCGAGTCCGTCGGGCCTCCAAGATTCCGCCCAGCCGCCGGAGTTGCACCCGCCCGACGGCCGCCTGGATGTCCGTCATCCGGTAGTTGAACCCGACCTCGGGGTAGTCCTCGAAGATCACCTTCTTGGAGGCGTGCCGGACCGTGTCCGAAACACTCATGGCGTGCTGCCGGAGCAGCCGAAACTTCCGGTCCAGGTCCGCGTCCCGAGTTGTCAGCATCCCGCCGTCGCCGGTCGTGATGACTTTGCGCGGATGGAAGCTGAAGCAGGCGACCGTCCCGTGCGGCTTGCCAACTCGTTCCCAACGACCGTTCATCCGAATCTCGCTGCCGATCGCACAGGCCGCGTCTTCGACGACGGGCAGCCCGTGCCGGGCAGCTACCTTCAGGATGGCCTCCATGTCGCACGGCAGGCCCATCTGGTGGACCGGCATGATCGCCTTGGTCCGCGGCGTAATGGCCAGCTCCATGCGGACCGGGTCGATGTTGAATGTTCGTGGGTCAATGTCCACGAACACCGGGGTCGCCCCGCAGTAGTTGACCGCGTTGGCCGTGGCGATGAACGAGTGGCTAACGGTCACCACCTCGTCTCCCGGGCCGATTCCCAAAGCATGCAAGGCAAGGTGGAGGGCAGTCGTGCAGTTCGACACAGCGCACGCGTGCGGTGCACCAACGGTGTGGGCAAACTGCTCCTCGAACGCCGCGACCTGGGGTCCCTGGGTCACCCACCCAGACAGGATCGCCTGCCGGGCGGCCGCCGCCTCGTCTTCGCCGAGGTCCGGCTTGGCCATTGGTACCGTCATAACGGTCGTCGTACTCGTCATCCAACCTCCTCCGGAACAGCTAATTGAGCTTTGCGCCATGCAACGAGGTTGCGTAGCCCTTCGTCCAGCCCGACTCTCGCCTCGAATCCCAGTTCGACCTTCGCGCGCCGCGTGTCGGCCTGCCGGCGGGCCAAGGGGGCCACCGTCCGGAGCGGCTGAAACGTCGGTTCCAGGTCGTGCGCCCCGGTCACTCGCTGGAGCCCGCGCCACAGGTCCAACAGCGATGTCTCGGTCCCGCTCGCCACGTTGTATATCACGTCGAATTTGTCGGACTTCATGGCCAGGAGGTTGGCCCGGGCGACATCGCCGACATACACGAGGTCCATGGATGCCGATCCGTCCCCATGGATGACCGGCGGCTTCCGCTTCGAGATGCAGTCGAGCCACTTCATGAAGACTTCGGTGTAGGCCCCGGTTACGTCCATTCGCGGGCCGTACACGTTGAAGTAGCGCAGTCCGACGCTGGGCAGACCATTCATGTCGTTGAAGTGACGGGCGATCCCCTCGTTCATCAACTTGGCTGACCCGTACAGGGTGCGGTTCGCATACGGGTGATGCGTCTCACTTGTCGGAAACGCCTCGGCCTGCCCGTACACGGACGCGGACGACGAATACACGACCTTCTTGACTCCGGCCTCCGCCGCCGCCTCAAATGTGTTGAACATTCCGCCGACCAGGACGTCGAGACAGTCGCGGGGGTGGGCGGAACACAAGGTGATCCGCAGGGCCGCCAGGTGGAACACATAGTCGCACCCGGCCACCGCCCGGGCAACTGCGGCGCGATCCCGAATATCGCCCTCAATCAGTGAGCAACGGGGGTCAGCCAGAGCGGTCGCCAGGTTGTCGCGGCTCCCACGGATCAGGCTGTCGAACACGCGAACCTCACGCGCCCCCTCCTCGAGGAGCAGGTCGGCGATGTGCGAGCCAATCAGCCCGGCCCCGCCCACCACCAGCACGGTTGCATCCGTCAACGACTCGGCCATCCGTCACGCTCCCCTGACCACGGTTTCGGTTGCCGGGTCCGGGCGGGTGGGCCGCTCCGGAGTTGCCCCCGCTGCCCGACAACCGACCTGCTCGACCCGGAGTTTCAGGTTCCCGCCCTCGATGCATTCACCAGTCTTCGCATCCCATTTCCACCGGTGCCGCGGGCACTCAATCACCCCATTGCACACCGTGCCAAAGGCCAGGTCTTCGCCCGCATGCGGGCAGAACCGTTGCATTCGCACCCCGTACCTCTCGATCATCTCCTCACGATTCATTTCCTGGCTCATTTGCAGCGTCTGGGCCGGCTCGTTGCCGTACCGCAACAGGCCCATGAGGCGGGAGTCGAACACGTCCGGGTCGCGCCGCAGTCGTACCCGGAGCGAGAGCAGTGCTTCTTCCCAACCGACCGGGCCGTCCAGGATGGCCCGCAGGACGCGGTTAGACATCTCCAGCCCGTAATCCGCGGGATAAGGCTCTTCGCCCTCGATCGCGAAGTCCTCGGCGAGCTGGCCCAGTCGAATTGTCCAGGCCCGGCCGTCGGCGGCGAGCTTGACGGTCTTTGAAAAGTCATGCAGCAGGTGTTGGTTCCGGCGCTGCAGGGTCCCGAAGTAAGACACCACCTCGGCGTGCGTGACCGGCCTTTCGGCGTCGGCGTAGAACGCCTGCCATTCGGCCCGGCGGCTCTCGGCGTAGTCGGCCAGGTTGTCCGTCGGCCGCGCGTCCGCGTACTCGCTTAGCCGCGGCACGCCGTCAGTCACCCGGACGCAGTCGCCCGGCTGGATCTCGATCACTCGTGGGCCCAGACATGCCGCCCGGAAGTCGGACTCCACGTCTTTCCAGTTCGGGAAGATCGTGCGGTCCCGGTCGTTGAATCGAGCCAGGGCCGGGTCGAGGAAGCAGGGCGGGCCCGCGCATGGCAGGTAGGTCCTGGCTCCCGTAATTTCAATCTTTTTGACCAGCATGGCCAACAGGTCGGCCCGGACGCGGGCGACCTTCTGCGCCATCACGTCTGGCGGGTAGTCGTAACAGTTCGGATACCACATCGCCCCGGAAAACTGGGCCGCCAGGAGGTCGATGTCGGACGGCAACTCGGACAGCGCCGTGTTGCAGTCGTTTAGGTCGAGGAACCGGTAGCTGCCCATATCCAAGAGCAGCCCGCTGTCCTCCTTGTGGCTCGTATCGAGCAGCACTGTGGCTCGAAAGTCGGGGGCCAACTCCACACCCTGTTTGTGGGCCAGCGGCTTGATCCGCGTGAAGCCAAGCGTCCGGAACCGTTTCAGGAGCGCCTTCGACCGATAGGCCGGACAGATGATCTGAACTTCCCGGTTGAGCCCTTCCAGGAATCGTTGGTCAAAGTGGTCCTCGTGTGTATGCGATACGTACAGGTAGTCGAACTTCCGCGCGGCCAGCGGGGTGGCCAGGAACCGGTTGTCCGGGAACGGGAACCACGACCCCAGGAAAGCCGGGTAGAACCACGGGTCAATTAGGACCGACTTCCCGGCGAAAGTAACCGCGAACCCGGCGTGACCCAGGTACTCGATCTGCGGTGCATCGTTCACGGAGTCCGTCTCCACGGTGCTTGGCGGGTCGGCCTAGAGGGTCCGGAGGGCATCCCCCAGAGCATCGACCACGGCGTCCTGCTGCGCGTCGGTCATCTCGGGGTACAGCGGAATCGTCAGGCACTGGCTCGCAGTCCGCTCGGCGACCGGGAACTGCCCGACCTGGTAGCCCAGGTGGGCGTAAGCCTGTTGCAGGTGGAGCGGCTTGGGGTAGTGAAGCCCGGTCTGGACGTTCCGGGCGGCCAGGGCATCCCGTAGGCGGTCCCTCTCCGGGTGCAGGATCACGTACAGGTGCCAAACATGTCCGCGGCCGGCGGCCGTCACCGGGCGGTGAACCGGCAGGTCGGCCAGCAGTCGATCGTACCGGGCAGCCAACTCGACCCGCCGAGTCGTCCACGCGGGGAGTCTTGCCAGCTTGATCTTGAGGACAGCTCCCTGGAGTCCGTCCATGCGGTAGTTGAAGCCAATTTCGGTATGCACATAGCGAGTCGGCTGGGCATGGTCGCGGAGGACCCGCATGCGGGCAGCCCTGGCCGTGTCGTTCGTAACAACCGCTCCACCCTCGCCGAACGCCCCGAGGTTCTTGCCAGGGTAGAAGCTGAAGCACCCGCTCTGACCGATCGCGCCGACCGGTCGGCGGTCATAAGTGGCTCCGTGAGCCTGGCAGGCGTCCTCGATGACTGGTATGCCGTGCCGCCGGCCGATAAACGTCAGGGCACCAAGGTCGGCCGCTTGTCCGTACAGGTGGACCGGCAAGATGGCCTTTGTCCGCGGGGTAATCCTGGCTTCGACCTGGGCTGGATCCAACGTGTACGTCACCGGGTCCACGTCCACATACACTGGAACGGCCCCGCAATACGTGATGGCCCACGACGTGGCGATGAATGTCATCGGGACTGTGATAACCTCGTCACCGGCTCCGACGCCAGCGGCCAGCAGTGCCAGGTGCAGGGCGGACGTGCCCGAATTGACCGCCACGCAGTGCCGGGCCCCGACATATTCGGCGAAGGCCGCCTCGAACTCGGCCACCCTCGGTCCGAGGATGAACGCGGCCGATTCGGCAGCCTGCTCCAGGGCTGGCAGGACCTCGTCCTTCAGCCCGGCGAACTGGGCCTTCAGGTCCATGAACGGGACCGCGACCGTCCTCGCCGGTGACCGGGTTTCGAGGATCGTCTCAGCGAGCTTCAACATCCGCGCCTCCTATTACGGCTCGCGTCCGTAGGAACCGTGCCGGACATCCGGCCACGACCGTTTCTGCCGCCACGTCTTTGGTGACAACTGCACCAGCTCCCACCAACGCGCCGGCGCCAATCGTCACACCGGCCAGGATCACCGCCCCACTTCCGATCGATGCGCCCTTGCACACACGAGTCTCGACTACCTTCCAGTCAGCCTCGGATTGGGGCTTGCCGTTGCTCGTTGCCCGCGGGTCGAGGTCGTTGATGAACATCACTCCGTGACCGACAAAGACTTCGTCTTCAATCGTGACGCCTTCACAGACGAACGCGTGGCTCGAGATCTTGCACCGGGCGCCGATTGACGCGTTCTTCTGGATCTCGACGAAGCTCCCGACGCGCGACTCGTCGCCGAGGCGGCAGCCGTACAGATTCACGAAGCAGTGAATGGCGACGTCACGACCCAACCGGACGTCGGCCGCGATGCGAATGCCGTTGGACGGATCGTTTCGTTCGTGTCTCTTCGGACTGGTCGGCATCAGTGGCCATCTCCGAGTATGCTTCAGGACTCTCTATCCCATCGCGCCGGCAGCCGCGGGCCGGGCCGCGGACCGCTCGCTGCGACCTCCGATTCCATTCCCCAATCCGCCGTTCGTTAGTACGACGCGGCCGCCTTGCGCCCGGATACTCCGTGTCGCGGCCGTCAGAAGCTTCACGACGCGAAGCCCCAACCGCCCGTCGCTGAGCGGCTCCTGGCCGTTGCGGATGCACTCGGCAAAGTGGGTGACCGCTGCCTGTAGCGCTTCCCCGGTCTCGATGTGGGGGCTCCAGATATCCCCAGACCGATAGTTCACCATCAACTGCCGCCGTACCTCATCAGACTCGGCAAAATCGACGCCGCGGTTGTAGACCTTGAGCGGCTCAGTGGTATTGAGCTCGTTAAAGATCAGGCTCTTCCGCGAGCCGGCGAAGATCATCTGCCGCACCTTCACTGGCGACAGCCAATTCACATGGAAACTGGCCATGAGCCGTTCGCCATAGTCCACATTGACGTAAGCGATGTCTTCAATGTCTGGATCCGCGTGCGCGCATCCCCACGCTGAAATGCTCCTGGCGTCGCCACCCAGAACGTGATCGACGATTGATAGATCATGGGGAGCCAAATCCCAAATCACATTCACATCGTGTTGGAAAAGCCCCAAGTTGATTCGCACGCTGTCCACGTAATACAGGTCACCGAGTTCACCACCATCGATCAGATCGCGGATCTTGCGCACGGCCGGGGTAAACAAATAAGTGTGATCTACCATCAGTACCCGGCCGGTTCGGTCGGCGAGATCGACCAGCGCCTTGGCCTCTCCGACGGTCGCGGCCAGTGGCTTTTCGACCATAACGTGCAACCCGGCCTCAAGGCATCGGGCGGCGAGCGTGAAATGCGTGGAGACCGGCGTTGCGATGGCCACCGCGTCGAGCTTCAAGTTGAGCAATGCGTCTAGAGACGCGACGCGCGGAGCATACGGGAACGCGCGGGCCGCAGCCTCCAGGCGGGAAGCACTCGCATCGCACACCGCGGCCACTTCGGTCAGCGGGCACGCCGTGAAATTGCGGACAAGGTTCGGGCCCCAATAGCCATAGCCGATAATGCCGATCCGAAGGCGATCCATGACTGCCTCAACGGTTCAAATAATGTCAGCGAATTCGTCCTCGGCCTTTCGGAAGTAAAGACATCCGGTGGCGAAGAGGACCACGACGCACGCGGCCGACAAAACGAATTGACTCCAGGGTAACTCCGTTCCCAGACATGCGGCCCGGAACGTCGCAATCAGCCCAGTCATTGGATTCAAGCTCAATGCCGTCTGCAGGACGTCGGCATCCCCAGCAGGCGGCTGCATGTATACCGTGGGCGTGGCGAACATCCAGAACTGAACCAGGAACGGGATCACATAACGAAAGTCGCGATACTTCACATTCAGTGCCGCGAGCAAAGTGCCAAATCCGGCGGCACCGATGGCAATGAACAGAAACACGACAGGAGCGAAGAGCAGCGACCATGTCGGTGCCACTCCGTAACAGAGCATGAGGACGAATAACAGTCCGAAAGCAACGACGAAATCAACCGTCGCCGCGCCTACGGCCGCGAATGGCACGGCTAAACGCGGGAAGTAAGTCTTGGTGATTAGCCGTTCGTTCGTCACAACACTGTTGCCGGCGGACGACAGCGCCGTGGCGAAGAACGTCCAGGGCAGCAGGCCTGCGAATGCGAAGAGTGGGTATGGAATGTCACCCGACGGCAACCCGGCCAAACGGCCGAAGAAGACCGTGAAAACCGCCATCATCATGACCGGCTGCAGGACCGCCCAGGCGACCCCGAGCACCGTCTGCTTGTACCGGATCTTGACGTCGCGCCAGGCCAGGAAGAACAACAACTCCCGATACCGATACAGCTCACGAATGTTGACCAGGTGCCAGCCGCTGGGCGGCCGAACAACCGTGGCGTGCGGTTCCGGGGTTTCGGGTACCTTCGCTGGCACCCGGAGAGAGGTTTGGACCCCGGAACTCGCACGACCTTCGATCAGCATCTCGATGGACATCGCCGAAAACTCTCCGTTCACGCCTTCACAAATCGCCCATCGTTCTCAATGGAGACCAATGATGCCGACGCGTGCCGTTCGGTCCGCGATTCGGCCGCGGAGGGTCGCGAAGGCGTCCTGCGGGGAGGACGCTCAGGTCAGCCGCATCATCATGCCGTCCGTCGACGGCTGTCGTCCGTTATGCGCGAGCAGCATTGACCGACACCTCACCAATGGCGGTCGGACAGATGGTGTGGACGGCAGTGTCGGCGTTCGGATCAACAGCCGGAGGCGTCACCCGCTCCGGCTCGACATCCGGTTCGCCCGGGAGTCCGAGCACGAAGCGGGACAGCGCGAACGGAAGCTTCACAACGTGGAACGCCGTGCTGATGAGCAGTCGCACGTCCATCGAGGCGCTGCCAGTTTCGACGTAGTGCAGGTCGTACTTCAACTTCCGGCGGACGCTATCCAAGTCAGTATCCGGGGGAAGCTGAACCTGAGCGAGGCCGGTGAGTCCGGGGCGGACGGCGAGTCGGTCAAGATACCGTGGCAGGACCTGTTCCAACTTGTGGACGATCTCCGGCCGTTCTGGCCGCGGACCGACCAGGCTCATCTCCCCGCGAAGGATGTTGACGAGTTGCGGCAACTCATCGACGTGTGTCTTTCGCAGGATCCGTCCCACCCAGGTGACGCGGGCGTCATTCCTGGTGGACCATTTCACGCCCGACTTTTTCTCGCAGTTGTGGGTCATGCTGCGAATCTTGTAAATGATGAACGGTCGGCCGAACCTTCCGAGACGGCTCTGTGTGTAGATTGCTGGTCCGCGGGACGTCAGTCGGACCGCCAACATGGCGAGCCCGATGATCGGGGCGGCCAGGATGAGAATCAGTCCACCTACGAATATGTCGAGCAACCGTTGGGCAATGTCGGATCGCCGTGGCGGGCTTACATCTTGTGCGACAGGGACCGGATCGAGAACAATCGGCGCCAGTTGTGGGTCAGCGAGGAGGGGCGGCATGGCTCAATCTCTTCCTGAAAAAGGTGGGCATCGACTTCAATACCCGGCGGGCGTGCGGACTCGGGCCGCATTCAACACGGCTCCCAGCAGCGGGATATTCATCGCCCGGAGCCGGGCACACGCGGCCTGGGCGGCGGGCAGGGTACTTACTTCATTCATCAACGACAGGATCGTTCCGTCCGCGTGCCGGCCAATCAGCATCGCGTCCGGCAGGCCCAAGAGCGGCGGGGTGTCGATCACAATCACTTCGAAATGCGGCTTGCATTTTCGGACGAGTGATCCCATCCGGAGCTGGAAGAGCGCCGCGGCCTCCTGCGGATTGCACTGGCCGGCCGGGATGATGCCGAGATTCGGCAGGTGGCTTCTCCGGATCGCGGATTCGACGGGGTAGGTCTTGCGCAGGACTTCGGTCAATCCAGGACTCGTAGATCGGCCGAAGGTGGTGTGAATCCCCGGGTGGCGGACGTCGGCGTCGATGAGCAGGGTTCGATAGCCGCCGCGCCCGAGGCTCGCGGCGAGTTGCGATGCGAGGCTCGTCTTCCCTTCTCCGGGCATCGCGCTCGTGACCATGATGACTTTCGACCCGCTGCCGGACAGGGCATTGAGGAGTAGCGTCCGGCACGCGTCGACGGCGTCGCACAGGCTCGCTTCGGCCGGCTCCGAGGGCAGGGTGGCCTTCCGGGTGAGACTGGCGAGCGCCTCAGGCGGCACGCGCGGAATGCAGCCGACGACGCCCGTGTGCAGTTGCCGGTCTACTCCTTCCGGCGAGTCAATTCGGCCGATCCGCAGGTCCAGGAAGGCGACCCCAAACAGGCCCGCGAGCAATCCGAGCCCGACGGCGCCGGCGACTACCCACTTCTTCTTGGCCGGGTTGGGGACCTGGGTAATAACTGCTTCTTCATGGGTCTGCGCCTGGTTCGGGCTCACCACGCCGAGCTCGGTTTCGATGATCTCGGCGCGGGCCTGGGCCGCCTTGATCTTGGCCTCGACGTCGGCGACGCGGGTCGTCAACCGGTCCAGTTCGGCGATGCCGTTTAAGTCGCGCTGCGCCGCAGCGTCGTGCTTATGAATTTCGTCGTCGATCGAGCGGACCTGAGTTCGAATGCGGCCGACCTGGTCGGCCAGCTCGGCCAACCGGACCCGGTGCTCCTCCGTGCGGGCCGTGGAGCTGCGCCGTGCCTCGTCTTCCAACCTCAGCGCGGCTTCGGCCTTCACCGCCTCTTCGCGCGCCGCCAGGGAGGCCCTGGCCTCCTTGAGTTCGGCCTCCTTGCCTTCGAGGACCGGCGTTGTGGTGTCCGGCTTGATCTTGCGTTTGTGTTCGGCGATCTCCGCCATCAGCCGTCGGATCGACCCCTTGTGGGTCTCAATCTCCGGATCCTTTGCCAGTGCCAGCTCCGTCGCTGCCTTGATTTCGGCCCCGGTCGGCTGTTGCGTTGTGCCCGAACCGGAAGTCGCCGCGACCAGGTTGTCGCGGGAATTCTGCAGGTCATTCGCCTGGACGTCGAGTTGAAAACGGAGTGCCCGCAAACTGGCGACCAGGGAGGCATCGGCCTGGTAGCGTAGCCGCACAGTCGCAGCGTCCGGGGCATTCATTGCACCGGCTTTATTGCTCACGTCAGTGCGGGCGGTCTCGAGCTTGGTCTGCTCCTCGGCGAGGACTTGCCTGAGCCAGCGGAGCGTGCCAGTCTTGTCCGTCACCTCCCGGTTGGTCGCTTCGAGCAGGTAAGCTTCGCGGACCGCGTTGAGGACGACGAGCAGGTCTTCCGGCGGGTTCCCCTTGAGCGTGATGCGCATCAGGTCCGGAGAGGAGTTGAAATCGACTTGTAGCTCCTTTTCGAGCCAGCCGACCGGATCACTTTGGCCCTGAAGGAGCGGGAGTTCGGCGACACCCGGTTTTTGCAGAGCGAGCTGAAGGACATGTCGACTGCGAACGAGGGCCGACTGCCGGCGCTGGTGGGCGGCGCTGTCGCCCCGACCGTCTTGCCCCGCGAACGGCGAAGCGGAACGGTCGGCAGGAATGTACACCTGCGTTCGCGCCGTGTGCGTGGAACCGACGACCCGGTCGGTCAGATATCCGGCGGCCACGGCACCAGCAGCTGCCAGTAGAATTGCCGCGTACCACCGGCGCCGGAGGGCCCGCAGAACCTTGCCGGGCGTAAACTCAACGCCGCCGCCGACGCCTGCGGGCTGCTCTGCCGCGGCGTGGCCAACGGGCCACGCGGAATCGGTAACGGCCGACACGGACACAGGCGCCGCCGGGACGATTTCCGCGTAGGGAGGATTCAGAGTTTCTGGTGAGTGGTTCATTCGGTCTTCTGGAGGCGCCGTGTATGAAGCTGTTTACCGGCGCGCACTCCGTTCCTGTGGGTTGAAATAACCCGAGTCGGTCCATGCCGTCTGGCCATTCAAGCTCGTCATGGTGCCGGCGGTCGACCGCTCCCCCTCGGCTGGGGAGCGGTCTCGTGCCAGGTCAGAGCACCTGGCGCGAGCGAGCCGGCCGACCGCTAGCGATAGAAGTGAGGAAAGCAAACCGCGAGCCAAGATAGGTAGGGCCGATCCGTGGGCGGGCGGAAGTCGCCAACTCCCCGCAATTCAACGCGATTTCGGCGCGGCGCGGCGAAGAGTTTTCCCGCGCGGCTGGTCGCGCGGTTGGTCGCCGAGTTTACACCGGCCTCGAATTTGTAAACGATTGCTTACAGCCGTGTACACCAGCCGAGCCAATGAATCATTGTTACACGTCGATGCGGAGAGAAGTGATTTCGACGACTCCCGCCTAAAAACTCCTTCTGGAGATCGGATCGCACAGCACGAACGCTCCTTCTCAGTAAGTTTTAACTTGACATGTCGCCAAGGATACTTACATTCAATCCTCGCGGCCGCATTGTCGGTTGCTGTTTTTTTGATGTGACTCGCAATTGGTTTGGTTCTAGCAACGTGAAGTACAACCAGGAGTAGCTCGACCTACCCACCGAACCGGACTCTCGCGAAATTCTCCGGTTCAACCAGGACGTTGAGTGGACTGTCGTTGCTCGCCCCAGCAGTAGCGCTCGAGGATCGGCGCGAAAGCCGTACCTCGTAGCGTTCCTCTCAGGCCGGCTCGGCCAATCCACAGCACGCTGTACCAGCAAAAACATGCCTGCCCAGGACGTGTTGCCCATGCTGACCGCGACCACTCTACTTGTTTCCAACGATTCGCAGCTCACTCGCGTCGTGCAGACTGCACACGACAGTTGTGACCTGCTGCGCCTCGAAATCTGCGGACCGATCGCCAAGGCCCACTCGCGGCTGAAGCGGGACGACCTCGTTCTCGTCCTACTTCAGCTGACCCCGGACCTCGACGGAGCCCAGGTTCGCGAGTTCCTGCGCGAGGCGACCGCGTGCCCGCGCGCGACGACCGCGATCGTCTGCGCCGACGAGGCGACGATGCGCGAAGCCCGCGGGCTCCTGCGCGAAGGAGCAGCCGACCTCCTCTGTCTACCGGCCGACTCCGGCAAGCTCGTGCGCCTGCTGAACGAGGCTGCTCGCCGCGGCGAGCGGACGCCCCGACAGCGGGCAGAGCAATTGCAGGCTGTGGAGCCACACGAACACGCCATCGAATGGCCCGTCAGCTCGGGGCCGTGTCCAAGAACGCGCCGGGCCGCTTCCCAAAACGCCACCATTCTCCTGACGGGTGAGACGGGGACCGGGAAGACAGTCCTCGCCCGCGAAATCCACGAGGCCTCACCGCGCCGCGGACGGCCATTCTGGATCCTGGATTGCGGGGCACTCTCCGCCGAGTTGATCGAGAGTGAAATGTTCGGCCACGTGAAAGGCGCTTTCACTGGCGCCACGGCTGAGCGGGTCGGGAAATTCGCGGCCGCCGAGGACGGCACCCTGGTGTTGGACGAGATCAACTCGCTTCCGCTGGCTCTTCAGGCCAAGCTCCTTCGGGCGGTTGAGGCACGGGTATTCGAACGCCTTGGATCCAATGTCCAGCAACCATTACAGGCTCGGATCATTGCCATAAGCAACAAGCCATTGGAAGAAGAAGTTGCGCGGGAAAGGTTCCGCGCCGACCTCTATTACCGGCTCAATGTGATTGAGTTCCGGCTCGCGCCCCTGCGCGAGCGCCGAAATGAGATCATGCCGCTCGCCCGGAAGTTCCTTGCCGAACACGAAGAGGCACAGAAGCACGGGATTGCTGAGTTCACGCCGGAAGCGGTCGCCGCTCTCGTCGGCTACGACTGGCCGGGGAACATTCGTGAACTGAAAAACGCGATCGATCGAGCCGCGACACTTTGTCTGGGATCAGTCATCTCGATTGCCGATTTGCCGGACGGAATTGGCAGGCCGGGCGGCTCGCGGGAGTTCTTGCCCGCCGCCCTTCCGCCGACTCCAGTGCCCGGGGGCCGGCGATCGCCAGAGGAAGAGGCGTGGCGAATTCAGGAGGCACTGAGGAAGCACGGTAACGTGCGGGCCCGCGCTGCCAAGGAGCTCGGCATGAGCCGTGTTTCCTTTTACAAGAAGCTGCACAAATACGGATTATTTGAGCAGCCGTCCTGAGCTCCGAGAGCGTCGAGGCGTCAGCCAATCGTGCCTGGTCACTCAAGATATGTCGGGCTGACGCCTCGACGCTAACAGATTCAGTAACGACGGCTAATAGGTCGCCGACCGTCGCCATGGGTCCGCGGTGAAGGCAGGCGCTCCACTGTCGCCACCATGAGCGCGGAAGTACTCGACACACCGCCGCAGTCCCTCATCCAGATCAATTTCGCCAGAGAAGCCAAGCTCAACACGGGCCCGCGTCACGTCCGGCAGCGGTGCCGGCGGGACCGTCGAACACGGCCCGGCCAAAAGTGGCTGGAGATCGGTCCCCAAAATGGCGTTCAGGTGGGCGACCAATTCCTCCGCTCGGATGGGCCGACCGAGAGCGATGTGGTAGACCCGGCCGTCTGCCCGGTCGCGGTCCAGGGCCAGAAGGCACCCACGGACGGCGTCGTCCACGAACATCAAGTCCTGCTCCGGAAGCTCGTGGTCGTACAGAACTGGCCGCCTGCCATCCAGCATTGACTCGAGGATCCGCCGCACGTTCGGTCCGGCTGACAGTGGGCTCTGACGAGGGCCGTAAACATTGAAGTAGCGCAATCGCAGAAGACGCATTCCGAAGGACCGGGCGAAGGAGACGGCTTCCTGCTCGGCCAGCAACGCGTCGCGGCCGGCGGCGGTGCACGGGAGCGCCGAGTCATCCTCATTCACGGGCGATTGCTCGCAGCGGCCATAGACGCCGGCGCAAGACGCCAGCACCACGTCTCGGCATCCTGCGTCGCGGGCCGCGAGCAACAGGTGCCAGGTGCCAACGGCGCCCGCAGCCGGCTCGTAGTACGGTCCGGGCGGGGCGAGGCCGCACGGCATGGCAAAATGGAAGACGCGGTTTACTCCGGCGGTCGCCCTGCGCACCAGCGCGTGCGAGCACAGGTCACCCGGGATAATCTCCACGCGCGATCCGAGGGACGCCAGGTTGTCGGGGCTTCCGATCGTGAAGTTGTCCACGATACGGACGGTGTCCCCGCGGGCGACGAGCGCCTCGGCCAAATGCGAGCCCAGGAACCCGGCTCCGCCGGCAATTAGACAGACAGACATGAAGGCTCCGAGCGACCGCAGCGGAACTGACTCGGCGGTCAGGCTGCACCCGCGACAATGATCCCGGGCGTGGCCGGTTCCACCATCCACGCCTCCACCTCGGCCGAAACTGCTTGACGCAGGAACGTCACTTCGACCACCAATCGCATCTTGCCCGCGTGCCGCGCCAATGTCCCCTGAACGCCCGCGAGCGGCCCGGCGACGATTTGCACGGTCTGACCGACAACCAGTGCATCGGCGGGCTCGAGCGGGACCTCGGCTGAAAGCACTCGATCGATCCGCTG
>Ga0066903_100000633_pt1 | contig 22953 bp, 16 predicted proteins | sample PanSoiMetaGPlot1_FD_67491 | JGI IMG/M metagenome (GOLD analysis project Ga0066903, IMG submission 67491) | Tropical forest soil microbial communities from Panama analyzed to predict greenhouse gas emissions - Panama Soil - Plot 1 (version 2) | ecosystem: Environmental > Terrestrial > Soil >... | reverse complement strand
CGGCATCCACGCCGCCAGCGGCGACAGCGGGTGGCGCAGGAGCGTCGCGAACGCCGCGGCCGACACCATGAACAGCGCCAGGCACAGCGCCTCGCTCGCGTATTCCGGCCAGTGACTGCGGATCGTGGGCACGTCGCGACTTGGATGCCCGCGGCGGTGCCAGGTTACGGTCGCGGGGTGAAACAGATCGGCTCGTCCGACATCCAACCGGCGAGGCCTTGTCCGGGCGCCGGTCATGTCCACGCACGAAATGCCCGAGGAGCTGTTCGAATATGCGCATCGATAATCGCGAGTGGCTGGAAGCCGACGGCCTCGGCGGGTTCGCGTCGGGGACTGTCTCGGGTGTCAGGACACGGCGGTACCACGCGCTGTTGCTGACCGCAACGACGCCGCCAACCGGCCGCATGGTGCTGGTGAACGGTTTCGAGGCGTCGCTCGAGCGGAACGGCCATTCGACCGCGCTGACGACGCAACGCTATGCGCCGGACGTGCTGCATCCGGACGGCGCGTCGCGAATCACATCCTTCGTGGCTGAACCGTGGCCGACGTGGCGCTACCACGTTGGCGACGACGTCGTCTTGACACAGGAAGTGTTGGCCGTGCACGGCACCGGCACGGTCGTCGTCGTCGTCTGGACGCTGATCGGCGGCGGACCGGTGGATCTACGCGTGCGGCCGCTGCTGTCGGGGCGCGACTATCACTCGACGCACCACGAGAACGGCGCCTTCCGGTTCGACGCGTCGATCGGCGATGCCTCCATAGCGTTCCGGCCCTACGACGGCGTGCCGCCGGTAGCGATGCTGACCAACGGCACCTACGCTCAGGCCCCGGAGTGGTATCGGAACTTTCTGTATGCCGCCGAGCAGGAGCGTGGCCTCGACGCGATCGAAGATCTCGCGTCGCCCGGTGTGCTGACGTGGCGCTTGTCTGACGCGGGCGATCGGGCGATCTGGATCCTGAGGGCGGGCGCCGCTGACGCGCCGCTGCCACGGACGCGCGACGAGGTCGTGACGATCTACGAAACGCTCGCCGCGCGCGAACGCGAACGCCGCGCTGGATTCGCATCGCCAATCGAGCGCGCTGCCGATGCCTATCTCGTCCAGCGAGGTTCCGGTCGCACGATCATTGCCGGCTATCCGTGGTTCACCGACTGGGGGCGCGACACGTTCATCGCGATTCGCGGCCTGTGTCTGGCGACCGGCCGCCTTCGCGATGCGCGCGACATTCTCGTCGCCTGGGCCGGTGCGGTGTCCGAAGGTATGCTGCCGAACCGGTTTCCCGACGCCGGCGACACTCCGGAATTCAACGCCGTCGACGCGTCGCTGTGGTACGTCGTCGCCGCCGGCGAGCTGCTGGAGCGCGCTGGCCGCGGTTCGAGCGTTTTGTCGGCCAGCGATCGCGACGCGCTCGAGTTCGCGGTGCTATCGATCGTCAAGGGGTACGCCGCCGGAACCCGGTTCGGCATTCGTCTCGACGACGACGGACTGCTGGCGGCGGGGGGCCCCGGCGTCCAACTGACCTGGATGGATGCGCGCGTCGGCGATCGCGTGATCACGCCGCGCGTCGGAAAGCCGGTCGAAGTGCAGGCGCTCTGGTTCAATGCGCTCCACGTGGCCTCGCGCTTCAATCGCGCGTGGCTCGAACCGCTCGCGCGCGGCCGCGTGGCATTTGCCGATCGTTTCTGGACCACACGCGGCTTTCTCGCCGACGTCGTCGACGTCGACCATGTCCCGGCGACCGCTGACGCGACGCTGCGGCCGAACCAGGTGCTCGCCGTCGGCGGGCTGCCGCTCGCCGTCGTCGACGGGCCACGAGCGCGCGCCGTCGTTGACGTGGTCGAATCGCGGTTGCTCACGCCGGTCGGGCTGCGGTCGCTCGCGCCGGGCGAACCGGGATACGCCAAACGGTACGAAGGCGATTCGCCGGCACGCGATGCCGTCTATCACCAGGGCACCGTGTGGCCGTGGCTGATCGGGCCGTTCGTCGACGCGTGGCTGCGCACACACGGCAACACGGCGGCCTCGCGCGCCCAGGCGAAGCAGCGCTTCGTCGAACCGCTCTCCGAGCATCTTCGCGAGGCCGGACTCGGACATGTATCCGAGATTGCCGACGCGGAACCGCCGTTCACGCCGCGCGGATGCCCATTCCAGGCGTGGTCGCTCGGCGAGTTGATCAGAATCGAACGAGACATGCTCGCGCCGCGATCCCGCGCCGCCAGCCAGCCGAAGGGTGAGCCGCAGTGGGCTTGAACATTGTCGTCCTTCTCGGATCGGTTCGCTCCGACCGACAGGGCATCAAGGCGGCGCGCTTCGTCGAGCGCGGATTGATCGCACGCGGACACCACGTCACGCTCGTCGATCCCGTCCAGCTGGAGTTGCCGCTGTTGGACCGGATGTACAAGGAGTATCCGAAAGGGACCGCGCCTGAGTCGCTCGACATGCTCGCTGCGTTGTATCGGTCGGCTGATGCGTTCGTCGTCATCAGCGGTGAATACAATCACAGCATTCCGCCTGCACTCAGCAACCTGCTCGACTACTTCCTCGAAGAATATCTCTGGCGTCCGTCGGCGATCGTCTGCTACTCCACCGGGGCGTTCGGCGGCGTGCGCGCAGCGATGCAGCTTCGCGCCATGCTGTGCGAGCTCGGCATGCCGAGCATCTCGAGCCTGTTCCCGATCCCGCGCATTCAGAACGCGCTCGACGCGGACGGAACGGCGGCCGAGGCGCGTCTCCATACAGGCTTCGAACGGTTTGCGACGGAGCTGGAGTGGTACGCGTCCGCACTGCGCGATGCGCGGGCACGCGGAGTGCCGTACTGAACGTGTGGAGATCAGGAAAGGCCGCCCTTCCGAGGACGGCCTTCGTGGTCTGTGTGTCAAACGCATCGGCTCTAACAGTCCGTGGCGCGAGTCGGAGTCCGCTAAGCGACGCGTTGCAGCGGCCGACTGGTTATTGCACCGAACGCCAGCCCGGAGATCACCACGAAACATGCCAGGCCGATGCGTTCGTGACTTACTGCCGGCTGACGATCGGACAATCGACGATGAATCCTGCCGGCCCGAACGGTGCACCGCCAGGACCGGTGACGAAGCCCTTCTCGACGAGGTTGAAAATGTCACCGAAATCGGTCTGGCGAACGTTCTGTTGCGCCGCGATCGCCGTCGCCGTCCAGGCGGCCGGGTGAACATCCCACAGCGGGCTATAGCGGCCTTGCGACGGATTCCAGCGGAGCACGTTCAACGGATCGAGACCGTCGAGGAGCGCGGAATTCAACCCCTGGCGCTGCGGGTTGCCGGCGCCAAGCTGGCCATTGACGAATGCAGCGAGGCTGGCCCGTGCGGAATCGGTGCCGTCGCCGCCAACGAACGGCGCGTGACTGAGCAGCGGCGCGAAGGTGACGTTCTCGAGTGCGGCGACTGCCGGATCCGACGCGTCGGTCGACACGTAGCGCACCGGCCGGCCGCCCTGCGCTCCATCGGTTTCGCGGTACTGCACGGAACCACCGATGGTGTCGAGCACGACCACCTTGTCGGCCTGGCCGGTGTCGTTGGCGATCTGCGGCGCGTTCAGAATCGATCCGTCGGGCAGCTCGATGAGCGGGCTGTAGCCCGTTTCACCGACTGCGCCCGGCTCCGCGATCTGCGGCGGGAAGCCGGCCGGCCCCGGAACGACAGCACGCACCGGACTGAAATCCACCGTCGCCGGAAAGTCGACGATCCCACCGCGAACAGTGACCTGCTGAACCGCCAGCGTGCCGCGCGCATTGGCCAGTTTCTGTGCGCGATTGACGCCGAAGCGATCGGCGTCATTGCTGCTGCTCGCATCGAGCACGACGTACCACACCGTGCGGCCTCGACTGGTGCCGCGATACAACGGCAATGTGACCGTGCCGTCTCCATGTTCGAGCGCGCTGCGGATGAAGAGGGTGGTGCCGTCGGCGTGCACGGTGCGGCCCTCGACCCATACCAGCGCGGATGCCGCGAGTACGGCGGCTGCGAAATAACGTCGATCCATCTCGTTCTGCTCCTTGGCCGCCATCCGCGGAGGGTCCGCGGTCTTCGGGCGGCTGACACTTGGATGCCGTGCTCACCCGACGGTTTCTCTTGGAGCAGACTTCGGCAGTCGCTGCGATCGCGGTCAATCCTCCGGCTACCTCTCGCGGAATATCCATGATGCGCCCGGTGTTCCCCTTCCTATGGCCGTCGTTCGCCCACTTCGAGTCCTCGCGATCTCGGGAAGCCTTCGCCGCGCGTCGTCAAATAGCGTTCTCATCGCCGCCGCCGTGCGCTGCGCACCGGATGGCGTCGACGTCATCGTCTACGACGAACTCGCGGCAATGCCTCCGTTCAATCAGGATCTCGATACCGATACGGCTCCGGATCCCGTCTGTCGGTTCAGAGCGGCACTCGACTCGTGCGATGGCCCACCGCGACTTCGGTGATCGAGGTGTCGCCGCCCAACGGGAGACGAAGCGTCAGCCCGCGTACCGGCGCTGGCGTGTGTCGGACGCCGGTGATCGCTGTGACTGGATCGCGCTTCGCGACGATGTGGTGCGCGACGCGCTGCGGGCCTTTTGGCCCGCGGCAGCCGACGCCGACCGCGTGCGGTTTCCGCATCACTGCGCCATCGCGGCGGTCTCGCTGTACGCGCGTCAGCGCCGCATGTTCGATCGCCTCGCGCGCGGCGAATGCGACGGCCTCGCCTTCGAGGAGCTGGCGGCGGCGCTGCTTCGCGACGCGCTCGCCGCGGCGTTCCGTCGCGATTCGCGCGAGGCGCCGACCTCGCAGGACGCCGTCCAGCACGCGCGCGAGATCATCGCACGCGATCCGGCAACGACCGTCCGTCTGGCCGAGCTGGCGCACCGCGTCGGCTTGTCGCCGTTTCAACTGTGCCGGGCATTCGTGCGTGTGTGCGGCGAAACGATGACGGCCTACCGCCTGCGCCTGCGGCTGCTCGCCTCGCTCGAGCCGCTATCGGCGGGTCGGGATTTGACGTCGATCGCGCTCGCGCTCGGGTTCAACAGCCACAGCCACTTTACTGCTGCGTTCCGCCGCGCGTTCGGCGCACCACCGTCGCGGCTCCGAGGTACCGGCAGACACGCGCGGGGAGTGATCGCCAGGGAAAGGCAACCGCTGCACCGGCGTCGCTCGGTCGATCAGTCCATGTGAGCGCCGAAACGCGCGCTGCAGTGGGTGCGCCGAACTCCTCGGCTACCGCAGGTCCGACCACATTCGTTCGGCGATCAACCAGGCGCCGTTCGGCTGCCGCCGGAGCACGTTGATGAACGTCGACGCTAGCGACCGTGGCGCGGATGCGTCGCCCGTCGTAAACGTCAACGTGCCTCGCCCCGTCACGATCGCGACGCTGCCGCTTCCATCGATCTCGTCGATGGTCAGGTCCATCACCGTGGCTGTTGTCGCGGGCACCGCTGCCGACCACCAGAAGCCTCGTATGGCGGCGGATCCCTTGATCGGCGCGAGACCGCTCGGAAGCAGCACGGCGTCGTCGGTCAGGGTTGCCATCACCCGGTTCGCGTCGTTGGCGAGCCACGCGTCTCGATACGCGAGCGTCGCCGCGCGGACCGCGGCGGTGTCCGACGCCGACAGCGCGGCCCTGGCGCCAGCCACCGGGACGGTGCGACTCTTCCGTTCATACATCGCGTCGAACTGCACCTTCCATGTGGTGCCACCGTCGGCGGATGTCTCGATCACTTGATGGACTCGGCCGCCGCCGACCGGCGTCAGCGTGGTCCGATCGAGGATGACACGATCTCGATCGATCAACTCGCCCTGGAAGCGGATGCCGCCGCCGACCACCGGCAACGCGCTTTTCTCTTTCACGCCGCCGAGGACCGTGGCAGTGTCGGTGATCCAGACCTGCTTCCATCGGTGCTCAGACGGTGAGTAGTAGAACAGGCTCTTGCCTTCCTCTCCGGACGGCCCGATCCAGTTCTCCTGAACCGCGCATCCGTTCAGGATCTTTTCGACGTGGTTCGTACCGACCGGTTCGCCGGACGGCGCGACCACGGCCCACTCGCCGATCCAGAAATCGAGCGCCTGAAATTCAGGACGATCACAGCCGCCGTCCGACAGCGGTGCGACAGCGGTCGAAAGCAGCGCGACCAGGAACATCAGCATGCTTACCCTCGAGCCAGGCCAGCCGAGCATATGTCACTCGCGGCGTGGCCGCTATCAACCGATTGCCGCGATTGTCTCGGTCGCGAGTGCGATCGTGACGGGCGGAACTGACGCTGGAACGAACCGGTTCGGGGCCGACATCTCAGCCGCGAGATCATCGTCGTCGGCTTGACCCTGGCGGCGACACGGATCCGCCGCGTGTTTCGGACATAATGTCCGACACCGTTCGAGACGGTCGACGCACCGCAACGCTGGCCACGAGCAAGAATCTCGGGCGGAACGAACGATGAGGAGGCCGCATGTTTCTCGTCCGCGACATCATGTACTGCAAGCCAGGCCAGGCTCGACCAATGGTGCAGAAGTTTCTTGCGCTCGCGAAGCTCACGAAGCAGCTCGGTTTCGGCAACATGCGTGTCATGACCGATGTGAGTGCCGAACGGTACTGGACGGTCGTGTCGGAGATGGAGGTCGACAGTCTCGAAAAGCACACCGAGATGACGAGGAAGTCCGCGGAGATGAAGGAATTTCAGGAAGCCATGAAGGGATACCACGATCTCGTCGATCATGGACGACGGGAGATTTATCAGATCGAATAGTAACGCGCGGCGACGTACCCACGCAGTCGCTGATCGCGCGCCGATCCTGCTCGTAACTCGATGATGGAGCATCGAACGACGATGACGATGCTCCTCTCATTTCTCTTCGTAGTTGCACTCGAGCTGGCGCCAGAACTTCCTGGCGTCCGTGCAGCCGCTGCATTGCGTTCTGATTGACATGATTCGCGATTGCCTGGCCCTCCGCGTCGCTGATGACGACAATACTCGGATAGTGCATGCCACCCCACACTCCGACGACGAGAACCGCGAGAGTGGCGGCCAAGCGCTCGCGCGCGGCATCGCGTGGGGAACTGAAGTGGCGTACGCCGTTCTCGACCGACGAGCAAACCAGAAGGCCGGTTACGACAGCCCCGATCACGCCGTAGCTCGTTTTCATCGAGTCCTCCCGTTCAGCTGGTGACATTCAAGGTTCCTGGAGACTCCCGTTTTTTGCCCGACTCGCCCAGAACGCGTGCGCGATACAATCACGCCACGCAGGCGAAGCCCCGAGCGCAGGGACACTAGCGATCGCGGGGTTCGAAGTCCTTACAAACGACCTTCGTTTTTCTTCGCAATTGTGCCGGTAGTCATGGGCGAGCCATCGCGCCCGTCGTACGAGTTCGGTCCGTTTGTGGTCGATGCGGGCAAGCGAATCTTGTTGCGCAGCGGCGAGCCCGTGCCGCTCACTTCAAAAGTCTTCGAGACGCTCCTTGCCCTCATCGAGAACCGGGAACGCGTGCTCACGAAGGACGAACTGCTCAAGCGGGTCTGGCGCGATACCAGCGTGGAAGAAGGGGGGCTGACCCGGAACGTTTCCATCTTGCGGAAAACCCTGGGAGAGAAACCCGACGACCATCAGTACATCGTCACGATCCCGGCGCGCGGCTATCAGTTCGTGGCGAAGGTCCGAGAAAGAGCCGCGATTGATGAGGCGCCCCGGGCAAATCCGTCCGCCGCTCCGGACGAAGACTCCCGACCCCGTGGAATTGTTCGTGCAGGGCGCGCACTGATGGGCGGATTGGCGGTGCTCACCCTCGGAACCCTGGTGTATGTGGGCCGACCCGTTCGAGCGACTCATCCAGGGCCGCCGATCATCAGGTCCCTTGCCGTGCTGCCACTACAGAATTTGTCGGGCGACCCGGCGCAGGACTACTTCGCCGACGGTGTCACCGAGGCACTGATCAGCAATCTCGCCCGCATCCGCGCGCTCCGGGTCGTCTCACGAACTTCCGTGATGCGCTTCAAAGGGGATCAAAGATCGCTATCCGAGATTTCGACGGCGCTGAATGTCGACGCCGTGCTCGAGGGCTCGGTGCAGCGTACCGGCGATCGCGTGAAGATCAGCATCCAGTTGATCTACGCCCCGACCGATACGCACCTGTGGGCGCGCGAATACGAGCGTGAGCTGACGGACGTGTTGAAGTTGGAGGGCGAAGTGGCGCACGGAGTCGCCGACGAGATCCGGATTCAGGTCACGCCGGAGGAACGCGCCCGCCTGACGTCGGCCACGTTCCGGCCGGCAGGAAGAAGCCGGGCTGATGATCGAGCGCCTTTCCGCCAGAAAGGCATTCGCGCGTCCAGTAGTCGTCGCTGCAGCATACGTGGCGCTCGGCGACAAGGACCAGGCGTTCAAGTGGCTCTTCGCGATTCCATGAGGCGACGGGTTCAATTACGCTCAGGTCGATCCTTCGTTGGACGGGCTCCATTCGGACTCACGTTGGAAGGAACTTCTCAAGCACATGAACCTTCCTGCGGACGGTCATCCGAACGCCGCCGTGTCACATTAGGCGCATCCCGCTGTCAACGCCGCGGTCGCGATAACGATCCACGAGGCGGGCTGACGAGCGCTCTTGCTCACGCCGTATCCGCCTGATCGGGCGCTTCACGGCCTGGCGCCTCTGCAAGAACGAAATTTAGATTGTTCATGCCGACCGGCCCTGTGCGGAGTGGCCTAAGGCTCGCCTCCGCGAACAGCGTCACGATGTCCTGGACTTCGACGTGCCCATGGCGATGAAAATGCGCGAGCAGGGCGCGTTGCTTCCCGCGTCCGAAGTCCACGGCGAGCACGCGACCGCCACTCTTCAGCACCCGCTCGATTTCTCTCGCGCACTGCTGGCGAGTGCTTCGCGGCAAGTGGTGGAGCATCAGTGTGCTCAACACGACATCGAACCGTCGATCGGGAAACGGAAGGTTCTCGGCGACGGCAACCTCGAACGTTACCTTTACTCCAGCCCTGGCGGCCTTGCGGTTCGCCCTCGCCACCATCGCCGGCGACGCGTCGATACCAGTGACCTCGCCGGTTGTCCCGACGTGACGCGATGCCGCGATCGCTAACGTTCCGGTGCCGCACCCGACATCGAGTACCGCCTCTCCATTCCCGAGGCCAGCGAAGCTGAGGATTCGCTGGCGCAGCTCTCGCTCTCGTCCGTGCGTCAACAGCCATGCGAGAAGGTCGTAACGGGCGGCCCAGTTGAGGACCAAGCCGTGGGTCCGGGGTGCGGTTTCCTGATCCATCCTTCGCTCCACGCTCAGCGTAGACTGGAAATGCGGAGCGCCGAAGAACATGTTCGGCGCCACGTCCGTTACCGGACAACGCATGGATGTTGTCCATTTTCTCCGCGGAGGAGGCGTCTTGCCAGACCGTCACGTGAAGGATGCGCGCGACTCGCATTCGCACCACGACGACGCGCCGGCACCGACGGCCGCGGCTCCCACCCGCGAGGGGCACCCGGCTCACGGCCCCGACCACGGTGCAAGTGGTCACGACAAGCATGCTGGCCACTCGGTCGAGATGTTCCGCCAGAAGTTCTGGGGCACGCTGCTGCTTTCGATTGCAACGGTGATCTGGGCGCCGATGATCCAGCACGGGTTCGGGTTCGAAGCGCCAGGCGGGCCGGTGGCGTCACGATGGATCCCTGCGCTGTTCGGCACCCTGGTGTTCGGATACGGCGGCTGGGTGTTCATTCAGGGAGCGGTCAACGAGATTCGTGATCGCCTGCCCGGAATGATGACGCTGATCTCTCTCGCGATCAGCGTCGCGTTCGGGTTCAGCCTGGCCGTGACATTCGGGTTTCCTGGCTCCGATCTCTGGTGGGAGCTCGCGACCCTGGTAACGATCATGGTGCTCGGGCACTGGGTTGAAATGCGCTCGATCTCCCAGGCGCAGGGCGCACTCAGGGAACTCGCGACACTGCTTCCGGACACGGCCGATCGAATGGTTGGGGACCGCACTGAGACGATTGCGATCTCCGAACTCGGTGTCGGCGACGTCGTGCTCGTGAGACCAGGGGCGAGCGTTCCCGCCGACGGCGTCGTCAAGGGCGGCTCGAGCGACGTCAACGAATCGATGATCACGGGCGAATCACGGCCGATTCGCAAAGAGGTCGACGCCCATGTCATCGCCGGCACCGTCAATGGCGCCGGCTCGTTGCGAGTCGAGGTGACAGGCACCGGCGAGAAGACCGCCCTCGCCGGAATCATGCGTCTGGTCGCCCAGGCGCAGAGCTCGCGATCTCGAGCCCAAGCGCTTGCCGATCGCGCCGCCTTTCTCCTGACGGCTGTTGCGATCGCCGCCGCCGCGGTCACGCTCGTTGGATGGTCGCTCGCCGGCAAAGACGCCTCGTTCGTCATCGAACGCGTGGTGACGGTCCTCGTGATCGCCTGTCCGCATGCGCTCGGCCTCGCGATTCCGCTCGTGGTCGCCATCTCGACGACGCTCGGCGCGCGGAGTGGCCTGCTGATTCGGGACCGACGCGGCCTCGAGGACGCGCGCAACGTGACTGCTGTCTTCTTCGACAAGACCGGCACGCTGACCCGCGGCGAATTCCGCGTTGTCGACATCACGACTCGTGAGGACATCGCGTCCGATGATGCGCTCGCAATCGCTGCAGCCGTCGAACACGACTCCGAGCACACGATCGCGCACGGCGTCGTGAAGAGTGCCGCGGAACGTCGGCTGACTCTTCCAAAGGCCGAAGGCTTTCGGGCGCTGCCGGGGAGAGGCGTGCAGGCGTCCGTCGGCGGTCGGACGATTCTGGTCGGAGGTCCGGCGCTGTTGCGCGAGCAGGGCATCGATGTGGATCCGCCGCTTCAGGCCGCGATCGAGCGCGCGGGTTCTCGCGGACACGCCGCAATCACGATGATCGAGGGAACGTCCGCACTGGCGGTCTTCGCCGTCGCCGACGCAGTGCGCCCCGAATCGCGCGATGCGATTCAGCGGCTCCACGCGCAACATGTCGAGGTCATCATGATGACCGGAGACGCGCGGGCGGTTGCGGAGTCGGTCGCTCAGGAGCTCGGCATCGAGACGGTGTTCGCTGAAGTGCTGCCCGATGAGAAGGCGTCGAGGGTCAAAGAAGTTCAGCAACGGGGGAAGCGCGTCGCCATGGTGGGCGACGGGGTCAACGATGCGCCTGCGCTCTTGACCGCGGACGTGGGAATCGCGATCGGTGCCGGAACCGACGTCGCTGTCGAGGCGGGCGACGTCGTCCTGGTGCGCAGCGATCCCCGTGATGTGCCGCGCATCGTGGCGCTCAGCAAGGCGACCTACCGGAAGATGATTCAGAACCTCTGGTGGGCAGCCGGCTACAACATCTTCGCGATTCCCCTCGCGGCGGGCGCGCTGGCGCCTTGGGGCATCGTGCTTCCCGCCGCGATGGGCGCGGTCCTCATGTCTCTCAGCACGATTGTCGTCGCCGTGAACGCCCAGTTACTTCGGCGCGCGGCCCTGTGAACGACTTTTCCGCAGTCCGACGCGGAGTATTGCCGACTTTCCGGCACCAGCGAAGCGGCCAGGCGGCGTTTCGCTTGAATCCTCAGGCTTTCTGGCTGGCATCGGCGCTGCAACGCATAGGTAGGTCGTGACAGGTCTGGGCAAGCGGCTCTCGGCTCTCGTTCTGACCCTCGCCATGATGGCGACGGCAAGCGGGATCGCGTTCGCACAGAATCGCCACCCGGTCTGTGAGGCCAGGCAACACGACTGCGGGCAGCCGGCGAAGATCTCGAGTTGCTGCTGCGGCGACCCTGGCGCCCCCCGGGATGCCGGAACGCCGGCTCAATCGCGCGCGGACGTTGCCAGCGGCGTCTCCGCTGCGCCTCTGCCCGCGCCATTCGAACACCTGCTGCTGACGACTGGCGCAGACATCGTCCCTCAGGCGTCACCACTCTGGCTAGCGCTGCTCGATCGCACGACGCTGTTCGCCTGCCTGCTGATCTGAGAGTCGACCTCTGCCCGCAGTTTCCTGACAACTAGCGGTCCGTCTACGCGCGGCGTGGACGAGGCTTCGCGTGTTCAGGTCCGAGGTCGCCATGCGTGTGTTTTTTCTTGCGTTCGTTACAAGTGCGCTCCTGGTCAGCGCGTCCGCAAGCGGTCAGACGGCCGCACGAGTTCGTCTGGACGATCTCGTTGCAGAGGCCCTGGCGAAGAATCCCGAGATCGTTACGGCGCAGCGACGCTACGACGCGGCCCGGCAGCGGCCGGCGCAGGAAACGAGCTTGCCGGATCCGCTGCTCTCGGCCGGCTACAACTCCAGCGGCAACCCGCTTCCCGGTGCGGGACTCGGCACCGAGCCAACCGCGAACATCGGATTCACGGTCAGTCAGGAGCTGCCCTATCCCGGCAAGCGGGATCTTCGCGCGTCGATCGCCGCGCGGGAGGCAGACGCGGAGTTCCAGCAGATCGAAGCCGCCCGGCTGAACGTCGTGGCCCGAATGAAGCAGGCGTACTACAGGCTGGCGTACACAGCCTCGGTCACCCACGTCCTCACGCGCAATCGTGAGCTGCTGACGACCCTGCTCGAGGTGAGCGAGAACCGCTACACGGTCGGCGAGGCCGCACAGCAGGATGTGATCAAAGCACAGACGCAAATCAGCATTCTCGATCTGCAGCTCGAACGCGTGCAGCAGGAGCGCGCCACCCGGGAAGGAGAGCTCAATGCGCTCCTCGCGCGCCCCGTCGGCACGCGCGTCGGCGAGCCGGAAGACCTGCAGCCGACCGCATTTGATGTGTCGCTGCAGTCACTCGTCGACGCGTCGCAAGCGAACGCACCGACGCTCAAGCGCGATCAAATCATGATCGCCCGCTCGCAGCTCGCCATCGACGCCGCACGCAAGGAGTACAAGCCGGACTTCGGCGTGAGCGGCAGCTACTACTACATGGGCTCGATGCCACCGATGTACCAGTTTCGCTTCGACGTGAAGATTCCTCTGCAGCGCGCACGTCGAGCGGCGGCCGTCGCCGAGCAATTCAGCACCGCCGAACAGGTCCGGAGCACCTACGACAGCACACGGCTCGGCCTGCAGGCGCGCATCCAGGAGGACTACCAGATGGCGTCCACCGCAGTGCGGCTCGCCCGGATGTACCGGGACACCGTGCTGCCGCAGGCGCGCCTCGCGCTCGAATCGTCGATCGCGAGCTACCAGACCGGTCGCGTCGACTTTCTCTCCGTCGTGACCAACTTCGGAACGGTCCTCGAATACGAGATGAGCTATGTCGACGAACTCGCGGCGTACCACACGGCGGTCAGCCGGCTCGAAGAGATGACCGGCACTCCGCTGGTGCACTGACATGGCTATCAAACTGCTGAAGACATTCATCGCCGTCGTCGCGCTCGGCGCCATGTTTGCGGGCGGGTACATCGTCGGTGCGATGAAGCGCTCGGCCCCAGCGAACGGACGAAGGATTCTCTACTACGTCGATCCGATGCACCCGGCCTACAAGTCCGACAAGCCGGGCGTCGCACCTGATTGCGGCATGACGTTGGAGCCGTTCTACGCGGACGAAGGCCCACCGACCACGGGAACGAGCGGCCGGAAGATTCTCTACTACCGAGACCCTCAGCACCTTGAGTACCGCGCCGACACGCCGGGCCCGAATCCGGAAACTGGCAATGCGCTCGAGCCCGTGTACGCCGACGCGCCACAACTGACCGTTCCGCCTGGCTCGATCAAGATTTCGCCCGAACGGCAACAGATGATCGGTGTGAAGTTCGCGACCGTCGAGATGGGCGGCGGCACGCGCGCGATTCGCACGGTCGGCAGGGTGTCTGCCGACGAAACGCGGGTCGGACACGTCCACACGCGGATCGAGGGCTGGATCGAAAAGGTCTTCGTCGACTTTACCGGCGACGTCGTCAAGAAAGACGAGCCGATGCTGACGATCTACAGTCCGGAAATGCTCGCGTCGCAGGAGGAACTGCTGCTGGCAGCGCGAGCGCGCGACGTCATGCCGTCCCTGTTCAACGCAGCCAGGCGACGCCTTCAGCTTTGGGACCTGAGCGACGACGAGATCGAGCAGGTGCTGCGGACCGGTCAGCCGATCAGGAGCATCACGGTTCACGCGCCGATGAGCGGGTTCGTCACCGAACGCAAGGCGTTCCCGAACCAGAAGATCACGCCGGACAGCGATCTCTACACGATTACCGACCTGAGTCGGGTGTGGATCGTCGCTGATGTCTTCGAATCGGACATCACGTCGATCAAGGTCGGCGCTCCGGCGTACGTCATGTTCGCCGGCGGCGTGGCGCCGGCCATCGCTGCCAGGGTGAGCTACATCCTGCCGCAGGTCGATCCGCTGACTCGAACGCTGAAAGTACGCCTGGACGCCTCGAATCCCGGCACGCGTATGAAGCCCGACATGTTCGTGAACGTCGAGTTCGGCGTCGCTGGTGCACCACAACTGACCATCCCAGCGGAAGCCGTCCTCGACACGGGCGATCGGCAAACGGTGTTTGTCGATCTCGGGAACGGTTATCTCGAGCCTCGCCAGGTCGCCATCGGCGAACGCTTCGGAGATCGCGTGACGGCTGTTCGAGGTCTTTCCGCCGGCGAGCGCGTAGTGTCGTCGGGGACATTCCTCGTCGACTCTGAAAGCCAGCTCAAGGCGGCGGCGACCGGGATGGGCGCTCCCAAGGACGCGCATCAGCAGCCCGCGCACCCTGCGCCGAGCGTGCCGCATGAGGGTCACGGCCGTGATTGACGCCATCATCGAATTCTCGGCGCGAAACCGCTTCGTCGTGTTCCTGCTGGTGACGGTCGCCGTCGTCGCCGGCATCTGGTCGATGCGCACCGTGCCGCTCGATGCGATTCCGGATCTGAGTGACACACAGGTGATCGTGTACTCGCGCTGGGACCGCAGCCCGGACATCGTCGAAGACCAGGTCACGTACCCGATTGTCACGGCGATGCTCGGTGCGCCACGGGTCAAGGCGGTCCGCGGCTTCTCGGACTTCGGCTTCTCGTATGTCTACGTCGTCTTCGACGAGGGCACAGACATCTACTGGGCGCGGTCGCGAACGATGGAGTACCTGTCGAGTGTCCTGCCACGGCTGCCGCAAGGCGTCCGTACGGAGCTCGGGCCGGACGCGACGGGGATTGGGTGGGTCTTCCAGTACGCGCTCGTGGACACGACGGGACGCCACTCGCTCGACGAGCTCCGCAGCTACCAGGACTGGACGCTCCGCTACTACCTGAAGTCCGTGCCGGGCGTCGCGGAGGTCGCACCGCTCGGTGGCTTCGTACGCCAGTATCAGGTGCAGGTCGATCCCAACCGGTTACGGACGTTCAACCTGCCGATCGCGAGGGTGCTGGACGCGGTCCGCGCCGGGAACAACGACGTCGGCGGGCGGCTGGTGGAAATGACCGGCGCCGAATACATGGTGCGCGGACGCGGCTACGCGAAGTCGGCAGCCGACATCGGCGACATCGTGTTGGCGAGAAGCGAGAACGGTGTGCCGGTCCGAGTCCGCGACGTTGGCGCGGTTGCGCTCGGCCCCGACATCCGTCGCGGCGTCGCCGACCTCGATGGCTTGGGCGATACGGTCGCGGGGATCGTGGTCATGCGGGAAGGCGAGAACGCGCTCCACGTGATTGAGCGCGTGAAGGCGAAGCTCGCGGATCTCGAGCCCGCGCTGCCGCCAGGCGTCAAGGTCGTGACGGTCTACGATCGCTCTGATCTCATCCTGCGCTCGATCGACAACCTGAAGCACACGCTGATCGAAGAGCTGTTGATCGTCTCGATCATCATCCTCATCTTCCTCTGGCACGTGCCGAGCGCGCTCATTCCCATCGTCACGATTCCGGTGGCCGTGCTGATCGCATTCATCCCGATGCGCATGATGGGCGTCAGCTCGAACATCATGTCGCTCGGCGGGATTGCCATCGCGGTGGGGGCAATGGTCGACGCCGCCATCGTCGTCGTCGAGCAGACGCACAAGAAGCTGGAGCTGTGGGATCGGACCGGCCGGAAGCAGGACTACCACCGCGTCGTGGTGGATGCCGTCAGGGAGGTCGGGGGACCCAGCTTCTTCGCGCTTCTCGTGATCGCGGTTTCGTTTCTGCCGGTCCTGACGCTCGAAGCGCAGGAGGGGCGGCTGTTCCGACCGCTCGCCTACACGAAGAACTTCTCGATGATCATCGCGGCGGTCCTTGCGATCACGCTGGATCCGGCGATGCGGCTGCTCTTCACCCAGATGAAGAACTTTTCGTTCAAGCCGGCGTGGCTGGCGCGCCTGGCCAACGCCGTCCTGGTCGGGAAGATTCGTTCTGAGGAAAACCACCCGATCAGCCGCGTATTGATCCGGATCTACGAGCCGATCTGCGCCTGGTCGCTCCGCCGGAAGTGGTTCGTCCTCGCTGGCGCTGTCGCAGTGGTCGTCGCGACGGTTCCCGTCTACCAGCGGCTCGGCTCGGAATTCATGCCGCCGCTCGACGAAGGAACGCTCCTCTACATGCCGTCGACACTTCCCGGCATTTCTGTGACCGAGGCGCAGCGGCTGCTTCAGATCCAGGACCGCATCATCAAGCAATTCCCTGAAGTCGATCGGGTCCTTGGCAAGGCCGGCCGCGCTGAGACCTCCACCGATCCCGCGCCGTTCTCGATGATGGAGACCGTCATCGTGCTGAAGCCGCACGATCGATGGCGATTCATCGAAACGTGGTACTCCGACTGGGCGCCGCAATGGCTCCGCCCGGTGCTGCGGCGGATCACCAGCGATCGCTTGTCGACCGGGCAGCTGGTGCAGCAGATGAACGAGGCGCTCAAGCTGCCGGGCACGACGAACGCGTGGACCATGCCCATCAAGGCGCGGATCGACATGCTGACGACTGGCGTTCGGACACCGGTGGGCATCAAAATCTATGGCGCCAATACCCACGAGATCGAGCGGATCGGCACGCAGATCGAGTCCGTGCTGCCGTCCGTATTCGGCACCAGGAGCGCCTTCGCGGAGCGCACGTCGGGCGGGTACTTCGTCGACTTCAACTGGAAGCGCGACGAGCTCGCCCGCTACGGCATGACGATCGACGACGCGCAGATGGTCGTGACGTCGGCGGTCGGCGGCGACACGGTGACGACCACCGTCGAAGGACGGGAGCGTTATTCGGTGAACGTCCGCTACTTCCGCGACTACCGCAGCGACATCGACCGCCTCCGCCGCGTCGTCGTGCCGGCGATGGATGGGCGCATGCAGATCCCGGTGAGCCAGCTCGCCGATGTGAAGCTCGTGAGCGGCCCGGCCATGCTCCGCGACGAGAACGGCATGCTGAACGGGTATGTCTACGTCGACGTCGCGGGTCGCGATATCGGCAGCTACGTCACCGAGGCGAAGCGGGTGATCGCCGAGAAAGTCACGCTGCCCGCCGGTTATTCGCTCGTGTGGAGCGGCCAATACGAAGCCATGGAGCGCGTCCGCGAGCGGTTGAAGGTCGTCCTGCCCGTCACACTCTTCCTCGCGCTCGTGCTGCTGTACATGAACACGCGGTCGGTCGCGAAGACGTCGATCGTCGTGCTCGCGGTGCCGTTCTCCGCGGTCGGCGCCGTCTGGCTGCTGTACCTGCTCGGCTACAACATGAGCATCGGCGTCTGGGTTGGCTTGATCGCGCTTCTCGGCGTGGATGCGGAGACGGGCGTCTTCATGCTCCTGTACTTGGACCTTGCCTACGAGGAGGCGAAGCGCGAAGGCCGCCTGCAGTCCCTGACGGATTTGCAGCAGGCGGTGTTGCACGGAGCGGTCAAACGCATCCGGCCGAAGTTCATGACCGTCGCGACGATGTTCATGGGCCTCGTGCCGATCATGTGGTCCGCCGGGGCCGGCGCGGACGTGATGAAGCGGATCGCTGCGCCGATGATCGGCGGCATCTTTACCTCGTTCGTCCTGGAACTCGTCGTCTATCCTGCTATCTACGAGATCTGGAAATGGCATTTCGGCCTGAAGCGCGGGCTGTCGCTCGGCCGGGCCGTTTCCGCCGAAGGAGCCCAGTCACGCCCGATTCCAGGTAGGTGAAGGGCTGCGTCGGCGACGGAAAGACCTGCAAGTACGCGGACGCGCCTCAGCCGGAGAGCCGCTATGATTGTGACGATGAAAGCGATTCTGGCTGCGTTCGGCGCTGGCGCCTGCCTGATATGGACGCTTGCGGTATCGGTGGCGACGGCAGGTGGCCCTTCGATCGACCTGGTCCGAGTTCCCCACGACGGGATTCAACCGGAAGCGGTGATCGACACGACTGGCACTGTGCATCTGTTGTACTTCGCCGGCGAACCACGGGCCGGAGACCTCTACTATGTTCGCTCGACCGACTACGGTCGGACGTTCTCGACGCCGATTCGCGTGAACAGTCAGCAAGGCAGCGCCATTGCAACGGGCACAATCCGCGGCGGCCAGCTTGCCATCGGCCGCGGTGGTCGTGTGCATGTGGTCTGGAACGGATCGGACGAGGCGAAGCCTCGCGGTCTCGTCATTCCGGCGAGTGGCAGGGCCGAGGCGCCGTTCCTGTACGCACGACTGAACACGAGCGGAACGGCGTTCGAGCCACAGCGCGATCTGGCGCGGCGCAGCTATGGCGTCGATGGCGGCGGGTCGATCGCTGCTGATGCGACCGGCGATGTCTTCGCCGCGTGGCACGCGCTTCCGGTCGGCGGCGCGAACGGGGAAGAACATCGGCTCGTCTGGATCGCACGGTCAACGGACGACGGCGCGACCTTCGGCGAAGAGACGCCGGCATGGAAGGAACCGACCGGCGCGTGCGGGTGCTGCGGCCTTCGATTGTTCGCCGGACCTTCGAACATTTTGTACGGCCTTTACCGATCGGCGACCGCTCTCACGCATCGGGACATCTTTCTGCTCGAGTCGACGGATCGCGGCCGGTCGTTCCGAGGCTCGCGAGTTCAGAAGTGGGAGATCGGCGCCTGTCCGATGACGAGCATGTCGATGGCGTCGAGTTCGACGGAGATTTTCGGCGCGTGGGAGACTGCCGGCCAGGTGTACTTTGGTGCGATCGACCCGAAGGGCGCGCGTATCCCGACGTCGATTGCAGCTCCCGGTGACGCTGGCACGCGCAAACACCCACGCCTGGCCGTGAATGCAAACGGCAACGTCCTTTTCGTGTGGACCGAAGGAACAGCCTGGTCTCGCGGAGGCTCGCTCGCCTGGCAAGCCTTCGATGGCACCGGAAGCGCGATCGGGCCCACAGGCGCGAGTGGCGGGATTGCTGTGTGGAGCTTCGCCGCACCGATCGCGCGTCCGGACGGTTCGTTCGCGATTCTCTATTAGGTCCGGCCTTGCCGTGAATGCCGGCCCAGCGAGAGTTCGCCGAGTCGCACTCGTGACGACCGTCACACGTGACGGTGAAACCGTCCGCTCGTCGAATTGTCCTCGTCCAGGCTTCAAGACCGCTTGCCTTTCGGTCGAGCGGCGGACGCGCGTCCTCGTCCGACCCGTTTCTCGCGCGGCGTCGGCGCTGGAGTGACGGCGGCGGCAGCGCCAGCCATCGATTGAAACAGCGCCTCGAATAGTTGCATCCCCGAGCGGAGCAGCGCGTCGTCGTCGTGCCCGGCGCGCCGCAGGCCATCGACGAGCCGACCGATGGTTGCCGCTTCGGGCTCGGCGTAGGTGTTCTCCTTCAAATCGAGATCGTGGACGATGCGCCCGATGCGTTGGATCGCTGGATCAGCGATCGCGAAACGCTCGCACAAGGTCTCGAAGGTGCAGTGCGGCCCGTGGTGTCCGAACTCGGCCTGGAAGGTATCGAATGGAATCGCGTCGGGCTGTTTGCCCGGATCGCCGAACGCGAAACGCGCCTTCGAGTCGATGACACGCTGGATCAGCCACGCAGACGACATGCGATCGACGCCCGGGTGCGGTCTCGTGAGCCACAGCCGGCCCTTGTATTGAGCGCGGTCGACGGGGGTTTTTGGCGATTCGGCCATCGGCGGTTTCCTTCCTGTGTGCTGGTCGAGTTTCACGAGCAGGGCGGCGGTCTGCTCTCGCTGCGGGGCGTCGAAAAAATCCAGCCGGACCGCGTCCTCGAATCGCTCCCGCAGCCGTCGCACGCGCTGCGTCAGCTCGCGTCGACCGCCGTCGCGGCGCGTCTTCGAGACGCGCTCGAGAATCCGAGCGGCTTCGCCGGCCAACGTCTCGAAGTCACGGGCGCGAGCCGCGCGGAACGTGGCGACGATGTCGGCGAACGTTGGAGAGTCCGGCGCTCTCGCGACGAGGACGATCGCCTGTCCTCCGGCGGCGACGATCTCGTGTTTGATCCATTCGAAATCCTCACGCGATTCCGACGTGCCAGGCAGCGCATAGGCCGAGTTCTTCAACAGGACGGCGCCGACCTTCTGCAGGCGACGCCATGCCTGGACGCGCGCGTGCGCGTGCGTCGCGGGCAGGAAGTAGAGGAGCAACAGCCACTCGCGGTCCGAAGCTGAGCCAGTCACATGCGTATCTTATTGACGTAACAACTATAACACAGTTAATATGTCGCGCGCATGGGAGTCTCAGCGTACTGGCGCCGCCACCGGCTTGTCGCCATCGCGGTAGTGTGCATCGTCGCGTGCGGGATCGCCGCCGCGACTGCGGTGTACGCGGTCGTCGAGGCGGTTATCGTCCGCGCGCTGCCGGTGCGCGATCCCGAGCGGCTGGTGTGGATGTGGAACGCGCGCGTCGAGCGCGATCGGGCGCCGTTTTCGGCACTCGACCTCTTCGACTATCGCGAGCAGAACAGCGTGCTCGACGGTCTCGCACCGTTCGTCAACTGGACCGCGAACCTGACCGGTACCGGCGACGCGGAGCGGCTCGAAGGCATCCGTGTCGACCCGGCGTTTTTCGACGTCGCCGGCGTCAGCGCCGCACTCGGACGCACGATCGCCGGCGACGATGCGCGCCGGCAGGTCGCGGTGCTGACCCATCGGCTCTGGCAACGACGTTTTGGTGCGGATCCGCAGATCCTCGGGCAGCCGGTCGCCTTGAACGGCACCGCGTACTCGATCGTCGGCGTGCTGCCGTCGGGTTTCACGTTTCCATTTCGGGATGCCGAGATCGCGGTTCCGCTTGCGATCGAGACCGATCCCCGCCGGTCGGATCGTGGAGCCGGCTTCCTTCGCGTCGTCGCGCGGCTGAAGCCGGGCGTATCGCTCGCGGCGGCGACGGCCAATCTCGACGCGATCGGCGCGCGGCTCCGGCACGACTACCCGGATACCAACGCGAAGAAGCTCGGCGTGAACCTGTTTCCGCTGGATCGCGAGATTGTCGGCGACGCCCGGCCGTTGTTGTTGACGCTGCTCGGCGCGGTGGGACTCCTGCTGTTCGTGGCCTGCGCCAACATTGCGAATCTCCTGCTCGTGACCCTGTCGTCACGGCGCCGCGAATTCAGCCTGCGCGTCGCGCTCGGCGCCACTCGACGCCGCATCGCAGCGCAGCTCCTGCGTGAGACTTCCCTGCTGGTCGGGTTGGGCGGGATCGCGGGACTCTTCCTCGGTCGCGGCCTGGCGCGCGTCCTCGTATGGTGGGGCGGATCGACGCTGCCCCGGTTCGAAGACATCGGCCTGACACCGCGGGTCGTGCTCTTCGCGGTTGCTGCAACGGCCTGCGCGGCTCTGGTGTGCGGCGTGGCACCGGCCTGGTTGTTTTCGAACGAGTCCGCCGCCGGACTCACGGATGGCCTGCGCGCGAGCCCGGGAAATCCCGCGCACGGCCGCTTGCGCCGAGCATTCGTGGCGGTGCAGGTCGCGGCCGCACTGATGCTGCTCGTGGCAATGCTCCTCACCGTGAGGAGCTTCAGCCAGCTGCAGGCAATTAGTCCCGGGTTCGAAGCCGGGAACGTGCTGTCGGTGCAGCTCGCTCTTCCTCCTGTGCGATATAGCACGCCGATCGAGATCAATACGTTCGCCGACACGCTGCACACGAACCTCAGCGGCTTACCACGCGTTCGAGAAGTGTCGGCGATTTCGTTACAACCGTTGAGCGGCCTGCTCTCCACGCAGGACTACCGCGGCGTCGGCCGGCCGGAACCGCCGCCCAACGAGGTTCCGCAGGCTCACTACAGGATTGTGATGCCGGGATATTTCCGGGTGATGGGGATCGGCCTGCGCGGACGCGAATTCGACGATACCGACCGCGACGGCACCAGGCGAGTCGCCGTGATCAGCCGCACGCTCGCTGATCGTGAATGGCCACACGCGGCTGCCATCGGGGAGCACATCCTGGTCGGCCGCGACGCGCTCGAGATCGTCGGCGTCTGTGACGATGTCAAGCAGTTCGGCCTCGATGCCGCCGCGACCGCGGATCTGTACGTTCCCCTTCGGCAGATGCCGGCTGGACAGGCGCAGTTCGTCGCGGCACGGATGTACTGGGTCGTTCGGACTGCCAACGATCCGATGCTCGTCGCCGACGCCGTGCGGGGGCAGGTGCGTCGGCTCGACAAGGACGTCGCCGCATCGAGCATGCGGTCGATGGCCGATGTGCTCGCCGCCTCCACCGGCTCTCGCCGGTTCAGCACCGGTCTCATCGAGATTGCCGGCCTGTCAAGCTTGCTGTTGGCGTTGATCGGCGTCTACGCGATCAGCGCCTTCTCGATGTCGCGACGGACGCACGAGATCGGCATCCGGATCGCATTGGGCGCGCGATCCGCAGAGGTCGTCCGTTCAGCGCTCGCCTCCGAATTGAGTGCGATTGCCCTGGGGCTGGCCGGAGGCACAGCTGGCGCGATATTCGTCTCTCGCCTGCTGTCTTCGGTGCTGTTCGCGAGCGGCGGTATCGAGCCGCGGCTCATCGCCGCAGCGGCGGCAATGCTCGGCGTGGCGGCGTTGCTGGCGGGCTACGTGCCGGCTCAGCGTGCTGCGCGCATCGATCCAGTCGCCGCATTGAAAGCGTGACAGCTGTACGAACATCAGGAGTCGCCGGGCCGGTTGGACTGGCAGCAGCGATGCGCCTGTTCGACCGCGTCGGCCAC
>Ga0066903_100000632_pt1 | contig 22958 bp, 19 predicted proteins | sample PanSoiMetaGPlot1_FD_67491 | JGI IMG/M metagenome (GOLD analysis project Ga0066903, IMG submission 67491) | Tropical forest soil microbial communities from Panama analyzed to predict greenhouse gas emissions - Panama Soil - Plot 1 (version 2) | ecosystem: Environmental > Terrestrial > Soil >... | reverse complement strand
GGGCGTGAGCGTTGTCGAACGAGTCGACCGCGCCGGGAAGGTCACCGAGGTCATCAGCCGTGATCCCAGGCGTTCCTTTCCGGGATGTTCACCCGACGGCCGGACATTCTTCTATTTGGACCGAGCCACTCAGAGCGTGATGCGGTGCGATCAGGGTGGATGTCGTTCCTTGCCTGGCCCCCAAACGAGCTATCTCGCCGTCTCGCCAGACGGCGAGCGCCTTGCCCTCATGCGCTATGAACGAAGAGGAGTCGGTATCTGGTGGATGAGCAGCGACGGAGGCCCGGCTCATTATGTCTCCGGCTCCGAGACCGCGTGCACTCCGGGCTGGGCGTCCTCTCGGGACTTGTGGGTGTCGAGGCGGCGGAACGGGAAGCCCGTCTGGGTCGAGGTGGACGTCGAGTCGGGGCGGCAGACCGGGAGGATTCAGGCCGGGAGCCGAGACTGCTCCGACGGCCGGCCGGATCCTGCCACCCCTGTTGATCGGGACATTCAGGTCGTCTACGACGAGACGTCGCAGCTCAGGCTTCTCGACCATCAGTTCCTGAGGCCGAACTGATTCGCGTCCTTGGAAAGCCGGCCGAAAATCGCTAGCCTCGGCATCGGTCATGCGCCGGGATTCGTCTTCTGACGTCGCCGCTTCCGAGGCGGAAGACGAGCGCAGCATCACCGCCGTCGCGGACGAGCCAGCCGTCACGCGTGAACGCGCGCCGGAGATCGCGCCCGGAGACGTGCTCGCGGGGCGCTACCAGATCGAGGCGGTCATCGGGAAGGGCGGCAGCGGCATCGTGGTGCGCGCGTTCGATCGCGTGTCGACGACCGTCGTGGCGGTCAAGATTCTGAAGGCCGCGCTGACTCACGATCCCCGGTGGGAGAAACGGTTTCAGCGCGAGCTGCGCCTCGGTCGGCCGATTCAACACCCGAATGTGTGCCGCATCTTCGACATCGGTGATGCCGACGGATACCGCTTCCTCACGATGGAGTATGCGAAGGGCGGGACCCTGCGCGATCTCATCAAGAAGGACCTGCCGCTACGACCGCTGAGTGAGCGTCTCAAGGACGCAGCGGATGCGATCGCGGGACTCGCCGCGATTCACGCGGCCGGAATCGTCCATCGCGACGTCAAGCCCGACAACATGCTGCGCGCGGACGACGGACGTCTCGTTCTTTCCGACTTCGGGCTCGCGACCGATCTTCCCGACAATACGATGGTCAGCGTCTTCGTGGGGACGCCCCACTACATGGCGCCCGAGGTCCGCGAAGGGGATCCGGCCACGGCTCGTTCTGATGTCTGGTCACTTGGCGTCGTGCTTCACGAGGTCTTCTTCGGAAAGCGGCCGGAACGACGCGCGTCCAGGACTGCCCCGGGCGTTTCCATGGGTTCCACCACCTCGTCGTTGATTGAGCGGGCGATGCTCGCTCTCTGCCTGCGCTGCCTCGCCGATGATCCCGCGGAGCGTCCGGAGAGCGCGACCGCCGTCATGAAGCTGTTCGAATCCGCGCATCGGTCGCCGGGCGCGCTGATCTGGTCGCGCGCGCGCCGCAGATCCCTCTATTGGGTTGTCGGGACCGCTGCCCTCTCCGTGCTCGTCGCGCTCGGCGCATACGGCCGTTGGAGATCGCGTACTCCCGTTTCAGCATCAGAGGTCCGCATTCCGCGCCTCGTGAACACCGGCCAGCCCACGGACTGGACGAACGTTGCGAAGATTGTCGCTTCCGTCCCGGGGCACGTTCATTGTTTCTTGCTCGTCGGTCCCGACACGGTTCGGCTCATCTGGGGAAGCCCCCGGAAGGCCGAAGATGTGGAAATTAGTTCAGGCACGCGTCGACCTGCATCCCTAGTGAGCGAAGCGTACGCAACGGGGTGTCCGGACCTGTCCCACAGTCGGCGCGAGTTGTTGTTCACTGCCAGCACGGCAGTTGGCGGCGCGGAGATCAGGCACAGCACCAACCCTGACGGGCGAGATTCGAAGCCCGTCACGCCCGGCTCGGACCCAGTCTGGCTGATGAACGATGAAGAGTTCGCATACACCATCGACAGCACGCATGCGTCGGTATTCTCGCTGCCGACGATGAAGTTTCGGCTGCTCCCAGACCCCGATCTGGGTACCGTGCAGTCCCTTCTCGGCAAGGCCGTAAGCAGTCACGCCGAAGGAATGGCCGTGATGTTCTATGTCAACGACGTCCAGTGGGCGGTGGCGCTTTATGAGGGACCAGGACTCAAGCAGCGGGTTGCATACGCAATACCTGGCGCGCGAAATTTCCGCTTCGCACCCGAAGGCGACAGGTTGTTCGTCTCGCCGATAGAAGCGAGATCCCCCCTTGCCGCACTCGATTGGCGAAAGGGGAATTACCAGAACATTGGGCGCTACGCGGATATGGATCTGATCGACGTTTTGGTCGGCGATCAGATCGCCGCTATCGTGGGACGACGCCGCTCAAGAGACGCATGGTTATACGAAGGATCGAAAAAACGACGCCTGACGAGCGACGGTGAGAATGATGCGGCTGCCATCTCGGTCAAGGGAGAACTGCTCCTCGCGAGACCCGGTCCGCGATCGACGGAGAATATCTGGTCGCGATCCTTGGACGGCGCGCTTCGACAGGTGACGAACGGTCAGTTCGACACGACACCCGATTTCAGTCCTGACGGGAACTCCTGGATTTACGCCGACTACGCTGGCAGAGGCATCATGATTTGCACGAAAGAGAACCGATGTCGCCTCCTTCGGCGCGATGAGATTCTTCCGACGTGGCCTCGCTTCTCGCCCGACGGTTCGAAGGTTGCGTACGTCAGGAACGGGACCATTTCTCAGTTGATGGTGTTTTCAGTTTCAGATGGGAAGGAGTGGCCGATGGGCGCCACACACTGGCAGTGTCCGCCGGTTTGGTCTTCGCCGAGCAAGGTGTGGGCGTTCGAAGGGTCAGCGGGCGGTTACGAGTGGGTGGAGAAGGAAATCGAGACCGGTTTGCGAACGGGCCGCCACCTGCAGGTGACAGATCGTCAGATGGCCGTTAGCGACGAACTCGAATGCTGGCCCAACGATGTCGACGACACTTCGGCATTTTTCCGAAAGGTGCGAGTGGAGACGGAGGAGACTTCGTCAATTCTCCGTCTTCCACTCAACGAACTCGCGCGCTGAGCGACGTTCAACAGTGGCCGCCGGGCGGCTGGCAGAAACCCCGCGGCGCCTGCGGAGCGACTTGGATGCTCGGCGCCTTCGCCTTCGCGATGCTCGCCCCAACGAAGGCAGCCGAAACAGCCAAAACAGCGGCGAGTGCAATCCTCTTGAGCATGGGGTCCCCTTGTGGTTTCGTGGATGCGGTTTGAAAGCCGACGCGGCGCATCCGACGCGTACGGCAGGACACGTAGGAGCAACCGCCGCACCATGGGGGAAAGACCTGATTTCAACGGCTTGAAGCCGCTGAACTCCGGAATTCCGAGTTCGGTTACGAAACCGTTTGTGCAATGGCACTTACGCTCAGGCGTTCGTAAAACGTCGTGATCACCCCCAACGAGAGCGTCACCTGGGTCCCGCGCCACAAGGTCAAGGACGGCCCGTCGCACGTCCCCGTGCTGCTGATCGCGGGTGACAGCCGCGGCCGCGCGCCGCCGGCGAGGCAGCGCGTCACGACATTCTCAGGAACTCTGGTGGTGGGCCGGCGCGAGTCCTCGCAGACGGAGCCGAAGCAGGCGTCGCTGGTGCTGCTGGACAAGATGGTGTCGGGCCAGCACCTCGCGATCTCGCCCGCGCCGGACGAGGGGACGTTCGAGATCACCGACCTCTCCAGCACCAACGGCACGATCGTCGATGGCGAGGCGATCGATTCGACGATGAAGCTGCGCGACGGCGCGGTGATCTTCGTCGGCAGCCACGTGCTGGTGTTTCGCGTCGCGACCGCCGCGCAGCTGGCGGCCATCCAGGAGGAGATGGCGCAGCCGCTCGGGCCGGTCCCGACCGTGAACCCGAGCTTCGCGATCGTCTGCAAGAAGATCCGCAAGCTCGCGGAGGCCGGGCAGGAATTGCTGCTGACCGGCGAGACCGGCGCGGGCAAGGAGATTTACGCCAACGCGATCCACCGCGTCAGCGGACGCAAGGGCCCGTTCGTCGCGGTCAACTGCGCGGCGCTGCCACGCGAGCTGGTCGAGAGCGAGCTGTTCGGGTACGCGCGCGGCGCGCACTCGCAGGCCGCGGTGGCCAAGCCCGGGATCATCGAGCAGGCCGAGGGTGGGACCCTGTTTCTCGACGAGGTCGGCGAGATGGCGCCCGAGCTGCAGACGAAGCTGCTGCGCTTCACGCAGGATCGCATGCTGTCGCCGATCGGCGGCGTGCGCGCGCGACACATCGACACCCACATCATTGCCGCCACCAGCCGCACCACCGCGCCGACCGAATCGGGCAGTGGCGGCCTGCGCGCCGACTTGGCGGCCCGGCTGGGCGCGGAGGCGATCCGGATCCCGCCGCTGCGCGATCGCACCGAGGACCTCGGGGCGCTCGTCTCTTACATGATGGGCCACAACGACAAGCCGTTCGATCTTTCGTCGTTCCAGTCGATGTGCCTTTACGGGTGGCCCGGCAACGTGCGCGAGCTGAACAAGGCGATCATCAGCGCCGAAGCGCTGGCGCGCGGCGCGGAGAGGATCGGCTTCGACCACCTGCCAGCGGCGATCGCGGCCGTGCCGCGGCTGCGGTCGTCGCCCGGACGGCGCAAGTACCGCAAGCCGCCCTCGGCCGAGGAGCTGGAGGCGCTGATGAAGCGGTTCCAGGGCAACATGATGCGCGTCGCGCGCGAGCTGGATCGCAAGCCGGCGCTCGTCTACCGCTGGGCGCGGCGGTTCGGCCTGCCCGTCGCGGATTTCCGGCCCAAGGAAGCGGGGGGCAGCAGCGAAGGGGACAGCGACGAAGAGGCATGACGATTTCGGAGGGGCGGGGGAACAAACGGTCGCACATGTGGGCCCGTACCTCGGCCGTTCAATGGTTATGAAACCGAAACCATGAAGTTGGGGTTTGGCGACCGATTCCCTACCTGGTGCGCGGCGGATCACATATGGACGATCTGACCCGTTTTCTTCGCCCGGCCGGGGGTGGAATCTTCACCGTAAGCACTGGACGCGCCCAGCAGGAGGCGCTGCAGCGGCGGCTCTACGACGCGCCTGACGCCGACGACGTGCAACGGAAATGGCAGGCCGCGCTGGCGGCGGTGGCGGAGGCCCGCGCGGCGATCGTCGGCATCCCGTCCGACACCGGAGCCGGGCTGGTGCGGGGTGCGGCGTTCGGGCCCGAGGGGGTGCGGCGTGCGTTGCTGGCGGCGTATCCGGATTTCTCGGCGCGCGCGGCGCGAGCCGGAATCGTCGACGTCGGCGACGTATTCGCCGTGCCGCAGCTGCTGGATGACGACATGCTGAGCGATGAGCAGCGGCGGCGTACGCGCGCCGCGCTCTACGGGCCGGCGGCCGCGGCGGACAGCGGGTTGCCGGTGGCGCCGCTGTCGATCGCGGAGCGCGTGATCACGGAGTTGCTGGCGCGCAACCCGCGGTTGGGAATCTTCATGATCGGCGGCGACCATTCCGTGGCGTGGCCGGTCGTGGCCGCGCTTTCGCGCGCCGTCTCCGAGCCGTGGGCGATCGTTCACGTCGACGCGCACACGGATCTCTTGCCCGAACGCCTGGGCGTGCGGATCTGCTTCGCGACCTGGGCGTACCACGCCAATGAGCTGCTCGGGCGCGGCGGGCGGCTGGTGCAGGTCGGCGTGCGCGCGTCGTCGCGGTCGAAGCAGCACTGGGAATCGACGCTGGGCGTGCGCCAGTTCTGGGCGGACGAGGTGCGCGCGCGTGGCGACGCGGTGATCGACGACGTCGTCGGGCACCTGCGCGGGCTCGGCGTCGCGCGCGTCTACCTGTCCAACGACATCGACGCGACCGACAGCGCGGCGGCGCCGTCGACGGGCGCGCCGGAGGCGAATGGACTCGCGCCGGCGTTCGTGCGCGCGCTGATCGCGCGCGTCGCGGACGAATTTGCGCTGCTCGGGGGGGACGTGGTCGAGGTTGCACCGTCGATCGGCGGTCCGGAGGATGCGAGACGCACCACGGCGGTTGCGGCCGGGTATATGCTCGAGACGTTGGCGGCGATGACAGACGCGTCGGAATTGCGACAACTTCGGCAGTGACGATGCCCAGACCACCGGACGAAGACATCACGCAACAGACGGACGATTCGATCATCCGTGCGGCGTGGGACGCGTTCGACGCGGGAAAGCTGGAGACGGCACGGAAGCGGGCCGAGCGGCTCGGGGACGGATCGCCGGAGGGCCTGTACCTGCGCGCGGCGTGCTGCCGGGAAGAGGACGACAGGCCGGGCGCGATCAAGCTGCTCCGCCAGGCGATCGCGGCCGATGCGGAGTGGGCGTCGCCCGAGCTCGCTTTCGCAGAGCTGCTGGCCGAGGCGCCGGAATCGCTGGGCGAGGCGCGCAAGCACGCGAAGCGCGCGGTCGACCTGGCAGAGGAAGAGGAAGAATATCTGTCGGCGCTGGCGCTGAAGGCGGGGCTGGAGGCGGAAGCGGGCGAGGCCGACGAGGCGCGCCGGACGCTGGCCGAGCTGCCGCCGCCCGAGGTCGCGCTCGGCAACCCGGACGCGGCGCTCGAGATCGCCGACCTGCACCTGGCGCTCGGCGACGCCGAGCTGGCGCGCGCGCGGCTGCGGACGCTGACCGACGCGCTGCCCGATTCGGCCGAGGCGTGGCACGCGCTCGGCTGCGCGGCCTCCGACCTGGGCGACGACGAGGAGATGCGCGCGGCCTGGAAGCGGACCTGGTCGCTGGACGCGGCGCCCGGCGCAGCCCGCGGTGAGCGGCGGCGCTTCACCGACGAACAGGTGGGCGCGATCGCCGAGCAGGCGCTGGGCGAGCTGCCCGAGCGCGTGCGCCAGCTGCTGCGGGACGTCCCGATCATCATCGCGGAGCAGCCGGCCGAGTCGGACGTCGACGCCGGCGTGGACCCGCGGTCGCTCGGGCTGTTCTCCGGCACGGCCTACCCCGACGCGTCGCACCTGGGCGGGCAGCCGGGGTTGACCCAGATCCTGATCTTCCGGCGCAACCTGGAGCGCGTGGTCGGCAGCGACGAGGAGCTGCGCGAGGAGATCCGGACGACGCTGATCCACGAGACCGGCCATTTCTTCGGCATGAGCGACGACGACCTGGAAGGCCTCGGGCTGGGCTGACCCTCTGGTCCCCTCGCCCCGCAAATCGGGGAGAGGGTTAGGGAGAGGGGCCGCGCCTTGACAACGCCGGGCCGCCTAACCATGATGCGCGCCGAAATATGGCGAACCTCAAGTCAGCGGAGAAGGCGAACCGGCAGCGTATCCGGCGCACGGCGCGCAACACGGCCCAGAAGACGGCCATGCGCACGATCATCAAGCGGTTGCGGGCAGCGATCGGCAGCAAGAACGCCAAGGAAGCGCAGACCTTGCTGAAGACGGCCGTTTCGGCGATCGACAGCGCGGCGTCGAAGGGCGTCATCAAGCGCGGGACGGCGTCCCGGTCGGTCTCGCGGCTGACGGTCGCGGTTTCGACCCTGAAGGCCTGATCGGTCGCGCTGTTGCCTGAGCCGCCGGGCCCGCCCCGGACGACTCATGGGCACAAATGCGACGGGTGTGTAGTGTCCTGATTTCACTGGCGGTCGCGGGGGTCGGCTGCGGCGGCAGCAAGCCGCCGGCGGGCGGAGGGAAGGGCGGAAGCGCCGGGACCACGGGCGCGGCTGGGACCACGGGCGTGGGTGGAACGGGCGGGGGAAGTGGAACGGGAGGCATCGACGCGGCCGCGGATTACGGTCCGGTCACCCCGCTCGAGCACGTCACGTCCGTCTTCCCCGCCAACGGCGCCACGTCGGCCTGTACGGATTCTCCGTTGCGGCTGAACTTCGACATTCCGCCCATGACAGGCCCGGGTGGGTCCGTGCGCGTGTTCGACGAGGGCAACCCGGCCACCCCCGTCGACAGCTTCGACATCGCGGCCGCCATGCCGACCCAGACGATCGGCCCGCGCAACTACTACTACAAGCCGATCGTCATCAACGGGAACGAGGCGTACATCTACCTCCGGCGCGTGCTGCAGCCGGGCAAGACCTACTACGTGACGATCGATCCCGGCGTTTTCACGAACGGCTTCAACGGTCCGGCGATCGGCGCGGTGACCGACGCGTCGACCTGGCGGTTCACGGTCCGGAGCACGACGCTGGCGGCGGGCGCCGCCCAGATCGCGGTGGCCGCCGACGGCTCGGGAGACTTCTGCACAGTGCAGGGAGCGGCCGATTACATCCCGGCCATGAACACGACGCCGGTGACGATCAACGTCGCCGCCGGCACCTACCGCGAGATCGTCGCGATCTACCAGAAGAGCAACATCACCCTCCACGGCGCGGATCGGAACGGGACGGTGATCTCGTATCCGAACGATGACGCCATGCAGACACCGCCCGGCGGCGCGGCGATGGGGACGAAGTGGCGGGCGATGATCGGCATCGACAGCGGCAACGACGTCGTCATCGAGAACATCACGATCTGGAATCCGGCCCCGCAGCTGTCGACCGGCGGGCAGTCGGAGGCGCTGCGGTCAGAGGGGGGCCAGCGGGTGATCCTGCGCAACGCGAACTTCAAGGGGCTGCAGGACACGCTGCTGCTGACCGGCCAGGTCTACGTCTCGAACAGCTACATCGAGGGCGACGTCGACTTCATCTGGGGCAACGGCGTCGTCTACCTGGATCACTGCGAGATCAAGGATGTCTCCCGCAAGGGTTACAACGTGCAGGCGCGCAACCCGAGCGGAACGTTCGGCTACGTGTTCGTCGACAGCATGCTCACTTCGGACCCGGGCATCACGGGGCACGTCCTGGCGCGCACCAACAAGGCGACCACGACGCCCGGTTCGCAGGTGGCGTACATCAATTGCACGATGGGGCCGCACATCGATCCGGTCGGCTGGTTGATCGACGGCTACACGCGTCCGGCCGCGGACGCCGGGGCGCCGGACGGCGGCACGACCTGGAACCTCGCCGGCCTTCGCTTCGCCGAATACAAGAGCGTCGACCCGTCGGGCGCGCCGATCGACGTCAGCATGCGCATCCCCGAATCGAAGCAGCTGTCCGACAGCGAGGCGGCCCAGCTGCGCGACGTCACCTACGTGTTCGGCGGCTGGAATCCGAAGACGACCGCCACCGACGCCGGCAGCGACTGATCACCGCGCTTCCGCGAGCGCCTGCACGAGGCGCGACAGCGCCAGATCCGGTTCGACGCGCGAGGTCTTGAGGGCGAGGTCCGCCTGGTAGAGACGCTCGAGCGCCCGCTCGAGCGCGGCGCGCGACATGCGGCGCGCCGGGACCATGATGTCGTCGAGGAAGTAGGGATTGACGCCGACCGCGGCGGCGATGTCGCCCCGCGAGGCGCCCGCCGCGACCAGCTCCTTGGCCCGCCAGATCTGCCGCACCTGGCGGGCGAGCATGAACTGGATCCGGAGGGGCGGCTCGCGGTTGCGCAGCATGTTCGCGCAGAGCGCGAGCGCGCGCGGGACGTCGCCCATGCCGATCGCCTTGGTCAGCTCGAAGATGGCGTGCTCGCGGGTCTCCGCGACCAGGTCCTCGACGTCTGTGACGGTGATGGCGCGCGCGCCCGCGACGTAGATGGCGAGCTGCTCCAGCGCCTGCGCGAGCCGGCCCAGATCCGGACCCGCCAGCGTCGCCAGGGCCGTGGCGGCGTCCGGCTTGATGTCGATCCCGCGGTTCTTGGCCTCGACGCGCAGCCACCCCGCCAGCGCGTTGTCCCGCAGCGGCGCGAACACGTGCAGGTAGCCGCGCTTGCGGAGCGCCGAGAACGCGCGCAGCCGGACGTCGACCTTGTCAGCGATCAGCAACAGGCATGTCGACGGGTTCGGATCCTCCAGATAGGCGACCAGGGGATCCAGGTCGGCGGCCTTGACCTCGTCGATCGCCTTGCCGACGACGAGACGCCGCTTCGCCATCATCGGCAGCGTGCGCGCGGTGGCGAGCGCGCCGGAAAGCCCGCTCTCCTTCAGGTCGAAGACGTCGTTGTTGAAGGCGGCGGCGGCGCCGGCCTGGGCCAGGACCGCCGCGCGGATCGCCGTCGCGGCGGTGTCGACCAGGAATCGCTCGCCCGACAGACAATAGATCGGGGCGATGTCGCCGCGCTGGACGGCGGCCGCGATCGCCGCCGGCGACGGCGCATCGGAATCTTGCGAGGGTCGCGCCACCAGCTGCTGTCATACAATGTCCACCGCGATGTCAGCAACGTGCAGCGGGGCCATCTGAAGCGACGATGACGGCGATCGCGCGCCCCTTGCTGCGCTGGTACGACCGAGCGAAGCGCGACCTTCCGTGGCGGCGCGACCCCAGCCCGTACAAGACGCTGGTGTCGGAGTTCATGCTGCAGCAGACGGTCGTCGCGACGGTCGAGCCGTACTTCGGCCGGTTCATCGCGCGCTTTCCGGACCTGGCGTCGCTGGCGGCCGCCGGCGACGACGAGGTCACCGCGCTCTGGTCGGGGCTGGGTTACTACGCCCGCGCGCGCAACCTGAGACGGGCCGCGGCGGCCGTCGTCGCGGATCACGGCGGCGCCATTCCGGCCACGGAGACGGGGCTGCGGGCGTTGCCTGGGATCGGCCCGTACACGGCGGCGGCGGTGGCCGCGATCGCATTCGACGCGCGCGCATTCGCGCTGGACGGCAACACGATGCGCGTTCTCGCGCGGCTCGGCGCCGAGCGGCGGCCCGTCGATCGGCCCGCGACGCGCGCGGCGCTGCACGCGCGCGGGCTCGCCGAGGTGCCGCGCCGCCGGGCAGGCGATTTCAACCAGGCGCTCATGGAGCTGGGGGCGCTGGTCTGCACGCCGCGCAACCCGGATTGCGCTGCCTGTCCGCTGGCCGCGGGCTGCCGCGCCCGCGCGGAGGGGCAGGCGGATCAGTTGCCCCGCAAGCGTCCGCGCGCGGCGCGGCCGGTCGTGCGGATCGTCTGCGCCTGCATCACAGACGGCGCGCGCGTGCTCGTGATCCGGCGGGGGCGGGGCCTCCTGGCGGGAACCTGGGCGCTGCCCGAGGCGATCGATCGCGGCGCGCGGCTGCGCCCGGCGATCGCGCGCGGGCTGGCCGAAGCGGCGGGCGTTCGCGTCGCCGGCGTCGCTTACCGCGGCGCGGTCCGCCACGTGTTCACGCACCGGGACGTCACGGCGGAGCTGTTCCGCGTCGACGTGGATCGGCCGCCGCGGCGCCCGCCCGCCTCCGACGATCGCCGCTGGGTGTCGCCGCATGCCCTGGTGGCGCTGGGCGTCTCCACCTTCGCGCGCAAGACCGTCAACCTCGGCTTCGGGCGATTGGAAAAATAGAAAACAGAAGCGGCGCTGCCGGGCGGAAGAAAGCACAAAAACCGGACACGGACCGGTTTCGGTCGTAGTAAGGAAGGATGGTGAGGCTCGGGTTCTGCGCGTTCCTGCTGTTCGCCGCCTGCGCGGCCACGCAGGCGCGGCCGAACCTTCCCGGCACGTTCGGGGCGGGCGAGGCGCTGCCGCCGCCGGTCGCGCCCGAGCCGAACGGCGCGCTCGCCCCGGCTCCCGCGCCGGCCGCGCCGGCGCCCGCGCCGACGGCGCCCGCCGATCCCGGCGCCGAGGCCGATTTCCGCGATGCCAAGGCGCGCTTCGACGCGGGCGCGCAGGCCGATGCCCGTACGGCGCTGGAGGCGTTCGCCGCGCATCACGCCCAGCACGCGTTTCGTCCCGCGGTCGACCTGATGCTGGCGCGGCTGGCGCTCTTGCGGAACGACGCGGCTGCCAGCAAGCAGCTGCTGGAGCCGCTCGTCTCGGCGCCGCCCGATCCCGGCACCGGCTCGAGCGCGCGCTATTACCTCGGCCTCGCCGAGGTGCGGCTGGGGCAGTTCGCGCGCGGGCGCGAGCTGTTGCTGCCGTTCCTGCCCGCGGCCGGCGCGAGCGGGCCCGGCGACGACGCGCTGGTCGAGCTGCGCGGCGCGCTCGCCGAGGCGACGAGCGTGGTCGGCGATCTCCCCGCGGCTCTCGAGCTGTGGGACGGTTACGCGCGCGGCGGCCGCGAGCACGAGAAGGCCTACGCGCGCGCGCGGGCGACGGAGCTCGGGACGGACGTCGCGCCCGATGCGGCGGCGCGCGCCTGGCGCGCGTCGGCCGAGCGCGGGCTCGCGCGCGCAGTGCTGGGCGTCAAGGCGGCGGCGTTCACGCGCGCGCAGGGCGACGCGGCCGGTGCCGCGGCGATCGACGCGGAGACGGCGGCCGCGCGGCGGGCGGTCGGCTTCGAGGACGCGCAGGCGCAGGCCCAGGGGGCGGGCGACGCCGGCCGCCTCGGCCTGGCGATCGCGCTGACCGGAAAGTTCCAGCCGGTCGGCGAGGCGGCGATGCGCGCGGCGATGCTGGCCGTCGGGGCTCCCGCCCGGAACGGTGCCGCGCCGCCGGTCGCCAACGCGGCGGCCATGCAGCTCTGCGTGCGCGACACGGGCGGCGAGGCGGAGCGGGCCAGCAAGGGGGTGGGGGAGCTGGCGCACGACGAGTCGGTGATCGGGATCCTGACCGCGAGCGATCGCAAGGTCGCGGCGACGTCGCTGGCTGCCGCGAGCGAGAGCGGCGTCCCGACGCTGGCTCTGGACGACGCGCCGCCGGGCTCCGCCAGCACCGCCTTCCAGCTGATTCATGCGCCCGAGGCACGCGTGAGCGCGCTGGCGCACGCGGCGCTCAAGCTGGGCGCGCGCGACTTCGCGATGCTGGGACCCGACAGCGCCGCGGGCAAGCGGCTGCGCGAGGCGTTCCGCCGCGAGGTGACGGCAGCGGGCGGGCGCATCACTGGCGACGCGAGCTACGCGCCCGGCGCGACGTCGTTCGGCCAGGTCGTCGCCGCGATCAAGAAGGTCCCGCCGCAGGTTGTGTTCATCGCCGACGGCGCCGACCGGCTGGAGCTGATCGCGCCGGCGCTGGCGGCCGCTGATCTGTGGCCGGCGCCCTGGGGCGCACCGCGTCCGGCGGCGGCGCCCGGCAAGCCGCGCCCGCGCACGGTTCTGCTGCTGTCGACCGCCAGCGAGCTGTCGCCGCGCCTGCTGCAGAACGCCGGCCGCTACGTGCAGGGCGCGCTGCTGTCACCCGGTTTCTACGCCGCGGCCGACGACGGCCGCGCGCGCGCCTTCGTCGACGCGTACCGCGCGGCCTACGGCGCCGAGCCGCACGCGACCGAAGCGTACGCCTTCGACGGCGCGAACGCGTTCCGGGCCGTGACGGCGGCAGGCGCGCGCACGCGCGCCGACGTGCTCGGCGCCCTCGGGGCCGGCACATTCGAAGGTCTGACCGGCAGCCTGCACTTCGGCCCCGACCACGGCCGCGTCGATCCGCCGCGCCTCTACGTGGTCACCGGCGACGAGATCAAACGGTTCTAGCGCCGACTCTCCGTTCTCAGGGGCAGGTGCCCAGGGTGCAGCCCTTCGCTGCAGCGGGATAGCGGACCGCCGTCGCCGTACATGATCCCGGATCGGGTGAGCCGTTGGCGGTGCCCGAGCAGCTTTCACCCGTCGCTGCGCAAGTCACTGTGCTGGTGAATCCGAGCTCGAACGTTCCGGTGGCGACCACCGTCCCCGCGCCGTTCTTCCAGGTGAGCGTATGCTCCTCGCAGAACATGCCGCAGTAGCAGGTGTCTTCGATCGAGTAGCAGAGGGTCCCGTCGGCCCGGCGCGCCTCCTGGACAATCGTCGTCTGGCCGGTGGTGCCGGAGCAATTCCCGCTGGTGGTCTCAGAGACGGTCGCGCCGTTGTCGAAGCACCATTTTTCCATCTGACCACCGTCGCTCAATTCGTCCTGGCAGCTTCCGGTGAGTGGACAGGAGGCGATCAAGTCGAGCACGCAACTCGGCGGTGGCCCGACGGGAGCGCCCCCGGTTCCCGACGTGCCGCCCGTTCCGAGGGTGCCGTCCTGGCTGCCGCCCGTTCCCGCGGCACCGCCTCCAGCCGTGCCGCCGTCCAGGCGGTTCAAATTCCCCCCGCAGGCGATCGAAACCACGAACAAGGACGCCAGCAGCACCGCGCGTGCGACCTTCATCCCCGATTGGGCACGCAACTGATGTGCCACCGCGCCAGAAGGCGAATTCGCCTGGATCCGAACGGTGTTCGCCGCTCCCGACTCTGACATTCCTGTCGCGCTTTCGCCTCGGCGAGCGCGGCGCGGCCCGTCAGCTTTTTTCCTTCTGCTTGTCTGCGTCGCCGAGGGCGACCTCCAGCAAACGCAGCGCTTTCTCCACCTCGCCGGACGGCTTCTTCGCGAGGTACTTCGCGACCTGCTCGCGCGCCGCGAGCGCGCCCGCCGCGCGATCGACGCTGCCGCCGGCCCGGTCCTCCTCGAATTGCAGCAGCGCCGCCGGCTCGACCGACAGCGCCTCGGCGAAGCCGGTGATCACCTCGAGGGTCGGATTGCCCGCGCCGCGCTCGATCTGACCGACCAGCTTGCCGCTCACGTCGGAACGCTCGCCCAGCTCTTCCTGGGTCATCCCGCGCAGTCGCCGCAGCGCGCGCAGACGACGTCCGAACAGCTGGCGAATGCTGGCACGACGGCCTCGCGACATGCGCGCATGGTCCCGGGGTCGACCGGCAACATAAACCCAGCATACTTCCTCTATCAGTGGGTGTTTGACGTAAAAAGGGAAGTATGATTCCGTTCTGGGAATAAATGGGGGCCTGAAACGTAGCGACAGGGCGAATCAGCACGCCGTCGCTCTCATGGATAAGGGCGGTGCGTCGGCGAACGGGTGGCCGCAATGGGGCGCTCACCCGCAGACAACCCACTGAGGCAGCCGATGCACCGCCCGCTCTATCTTCGGAGGTCGTTTGTCGTCGTTGCACAGTCTCCCGCCGCTGGCCGACCGGCGTCATTTCGACGAGCTGCTCGCGGGGCGCGCGCGGCAGGCCGAATACCAGCAGCGGCGCTTCGCGGTGCTGCTGGTGGCGGCGGACAGCCTCGCCTGGATCAACCGCCGCTGGGGTCGGACCGCCGGCGATTCGGTGCTGCGCAAGCTCGCCCGGCGTCTGCTGTCCAGCCTGGCCCCCGATGATCTGCTCGTGCGTTACGACGGCAACCGGTTCGGCATCATCCGCTGGGCCGCGTCCGCCGACCAGGCGGTCGCGTTCGCGCAGCATCTCACCAGCCGGGTTGCGCATACGCCGTTCGACATCCCCGAAAGCCGGGACGCCGCCTTCCTGACCGCCAGCGTCGGCGTGGCGCTGGGTGAGGCCGGTCATCACCCGGACGCGATCGTCGCCGCCGCCGAGGAGGCGCTCGAGCGCGCCAAGGCAGACGGCGGCAACCGCGTCGTCGCCTCCTGACGCCGTCAACGCGCCGCGCGCAGCGCCTTGGCCGTCAGCCGCTGCCGGGCCGCGATCGTCGCCGCCCAGGGATCGGCCGTCAGCGCGGCGATGCGCGCCGGGACAGTCAGGACATTGAAGCCGCGCGGGTCCAGCGCCGGTGTCAGCTCGTCCCAGGCGACGGGGACGGCGACGGGAGCGCCCGGCCGGGCCCGCGTCGAGTAGGCCGCGATCGCCGTGCTGCCGCGATGATTCCTGAAGTAATCGATGAAGATCTTGCCTGTGCGCTTCGCCTTCGACATCGTCGCCACGTAGCCGGCGGGCTGGTCGCGCGCCAGCCGCTCCGAGAGCGACTGCGAGAACGCGAAGGCGTCGTCCCACGAGACGCGGCTGATGGGCGAGAACGGCACCATGACGTGTAGCCCCTTGCCGCCCGTCGTCTTGACGACGCTGTCGAGGTCCAGCGCCGCGAGTCGCCTGCGGATCTCGAACGCCCCTTCGACGACGCGCGCCCACGGCACCGCCGGATCCGGGTCGAGGTCGAAGATGACGCGATCGGGGTATTCGATCTCGTCGACGCTGGCGTTCCAGGGGTGGATCTCGAGGATGCTCATCTGCGCCAGCTCCAGCACGCCCGCGAGATCGCGCGCCACCATGTAATCGTCGGGCTTGGAACGTTCGAGGATGGTGTGCTTCTCCAGGTGGCGCGGCTTCATCAGCCCCGGGTGCTTCATGAAGAAGCAGGCCGGCTTGGCCTTCGGGTCGGCCGGCATCCCGTCCGGGCAGCGAAACAACGACAGCGGCCGCCCGACGATCTCGGGCAGCACGAAGTCAGCGACCGCCAGGTAGTACTGCACCAGCTCCAGCTTCGTGAACCCCTTCCCGACGTCCGGCCACAACACCCTCTCCGGCGTCGTCAGCCGAAAATTCTTCGGCAACGCCGCCGGCTCCCTCGTTGACGCCGCCTCGCTTCTTTTCCCTTTGCCCCGCGAAGCGGGGAGAGGGTGAGGGAGAGGGGCCTTCGCCTTCTTCCCCTTCGTCTTGCACGCCACCGTCACCCACCCGGCCTTCGCGTCGTAGTGCGACCCGGCTCGCCGCGATACCATCGCCGGGATCCCCAGCCGGCACGCCTCGCGGTGAAAGTCCGCCCCCCCGCCAGCGATGTGCTCGACGTAGCGAATCGATCCGGCGCCGTGTCCCGCCCGCCGCACCAGCTCCTCCAGCAGCGCCTTGCGCCGCTCCAGCGGCACGCGCGACAGGTCGTGCCCGTCCAGGTACGGCAGGTCGAACAAGAAATAGCCGAGCTTGTCGCCGTTTTCGGTCAGCGGCGCGACGACGCCGTCGACGATCAGCGTCTCGGCGGGCAGCATGCGGACCGCGTCGCCGATCGGCTTGTCCTTGCGCGCGCCGCGCGCCGGCAGCGCCGTCCCGCGATCGGAGTAGAGCTGCACCTTGCTCCGTTCGTTGCGGGCCACCACCCGCACGCCCTGGATCGCGATCTCGTGCAGCCAGTCGTCGCCGTCCGGGGGCTTGGCGCGCGACGCCGCCCGCGGCGGCTTGGGCCGGGCCGGCAGCGGCGCCTCGCGCGCGCCGGGCGCCCCCGCCAGATCGACGTGCGACGGCTTGGAGTGCCAGACGCGGGTCCTGTCGGCGGCGATCTCGTCCATCGAGCGCCCGGTGGCGACGCTCTCGGGGCGGGTCTCGGTCAGCTCCGGGCCGCCCTCGCGGACGGCGGCGTCGCGCTCCTTGATCAGCAGCCAGGCCTTCTCGCCTTCCTCCCGGGCCCGCCGGCCCCCCAGCCGGATCAGCGCAAATCCGCCCTGAAGCTTCTCGCCCTTCAAGAAAAACTTTAAGTTTCCCTTGGCGTAGCCGGCGACCGGATCCTCCTGCGGTTGCCAGGTGCCGCGGTCCCAGAGCAGGACCGTGCCGCCGCCGTATTGTCCCTTCGGGATGATCCCCTCGAAATCGCCGTAGGCCAGCGGGTGATCCTCGACGTGGACCGCCAGACGCTTCTCCTTGGGGTCGAGGCTGGGCCCCTTCGGGACGGACCAGCTGAGCAGCACGCCGCCGAGCTCCAGCCGGAAGTCGTAGTGAAGGCGGGTGGCCGCGTGCTTCTGGATGACGAACGACAGCGTGCCATCCGCCCGGGGCTTCGCCGGGGCGTCGCCGGGCGGCTCGCTGGTGATGCCGAAGTTCCGCTTTCGGTTGTATTCGGCGAGGCCCACGTCCGTATGTTAAGACCACCACCCAGTCCGTCATGAGGCAATCGCAAACGCTGGTCCCGACCCTGAAAGAAGCGCCCTCGGAGGCGGAGGTCCCGTCCCACATCTTCATGGTCCGCGGCGGCTACCTGCGAAAGGTGGCGGCCGGCATCTACTCGTTCCTGCCGCTCGGCTGGCGGGTCGTGAAGAAGGTCGAACGGATCATCCGGGAAGAGATGGACCGTTCGGGCGCCTCCGAGGTCTTTCTGCCCGCGGTCATCCCGGGCGAGCTCTGGAAGGAGTCGGGTCGCTGGCAGAACTACGGCGACCAGCTGCTGCGATTCAAGGACCGCAAGGGCGGCGACTTCGTCATCGGGCCGACGCACGAAGAGGTGATCTCGGCGCTGGTGCGGGGCGAGGTGCGAAGCTGGCGGCAGCTGCCGCTGAACCTGTACCAGATCCAGACGAAGTTCCGTGACGAGCTGCGGCCGCGCGCCGGCCTGATGCGCGGGCGCGAGTTCATCATGAAGGACGCGTACTCGTTCCACGTCGACGTCAAGGACGCCGAGCGCGAGTACCGGCGGATGTACGAGACTTACCAGCGCATCTTCACGCGCTGCGGCCTCGCGTTTCGCGCCGTCGAGGCGGACACGGGCAACATCGGCGGCTCGCTGTCGCACGAGTTCCAGGTGCTGACCGAGACCGGCGAGGACGCGCTGGTCGCCTGCGACAACTGCGACTACGCCGCCAACGTCGAGCAGGCGGTGTCGCGGGCGCCCAAGGCGGAGCCCAAGCCGACCGCCGAGAAGACGCGCGTCGAGACGCCCGGCAAGCACAGCATCGCCGACGTGTCGGCGTTCCTGAAGGTTCCGGCCGACAAGCTGGTCAAGACGCTGATCTACCTGGCCGACGGCCAGCCGCTGGCGGTCCTGGTGCGCGGCGACCGCGACGTCAACGAGATCAAGCTGAAGAAGGCGCTGGGCGCGAATCAGCTCGTGCTGGCGACCGATGCAGCGGTGAAGGAAGTGACCGGCGCCCCGGTCGGCTTCGCCGGCCCGGTCGGTCTGAAGGTGCCGATCTACTGCGACGTCGAGGTCTGCGCGCTGGCGGATTTCGTCGTCGGCGCCAACGAGGCGGATGCGCACCTCGTCGGGGTCAACCTGGAACGCGACTTCACGCCGACCGCGTGCGGCGACTATCGATCGGCGGCGGCGGGCGACGCCTGTGCCCGCTGCGACAAAGGCCACCTTCGCGCGTATCGCGGCATCGAGGTCGGACAGGTGTTCTTCCTCGGCACGAAGTACTCGAAGCCGATGGGCGTGACGTTCCTGGACGCAGAGGGCAAGGAGACGCCCTGCGAGATGGGTTGCTACGGCATCGGCGTCACGCGCATCGTCGCCGCCGCGATCGAGCAGAGCCACGACAAGGACGGCATCATCTGGCCCGTGCCGCTGGCGCCCTACGAGGTCGCGGTGCTGGACCTGCAGCAGGACGACCAGAACGTCGTGGCGACGGCGACGCGCATCTACGACGAGCTGACCGCGGCCGGGATCGAAGTGCTGTACGACGATCGCAACGAGCGCGCAGGCGTGAAGTTCAAGGACGCGGATCTGATCGGCTTGCCGTTCCGGATCGCGGTCGGGAAGAAGGGCCTGGCGGAAGGGGTCGTCGAGGTGAAGCGGCGCAACGCGACGGAGGTGGTCAAGATGAAGATCGACGACGTGGTGAAGACGGTGGCGATGGCGGTCCGGGCGGAGCGCGGCTCGTGAAGCTCGCGCACGACATCCCGGCGCGCGAACGCGTGATCGTCGCGCTGGACGTCCCGGACCTGGGTGGGCTGACGAAGCTGCTGGATCGGCTGGACGGCCGCCCCGCGTTCTACAAGGTGGGGCTCGAGCTGTTCGTGGGCGAGGGCGAGCGCGCCATCGAGCTGGTGCGGGCGCGCGGCGGGCGGGTGTTCCTCGACCTCAAGCTGCACGACATTCCCGAGACGGTGGCGCGCGCGGTCGCATCGGCGGCACGGAACCAGGCCGAGCTCTTGACGGTCCACACGTCGGGCGGATTCGAGATGATGTCGCGCGCGGCGCAGGCCGCCGCCGGCAAGGTGAAGATCCTGGGCGTGACCGTGCTGACCAGCCTGGCCGAGGACGACCTGCGCGCGGAGGGGATCGAGCAGACGATTCCGGAGATGGTGAAGGCGCGCGCGCGGATCGCGGCGCGGGCGGGCATCGCGGGGCTGGTCTGCTCGCCGCTGGAGATCGAGGCGGCGCGCCACGCCGCGCCGGGGCTGCTGCTGGTCGTTCCCGGGATCCGGCCCGCGTCCGGCGCGGGCGCCGCCAAGGGTGATCAGAAGCGCGTCGCCACGGCGGCGCAGGCGATCGCGGCGGGCGCCGACTACCTGGTGGTCGGGCGGCCGATCCGCGACGCGCCCGATCCGGCGGCGGCGTACGAGGAAGCCGTGCGCGAGGTCGAGTCGGCGGTTTGACCGATACCCGCCACATCTTCCATCTTTCGATCCCCGTCGCGGATCTGGCCGCGGCGAAGCGCTTCTACAGCGACGTCCTCGGGGCGCGCATCGGTCGGACGAACGACGATTGGCTGGATGTGCTGCTCTGGGGACACCAGATCACGCTCCAGCGGCGGCCGGACGAAGTGCGGGCGCCCGAGGCGCAGGGCAAGCGCCACTTCGGCGTCGTGCTGCCGTGGGCGGAGTGGGAGGCGGTCGGCGCGCGCCTTCGCGCCCGAAACGCGCCGTTTCTCTCGCCCCCCGCCGTGACGCACGCCGGGACGCCGGAGGAGCAGGGCAAGATTTATCTGAGCGATCCGAGCCACAACGTCATCGAGATCAAGGCGTATCGGAATCTTTCGGCGACCATCGGCTACGAGGCCGAGTAAGGCGGCCGGGTGGGCGCGTCCGGCCGCATCGTCTTCGGCGTCCGGCCGGTCGGCGAGCTGGTCCGCGCGCGCCCCGACGACATCAACGTCGTGTATGTCGCGGACGGAACGCGCGGCGCCGAGATCGACGCGGTCGTGCAGGCGGCCAAGGAGCGGCGCGTGTCGGTCGAGTTCCGCCCGCGGCGGATGGTGGCGGAGCTGGCGGGGGCCAGCGCCGTCCACCAGGGGATCGTCGCCGTCGCCGGGCGTTATCGCTATGCCACAGTCAATGATCTGCTGAAGGCGGCGAAGCAGGCCGGACAACCGCCGCTGATTGTCCTGCTGGACGGCATCACCGATCCCCACAACCTTGGCGCGATCGCCCGCAGCGTCGAGGTGCTGGGCGCGCACGGAGTCGTGATTCCGGCCCGCGGTTCGGCGTCGGTGACGCCCGGCGCGGTCAAGGCGTCGGCGGGCGCCACCGAGCGCGTGGCAATCGCGGAGGTCTCAAACCTGCTGAAGGCGATCGACGGCCTGCGCGAGGCGGGCGTGCGCGTGCTGGGCGCGGGCGCGGGCGACGGCGAGCGGCTCGACCAGGTCGACTTCAACCAGCCGATCGCCCTGGTCGTCGGCGCGGAGGGGAAGGGGATGCGCGAGGCGGTCGCGCGTCGGTGCGACGGCCTGTTTCACATCCCCCAGCGCGGCGAGGTCTCGTCGCTGAACGCGTCCGTCGCCGCCGCCATCGCCCTCTACGAGGCCGCCCGCCAGCGCGGGTGGTAAACTTTCCGCGCAACTGCGGTGCCGCCGGAGCGATGACCCGGCAGGATGGGAGCCGTCATGACGAAGCTGACTCTCTGGAACAACATTGACCTCGGCATGGTCGCGCGGGGTGCGATGAAGCCGGAAGACGTCCGGATGGAGACCGTGGACGCTTTAGTAGATACGGGGGCGACGCAGTTGGTGCTGCCGATGGATGTCTGCCAACGGCTCGGGTTGAGTTGGCTCAAGCCACTCGGCGTCCGACTGGCCGACGGCAAGCCGCAGGAGGTTCCGCACGCCGGGAGCATTCGGATCAGCATCCTCGGGCGCGAGATGGAGTGCAGCGCCGCAGTCATGCCGGCCGGAACCACGCGACTGATCGGCCAGGTCCAGCTCGAGGTGCTGGATCTGATCGTTGACGCGCGCTCACGGGAGGTCCGCGTCAATCCGGAGCACCCCGACGGGCCGATGCTCTACATCCTCGCGGTGGCATAGCCGTTCGGGCGGCGGGCTGGTAAAGTCCCGCGCCCGGAGGTTCAAAAAGAAGTCATGTCGTCGTCCCGCATTCCCGTCGCCGTCGTCGGGGCCACAGGCCTCGCCGGTCAGCAGTTCCTCGCGTCGCTCGCCGGCCACCCGCTGTTCGAGGCGCGCAAGCTCGTCGCGTCCGCCCGCTCGGCGGGCAAGAAGTTCGCGGACGCGATCAAGGACGACAAGGGCGCGTCGAAGTGGTTCTGCAGCGAGCCGCTGTCGGACGAGCACGCGGGTCTGGTGGTCGAAGATTCGGCGACGATGACGACCGACGGCGTCCGGCTGGTGTTCTCGGCGGTCGAGGCGGACGTCGCGCGCGAGCTCGAGCCGCGCTGCGCCGCCAACGTGCCGGTCATCTCGACCGCCAGCGCGTTCCGCTACGAGCCGGACGTCCCGGTGTTCCTGCCCGGCGTGAACTGGGACCACGCCGCGCTCATCGACGTGCAGCGCAAGAAGCGCGGCTGGAAGGGGTTCGTGTCGCCCGGCCCGAACTGCACCACCGTCGGCCTGGCCATCACGCTCAAGCCGCTGGACGATGCGTTCGGCGTGTCGCGCGTGATCATGACGTCGATGCAGGCCCTGTCCGGGGCCGGGCGTTCGCCGGGCGTGTCCGCGATGGACATCCTCGACAACATCGTCCCGTACATCCCGAAGGAAGAAGAAAAGGTCGAGAAGGAGACCCTCAAGATCCTCGGCAAGCTGTCGGGCGACGGGATCGCCAACGCCCCGGTGGCGGTGTCGTGCACCTGCACGCGCGTGAACGTGATGGAGGGGCACACGGAGTCGGTGTTCGTCGAGCTGAAGAAGAAGGCGAGCCTGGACGACGTGAAGGCGGCGTGGCGCGCGTTCGGCAAGGAGATGGTCGAGCTGAAGCTGCCGTCGGCGCCGAAGCACCTCATCTCCGTCAGCGACGATCCGTTCCGGCCGCAGGTCCGCCTGGACCGCGACGCCGAGGGCGGCATGTCGACGGTCGTCGGCCGGCTGCGCAGCGATCCGGTGCTGGCGAACGGCGTGAAGTACATGCTCGTCTCGCACAACACCCGCATGGGCGCGGCGCGCGGCGCCATCCTCGTCGCCGAATACCTGACGAGGAAGGGCTACATCAGCTAGGCCGCCGAAGCCGGCCCCTCTCCCTAACCCTCTCCCCGCTTCGCGGGGCGAGGGGATAAGAGGTCGGCCCCTCTCCCTAACCCTCTCCCCGCTTCGCGGGGCGAGGGGATAAGAGGTCGGCCCCTCTCCCT
>Ga0066903_100000631_pt1 | contig 22979 bp, 14 predicted proteins | sample PanSoiMetaGPlot1_FD_67491 | JGI IMG/M metagenome (GOLD analysis project Ga0066903, IMG submission 67491) | Tropical forest soil microbial communities from Panama analyzed to predict greenhouse gas emissions - Panama Soil - Plot 1 (version 2) | ecosystem: Environmental > Terrestrial > Soil >... | reverse complement strand
TGGCCCCGCACGGCGTGGCCGTAAACGGGCACGGCGATCTCTTCGTGTCGGAGTTCAACGCGTTCGGCCGCGTGCACCGGTTCAACCGGCAGTAAGTCCCGTCCTCCTGGCGTGCCTGAGTCACTTCAGCTGCGCGACGGCTTCCTTGCGAATCTTGGCGACGACGTGCACGAGAGGGTCGACGACTTCGGCGATGTCGTAGCGCATCGCCGTGCCGAGCACGACCGCTGCTTCGTTCGGGTCGAGCTTGTATTCGCGCTGCAGCCATTCCACCAGCTGTGTCGTCGCCAGCTGCAGGGCGTCGGTCACCGAGTTGCCGATGCCTGATGCCATCCAGTACTCGTCGTTCTCGGCGCGCGGCGCGCCCGAGGACTGCCCGCGAATCAGATCGACGGTGAACTCGACGTCCATCGATGTTTCGAGCGCGTTGCCGGTCAGCTCGCCGTCGCCCTGCGCGGCATGGCCGTCGCCGACGAAGAGCAGGGCGCCCGGCACGAACACGGGCAGGTAAATCGTGGCGCCTTCGCGAAACTGGTTGTAGTCCATGTTGCCGCCGAACACGCCCGGATACCCCGTGCGGAGCGACTGGTGGCCGGGCGGCGCCACGGCGATGCACCCCAACATCGGCTGGAGCTTCACCGTGTAGTTCTTCAGACGCTCGGTCGGGTTCTTCAGGCGCGCGACGCCGTTCTGACGATCGAGCACCCAGTCGCTGTCGAAGCCGTCGCGATACCGGGTCCGCTGGAGATAGCCGGGGGTCAACGCCGACCCGGCAATCTGGCCGCTGCTGATCGCGGAGTCGCGGTTCAGCCGCACTTTCGTCAGCTTCACGACCAGCGTGTCGCCCGGAAACGCGCCCTCGACGTAGAACGGTCCGGTCTCGGGATTTCCGCCGAGCGAACGCCGCACGCCTTTGCTGTCGGTCCCTCCAGCGTCCACGGTCCACGTCCTGACGGAGTCGCCCGGGAACAGGTGGAGGACCGGTGGAATGGCGTCGGAGAACACGCGATGGAAAACGGTGGGCTCGAACGCGTGCACCTTTGGCGACGCGGGCGCCTTCGGAGCCCGCCGTCCGGACCACGTGGTCTCGCCGCCGGGGATGGCAGGTCCGGACACGGTTCCTTCGAGCTCTTCGCCGGCCACGCGGCCCTTGAAGTCGCCGAAGCGCTGGCCGTTGGGCCTCGTTGCGGCCAGCGTGAGCTCGTCACCTTTGATTGTGCCGTCGAGGGTCAGCTCGTTCAGGCGGCCCGACAGCTTCTCGCCGTTGGCTTTGAGCGTCACCCGCGCGTAGGTCACATCGTCGAAGACCTTCGTCGAGAACTCCCAGTCGCCGGAGACGTCGGCCGCGCGCGCGGCGCCCGCCTGGAGCAGCGCGAGACACAGAAGGGCAGTGACACACTTCATCGTTTCTCTCCGACACGGAGCCAGACGGTGATCGTCGAGCCCGTCTGCTTAGACGTTCAGGTACTTCATGAAGATCACTTCGTTCTGGCGCTCGTTGTAGACGAGCTCGTCCACCTTGGCCCGCACCATCAGCAGGCCGAAGCCGCCGGGGCGCAGGCCCTTTTCCGCGCGCACGCGCATGTGGGCGATGGGGTCGTCGTCGTGCGTGATGGCGGCGTGGTCCAGATCGGCGATCTTGAAGCCCGGCCCGGGATCGGCAATGCGGTACATCACGACCCGGTTCGTGCGCACGCAGGCGATGCGCACCTTGCGCGACGGATCGAGCTTGCCGCCCCACTCGACCGCGTTCATCGCGAGCTCGCGGAACGCGTCGGTCACCGATTCGAGAACGCCCGGCGGCAGGTCCGCGCTGAGCGTCGTCATGACCGCCTGGATGCGTTCGACCGCCTCGCGCGTGCAGGGCACCAGCAGCTCCACCCAGTTGGGCCGCGCCGACGTCACTTCGATGGGCGGGACGTTGTCGGGCGTGTCGAGCACCCCGCGCACTGCCGCGAGCAGCGTCTGCGCGTCGACAGGTTTGCGGATGTACTGAAACGCCTGGTCCCGGACCGCGCGGAGCAGCGTGTCCGGCGTATCGTCGGAGGTCATCACGATCACGCGCGGCTTCGCGCGGCGTGCCTTGAGCTTTGCCAGGACCTCGAGGCCGTTCATCCGCGGCATCCACACGTCAAGCAGCATCAGCTGAAAGCGCTTCGCGCGCAGCTGTTTCAGCGCGTCGCTCCCGTCGCGCGCAGCCGTGGTTTTCAGGCCGGCCTTGGCCAGAAGCGCCTGCAGCAGGTGACGAGTGGCGCGATCGTCGTCGACGACAAGAATTGAGGGCATCAGCGTGTCCGCGGGCGGCTGCGCCGGGCCGCCGTTCGAGGAGATGCGAGGGCCAGACCCCACGGCCGGAGCTGCGCAGGCAGGCGCTTGACCTCGCGCTCGAGCCGCTTGCTGAGCGCAACCGCGCCCGCCAGATCGCTCGTGCGGCCCATCGTCTCGAGCTGGCCCGCCAATGTGGCGACGCCATCGGCGGCAAACGACGCGGCCGATCCCTTGAGCGCGTGCGCGGCGGCGTAGAGCGCGTTCGCGTCCCCTTTGGTGACGGCGCGGCGCATCGCGCGGAGCTTGGCCGGCCACGCGCGCAGCGAGAGGCGGACTACCTGGGCGAGCAAGCGTCGATCGCCGTCGACAAGCGCCAGCGCCTTGGCGTGGTCGAGCGGCCTCGCCGCTGCGGCCGGTAAGGCTAGCGGCGCCGCTGGCGTGCCACCGGATGCCGCGTGTTCGACGGCTTCATAGAGCCGCAGCGGCACAATTGGCTTCGACAGGTACCCGTCCATGCCCGCCTCGAGGCAGCGCTCGCGCGCGCCGGACAAGGCGTGCGCGGTCATCGCGACGATGGGGAGGTGCCGTCCGGTCGATCGTTCGTCGGTTCTGATGGCCGCGGTGGCTTCGAATCCGTCCATCACCGGCATCTGGACGTCCATCAGCACCACGTCGAAGCGGCCGTTGCGTTCGAGCGTCTTGAGCGCGTCGCGTCCGTCGCGAGTGACGGTGACGGTGTGTCCGCGTTTTTCGAGGAGCCTGGTCACGAGCAGGCGGTTCTCGGGATTGTCCTCCGCCAGGAGCACGCGCAGCCGTTTGACGGCTGCCGGCGCGTCGACGGCCACAGCGCTGGCCCCACGCAGCGCCTGCGGCAAGCCGACGACGGCCGTCAGCGTTTCGAACAAGTCCGATTCCTGGACTGGCTTCGAGACGCCCGCCGTGATGCCGGCGTGCCGCGCTCGCTTGACGTCACGCGGCCGCGCGAGCACGGTCAACATCACGAGCGGCATCCGGCCCGCGCGCCGGATCCGCCTCACGCGCCGCGCGAGCGCCAGGCCGTCCATGTCGGGGAGCTCGTGGTCGAGGATGACGGCGGCGAACGCGTCGCCCTGCGCGTGGGCGTCGGCTATCGCCTGCAATGCGCCCGCGCCGCTGTCGGCGGCAGCCGTCCTTGTTCCCCAGCTCGCGAGCATCTCCTCGACGATGCGCCGCGTCGTCGTGCTGTCGTCGACGACGAGCACTCGCACGCCGCGCAGGGGGTGCGGCCACGCCATGCGCCTGATGGCGTCCTGTCCGGGTTCAACGCCCAGATCGACCGTGAAGTGCATCGCGCTCCCGCGCCCGACTTCGCTGTCCACCCAAATCGTGCCGCCCATCAGCGCCACCAGGCGCGAGACGATGGCGAGCCCGAGCCCGGTTCCACCATGCTTGCGCGTCGTGGACGCATCCGCCTGCGCAAACGCCTCGAAGATCTGCTGCTGCTTGTCGGCGGGAATGCCGATGCCTGTATCGGTCACCGTGACGTGCAGCCGGACGCGATCGCCGGCGCCAGGCTCGGCGCGCACATCGAGCGACACTTCGCCGCGCTCGGTGAACTTGATGGCGTTGCCCACCAGATTCACGATCACCTGACGCAGGCGGCCGGGATCGCCGATGACGCGATCGGGCACGTCGGGTGCGATGCGGCTGACGAGCTCGATGCCTTTTTCCGCCGCGCGCACGGCAAACCCGCGCATCGGATCGGCGACGGCTTCGCGCAGCCCGAACGGGACCGCCTCGAGATCGAGACGCCGCGCTTCGATGCGCGAGAAGTCGAGCACGTCGTTCACGACGGCCAGCAGCGAATCCGCCGAGTTCTTGATCGTGGCGAGGTACTGGCGATGCTCGCGCGAGAGCGACGTGTCGAGGAGCAGGAGGCTGGTCATGCCCATCACCGCGTTGAGCGGCGTCCTGATCTCATGGCTCATGTGGGCGAGGAACTCGCCCTTCGCCTCGGTGGCGGATTCCGCCCGCTGCCTGGCGGCCTCGAGTTCCTTCGCGTAGCGCGCGAGCGTCTCGGCGACTTCCTTCTGTGGCGTGATGTCGCGCGCGGCGGCGTAGATCGCCTTCTCCTTCGGATACGGGACAGCGGCCCACTGGAGCCATCGATAACTGCCGTCCTTCGCGCGGTACCGATTCTCGAACGCTAGCACGGTGCCGCCGCCGGTCACGCGCTCGGTCGCGCTGTTGGTCGGCGCCCGATCGTCAGGGTGCACGAATTCCACGTACGGCTTCGCCAGCAGTTCGGCGCGCGAGTAGCCCAGCACCTGCTCCCACGCCGGGTTGAGGCGCGTGAAGTACCCTTCAAAATCTGCGACGCACAACATGTCGAGCGACAGCGAGAAGAAGCGATCGAGCTCTTCTTCGGCACGCTTGCGCTCCATGAACTGGCCAATGCGGGTCCCGATGCTCGTGAGCATCAACAGAAGGTCTTCGTCCGGCTCGCGAATCTCGCGGCTGAAGAACTCCATCACCCCGACAACTGTGCCGGCCGCGAGGACGGGCATGGCGAACGCGCCGTGCAGCCCCTCGTCGGCGGCTACCGATGCGCGCGGAAAGTTGGCGTCGGCGACGACATCCGGAATCCACGCGGGCTCCCCGGACGCCCAGACACGGCCCGGCAAGCCGACGCCGCGCGGAAACGCCGCGCCGCGGCTCGCGTCGTCGAAGTCGGTCACGTTTGCGGTGGACGGATGGAACGTGTCGATGCAGCGCAGGACCGCGGCCTCGGCATCGACGTTCCAGAGCGCGCCGTAGTCCCAGCCGAGCGCCTCGCAGATGGCGCGAAGGACGCGCGGCGCGGCTTCGACGAGCGTCGCCGATTCGGCGAGCGCGCGCGCAGCGACGTACTCGACCGTCAATCGCCGCTCGGTCTGGCCCTTTGCCATGACACGCTCAGTTGCCGGGAACGATGCGATTCTACCCGAGGGAAGCCGCCCCGGCATCAATCGCGTGGTGTTATCGTAACGCTGCACACGCCCCATGAATCCCGGCGACACCGTCGGCCGCTATCGCGTGCAGTCGAGGCTTGGGGCCGGCGGCATGGGTATCGTCTACCTGGCGGAAGACGTCGCGCTCGGCCGAAAAGTTGCACTGAAATTCCTCCCTGCGGCGCTGGCCGCCGATCCGCAGTTCCGCAACCGCTTCGACCGCGAGGCCCGGACGATCTCCGCGCTCGATCACCCGCACATCTGCACGCTGTATGACGTCGGCGAGCAGGACGGCACCGCGTACCTCGTCATGCAGTACCTGGAGGGCGAAACGCTCGAGGCTCGGCTGAAGCGGGGCGCGCTGCCGCTCGAGCAGGCGCTTCAGTTCGCGACGCAGATTGCCGACGCGCTCGACAAGGCCCACCGCGCGGGCGTCGTGCATCGCGACCTCAAGCCCGGGAACATCATGGTGACGAAGTCGGGCGCCATGCTTCTCGACTTCGGCCTCGCCAAGGCGACGGCGTCCGCTTCGGGTTCTTCGCTTTCCGTTCTGCCCACGACGCCGCCCGATCTGACGGCGCACGGCACGATCCTCGGGACCTTTCAGTACATGGCGCCGGAGCAGCTCGAAGGCCGCGACGCCGATGCACGCACCGACATTTTCTCCTTCGGCGTCACCTTCTACGAGATGGTCACCGGCCGCAAGGCGTTCGCCGGCGCGAGCCAGGCCAGCCTTATCGGGGCGATTCTCAAGGATGAACCGCCGCCGATCGCGACGGTTCAGCCGCAGGCGACGCCATCTGTCGAACATGTCCTCCGACGATGCCTGGCCAAGGACGCCGACGACCGTTGGCAGAGCGCGCGCGATGTGCTCCGCGAACTCCAGTGGATCAAGAGCGGCGCGTCGCAAGGCGCCGCAACGCCAGCGGCGCCTGCCGTCGCGCCCTCGCGACGCCCTTCCCTGAGCGCCGCCTGGGGCTTCATCGCCGGTGTCGTGCTGGCCGCGGCCCTGGCGATGTTCTATGTCACGAGTGGAACGGTCCAGCCCGTCGTCACGCGGCTCGACGTGGTGACGCCGGTGACCAACGATCCGTTTTCGTTCGCGCTCTCCGCTGACGGCCGCCAGCTCGCCTTTGTGTCGAGCACACCGACCGGTCCGCAGCTCTGGGTGCGATCGCTCGATCAGCCCACTGCGCGCCCAATCGCCGGGACCGAAGGCGCGACGCAGCCGTTCTGGTCGCCTGACGGTCGCGCGATTGGCTTTTTCGCCGGTGGCAAGCTGAAACGCGTCGACGTGGCGAGCGCTACGGTTCGCGTGCTCGCCGATGCGCCCGTTCCTCGCGGCGGCAGCTGGAACAAGAGCGACGTCATTCTCTTCACCCCCACGGTGTACACGGAAGTGATGCGCGTGTCTGCCACCGGCGGGACTGTCTCGCCTGTGACGAAACGCCCGGTCGCCGGACAAGGGACGCATCGGTGGCCGCGCTTCCTGCCCGATGGGCGGCAGTTCGTCTTCTTGCTGGCCCTCGCGCCGTTCGAGACACGGGGGCTGTACCTGGCAACGCTCGACGGCGGCGAGCCGCGCCGTCTCATGGCCGCGGACGCCGCCGCAACCTACGTAGAGCCCGGGTACCTGTTGCTGCCGTCGCAGGGGGCGCTCGTTGCGTACCGGTTCGACCCGGCGCGCGGATCGGTTTCTGGCGAACCCATCGTGGTCGCTGCGTCAGTCGGCGTCGATGCAGGCGGCGCGACGGGACTCGGCGGATTTTCCGCGTCGGCGACCGGCATACTTGCGCATCGGATGGGCGCGACGTCGCGGCGTCAGCTCGTGTGGGTTGACAGGAGCGGCAAGGAGCAAGGCACGCTTGGGCCGCCCGACGAGTCCGCGCTCGCCGTTCCGGATCTCGCGCCCGACGGCCACACGGTCGCGGTCATGCGCAACGTCCAGAACAATCCCGACGTCTGGCTGATCGATGTCGGCCGCGCGGCGGCCAGCCGCCTGACGTACGAGCCAGTACTCGATCTCAATCCTGTCTGGTCGCCGGACAGCCGCCGTGTCGTCTTTGCGTCGAATCGCAAGGGCCGGTTCGATCTCGTCGAGAAGCGAGCCGACGGCGGATCGGACGAGCTGCCGGTGCTGGTGAACGCACAGGACAAAACTGCGCAGGACTGGTCGCGCGACGGCCGGTTTCTGATGTTCGCTGCGCAGGACGAAAAGACCGGCGCCGACCTGTGGGCGCTGCCGATGGATGGTGACGGGCGCAAGCCGTTCGCGGTTCTCCAATCGAGCTTCGACGAGCTGCACGGCAGGTTCTCGCCCGACGGCCGCTGGATCGCGTATGCGTCGAATGAGACCGGTCGCCTCGAGGTGTACGTTCGTGCGTTTCCCGAGGCCGGCGGCAAGCGGCAGGTGTCCACCGGCGGCGGGTTTTTCCCCCGGTGGCGGCAGGATGGGCGCGAACTGTTCTACGTGGCGCCCGACAACAGCATCATGGCGGTGCCTGTTTCCGAGGGCCCGGACGCGCGGACGCTGAATCCAGGCAGCGCGACGGCACTGTTCCGCCTGCCGCAGCTCGCCGTGAACGGCAACAACGGTCTGACGAACTTCCTCGCGCGGGCTCCGTACGCGGTGGCCGCCGACGGCCGGTTTCTCGTGATCGTGTCGGCCGACGAATCATCTGCCGAGCCGATCACGATGGTGCTCAACTGGCAGGCGGCGATGAAGAAGTAACCGTACCCGACATCACCGCTCCGCGTGACACAATCGTCCATCATGGTTGAGCCGTTCAATTTCTGCCCGAAGTGCGGCCGGCCGACGATCGAACGGCTCGCGAGCGGTGACGATAGCCCGGGCTTCGCGCGCCGAACGTGCTCTGACGCCGCGTGCGGCTTCGTGCAGTGGGGCAACCCGACGCCTGCCGTCGGCGCGCTCGTCGAGCACGAGGGCGACATCATCCTCGCGCGCAATGTGCGGTGGCCAGAGGGGTGGTTTGCGCTCATCACGGGTTATCTGGAAGCCGCCGAGGATCCTCGTGCCGCGGTGGCGCGCGAGGTCAAGGAAGAACTGGACCTCGACGTCGTCGAGTCGACCGTGATCGGCAACTACATCTTCGAGCGCAAGAACGAGGTCATGCTCTGTTATCACGTCGTGGCCACGGGGACCGTCACGCTCGGCGCCGAGCTCACCGAGTATCGCCGCTACAAGCCGCACGAGCTCAAACCCTGGCCGCGGGCGACGGGATTTGCCGTGGCCGACTGGATGAAGGCGCGCGGACTTCGGTTCGAGTTCGTCGATTTTCCCGGCGCGATCGTTCGAACGTAGGGCGCGTATAATCCGCAACCGGACGGAGGCCTCATGGGAGTACGGAACGTTCTCGGCGTGGTCGTCGCCGTCGGCATGTGGTCGCTGCTCGCGTCGCCCTCCGCAGCCCATCACTCCTTCGCGGCCGAATGGGACAGCACCAAGTGCCGCGAGTTCACCGGCACCCTCCGGAAGGTCGACTGGCAGAATCCGCACCCGTATTTCTACGTCGACGTCAAGGACGCCAGTGGCAAGGTTGAGAACTGGTCGTTTCAGGCGTACTCGCCCGTCACGCTGCGGCGCAACGGCACCGATCGACAGGTGTTCCTCGACAACGTCGACAAGGACGTCTGGGTGAGAGGGTGTCTGTCGAAGACCGGCAAGCCGAACGCGGCAGCGGCAGGCACGCTGAAGTTCTCCGACGGTGTGCTGCGGCAGGTCGGTCAGATTCAGGACTGATCAGGTGTTGACGAAACTTCGCAACCGCGCTGCCTTCGCCATCGGACTGCTGCTGTGCGCCTTGGCATCAGGAATCGTCCACGCGCAGCAACCGAAGTACGACATCACCGTGCTGCCGCCGGGAGGGCCGACGCCGCGGCTGGCCGATGGTCACCCGGACTTCACGGGCCAGTGGTTTCCCAATGGCGCTGGCCAAGGCGTCTCGGGCCGCTTCGGCGTCGACCCTGCCGCGGTGCGGCAATTCGATCCGAAGGTCACTCCCGAGGAGCCGCCGGCGTTTCAGCCCTGGGCATTGGCGAAGATCAAGTCGATGACGCCGACGGAGCTCGAGCTGTCGAAGTCGTCGGTGAACTGCCTGCCGCGCGGCGTGCCCGCCATCTGGCTGCAGAACCCGTACACCACGCAGTTGGTGCACAAGCCCGGCCTGCTGGTGCAGCTGTACGAGGTCCTCAACAACTGGCGCGTGATACACCTGGATGGGCGTCCGCTGCCCAAGCAGCCGGAACCGTTCTTCCACGGAAACAGCACGGCCCGGTGGGACGGCGACACGCTCGTCGTCGAGTCGATCGGATTCGACGAGCGCACCTACATCATGCCCAACGGGTGGTTCCACAGCGAGGAGCTGCGCGTGACCGAACGCTACACCCGCCCCTCGATGAATTACCTCTTCGTCGAAATCACGGTCGACGATCCCAAGGTGCTTCAGAAGCCCTGGAAGTCTGCGCCGCGACGTTGGACGCTGGGCAACGGAGAGATCTACGAGTTCTACTGCACGAACAACAAGGAGCTCGAGGAACTGGAGAAGCTCCGGCAGCAGGAACTGCAAAAGAAGTAGAGCTCCTCGGCGCGCCCGCCACCATATAATCCGCACACCTTCTTGTCTCTCATACCCGGCATGCGCCTGGGCGTATTCGAGGTGGTGTCGCCGCTTGGCAGCGGCGGTATGGGTGAGGTGTGGAAGGCGCGCGACACCAACCTGCATCGTGAGGTCGCGCTGAAAATCCTGCCCGATGCCGTGGCGCTCGATCACGGTCGGATGGCGCGATTCAGGCGCGAGGCGCAGGTCCTCGCCTCGCTGAACCATCCGCACATCGGCGCGATCTACGGCTTCGAGGAGTCTGGCGGCATCCAGGCGTTGGTCCTCGAACTCGTCGAGGGACCGACGCTGGCGGATCGGATTGCGCAGGGAGCGATCCCGCTCGACGAGTCGCTTCGCATCGCCGCGCAGATCGCCGAAGCTCTGGAGGCCGCGCACGAGCAAGGCATCATCCACCGCGACCTGAAACCAGCCAACATCAAGCTTCGGCCCGACGGCCCCGTGAAGGTGCTCGACTTCGGGCTCGCCAAGGCGCACGAGCCCGCATCCGGTGAGGTCACGGCCTCTCCAACGATCACCTCGCCGGCGCTGATGACGGGTGCAGGCGTCCTGCTCGGGACGGCGGCGTACATGTCGCCCGAGCAGGCGAGGGGCAAGCCGGCCGACAAACGGTGCGACATTTGGGCGTTCGGCTGCGTGCTGTTCGAGATGCTGACGGCACAGCGCGCGTTCGGCGGCGACGACGTGATGGACGTCGTCGTCGCGGTGATGACCAAAGAACCAGACTGGAGCGCTCTGCCACCCGCCCTGCCGACGCGCGTGGCGACGCTGCTGCGTCGTTGCCTGAGGAAGGATGCGCGCGAGCGGCTGAAGGATATTGGCGACGCGCGGCTCGAGATAAGCGAGCCGTTCCTGCCGGGATCGACGCCCCCATCTGGATCGCAAGCGGTCGCACCGAGCCGCGCGCACTCCTGGCGAGGGATTGCGTTGGTCGCCGTTGTCAGCGCGCTGGCAGGCGGGCTCGGCGTGTGGCGCGTCATGAGCGGCGTCAAGCCAACGTCCGGTCCTGTCGTTCGCTTCGCGATGGAACTATCGCCGGGCGATCAGCTGGCTGCCACCAACAGCCGGGTTGTTGCCGTCTCGCCCGACGGCAGGTACGTCGTGTATGTGGCGAATCAACGCATGTACCTCCGTTCGATGGACCAGCCCGACGCCAGCGAAATCAACGGTACGTCGGGCGGAACGTCGGTGCACGGCCGCAATCCGTTCTTTTCGCCGGACGGCCGGTGGATTGGTTTCTGGCACAACGGGGCGCTGAAGAAAGTTGCGGTCACCGGCGGCGTGCCGGTCACGATCTGCGCCACGGCCGTGGTGCCATACGGCGCGACGTGGACCGCGGACGACGAGATTCTGTTCGGGTTGGGAAGCGGCGGGATCGCCCGCGTGGCCGTCAGTGGCGGAGAACCACAAACCGTCGTCCGTGTCGAGAACGGGCAGATGGCCGGATGGCCCGAAGTGCTGCCGGATCGGAAGACCGTTCTGTTCACGCTCGTCACTGGGATTTGGGACAACGCGCAGATCGCCGTGCAATCGCTCGCGACAGGGCGCCGGCAGGTGCTGTTCCAGGGTACCGACGCGCGCTATGTGTCCAGCGGTCACCTCGTGTACGGCCTTCGCGGTGCGTTGTACGCCGTTCCGTTCAATCTTCAACAACTGAACGTCGTCAACCGGCCAGCCGTCGTGGTCCAGAACGTTGCCGTCAACACGACGACGAGCGGTGTGATGCAGGCGAGCCTTTCGGCAAACGGCACGCTCGTCTACACGTCGACGGCAAGCGAGCAGCGCAGGCTCTCCTGGGTCGATCGCAGCGGAAGGTCCGAGCCGATTCCCGCCGAGCCGCGCGCGTACACGTATCCACGCCTGTCGCCGGACGGGCAGAAAATCGCGGTGTCGGCGACGGCGCCGACACCCGACATCTGGGTCTACGACATTCCTCGCGGTGTCCAGACGCGCATCACGCTCGACGGCAACAACACGCGATCGGTATGGACTCCAGACGGCAAGCGGCTCGCCTACGCGTCGGACCGGGCGGGCGGACCGCCGAACATCTACTGGATCGATGCGAACGGAAGCGCACCGCCCGAGCGTCTGACGACCAGTCCGAACCAGCAAGTGCCGGAAGGCTGGGCGCCCGATGGGAAGACACTTGCGTTCTCCGAATTCACGCCTGAAACGAATTGGGACATCTGGATGCTGGACTTTCCGCCTCGCAAACCGCGGGTTTTCCTGCGCACGCCCGTTCACGACGGCGGCCGCGCGTTCTCACCGGACGGCCGCTGGTTCGCCTACTACTCGGACGAATCGGGCCGCGGCGAGGTGTACGTGCGGTCTTACCCGGGGCCTGGAGACAAGTGGCTCATCTCGACCGGTGGCGGTGCCGAGCCTGTGTGGTCCAGAAACGGGCGTGAGCTGTTCTATCGCAGCGGCAAACGGCTGATGGCCGTCGACGTGACGCTGCAGCCGTCGTTTGCCGCGGGCCGACCCCGTGTTCTCTTCGAAGGCCCGTACGTGTCGGCGTTGCCGGCGAACTTCGACGTCTCGCTCGACGGACAACGGTTTGTCATGCTCGAGCCAGAACGGCCCGATGCCCGGCCGCCCAGCCTCGGCATCGTGCTCAACGCGTTTGAGGAGCTTGCGCGCGTGGCGCCGGCGACAGGCCGGTGAACGTCAGCTTCTGCATCCCGGCCGTCGTCTGGGCGATGTAGATGTTGCCCTTCGAATCGGTGGCGATGTGGTGCCCGCCGCCGATCATGCCCGGCACTTTGATCGCACCGACGATCTCGAGCGTCTTGCGATCGACGACGACGATGTCCTGCCCGTTGCCGACGTAGAGGAACTGCTGCGCGGCGTCCGGTGACAGCGCGACGTCGCGCGCGAACTGGGTGTCCGTCTTGACGAGCTGTTTCACGAATGTTCCGTCGGGCCTGAACATCTGCACGCGGCGATTTTCACGGTCGGCGACGTAGACCGTGCCGTCCATCGCCACGCGGATGGCGTGGACGATGCTGAAGTTCTGCGGTCCCGGCCCTGCTGGAAAGCTTGTCGGAGTGACCACTTCACAGTGGTCGTCGTCCATTGGCTTGTTGCCGAACGCACCCCACATCCGCTTGAACGCGCCGCTCGTCGCGTCGAAGACGACGACGCGGTGGTTGCCGTAGCCGTCGGCGACGAACAGTTCGTTGGTGGGGGAGTGCAGCCACACGTCCGCGGCGCGGTGCACGTTCTGCGTGTCGGCGTTCCCCTTGCTCTGATTGCTCCGGCCGATCTGACGGACGAACTTCCCGTCGTTCGTGAACTCCAGGATCTGGTCGTCGGCGACGGGTTTCAACCCCGGCAGTCCGTTGGTCGGACAGTTGTTGCCGGTGATCCAGACGAAGCCCTTGTCGTCGACGTGGATGCCGTGCTCGCGCTCCGGCCACTCGAAGCCGCTGCCAGAGCCACCCCATGCCTTGATGAACTTGCCTGCCGTGTCGAACACCATCACGGGCGGCGCCGCCTTGCCGGCGTCCTCGGGCTTCAGCGTTCGCGGCCGGCTCAGGAGCCAGACGTTGTCCTGCGCGTCGACGGCGAAGCTTGACGCGTCGCCGGCCTTCCATTGCGGCGGCATCTTCGGCCACCCGCGATCCACTTCGAAGGTCGGCAGGCTGCGCGTTTGCGCTTGCCCGGCGGGCACGGCGATGCCGGCAAACATCAGCGTCAGAAGACACGCGGTTGCAGTTTTCATACTCTCTCTCTAGGCGGCCGTTCACCGCGCTGCCGTACGCGCCTTGAGTTCTTCGATCCAGTTGAGGACGACGACGAGGTTGGCGGACGCCGCCGCTTGGTCGGCTGGTCGATCGTCCTTGATCATCAGGAAGCGCTGGCCGTCGGTCGAGACGTCGTAGGCGCCCAGGTTGAATCCGGCGTAGTACTTCTTCTCGAAGACCTTCGTCGGATTCGACGCGCTGAAGGTCGCGCCGTCGGCCCGGACCGCGACCGAGGTCAGCGTGCCGTCGCCATCGAGATAGAAAAGTTCCCGGCCGTCGCGCGCCCAGCGGGCCCTCGTGCCGCCGCTCGTGGAAACCTGCCAGCGCCCGGAGTCCACGTTCGGAAACGGCCTCACGTAAATCTGGAACTGGCCCGACTCGTTCGATTGGTACGCCATCCACCGTCCGTCCGGCGAGATCTGGGCGCCGTACTCGGAGAAAGGCGTTTGAACGATGGGCTTGCTTTGCGGAGGGCCGTCGAGCGCGAGCATACTCACGTCCGCCGCCGACCCCTGGGACGACACTTCTCCCAGCACGAGGCGCTTGCCGTCCGGAGAAATCGAGAACGGAAACTGGTTGTTCTCGGTCGTCGTCAGCCGCTCGACCGCACCGGTGCCGTCTGCCGCCTGCCGGAACAGGTTGCGCGGGCCCGAGCGCGTCGAGTTGAACAGAATGAACTTGCTGTCGGGCATCCAGACAGGCAGGTTATCGACGCCCGGGTCGAACGTCAGTCGCGTCAGTGTTCGCCTCATCAGATCCCAGATCCAGATGTCGCTGTCCTGATCGGAGATCTGCAGCGCCACACGCGTGCCGTCGGGCGAGAGGCGCGGCATGTCGTACGCACGGGGCGGAGCCTCGATCGGCGTTTCGCGGCCCTTCCGGTCCACCCAGACGAGCGTTCGCGGAGCCGCAGCCGCCGCCGCCTGGCCTTGGACGTACGCGAGCGTGCCGTCGTCGGCGACCGCGAAGTTACCGGCGCCTGTTGGCAGCGTCATCACTTGTTCGAGGACGGGCACGGGATCGCCTTGCACTTCCAGGCGATCGGGATCGAAGCGCACAGAGCGGAGGGTCCCTGACACCGCGTAGACCAGGTGGCCGTCGATGTACAGCGCCTGGCTTCCTCCGCCGACGAGAACTTTGCGGCGGCCCGTCTTCAAGTCCAGCACCGCGATCTCGTTGTTGTCGGCTGACTGGCCCGATCTCGCGACCGTGAACAGAACGGCGCGACCGCCGGGAAGGAAGGAGGGGAAGCCGTGACCCGTTTCGCCTTGATCGAGACCGGTCACCTTTTTAGGCTCGCCTCCTCCGGCCGGCACGGTCAGCAGACCCGTGGCCGTCAGAGACGTTCCGAAGATCACCGTGCCATCCGGTCCCCACGTGGCGCCGCGTGAAAGCCCGTTGTACCGGCCGATCGCGATGGCTGGTCCACCGGTAATCGACACCTTCTTGATCTGACCTTGATCGAAGTAGCCGATCCAGCGTGAGTCCGGCGAAAAGAATGGCGAGGCTCCAGTACCGGGAAGTGGCCGTGCGTCGAGTTGATCGAGCGCACGCACGAACAGGGTTGTCGCGGAAGTGCCGACGCCAGCGTTGGCGCGGTAGACGATGTGACGGCCATCTGGTGAGATGGCGATATTGCGATCGCCTGCGAGGGCCAACCTTTGGTCAGGAACTGTGATTGCGAAACGCACGAATCGGGGTGATTGTTTCGTGTATCGCATCGCGAGCCACGCGACGAGAGCTGTGACGACGATGCCAGCTCCAACGCCGCCGGCGATGCCCGCGAACGTTCGCCATCGCGATCGAACAGCGGCTACCGGCGAGGCGGCTGCCGTTGCCGTCACCGCACCGGCGGGACTATTGGCAACCCATCTCAATTCGCGCAGCAGATCGCGAGCGGTCTGCCACCGATCGTCGGGCTCCTTCGCCAGACATGTCGAGACGATGCGGTCGAGGGCGGGCGGCGTCACTGGCTGAACCTGTGACACCGACGGAGGCTCGTCCTTGAGAATGGAGCCGATCAGGCTCGCGCGCGTCTTGCCCTCGAACGCCTTCTTGCCCGTAAGCATCTCGTGCAGCAATGCGCCGAACGCGAAGATGTCAGTGCGCGCGTCAGCGTCGAGTCCCTCGATCTGTTCGGGCGCCATGTATTGAAACGTCCCAAGGATCGCGCCTTGCGCCGTGACGGTTGGCGTCGTCGGCGCCATGGTGCTGCTCACGGCTACGACGGGGGCGCTGACCTTCGCGAGGCCGAAGTCGAGCAGCTTCGCGCCGCCCTTCGTCAGCATCACGTTCCCGGGCTTCAGGTCGCGGTGGACGATGCCCGCACGATGCGCGGCTGACAGCGCGTCGGCGATCTGAACCGCGATGTTCAGCGCTTCGGCTGGCGGCAGCGGACCCTTGGCGATTCGCGCTTCAAGCGTTTCGCCGTCGAGATACTGAATGACGAGGTAGCGAAGGGGACGCGATTCGGGATCCGGGCTCAGGGCTCCGGGATCCGAAGCCAGTTCCCCCACGTCGTAGAGCGCGCAGATGTGCGGATGGTCGAGCGCCGAAATCGCCCGCGCCTCGCGCTCGAACCGCTCGCGGAACTGGACGTCGTCGGCGAGCGCCGGCGACAGGATCTTGATCGCGACGATGCGATCAAGGCGCGTGTCGGTCGCGCGATAGATCTCGCCCATCCCGCCCTGGCCGAGCGGCGCGAGGATTTCGTACGGGCCGAGCCGGATTCCGGCGTCAAGAGGCATGACGAGTGGTCAGATTCTGCCACCGAAACGTCAATTCACGTACGACTCAGTTCAGCATCTCGATGTCATCGACCCGGCTGACGTCGACCGCGACGCGCGACTGCGCGTCCGCCGTCACGAACATCGGTCGGAACCGCGCGTTCCAGACGATCTCGTCCGCGCGATACGACGATCGCGCATGCACGCTCTGCTCGAGTGTCTGGTCGATGCCCGACAGCAGCACGAGGATCTCGCCTTCCGTCTGCTCGATCGACTCACGCGAGAGGCCGGCGAGCGGACTCGCGGCATCGATCGGGTGCACCACGGTCCAGGACAGCGGGAAGAACACGACTTTGTTCCGTTCAAGCGCCAGCGGCGTGTATCGGCGCGTCATCCCGCCGCGTCCGTCTGGCGCCATCGCGCTGTACAGCACCTGGGCTTCGAGCTGGATGATCTCGTTGCGCCGCAGGTTGACCATGCGGAACATCAGCGCCTGTCCGTCGCTGTACGGCGCCACGACGGCGGCCCGGCTGAAGATGATCGCGGCGACAGGGCGCGTGAACCGCGCGAACAGCAGCCCCGTCGCCAGGGCCTGATACATCAAGCCGACGAGCGCCTCGACAGTCACGACGACGTTGGCGGCCCAGCCAATCGGCTGAATCTGCCCGTAGCCGATTGTGGCAAACGTCTCCACGCTGAAGAAGAACGCGCGGGCAAGCGATCCGCCGAACGTCGACGGGTCCGCACCTGCGAGCGCGTCGGTGCCGCAGCCCAGATAGGCCGCAGCGAACACGACATTGATGAGGACATACGTGACGACAACCGCGGCGAAGAATCCGGTCCAGGAGACCGTGAGCAGGAAGTGATAGGGTGCGAACTCTTCGAGGAACCCGAGTCCCAGTCGGACGACGTTGAATGAGCCGTCGCGGTTCAGCAGCCGCTGGCGGCTTTCGCGGCCGACGACCGAGCCGAAGCCCAGATCGCGATCGCGCGCCTGCTCGTCGGCAGATGGCCGTGGCGCAAGCGGACTGGGTTCAAAGGAGAATTCCGCCGGAGGCACGGGTTACGGCAATGCGAAGACGAGCAGCGTGTTGCCGCTGTTCGGCCGTCGGATCTCCGGCGCCAACTCCGGCGCGATGAGCGTCGACCAGCTGCCGCCGCCGATCCCCGCCGGCATGGCGACGTACTGTTTGCCTCTCGCGAGATACGTGATCGGAAATCCCTGGGCGGAGGTTGGCAGCCGCGTCTGCCAGAGGATCTTTCCCGTTGCCGCATCGTACGCGTACATGTGGCGATCCCAGTCGCCGCCGAAGACGAGGCCGCCGGCTGTCGCGAGCGCCGCCGTGTTGGATGGCGAGGCTGTCCGATGCCGCCACAGTGTTTTGCCCGTCTTGATGTCGAGCGCCTGGAACTCGCCGAGGTTGCCGCCTGATGCCGGGTGCTTGTAGTCCTTGCGCTGCACCGGTCCCGTGCCGCCGCGGCCGTTTGCCTTGTCCACCGCGCCGAAGATCGCCTTCTCGCAATTCAGGTTCATCGGAATGTAGAGCGCGCTGGTCTGCGGGCTGTACGCCATCGCCCGCCAGCTCTTGAAGCCCGCGGTGCTCGGGCACATGTCCACCTGCACGCCAATCTGCGGGATCTTATCCTGACGGTAGGAGACCTTCCCCGTCTGCGGGTTCACGTCGACGATCGTCTGATATTCCAAGTCTGTCGCGTGGACGAACGCGCCGTTCACGCGATCGAGCTGCCAGAGGATCCCGAGCTTGCCCATCTTGAAGAGCGACTTGCGTCCGTTGAGGTCGATGAGGATGTTCTCGAACACCTCGTCCATGTCCTGCGTCTCGCCGGGCAGGTGCTGGTAGTACCACTTCATCTTCCCGGTGTCGGGATCGAGGGCGAGCGTCGAGTTGGTGTACAGCGCATCGCCGTCCGTGCCGCGGACGGCTCGCGCCCACGGCTTGGCCTGCGCGGTGCCCCAGTACACCAGGTTCGTGTCTGGATCGTAGCTCCCGCTGATCCAGGCGTCGCTGCCGGCGCGGAAGGTGAGCGGCAAGTCGCCCCACGTCTGGCCGCCGGGCTCACCGGGTCGCGCGACCGTCGACGTCCGCCACAGTTCCTTTCCGGTCGCCGCGTCATGCCCCGTGATGAAGCACACATCGTCTTTGTAGCGGCTGCATCCGGTGATGCCGGCGATCACCTTGCCGCGGACGACGATGGGTCCAGAGGTGTATTCGTAGCCGAGTTTCGAGTCGGCCACCTTCGTGTCCCACACCAGCTTGCCGGTGCGCGCATCGAGCGCGACGATGTGAGCGTCGTTGGTCGTGCCGAAGATCTTGTCGCCGAAAATCGCGACGTTTCGCTGAATGCCCCGTGTGAGGTCGCCGCCGGCGGCCGCGGCGGGACGTTGCGACAGTCGCGGAATGTCGGTCTGCTCGGCGCCGGTGCGTCCCGCATTGCCGGCCGCCGCCGATCGCTCCGGGGCTTCCGGACGATACTCCCACAGCAGATCGCCGGTGGCGCCGTCGAGCGCCTGAATGACGCCGCGCGGGTTCGGCAGGTACAGCACGCCGTCGTGCACGAGCGGCGTCGCTTCCTGCGCGCCGGTGTCGTCCATGGCCCACGACCAGGCGAGCTGCAGCTGCTGGACGTTCTGCTTGTTGATTTGCTCGAGCGGGCTGAAGCCCCACGCGTTATCGGTGCGGCGCCAGTTCAGCCAGTCGCCGGGCGCAGGGTTGCGCAACATCGCTTCGGTGACAGGTCGGAATTCCTTCACCTGCGCGACAAGGACGAAACCTGACGCGAGCGGCAACGCGACCATCAACAACGCTATTCGGATCTTCATAGCGTTCCTTTCCCTGGCGGGGGCTTTCGTCCTTGCGCAGCGCCTTGGCGAATTCCCGTGCTCGCTCCTACGCTCCCGGTGCGCGATACACGACCGACTTCTTGCACGCAGCGTCCATCTCTTCCGTCGTAATAAGAGGAGTCGTGCTGAGGCGGACGGCGCCGGTCGCGTTGGCAGCCAGGCTGAGCGCCATCCCGCTCGTGGCGTCCGGCACGTCGACGATCACGTACACATCGTCAGCGCCGTACGCGAAGTAGAACGCCTCGACTTTGCCGCCAAGGCTGTCGACCATTTTCTGCACGACCGCCCGACGGCCACTGCCGCCCTCTTTGATCAGCCCTTTGATTCCGTCTGGTGCGTACGACGCCTTAACCATGAACTTCGGCATATGGACCTCCTGGAGCAGTTCGTGCCTGTGAGGCTGCCTGTTCTACGTGCACTCAATGTTTGAAGTCAACAGGAATAAGGTCGCGTGTGCGTCCTGTCTGGTTCAGCGGCCGTCTTTGTGCAACGCGCCGGGCCAGTTGATCACGAATGTGATCGGCACGATGGTCGTCTGCTGTTCGACCGTGCTGACGAGGAAGCGACCATCGCGGGAGACGGCGTAGCCGCCCGGAAAGCTCGTGGGGTGGATATCGAACAGGGGCTGCACAGCGCCGACCTCGAAGCGTGCGCCGTCGCCTCTGACCGCCGCGGCCATCAGCGTATTCGAATTGTTGCGGTAGTAGAGCTCCTTGCCGTCGGCGCGCCATCGCGGCTCGTGCCCGCCGGCGCTCGACACCTGGGTTTTGCCGCCAGTCGGGAAGCGCACGACGTACACTTCCGGGCGGCCCGACTCGTCCGACTCGTAGGCCACCCATCGTCCATCGGGCGAAAACTGCCCACCGAGCTCACTGAACGGAGACGTTGCGAACGGAAACGGTTTGCGCCCTTCGACGGGCTTCGGGCTCCCTGAGCTGGTCGAGGGGCGATCCTCGGCTAACGGCAGTACCCAGATGTCGGTGCTCCTCAGATCGTTGCCCTGAAGTGTCGTGTACATCAGAAGCCGGCCGTCTGGTGAAACGCTCTGGGCAACCGCATCCCGATCGGAAAGAGACAGCAGCAGTTGCTCGCCGCCCGCGCCTTCCGCGTCCCGTTCGTAGAGAGCAAGAGGGCGTCCGTTGCGCCTCGCGGCGAACACGATCCTGGTGCCGTCCGGCGTCCAGATAGGCGTGCGACTGCTGCCGGGATCGACCGTGAAACGGGTACGAAATCCGCGCGCGACGTCGAAGACCCAGATGTCCTGCTCCGGACCAGGATCGGCCGCTGCGACGGCCGCGTGGCGGCCGTCAGGCGACAGGCTCACCTCGCCGCCGTATCGGCCGCGTGCACCGAGTGCGCCCAGCGGCTTGCCCGCGCGATCGAACCAGATGAATCGCGATTCCCCTTGGGGGTTGCCGCTCTGCTGGTACGCCAGCACGCCATTTTCCGAGACCGAGAACGCTCCGAGCGGCAAGCCCTGGAATGTGTCGATCTGCGCAGCCACGGGCGCCGCTTCACCCGAAAGCACCAGCGTCTTCGCGTCGAACGATTGCGCCACCAGCGTCGTGCCGCGGATGAACAACAGATGGCCCTGCGCGTACTGCGGGTTGTTGCCGCTGACCGCGAGCCGGGTCCGCCCCTTCGATTCGAGAGAGCTGACGTAAACCGAGGCGTCAAGCGGGTTTGCCGTGCCGGCGACGTGAATGAAGTGCCGGCCATCGGGCAGGAAGAATGGAAAGCCGTGCACCGTTTCGCCCGACGCCGAGTCCAACGTGGTGACCGGCGTCGGCACGCCTCCTGCGGCCGCGACTCGAAGAAGCGGACCGCGGCCGTTTCCAGACGGGCCAAAGACGATGACGTTGTCGCGGCTCCAGGATCCGGGGACAGGACTTGAATTGTCGCAGAGGGGAACGGCCGGACCGCCAGCGGGATCGATCTTCTTCAACTTCCCGTCAGCGGTGAACGCGATGAACCGGCTGTCGGGCGACCAGAACGGCGCCAGGGCGCCCTCGGTGCCGGGAACCGGCTGCGCGGACAGGCTGTCGAGGGGTCGGATCCACAACATCCGACTGCCGCTCGAACCAGCCGCGACGAACGCCAGCCGCCGGCCGTCCGGCGACAGCGCCAGTCGCCCGAAGGGCAAGCCGAACAAGTTGCCCGGCGGCACGAACGTGCTGCGGTACACGCGCGCGTCGATGGGAGCGCTTCGGAAATAGACGACCGCGCTCGAGACCAGCGCCGCGACTGCCAGCACACCGATCGTGGCGGCCACGATGGGGCCGAATCGCAATCGCCGGTCGCGACCCGAGATCGCCGTCACGGCTTCTGTCGCCCCTGACCCAGCCGACAACGCATCCAGCGCGAACGCCAGATCGCTGGACGTCTGGAATCTCGCCGACGGGCTCTTCTCGAGACAGCGCTCCACGATGCGGACGAGCGCGGGCGGAATATGCCGCTCGCTTGCCGGCAGATCCCGCGGGTCGTCCCTGAGGATCGCCGTCAGCGAGTCCATGGATGTCTCGCCGCGAAATGCGCTCCGGCCCGAGAGCATCTCGTAGAGGATCGTGCCGAACGCGAAGATGTCGGACCGTGCGTCGGCCGATACGCCGCGCACCTGTTCGGGCGACATGTAACCGAGGGTGCCGATGATGACGCCCGGATTCGTGATCGGCAGCGCGGTGGGGACGTTCGTCACACTCGAAAACGCAGGCTCGCGCTCGGTCAGCTTGGCCAACCCGAAGTCGAGGATCTTCACGTGCCCGTCGGCGGTGACAAAGACGTTCTCCGGCTTCAGATCGCGGTGGATGATTCCTTTCTCGTGGGCCGCCGCCAATCCTCGCGCGATCTGCACGCCGTACGCGACGGCTTTCCTGACGGGCAACGAGCCGCCCCTCAGACGTTCGCGCAGCGTCGCGCCCTCGAGCAGCTCGGACACGAGATAGGGCGACGACTCGTAGCTGCCGATGTCGTACAGGGCGAGGATGTTCGGATGGTTCAGCGCGGCTGCCGCACGAGCTTCGTGCTCGAAGCGCTGTACTCGCTCGGGATCGGATGAAAGGTCCGCGGGCACGACCTTGAGGGCGACTTCGCGGCCGAGGCGGGTGTCGCGCGCCCGGTAGACTTCGCCCATTCCGCCTGCGCCCAACGGCGCTACGATTTCGTACGGGCCGAGCCGAGTGCTTGCGCTCAGCGCCACTGATGCCTGTCCTTCAGACGACTCGACTCACCATACCGCATTGGCGGCGTATGTCTTGCTGAAACCGTTGCGGCCGTTCGTCACGGTGAACGTCCCGTCGGTCTGCGCCGACACCTTCAGCCAGTACGCCATATTGTTGTGCTCGGGAACCGGCGGCGGCTGCGCGCCGCGCGCTGCAGCCGGTATCGGGGCGATCGGCATCGCCGCTTGGGGCCGGTCGAACAGGTTCGCGATGAAAAGGCCGGGCACCGTGTACTCCTGGCCACTCAGCTCCGAGGCGTGCACCTGCCACAGGTCCTCGAGTCCCGGCGACGTGAACAACACCTTCATCGTCTCGGGTTGTCCGCCTTTTCTGATGCCGTTGTTCATGATGGCGACGCGCGGCCGAATGGCGTGCACGAGTGCCTCGGAGTTCGAGCTGAACTGCCCGTGGCGCGACACCATGAACAGTTGAACGGTGCCGACACGATTGGTCGGGCACATCAGGTCGAACTCCTTGTTCCAGGTGAAGTCCGCGACGTAGAGCACGCGGAATTTCCCGAACGTCACGTGACTGCCGACGGACTGCTCGTCC
>Ga0066903_100000630_pt1 | contig 22993 bp, 20 predicted proteins | sample PanSoiMetaGPlot1_FD_67491 | JGI IMG/M metagenome (GOLD analysis project Ga0066903, IMG submission 67491) | Tropical forest soil microbial communities from Panama analyzed to predict greenhouse gas emissions - Panama Soil - Plot 1 (version 2) | ecosystem: Environmental > Terrestrial > Soil >... | reverse complement strand
AGCACGACTTCAGGCCATGCGAAATCGCAGAGCTTCTCGACGCTGCAACGACTATATCAGGCCGCACTTATCCCGTTACCAGGGCTTTCCATGGATGGTTTTGTGGGGCTCAATCCCAAAGATCGTCATAGTGCGATCACTCTCGTCGCGATCCCCCAGGGGGAGGACGGTCGGGGTGTTTTGCAGGGTTACCACCCCGTCCCGCGCCATAAACCCCACCCGATTTTCGGTTCGATGTCGCGGGTGCGCGCCTTACTTGACGAGGCCGAGGAGATCCCCAGCGGCGTCTGGGAAGGCGTGGCTAACCTGCTGGCATCGGGTTGGGGAGCCGAGGCAGTCAAAGTCGCCTGCGCGACGAACCCGCGTGACGTCACGTCTAAACTCGCCCAACTGGCTGAGCCTAACACTGGCTGGACCACGCTCAACATGGACACAGATAAGGAATGGGTTAGTTCGGAGCGTTGGAATGTGCTTAGGTTAGATGGAGCCGACTGTGAGAATGTCATCGAGAAGAAGTTAGTGTTCCCGGGCTTTCTCACCTGGGAAGGGTTTGAGAAATTCGCTCTCGAGCTGGGCGGCCAGAGCCCGAAATACCTCACGTTTGGGCGCGGGATGTACCCGCTGGCCGCGCTCCAGAATACCTTGATCCCCTACTCGCTCCTCGAAGCAGTCATAGGCCAGTTTATCTTCCAGGGCCGGGTAGTCGGTTGCGCGGGTATAGACTTGGCCTTTGAAGGCGGCGACCGGATCGTCCTGGCGACGGGCAGCTATGGCAAAGCCGTCGGTTTTCAGCCGCTGAATGGAACGCCGGTGCTCTGGAAGAAAGCCCGCTATTGCGTGCAGGTTAACCAGTATTACGAACTGCCAAAGGAGAAGACGATCGCCTTGGCAAGTTCCATTGAGATCCGCTGCAAGGGCCTCAACATACATCCCGATTGGATAACTTGTGATCGGACGGGTGTAGGCACTGGGGTCCATGATGCCCTCTGCGAGCAGTGGGCCGGTAGTATCCGGGGTATAATGTGGGGGAGCGAGTCGGGCCAACGCAAGCTCTTGAGTGATGACCATGATTTTGCGGTCGAAATCTACGATGGAATCGACACTGAAATGTACGCCAGGACGCGGAAATACCTTGAGTTTGGGTTCATCGCTTTCCACCCCCAGGTGCAGACCGCACAGCTTTTCAAAGAACTCTCTGGCCGCCGCTATCAACCGGCGACGAAAGGGACGACTGGTAAACCGAGGATACGGCTCGAGCCCAAAAAAGAATTCCGTAAACGTCTCGGCTGGAGTCCAGATATTGCCGATGCAGTTGTACAGATGGTGCATGGGTGCGCGCTCAACGGACCAGACAAAGCTAGCATGATCGGATCGACCCGGCCACCGAGGTTCAGCGGGCCTGACGCCAACCTGGGACCGCGTGAACGGACGGCCTATATAGATTTCTCCCAGGATTTATGAAAGCGAACCGGAGTTTTGAGTTTCTGATGGATGCTCTGCTCATTGCCGTGATCGGTTATTTCATCTGGAGGTTTTTTTGCTGGTGACGTATAGGTTCACCTCAAGCGTTCCCTTTCTCTCTCTTTGACCTATGCCTAGAAGCATTCCAGCGTTCAGCAAGAAATCCAGCCAGGGCCCGACCGTGGGCGGCGGCGGCCAGCGCAGCGGGTTCACGCCGAAGGTGACCTCAACCAAGTCCAGTGCCGGTAAGCCGGTGCCGCACATGGCGGCGACCTACCCGGCTAAATCCACCTTGGACCGAACCAAGGCGAAGGGCAACCCGGCGCATCCAGAGTTTAAGAGCGGTTCCGGCAAGGCGGGTAAATCAGTGGCGGCATTTTCCAAAACAAAAGTTTCTGGTGGTCCGAAAAAGCCCGGTATCCCGGCCTAGAGATGTCTGTCCAGTTCGGTATGATCACCTCGGTGGTCTGTCCCGGCGGCTGGCACTATCCCCAAAGTCTCTCTAGCGGTCAGGCAATCAAGATCACCGGCTTTTCTTTCGAGCAATTGTTGGAGAATATGCTCGATTTCCGCAGGCGGCACCTCGACCTGTGCGGAGCCGAGAGCGCCACGATTGAGGCCGTCCGGGTCGACCTCAAGGATTACCTCTGCAAAAACTTCCGGCAGAATTGCGCCGACGCAAACACCGCCCCGGCCCAGGCCCGCGCAGGCGGTATCGGGGTGACTAACTACAAAACGCCGATCGACAAAGCGGCCAACTGGATCGCGCAGGCGGCGGCCCAGCGTAACACCTTTGTCGACCTCGCCGTAGCCGGGCACCGCGCCCAGATCTGCGCCCAGTGTCAGCAGAACGTCCAGTGGCAGACACCCTGCATGCCCTGTAACGACAACGTGCTGGTCCGCATCCAGCAGATGAAAGGCAATCTGCGCACGCCCTATGACCGGCAATTACACTCCTGTCGCGTATTTGGGCACCTGAACGAGATGGCCGTCTGGCTGACCGATACCCACTCAACTTCCGAAAACCCGCCGCCAGCACACTGCTGGAAGGCTCCTCCTAACAATGGCTAGCGATTCATTAACTGCATCTTTTGGTGGCGAGCAGATGGGCAGGTTCAACAAACCAGAGTTCGCTGATGACTCCACCGAGGTCATAAACAAGCCGATCACCAGCGCCCAGCAGGCTTACGAGGTCTTCACTCGTTTGCAGCGCGATAATCAGGCACGGGCCAACCGTAACAAGCTCCTGGCCGACGCCTACAACGGCAGCAGTCCGTTCGACCAGAAAAAGCTGGATGCCAACAGCCAGGGCTGGCGTGCAAACTTCTCGACCTTGGTATTGGCAACGTTCGTTGATCGTGTTGTACCACGTCTCACCGACGCGGTTCACGGTATGAAATATCTTACCGCGAGCCGGTTGCCCGACAGCTTTGTCGATTCGACCGCAAAAACTCAGAAGTTCAGGGAGCGGACCAGCGAGCAAATCAGATCGTGGAACGGGTGGATCGATTTCGTTGAACAGGTGGCGTCCGAGAACGTGTTGTATGGTTACACTGGCTCCGTTCAGATGGACCAGTTCGAATGGCGTCCGCAAACGTTCCGGCAAGAGGATTTGTTGTTCGATGAGCAGGCTCCGCAGTTGAGTGACAAGCTGCCGCTGTTTGTGGTCAAAGCGAACTATTACATCCATGAATGCTGTGACATCATTCAGGATGCCGACGCGGCTGAGAAAGCCGGTTACAATGTTGAGAACCTGAAGGGAGCCATTGAGAAAGCGGCCCCACCGTATGATTCCTTCGTGTACAACCCACGGCAACTCTCGGACATGGTGCGGGAAGGGAACCTTTACTATTCGTTTCACAGGTCAAGCAAGATGGTGGAAACGGCCCACGTTTTTGTGAAATGCTACGATGATAGCGTGGATCACTGGTGGGTCAATCGCAACGCGGCCAAGCGGTCCAACAGCGGGCGCAGGCCCGAGGAGAAACAGCGTAGCGCGGCGGCGACTAGCATTACGGCCCTGGGCAAGGATGACCCGCTGCCGCAACCCGATGACCCGTACGAGCTGGCGTATTTCGAGGCGGTGGCCGTATCGATGGCTGATGTGATCACACTGTTCAGTTTCCAGCCGGGCAACTGCCGGCTGTTCGGGAGCAAGGGCATTGGGCGACTGCTCTATAACATTTCTCTGGCAACTGAGAAAGCCCGCATGAGCTTCATCGACGCGATGTACATAAGCGGGCTCTTGATCGGTCAGGCCGAGGAAGCCATTATCGCCCGGCTGATGCCGCATGTCCGCTCGCCCTTCATGGTGATACCGGAGGGCTTCCAATTGCTGATGCAGCAATTCAGAGTCGATATTAACAACTGGCTGGGGTTAGACCAGAAACTAACTAACACCGCCGAAATTATAGCAGGCGCGTTCCTACCAGACCAGCAGCAGATCTCTAACAACGGCCAGACCATCCAGACCGCGACCAAAGAATCGATCGACGCGGTCAAAGAGGAGGAAGTCAAGGCTGGCATGATGAATCGCTGGTGGGTGCAGTTTTGCAAAGGTGTGGGCAGCATTCAGCGCCGGATCTATTCCACCGAGAACCTGCGGGCGGCGGTGAAGCAGCGCAAAGCGCGCCTGGAGGCCTCCGACAAGGGCAAGACCCTGATCGCCCAGGACCTCTACGACGCCATGATGGACGTCGACACGGACACCAAAGACCAGTTTGTGCGCGCCCCGGACATGGATCAGGCCGACCCGGAGAGTGTCGAGACGGTGATCCGCCTGATGGATGACGGCATGTCGATTCAGGAGATTATCATTCTCGCGCACCAGCCCGCCACCGACGCCTCGACCGACGCCGGAAGTCCATCGGACGACATGAAGCTGATTCAGTTTTATCAGATGGCGAAGGGGAACCCGAATTTTGATCAAAGCAAGCTGGACGAGCTAGCTTCCAACCGGATGGTGGGTTTCCAAACCACTAAGGAAATCTTTGTGCCGCAGCCGCAGCAGACCTCCGACATCGAGGCTCAAAGGGCTCAACAGATGGAGTGGGCCACGATGTTAAGCTCCGGTATAGGTGTGCAGGTTTCCCAAAGGGACCCGCATATGCAACATTTTCAGACCCTGATTCCGGCGGTGGCAGACCACCTGCGGATTGCCAGCCAGATGCCGCCGATACAAGTACCCAAAGATTTACTAACCGCGCTTAAACTGGGCGCTACACACGGCGAAGCCCATCTCCAGGCCATGATGCAGCAAGGCGCGAATGAAAGGCAGTTGAAACCGCAGATCCTGCAACAGAAAGATCTGGAGAAAATGCTCAACCAGCTGGTGCAGAAGGTCACCCAGGCCGAGATGATGGCCGCCCAGATGCAGATGATGGCCCAACAGGGCGGCATGATGGGCGCACCCATGGCCGGTGGCGGGCCCCCAGGTATCATGGGCCCAATGGGTATTCCGCATGGGCCGAACGCCGCCGGCATGGGTGGGCCGCCTGGGCTGGGCGGCGGTAACGGCAACGTGCCGCCGCTGCCGCAGCCAGGAGCCGCAGGAGGTGGCCCATGAACGTGCCCGGTATTCCCTGGTCGCCGGGCGAGGCTGCGAGCGTGAACGAATTCTTGAATTCGCCCCTGGGTCGCAAATGGCTAGGTGTCTTATTGCTGCGCAAGCCGCGCACGGTCATCGACAAAGGCCGGTCCACGGCGGCCTTGACCGGGGCCTATGCTGCCGGCTATGAAGCCTTTTTCAGCGAGATCGCGGCGACCCGCACAGCGCAGGCCGAAGAACAGCCTGCCCGGCCACCTATAGACATGACGAAAGACTGATATGCCAGACGAACCTACCTCAACCACGGTGCCGGAAACCGTCACGGTTGATACCGGCGCGGACGCAGCCCAGCTGGGCGACCTGAATAAAAGCTTTGACGACTTCTGGCAGGAGCAGGACACCGCCACCGACGCACCTCCTGCGCCCGCAGAACAGGCCGGGGCGGCCCAGGAAACAAAAGCAGCCCCGGCTGAAAAACAACCGGAGAGAAAACTGCCGGAACCGCCGAAATCTGAACCGGCAGTCACCGATGATGACATCAGCAAGCTCCAGCTGCGCGATCCCAATGTTAAGCCCGAGATCCAAGACCAGTTCCGCAACATCAAGACGATGTGGATGGATGACCGGGCCAAGCTCCAGGCCGAGAGTGACAAGGTAAAGCAGCTGGAGTCCCAGCTGGCCGAGGCCCGCCAAAACAGTTGGACGCCCGAAACCAAAGCCGACTATGAACATGCCGCCGGTGTTCGCCGCCGGTTCGATTTTGTTAGTGACCCGGAGTTCATCAGCAAATTCCACGCGCCGGTGCGCCAGCAGTTCGAGGCGATCTTGGACGAGGCGGTACCAATGCTGGCCTCTGACCGAATGACCGCCGAGAACTGGGCGGCCTATATCAAGGCTAACTACCAACCGGATGCTCTCACCCGGGAATGGTGGTTGCAATCGGTGGTTAATAGAGTGCCTGACGAACTGAACCGGGCCACCTTGCTAAACTCTGTCACCAAGCTCCTGGGGTTGCAGAAGGACCGTGATACCGAGATCCACCGGCGCACCCAGGACAAGTCCAGCTTCGATAACTGGATCACCGAAAAGACCCAGCTGACCCAGAAGCGAGTCCAAGATGAAATCATGGCCGAGATCGGTGAACAGGAGAAGCGCATTCAGGAAGTGCTGCCCAGGGATGTCGCCGCCGCGAAGAGCCCTGACGAGCGCAAAGCAATCGAGCAGCACAACGAGCGGTTCACCAAGCTCAACACGTTCTTTCAAAACACCATGAAAGATATCTCGGCTAACGGGCCCCGCGCCTGGGTACGGGCCAGCGTGGAAGCCACCAGGGCCCAGCTGCTGGAGGGGTTTAACACAGAATTGCAAAGTGAGCTTAAAACCGTCAAGATCGAGCGCGACCGGCTGCGCCAGGAGCTCGACAAGATCACCGGCGCACGCCGGAAGATCACGCACACCACCGGCACGCCGCCGACCAGCAGTCAGCCGGCAAAGAACGGCGGCCTGTCGGTAAAGGACTTGTCCGATCCGCGCAAAGCCTTCGATTCATTCTGGGGGGAGGTCGATAGAAACCAATGATTACCACTGATGCCGCCGCACTCGAAGCCAAGTATGCCGGGAAAAGTAGCGGGCCAGTCCCGATGCAGGAGCTATACGCCCCAGGGATGGGCATTCCGCCTGGGAAACAAGGTCAGATACCCCAGGGTGTGCCCATCCCTGAAGGCACCGTGGTGCAACAGGTGGTGGGCCGAGGCCAGATAGCAGTGGTGCCCCCGCCCAACCCGAACCAGCCGCCCTCGCCCCAGGTGGCCGTGGTGCCGCCCAGCCACGCCAATCGTACGTCAATCGGAACGTACGTTGAAATGCCTGGGTCGCCGGTCAGCCGCACCGTCTCAAACCCGTTGACAGCCGCGCAGACAACGCCGCCGACCGGGATCGCGGAGCCGCCCCAGGAACCGGAGCCACCCAAGAAGCGCGAGCTTGATCTGGCTAAGGAAATCCTCACGCATATCTGGGAGTTAGGTGGCGAAAAAAGCGAAAAGGCGCAGCAGTTCTATGAGCGCAGCGACCAGACCCTGAAAAAATGGCAACAGAACCCGGGCACGATTCCCCTGGAAGCCATCCTGAAATTCCTGAAGCGCGCACCGGGCGTAAAAGACATGATCCTTGACGAGCTCGAGCCACACTTCGCCGCGAACGGCAAAGAGGGTTGGACGCAAAGCCTGCCGACCCGAGGCAAGCGGTCGGTGATAGTCTGTTCGCCGGTCCTGGGCCTGCCGACGCTGCCCTGGCATTGGACTACTCTTTACCTAGCCAAAAAGTACGAGCTCGGTTTCGATGTCCAGGCCGACACCATGATCGCCCGCAGCCGCAACATGCTGGCAAAACGTTTTCTGGAATCAGGAGCTAACTGGAGCCTGTGGCTGGATTCCGATATCGCAGGGCCGATCGCGAATAAAGACTGGTATCGCTGGCTCAGCCGTAGCGAGGTGATACCAGAAGAAAGCTGCAACTTCGACGTGCTCGATCGGCTCCTGGGTCATTCAAAGCCGATCGTAGGCGGGGTCTACGCAAGCCGTAACTATCACGGCAGCCTCGTTATTCAGCCTGACGTGCATCCTCGGAGTCATGAAGATAAACAGTTGTCCAACGAGATCCGGCGCTCTAGCGCACGGGGGCTGGCCGAGGTCGACTGGATCGCATTCGGCTGTTGCTTGGTTCATCGCGAAGTGTTCATAGAGGTGCAACGGAAGTTTCCCCAGCTTGCTCCCCAGGAGGAGTTTGCACCCTGGCGTTTCTTCCAGCCCCTGGGCGATGAGGGTGAGGATGAAGCTTTCTGTCAGCGGGTCAAAGCCTGTTCCATTCCCATCTGGCTGGATACTCAACTGATCTGTCCGCATATCGGCAACATGGCTTTCCTGCCGGAGCACACGCAACCAAAACTCGCGCTGTGATGACCGAGGACCAGAAGGCCGATATGGCCGACATAGAGCGAGTGCCGGCGGCACGTAAAAGGGTTGACCTCTTTGTGCGCGTGCATTACGGCGATCTGTCTTTCTGCTCTTATTGCCTGCGGTTTTTGGAACGGTTCTGGACCGAACCCGATTCCGAGATCCATGTCTTGGCGAATGAAGACTGCAGGGGGGTAGTGAGCACCTGGGGGTTCAGTTCACGAGTCAAGTTCCACTTCGAAAAACCCTGGCCGGACGGGAACCAGTTTGCCGGCTACCTCGTGCTCACCGCCGACAGCTACTCTCCAGCGGACTATGTCAGCTTTATTGACGCTGATAGTATGCTCGTACAACCTTTGCGAGGCTCCGATCTGATCGAAGACGGCAAGCCGGTAATCTGGTATCGGCACTATCAGGAGAGCGGTCCTGACACGATCATGATGCCGCGCCGGATGTGGGGGCCGATTATGGAACGCTGGCTGGGGGTTCGGCCCGACCGCGATTACATGCAGCGGTTTCCGTTCACGTTTCACGCCAGTACACTCCGTGATCTGCGGACGTTTATCCGCCGCAAAACCGGCACCACTGTCTTTGAGGCTCTCTATAGCGACGTGCCCTATAGCCCAGCGACCTTTGCCGCGCATCCATATAAGATGTGCGAATTCAATGTGCTCAGCTTCTTCGCCCATCTGCACGATCCGCATCGGTACGTCTTTCGCGACATTGAGACGGTGCCATCCTGGCCGGTCAAACAGTACTGGAGCTGGGGTTGGGACCACCATCACCAAGCTGAGATGGATCGGCTGCTGGAACGAAGCTATCCAGAGCGCCTGGGGCACCGCCTTCTACCCAGTGGCTGGATGGTCTTATCCGATGATGTGCGGGATGGGCACAGTTCCCTGGTGGCGCAACGGGGCGTGATCGACGTTGACGTAGGCGGGTTGCCTACCTTTCAGTTTATTGAGCCCTACCTGCCGCCTGGGGGCACGGCGATTGATGTGGGGGCGCATATCGGCACGCACTCGATTCCGATTATGCGCAAACTGGGCTGCGGCGGCAAGGTCTACAGCTTCGAGCCGCACCCGGAAATCTTCCCGGTGCTCAAGCATAACATCAATAAAGAGCAAACGGACAACCCGGACGGCGCGGTCTGCACGCTATTGCCTTACGCGGCGGGCGCGAACCGGGGTGTGGTCCAATTTTTCTGTAACCCGGTGAACTACGCTTCCAACACGGTTTTACCGAACGTCTTTGACTGCAAGCGGCGGATCGAGGTCGAAATGACCACCCTGGATTTCATTATCCCCGAGGACGAACCGATCTGCTTTATCAAGATCGATGTCGAAGGCGGCGAGTGGGATGTGATCCACGGGGCCGAGAAGCTAGTCAGGCACTGGCATCCGGTCATCTTTATGGAGTTTAGCGAGAACTTCCTGCCTATGACCGGGGTCAGCGATGAACAGTTCTATGAATACCTGCGCGGCCTGGGTTACCAGAAGTTTGTGCCGTTCCCAGAGGAGTGGATACGTGCAGGCCATCACGCCCATGACTTGCTGGTGCTGCCCTAAAGGGAGGTGATGTGAAATGTCGCCAGAAATTGGCTACATATAAAAAGAGGCTCTGGCTACTCAGCCAGAGCCCGCGAATGATCTATGCAGTTGTACAAACTAATCGAGGGCACATTCTAGCATGATAAGCCTTTGCCTGCAATGTTGCCCGCTGGACCTGACCGCGACCGGCGAGCTGGTCGATCTGATCTGTGACTTGGAACCGGAGAAGCGGCCTGATACGGAATTCTTCCTCTGTTACCGGCGCGATTGCCCCGAGCCGGCGCTGGTGCGCGCCTTTGAGGAACGCGCCAAACGAAAGTTCGGACGTTACAAAGCTTTTATGGCCCGCAACTTCGCGACCGGCCACGCCGAGGGCTGCAACGCTCTGGCGATGTCGGCTTTCATGGAGATGAGCATTCTGCACGCTCAGGGGATCTGTCAGAACGAAGCCTTCCTGCTCTTTGAACCCGATTGTGTGCCGATGCTCTCAGACTGGTTGGATGTGCTCTCGGCTGAATGGGAGCGGGCCAAGGGCCTGGGCAAGGAGGCGGTCGGCCACTGGCACCAGATGCACAGCCCTGACCACTTGCATCTGAACGGGAACGCCATCTTCCGCACAGATTTTTACAACCGGCACCCCACGTTGCACGGCGGCCCTGGCCTGCAGGGCTGGGATTTCTGGCATCGCTCGGCCTATATCGCCCTGTCCTGCGACAGCAACTATGTCTTCCAGCTCTACGGTTGCCCGACCATTACCTACGAACAGCTCGAAGGCGTGCTCAAGAACGGGGTGCGCCCCGCCCTATTGCATGGCGTTAAGGACGCTTCCGCCCGTCAACACATTCGCCAAAAGTTCCTGGCTTGCGTAAGTGCCTGATTGCCAAGGGGGTCGAGGCAATTTGCCTCTGCGCAACGCTTGTGGAACATGTTATTGTTCCCCAGAACTTTTTTGTTGCTTTTTAGCCAGGGCGGCCTTTAACTCATCACCGCAGTATCGGGAGCTGGCTGCCGATTTCAGTTCTCAAGCCCGCCGCCGGGGCCAACGGGTGTCCGTCGGTGAAATTGCTCTTCGTGGCAATTTCAAAAACCTCAGTCTTTTTGTTCCCTTTTAACTAACTAAATATGGGCGACTGTATTGTAACTCCTGTTCAGGCCGTGGACTTTGCGAACAGGGATAATAATAGATTAGTCGGACAAATTACTACCCTCATTATGCGGAGGGCTCCGTTCAATGATACGCTCGATGGTGGGGTATTTGAGAACGCAATTTCAGATCAACAACGGAACGTAGTGGTGGAGAGGCCGGTGCTAGGCCAATCGTTGGTGCTACCTGAGTACATCAACGATACCGACTCCTGCGGCACTTTCGGACAGATAGCGCAAGTTGGCACCACTGAATACATCACGAGGTTAGGCACGCTGCGCGGACGTGGCCCGAAGGTCTGCTGCAAGCAAATGCGCTCGGCCTTCCAGAATAGCTATGTAGCGGTGCAAGATAGCTTACAAAAACAACTATTATATCTTAGCAACTGTGATGTTCGTAGTCAGCTCTTCCTTCACTCTGGCTTCAAAGTTAAAATTAACCAGGGCAGAACTTTCGAGCAAATGTGCAACGGGGACGTACAGATGATCGATGTGCCGGTCAATGATAGTACCGTGCCGGATGCTAATCTTACGTTCAGCTTCTTGCAGTACCTACTCGTGTTCGCGCACGAGACGCTGCTGTGTGAGAGCTTCGAGTCGGAGAAAGGCACCATTGCTAAGTTCATCGGCGCGCAGACCCAACTCAACGTGTTCCGCGACGAGCTTAATGTGCATCAGGACTTGCAATACCTAACAACCGGCAAATACGAGTTAGGAAATGAGAGTATAACCGGATACTCCTGGGAAGGACCTTATAGGGGCATTGCATTCGGAATAGATCAGCAGCCTTTGCGCTTTAATACCTTCACGGTGTTAAACGGACAGCTAATACCGCAGTTCATCGAGCCGGAAATTGCGGTCCCGGTAACCACGGGCTTTGGCGCACGTACGAATCCAGCATGGTTGTACGCGCAGTACGAGGTCGGCTTCCTGATGTTTGCGAACAGCTTCCGGAGGTTAGTACCGGAGCAATATTTGGGTGTGGGCGACTGGAAATTCCCAGCCCAGTTCGCGCAAGGCGAGCTCGAGTTCACCGTTATACGAGATAACGACTGCAATACCTACGGCGACTACGGCTATCACATCTATCAAATGATCAGAGCCTATCGACCGGAGCGCCCGCACGCGGTTATCCCCGTGCTTTACAAACGTTGCAACCCAACTTTCAACTTCCTCACTTGCCCGAGCTACCCTGGTTCTGCCAGCGGTTACTCCATGTAAGGTTGTTATTAGTTTGCACCGGGAGGGGCCGATTAACATTGGTCCGTAAACCACAGAAAGGTTGAACGCTATTCCGAGCAGGACACAACTGTTAATCGGTTCCCTCAGTTTATGAGTAAATCCATTGATCTCGGTCGCAGCCTCCATGACGCCATCGGGGAGTCCCAGGCGCTCGATATCGACGAGCCGCATTACCCGGACCTGATGTTGTCCGACGTGGACGATCTGGCCCTGGCCGAGATGCCTGACAAGGGCGAGGCCACCATCAAATACCGGGTGGTCAGCCGCACGCACCGGGAAGAAGGCAAGGGCAAGGAGAAGAGGCGCACCTGTAGCCTGCGCCTGGAGATTCTCTCTATCACGCCCCCGGAACGCAAGAAGAAGAACGGCAATGGCTACGGCGACGACGCCCGCAAAGCTTTTGGCGAATTTTTCAAGGACAAATGATTATCGCTTCAGATGTGCTGACCCAGGTGGGCCGCGTCCTGGGTAACTGCGATCAGGATTATGTGTTCGATGTCCTGACCCGGGCGGTCGAATTGCTGGCGAACAAACCCACTAAGACCGGCGTCCTCTGGGACCCGATGTTAGTTTATGTCGATATCCCTATCGTCAACGGCTATTACGTATGTCTGCCGCCCCATGTCGAGAAGCCGCTCAAGGTCAATATTAATCGGCAACCGGCTTTCACGCGCAATCAGTTTTTCGAGTTCTCGATAAATGGGCCGGGCACCGCCGACCCTGAATCAGGCTGGAGCTGGCAGGACCGGGGCTGGAAGCCGATCCAGCACCCATGGCCGCCCAGCGGCAATCAGTTTATTATCATGTCGTCTAACCCGGCGGACACCAATACCGAGGTGTTGGTCAACGCCCTGAATCAGGACGGCTCAACCCAATGGCTGACGGCCTTTATCGGCACCGCTGGCCCGAAGATCTACGGGGTCTTGGAAGTTTCCAAGCCGGTCACCCAGGGCACACTTTCACTCTATGCCAACCAGTACGTCCTCCCCACCTCGCTCGTGGCCCAGTGGGCTCCCAGCGTCCTCTATCCCCAGTTTGAGTGGATCAAGCTTTCCCAGCAAGGCGTTTCCTGCAAGATCCTGGCCCGACGTCGGACCTACCATATCACCCAGCCCACCGACGTTATCCCGTTATCAAACCGGCAGGCTATCATCACGGCTTGCATCGCTATTAAGGCTTACGACACGCTGAACTGGGATGACGGCGGCACGGCGGAATCAAATGCCTTCAGATTTCTAGACGAGGATCAGGCAGCCAGGAACCTGTTCCAGCGGGTCAGTGTGGCGGCGGAAACAACCCCCACCCTCAACCTCAATATTTCCTGTCGCGATGCGATCATCGCGGCTGACGTCTACGATGCCGCCTGCGAGATCTTTGGTCCAATTGGGCAAGGCAAAATTTTTGATCGGATGACTGAGGCCATCGAGCTCCTGGCGAACCTCTCAATCTGGGACCCGCTGATCGGCTACGTCGACATTCAGACCTGGGACTCCTTCTACGTAACACTCCCGCAATATGTAGACAACGTTCTGGCAATCAACGTCAACAAGACCACCGGCAGTTTCCGTAACCAGTGGTTTGAGTTTCATATGAACGGGTTGGGCCAGGATAACGACTACGCGGATGTGGTGGGCAGTAACAGACCTTGCGGAGGTTGGGAAGAAGTCGGAGAAATGCCCTGTGCCTTTCCGCTACTCTCGCCCTCTTATCTGGTGGCCACGCCGCTCTCCGCAGTGGACGCCGGAACCAGAATCAGAGCCTATGGGATCGATCAGAACGATTTGCCTATCTATTCGGTGAGCGATAAGAACGAAGGCGCGTTAATAACTTGTGAACAAGGCAGCTACGACATCAGCGATCAGGCCCTGCCGTTTAAGCGGGTGGACCGCATCCTAGTCGGCGGGCCGCCGCAGAGTTTTCTCTCGTTGTATGCCACTGACGGCACCCAGTACACCCAGACCCTGGGCACGTTCTGGCCGAATATCAGTGAGCCAAAGTTTCGCGTGATCAAGATCGGCCAGCAGGCCGTCACAGTCAGACTTAGATACCGGAAACGCTGGGTCAAGATTTCCAGCCTGACCGATCCTCTGCATATGCGCAGCCGCTCCGCGATCCTGAACGCCATGCGCGGGGTTAATGCCGCGATGACAGATCCTACTGCCCAGCAAGCGTTCTTCCAGATGGCCAAGAACCAATTGAATGCCGAATGGCGAGCCACACACCCACACGAGGAGCTTCACCTACAGGTCGATCCGTCGATCTGGGGCTCTTCCTTTGTCCAGATGCCATAATGGGTCAGCAGAACCTCCAGTTTGTTATAGACGGCCAGTGGTTAGCTGGCACCGACAGCTTTCTCTATCCGACCGACTTGGCGCAAGCCACCTATGCCTGGGGTGTCAACATTGTTAATCGCGGCGGTGTGGTGCAGACCCGGCCCGGCAAACGCCGCATAATCAGCTTCTGCGGGCGCAGGGCCCAGGGGCATTTCTGGTGTCGCACCATCGACGATCGCAACTACGCCATGGTGGCCGTGGATGGCCAAGTTTACTGGGCTCCCTTTCCGTTCAAGAGCTGGACCCAGATGGCCGGCGTCAGCTTCAGCGCCACGGCTGAGCGCATCTGGTTCATGAACGGCATCCAGGCGATCCAGTACGATGCCAGCAACAACATCGTGGTGATTGAGCCCAAGAACGTGGTGATCATGCAGGACGGTGTCAGCCTGCCCTGTTACTGGGACGCGAGCAATTTTTCTTCCGGCGTGATCAACTCCACCTCGGTGACCGGCCTCCCGGCCAAGCCGATGGCGGTGGGCACCGCGATGCAATGGCAGGATAACCGCGCCTGGGTGGCTGTGGACGAGCTCGTGTTCGCCTCCGACCTCTTGTATCCGCAGAGCTTTCAGGAAGAGACGTATCTGGCCGAGCAGACCGGGTTCCGCTTCCCCCGGAAAGTGGTGAATATGCGGGCCGCGCCAGTCCAGGGTTTGCTCGTGGCGACCGACACCTCCCTGCACACGCTGATGTCCTTCGTGCAGGACCGGACTCAGTGGCAGACCACGGAGGGTTTCCAGTCCGATGTTAGCTTGGAGGTCGGCCTGATCGCTCCCTGGGGCTGGGAATACCTGCACGGCATGCTGTGGATCTACACGGCCAGGGGCGTCATCTCCTATGACCGGGCCATGACCCAGAACCTGACCACGGTGATTCTGACCGCTGACGGCGAGATGCAACGTTCCAAGTATCTGTTGGCTCCCGATATCACCAAGCTCTGTATGGGCGTGTGGGAGAACTGCCTGATGGTATCAGTGCCCTCGAGCTCGTTGTATAACCGGCACACATGGCTCTTAGATGGCGGGATCGCGGAAAAGCTAAACAACCAAGCCGGATTCTGTTGGACCGGCATCTGGGTCGGCACGCTCCCGGTGCAGTACAGCAGCCCGATCGTCGATGGGACCCAACACAATTACGAATTGGCCTATTCCAGCGGATATCTCTCGCTCCAGCCGGGCGATAGCCCTTCACCCATGGTCGATCCCGGGCCGCCCCAGGCTTATATCCATCTCTGGGAGAATTACATTCCCAACCAACTCGACGACGTGGAGACGGCAGTCCACTGCTCATTTGAAACCAAGGCGTTTACCCTGACTACCGACGAGTATTATCGGTTTGTTTTTGCGGAGTTCATGCTAATCAACCTGAAGGGCACGGTGCCGTTCCAATGCTATGTGGCCGGGCTGGCCGGGAATTATCAGGCGCTCTTCTCCACCACTCTGCGGGCCGATGTGGGGCCGTTCGGCAACCCGAGCAAGGAATCGGTCCTCTATTATGTCGCTGCCGGGCAGACCACCCAGTTCGAAAACTACCGGCGTCAAGTCAGGCACTTGCGGACCAGCGAATTTGTGGTCAATCAGAACCCGGACGAGGCCGCCTGTATCGAGATCGATCGACCCGGCGGCGTGGATAAGGCCTTCCAATTGATGTTGCAGTGGCAAGGCCGCCTGGGCATCCGCCAGCTCAAATTTTTCTATGACCGCCAAATGCAGAGCCCGCAGGGCGTCTGCCCGGTCGACGAAAGCAAGACACCGCACATCGTAGTGGAGGCTACCTACTAACTATGAGCAACGGGAAGACGACTAACACGCCGGTGACGATCCATCTGGTGCCGCAGACCGGGATGCCGCCCATTTACCAAAGCCGGTCCAAGTCGCTGAGCCTGACCTATGACGCCCTGATTGATTCCGCGAAGTTCATTTTCGACCCGTTCGGGCCGCGTAAACTCTACCTCTCCCGTCCGCAATATCACTGGTAACCGTATGGCTGGATCAACCTTAGTGCCGATGAGTCTGGCCTGTGCGCCTTTTCCAGAGGGCTGGCAGGGCGACCTTGACGAGACGTTCCAGCAATTCTGCACGCTGGCCTCGGCCTATATCGAGAGCAACTTCTTAACCGGCCTCTATTACCCGGTCGGGACGACGCCCGCACCCACGCTGCCGACCACCGATCAGGGGCCGGTCGCGATGAACGGCGTCTGGTATTTCTGGGACCCGGTTTCGGGTCAGTACTTGCCGCAGAGCCAGAGCGTCAAACCGGCCAAGAACTATGTCAAGAACTGCATCTATCAAGTGCAGCAATACAGCGTTGCCGCGATCCCGGCGGGCATTACCAAGGTCTGTGACATGGCTCAGGTCAGGGCTACGCTGGCCAACGTGCTGGCCGCGAGTCAGACGACCGGCCCGGCGGCCAGTCCTGATACTGATTATTGTCCTTTGGCTCAGGCGTACACGGTCGGGGCGACGCTGGTGCCAACATTGGCTGCCACCGACCTTTACGCCCACGAGCACCTGATTGAAGGCTGCGACATCGCCATGCTCCTGGGCGAGCCGCTCACTCTGGGCCTGTCAGTCTGGGTGAGTGTACCGGGCACTTATTCGGTTTACCTGACCAGTACGGGCCGGGACGCCAGCTATGTAGCTAACTTCACGGTCAGCACCGCCAGCGCCTGGATTAGGGTCAAAGTTAACAATATCCCGGCGTTGCCGACCGGCATGGGCACATGGAACTTCCAAGAAGGTCAGACCGGCCTCTATATCGGCGTGGTGCTGGCTACCGGCAGCCAGTGGCAGGCTGGGTCGGCCCAGGTAAAGACTTGGCAGAACGCTTTCCTGGCCGGGAGCGCGACCAACAGCAACCTCTGTACCGCGACTAATAACCAGATCCGTGTCACGGCGGTCAAGCTGGAGGCCTCGCCAGTGGCCACGTATTTGAGCGTGCCCAGTTTCGAGGCCGATTTCCATGACGCGATCCGATACTACTGGTCGAGCTTCAACTACCAGAGCCTGACTAACGGGGTTCCGGTCTACGGCGCAGGCCAGAGTGCTGGGAACTTTGTTTTATCAGTGCCCTTCCCGCGCCGGATGTGCAAGGTGCCCACCGTGGTGCCCTATGGCTGGAGCAGCAAGGCTGCGGGGAACATCACCGATATCAGCAGTGCCACTGATATAGCCACCGCCACGCTGGGCGCGGTTGCGAAAGGTGTCTCCGCTTCAGGAGCGGCTGCCGGGGTAGCCAAGGGCGATCCAGTGGGATGTTTTGTTATAGCCGATGCAAGACTCAGTTAAAGAAAGTGCTATCTCGCTCATTCGCGTCAATAACGAGAAGGAGCTGCGCCGGTTTAATGTCGACGGACTGGCCCGGGATCTTCACGGCTGCGCAGCCGAACGCCGGTACCCGATCTATCTGGTGTTTTACCACGGGAAACTGCGCGGCTACATCCATGTAATCCAGCAGCTAGTGATCTATCCCGCGCTTCATCCAGAGCTATCGAAGCCACGGGAGTTCATCAAGATCGTGCGCTCGCTGGCTATTCAAATGAAGCGGATGGCGGGTGACCCGCTCTTTCTGCTCTGCCACAAGGCGGAACAACTGGGAGAAAAGCATATGAAGCTGATGCGGCTTAAACGAGCACAGGAAAACGCTTATGTGTATACGGAGGACTAACTAAAATGGGCGGTGGCGGCGGTGGTGGGTCATCCCAGTTTAGTGCTCAGGGAGCACCTCCCAGCTTCGATTACCAGGGGGCGATGGGCCTGGAGCAGCTGGCCATCGGCGGCGATGTCGCTTCCTATGCGCTGAGCGACCAAGACTTTGCTAACAGGTATCCGGCGTTACAGGCCGCGTATAACACTTACCAAGCTAACCTCGCCCAGCAAACGGGGCAGGTAGCCCAGGGACAGGCCGGGCAGACCCAGTTGATGGGCGGGCTGGCGAACCAGATCGCCGGGCGGCAAATGACCCCGACCACCACTGATATCCAGAACATCCAGAACGCGGCGGCCACGGCCCAAGGTGCCACCCAGCCGATCTATAATCTGGGTTCGTCCATGGCGGGCCTCGCGCAGCCGATGATCGGCCTGGGCCAGCAGCAGGCGGGCATAGGTCAGGGGATTGCCGGCCTGGGAGGCCAGCTGGCCGGGATGGCAGCCACGCCATATCAGGTCGGACAGCAGTTATTAAATGCCCCTATTACGCCACAGACGCAGCAACAGATGATGTTGGCAGGATTAGGTCGCACCGCTGGGGCCCTGGGTGCAGCCAGCCTGGGCCAGGGCATGGCCGGACAGGCAGCGGCAGCGCGCCAGCTGGGGCTTAACACCCTGCAATACGGCCAAGCCATGCGCGGCGAGGCTATGTCAGACATCGGCCAAGCCGCTTCCATCATGGGTCAAGGCGGCCAGTTGCAAGGCCTGGGCGCGCAGACCGTGGGCGCAGGAGCCGGTACAATGGGCCTGGGCGGGCAACAATTGACCGGAGCCGGGGGACTTTACAATCTGGGTGCCCAGACAGCGGCGACGGCTGGCGGGCTCTCCCAGGCAGCCCAGGCGGCTCAGGAACAGTATGGCATGGATACGGCCCAGATGGCCGCGATCTATGGCGGCCTGCAAACCCAGCAGGCGCAGAATTTGTTAGGCAACATGGCTAGTGCCGGGCAGCTGTTCCAGAAGAGGCCGTTCGGATTAGGCGGAACTAACCTTGCTCAGGCTGAGCTCAGCCAATCCGGGGCCTACAACTCGTTTCAACAAAGTAACTACGCCACCATGAACGGCATCGCGTACAACCAAGCCCAGATGAACGCGCAGCAGCAACAGCTCCAGGCCCAGCAGTCTGCCGGCATGATGTCAGCTGGGGTCGGTCTGGCCGGGACGGCGGTGAGCGCGGCCTCGGTTGCGGCCATGACTTGTGTAGTAGCCCGGGCCGTGTACGGCACCGACACTAACCGGTGGAAACATTTCCGGCACTGGCTGATGAACAAAGCCCCGAAAGCCTTCCGAAGGATCTACTTAGCCCGTGGCAGAGCCTTCGCGGAACGGGTGCGCAGATCTGGGTTCCTGCGCTCCCTAATCCGCTTCCTGATGGATCAGGTGATAGAGCAGACCACTTATGTCTACGCCTGAAACACGCAAAGCTTTGCGGGCCTCGGTAATGGAGGCCGTGAACGGCTTATCCAAGCCGGAGCTGCTTGAGCAATTCGCCATCTCGCGGATGGCTGATCTGACCGGCCTGGACCGGATCGGTCTGCCGGTTTACAGCTGCACCCGGGCGCTGTCGGCCACGATCTCGATTCAATCCGGTAAAGGCCTGACCAAGGCTGCGGCCCGCTGCGGAGCCATTTGCGAAGCGATTGAGTTCGAAGTGGCTGAGCACCCGGTCGGCTCTTTTCGGATCGCTGCCGCTAACCAGTTACCCGAAGAAGATCATCTGCCGTTAGAAGATTGCTTCCCGAGCCGGTCCAGCGTGGTGAACGAGTACACGCCGCTGGCCTGGGAAGAGGTCACTAACGTGCAGAACGGGGCCAAGCAGCTTATCCCCTCGGACCTGATCTGGATGACACCCAGGATCAAGCATCAACCGCTCGCGCATTTCCAGTCCAGTTCCAATGGACTGGCCAGCGGCGGCAGTCTGGAAGATGCGATCCTTTCAGGCTTATACGAATTGATCGAGCGGGACGGCTGGACACTGAGCCAGTTCCTGACAGACAATTGCGGGCTTTTGCCTCATCGCACACCCCTGGCCGGGCTGCCGGATCGGATCGAGGCGATGCTCAGAGACATCGAGGCCGCCTCGGCCAAGCTGCATCTCTTCGACATTACGACAGACTACCGCGTGCCGGTCTTTTCCGCCGTGCTGCTGGATCTGAGCGGCCAATGCGCAGGTACCTTCGGCGGTTACGGCTGTCACCTGAATGCGGAGATCGCCGCTATCCGCGCTATTACGGAAGCCGCCCAGGGACGGTGTTGCTATATCTCCGGGGCCAGGGACGACCTCTTCCGGCGGCACTTTTTGCTCATGAAGCGGATGGACCAGAGCAAGCTCGACGAGATGTATACTGACTTGCCGCTGGCCTCGCCCTTAAGTGAGTATCGCCATGTTAGTTTCCCTGATGCTAAGTCCGAGTTGCGCTACCTCTTAAGGTTAATCAAAGGCCACGGGGTGTCCGAGGTCTTTGTTAAGGACATGGGCAGCTATGTAAACGACAAGGTTCGCATCGTGCGCGTGATGTCGCCGCAGTGTGAGCCGGTTAACCTAGATCACTGGACGCCCGGCCTGCGGTGCTTGAGCTACGCGGAGAGGAAGCTGGAAGCGATGAAGGTGGAGGAAGACGAGGAATGGAAGAAGGCGTAGAAAGAGTGTTAGTCTACCTGGGACCGTCGCTATCGCTGGCGCAGGCCGGCGAGCTTTTGCCTGATGCCATTTACCGGCCCCCGGCCAAACAAGGCGACATTCTCTCGGACGTCATCAACCACAACCCCAGCCATATCATTCTGATCGATGGTGAATTCGCGCAGAACTTAAGCCCGTGGCACAAAGAGGTGGTTTACGCCCTGCAATACCCAGGAGTCAAAGGCATCTATGGTGCGGCCAGTATGGGGGCTTTGCGGGCTAGTGAACTGGATTTCATCGGGATGATCGGGGTCGGCCAGATCTACGAATGGTATCGGGACGCGGTGACCGAGGACGACTCCGAGGTGGCGCTGACCTATGTGGATCGGGAAGGCCTCTATCAACCCTTAACCGTGCCCCTGGTGGATATCAGGGCCGGGTGCGAATACCACAAGCGCGAGTTCCCGAACAACGCGTGGCGCGCAGAACAGTTCTTTGCAGGGGCACAGAAGATCCATTACACCGAGCGGACGCCTGAACGCCTGGAGCAGATGTGGGGCGGCAGTTTTGATGGCGGGCCGTTCCCGCGTGTCACCCAGAAGGCCGAGGACGCGGCCCAGGTGCTGCGCACCTTCCGCACCCTGGAGGCCCAGCCCAAGGTTAAACCAACCCCGGAAAATCTTTCGCCTTTCTTCCAGGCCTTATACGATCGGGATCGCAGAATCTCGGTGAACGGCATCGAGATCATGCAGCAGCATATCGATTCCTATGTGCTCCTGCACAACCCGGAGTACGAGCGGATCTGCTGGGACAGCGCGAATCAAGAGCTCGCGCTGATGTTATGCAACTGTCTGTGCGTGACTGTCTCCATACCGGAGATCGAACGGGAAGGTCAGCGGTTCCAACAGCGGAGCGGGTGCGAGACGATGGAGGATTTCAGGTGCATGCTGGAGAACAACGGCTGGACCAAGCATGAGTTCGACCGGCTGATGGTGCAGAATGCCCGCATTCACAAGCTGCAGCGCGCCCTGGGCGTGAGCAAGGGCTACAAGCGCAACACCCAGGCGATCATCGACTACTTACGGACCCACCAAGGATTCGATTATTGGGCGATCCAGGCGACCAAGTATGAGCGGGTGCTCCAGAAGTTAGGGGTGGATGATAACTTAAGTATCAGCCTGGATAAGACGGCCTGGACCATGCTGGCCGAGCACTTCGAACGTGAAGGCCTCGAGCTCAAATCTAATGCCGAGGAGTATTTGTTAGAGACAGGGTTTTCTAACCAGACTGATCTGAGCGTGGCTCTGATGCGGCTGGCGGCGGTGAAAGGAGACTAAAATTTATGCCCGGCCCCGGTGGTAGTTATAGTGGAAACGATCCTAGTACGCAGGGGTATAACCCGAGGAGCGGCCTGACCGCGCCCCCTGGGATGATTACAGCATACCTGCCGAACGCGGCAGGCATGGTAGCCTATGACCCGAGCAAGCCGGTCGGCCAGCTCAAGGGTCAGAACGTCTTTCTCGGCAACGACGGCAACTACTACCAGGGCTATAACGAAAGCGGCGGCAACGTCTACATGGGTACGCCCGGCGGCAACTACGGCGGGGGCGGCAGCTGGCAGGGCGCGAAGCCGCTGACCCAGAGCGAAGTGGTGGAGATGATGCAGGGCAGCCAGCAGCCCCAGCAACAACAGCAGCAGAATCCCCTGGATCAGATGTGGAACCAGTACCAGCGGCAGGGCGCGCAACAGGCCCAGCAGGGGCAGCAAGGCCAGCAGCAACAGCCCCAGCTGACCCAGCAGACGCAGCAGCCCATTGCCGCGCCCCAGGCCCAGGCGGTGATCAATCAGGCCCAGGCTGCGCCCGGGCTGATTCCAATGATCTCAGGCGCATCGACCAATCAGTTCGCGCCTCCACCCCCGCCCGCGCCAGGACAAACGTACGGCGCGGCGGCAGCCGGTGCGCAGACCGCCCTGGGCACAGGCGATCAGCAGCAGGTGCTCCCTTTTCAAAGCGGCGGATACGTGCAGCACTTGCAGCAGGGCGGCCAAGCTGGAAGTTTTTTCTATCCCATGACGGCCACCGGCAGCCAGGGTGGCCAGCAAGGCCAGCAAGGCCGACAGGGTCAGCAGGATCAAGGCTCGGTCCAGCAGCCTGGGGCAGGAACCCAGCAGTATCAGCCATTTGGTCAGGCCAGCGGCAATGTCCAGGCTGGGGGCGCGTTCTCTTCCATTGGTGCGGCGGTGTTAGGCGGGATGCCAACCATCCTTAACCCGACACCGAATGCTGGCCAGATGGGCCAGGGGAGCATGGGTCCAAGCGGAGTCTATTCAGGCCCACAGCCCGCCAGCATGTACGGCAACCTCACCCAGGAGGCCAATCCGCAGCAGTACGTCAGCCAGATTACGTTGCCCAACGGGATTACCTTAACCGGGCAGCAGGT
>Ga0066903_100000629_pt1 | contig 23007 bp, 23 predicted proteins | sample PanSoiMetaGPlot1_FD_67491 | JGI IMG/M metagenome (GOLD analysis project Ga0066903, IMG submission 67491) | Tropical forest soil microbial communities from Panama analyzed to predict greenhouse gas emissions - Panama Soil - Plot 1 (version 2) | ecosystem: Environmental > Terrestrial > Soil >... | reverse complement strand
AAGGCGTCAGTAGTGAGATCGTGAGTAGTGAATGGTGTTCACTCACTCACGATCCACTACTCACTATCTCACTACTCACGATTATCCAGTGATTTCCCCCCGCCGCTTACGGACGGCGGGTAGCACCATGACAACGAGAATCACGGCGGTGGCGATGATGAAAGCGAGGCTGATCGGCTGGCGCACGAACACGGTAGCGTCGCCGCCTGACATCAGCATCGAGCGCCGCAGGTTCTCCTCCATCATCGGTCCGAGCACGAAGCCGAGCAGCATCGGGGCGAGCGGAAATCCGAGCCGCATGCAGATGAAGCCCACGATGCCGAACGCCGCGGTGAGATAGATCTCCATCGAGGAATTGTTCACGCTGTAGATGCCGATCGCGGAGAACGCCATGATGGCGGGGAACAGCAGCCGATAGGGCACCTGCAGGAGCTTCACCCACAAGCCGATCATTGGCAGGTTGAGGATCACCAGCATGGCATTGCCGATCCACATCGAGGCGACCAGGCCCCAGAACAGCTCGGGCCGCGTGGTCATCACCTGCGGGCCGGGCTGGATGCCCTGGATGGTGAGCGCGCCGAGCATCAGCGCCATCACGCCAGAAGCGGGCAGGCCAAGCGTGAGCATGGGAATGAACTTGCACTGCGCATCGGCGTTGTTGGCGGATTCCGGTCCCGCTACGCCCTCGATCGCGCCCTTGCCGAAGCGCGACGGATCGTCCGCGACTTTCTTCTCGACCATGTAGGACGCAAACGACGCGATCGCCGGGCCGGTGCCAGGCAGCACGCCAAAGAAGCAGCCAAGCCCGGTGCCGCGCAGGATCGGCCCGATCGAGCGCTTGAAGTCTTCGAGCGAGGGCATCAGGTTGCTCACCTTCGAGGTGAACACGCGCCGCTCTTCGCTGCCGCCGAGATTGCTGATGATCTCGCCAATCGCAAACACGCCGACCGCCACCACGATGAAGCCGATGCCATCGGTGAGCTCGGCAACGCCGAAGCTGTAGCGCTGCGTGCCGGTGTTGACGTCCGTGCCGACGATGCCAAGCAGAAGTCCGAACGCCACCATGGCGAGCGATTTCACGATGTCGCCTTCGGCCAGCACCGCGGCGGCGACCAATCCCATCAGCATCAGCGAAAAATATTCCGGCGAGCCGAATTTGAGCGCCACATCGGCAAGCGGAGGACCCGCTACTGCGATCAGGAGCGTGCCGAAGGTACCGGCGATGAACGAGCCGATGGCGGCAATTGCGAGCGCCGGGCCAGCGCGGCCTTGCCGCGCCATCTGGTAGCCGTCGATGCAGGTGACGACCGCTGAGGTCTCGCCTGGCAGGTTGACCAGGATGGCGGTGGTCGAGCCGCCGTACTGGGCGCCGTAATAGATGCCGGCCAGCATGATCAGGGCGCCGACCGGCGACACGCTGTAGGTGATCGGCATCAGAATCGCGATGGTGCCAAGTGGACCGATGCCGGGCAGCACGCCGATCAGCGTCCCGACCGAGACGCCGATCAGGCAATAGAGCAGGTTCTGCAGCGAGAACGCGACGCCAAACCCGAAGATCAGATTGTTGAAGAGATCCATGCGTCAGAAGCCTGCGATCAACGGGTAGGGCAGGCCGAGCGCCCACACGAACACGATCGCGCAGAGCGCGGTGAGCAGCACCGAGAAGATGAGCATCTCGATCAGCCGGAACTCGGTGCCGGCGAGCCCAGAGCCGAAGATCAGCACCAGCATTGCTGGAACGAAGCCCGCGCGCTCAATCAACACGCCGAACAGCACGAGCGCCAGCGGCAGCACGATCAGCGCCCGCAGCGGCCAGTTGCCCTCGATCTTCTCGCCGCTGCGCAGCCCGTTCGCGAGCGTATAGAGGCCGAACAGCACCATGAGCGCGCCCAAGACGGTCGGGAAATATCCTGGTCCCATGCGCAGCGCCGTGCCGAACGGATAGTTGCGGGCGAAGAAGACCGCGAGCACGCCCACCACGATCAGGAACAGGCCGGCCCAGACGTCTTTGTTGTCAAGCGTGGATCGATTCATTGCTGCCCGGCTTACATTCTGGCGGAGCCGTGAACTCCGTTAACCCTCTCCCCTCGCGGGAGAGGGTGCCCGAGGGTAGCGAGGGCGGGTGAGCGGTATCTTCGAAGAAACTTTTAGGCAATGCCCCTCACCCGGCTCAGTCTCGCTTCGCTCGACTTCGCCACCCTCTCCCGCAAGGGGAGAGGGTAACGGAGTTTGCCGCTCTGGCAATCGTATCGTTGATGGTCGAGTGTCACTCCGCCTTGATGCCGCCTTCCTTCACCACACGTTCCCACTTGTTCATTTCCCTGACCATGTGCTGGCCGAACTCGGCTGTGCTCATCTTCACCACAGATGCGCCCTCGTTGGCGAACTGCTTCTGCACCTCGGGATTGTCCTGCACCGCCGCGACTTCGCGATGCAGTTTCTCGACGATCGCCTGAGGCGTACCGGCGGGAGCAACGAGGCCCCACCAATTGACCGACTCGTAGGTGGGAACGCCGGCTTCCGCAATCGTCGGAATGTCGGGCAGCACCGGATTGCGGGTCGTACCGCCGACGCCGAGCGCACGCAGCTTGCCAGACTTGATGTGCGGCGTGGTCTGCACCAGCGAGGAGAACATCACCTTGGTGTGGCCGCCGATCACGTCGATCATCGCGGGTCCGCCGCCCTTGAACGGCACATGCAGGATGTTGGTGCCAGCGGTGAGCTTGAACAACTCGCCGCTCAGATGCTGGAAGCTGCCGATGCCAGCGGAGGCGTATTGCAGCTTGCCGGGCTGCTGCTTGGCCATATCGACGAGCTCTTTCACCGATTTGACCGGCAGCTCTGGATTGACCACCAGCACCACCGGTCCGGAGCCGAGCATCGCGATCGGCGTGAAGCCTTTGATCGGATCGTAGGGGAGCTTATAGAGCCAGGGATTGACCGCGTGCGCGAGTGAGATGATCAGGATGGTGTAGCCGTCGGGCGGAGAATTGTGTGCCACCTCAGTGCCGACGATGCCACCCGCGCCGGCGCCGCGATTGTCCACGATCACCTGCTTGCCCAGCCGCTCGCCGAGATACGTGGCGAACACCCGCCCCACGACGTCGTTGCTGCCGCCCGGCGGGAACGGAATGATCAGTCGCACCGGCTTGGTTGGGTAGTCCTGCGCTGCCGCCACGGCCGTCAGCGCAAGCAGCGCGCCTATGGTCGTGATGAGCAGCGAGCGAATGGTCTGGATCATGCGTTTTCTCCCGGTTGGGGTCGGCCGGCTGCCGCGGGGGCCGGCAGGTCGCCGTCCTGCTTATATCATGTCCAGCCTATGGAATGCCGTCTGGGCGTGCGGGCCGCAAGCCCAAATTGTCGCGCTACTCGGCCTTGATGCCGCCCTCCCGGACCACGCGCTCCCACTTCGCCATCTCCGCCACCATGTAGTCGCCGAACGCGGCCGAGCTCATGCGCATCGGTTCGGCGCCTTCGGCGGCGAATTGCCGGGCCACCTCTGGGGAATCCTGAATGGCTGAAATCTCCTCGTGCAATTTGTCGATGATTGCCTGTGGCGTGCCGGCGGGCGCCACGATGCCGATCCAGTTGGCGACCTCATAGCCAGGGACACCAGTTTCGGCCACGGTCGGCACGTCCGGCAGCGCGGGACTGCGCGTCGCGGCGCCGATGCCAAGCGCGCGGAGCTTGCCATCGCGCACGTAGGGCGGCGCCGTCAGCGTGGTGGCGAAGGCGACCTTGGTGTGGCCGCCCAGGATATCGATCATGGCGGGGCCGGCGCCGCGGAACGGCACATGCAGCAGGTTAACGCCGGCCGAGAGCTTGAACAGCTCGCCACCCAAATGCATGAAGCTGCCGACGCCGGCTGACGCATATTGCACTTGGCCGGGCTTTTCCTTGGCGAGCGCAACGAGCTCCTTCACCGAATGCACCGGCAGCGAGGGGTGGACGGTTATGACGTTCGGCGCGGACGCCACGATCGCGACCGGCGTGAACGCTTTGATCGGATCATAGGGCAATTTGTAGAGCCACGGATTGACCGCATGGGCGAGCGATATGACGAGCAGCGTATAGCCGTCCTTGGGAGCGTTCGCAGTCAGCTCGGTGCCAACCGTGCCGCCAGCGCCACCACGATTGTCGACCACGAACTGCTTGCCGAGCCGTGTGCTGAGGTGGGTGGCGACGAGGCGCCCGACCGTGTCGTTGATGCCGCCAGGCGGGAACGGAATGATCACACGCACTGGCTTCGAGGGATAATCCTGGGCCGACGCGATTGTCGTCAGTGCGAACAGCAGGGCGATGGTCTTGAGCGCCAGCGCACGGGTTGTCGGCATGATTGATATTCCCCTCATTCCGGCTTGATGCCGGCCTCTTTCACCACACGTCCCCATTTGCTCAATTCGCTCGCAATGAAGTCGCCGAATCCGGCGGAGCTCATGCGGATGATATCGGCGCCTTCATTGGCGAACTGTTTTTGTGCTTCGGGCGAATCCTGGATCGCGGCAATCTCCTGGTGGAGCTTGGCAATGATGGGCGGTGGCGTGCCGGCGGGCGCCACGACGCCGATCCAGTTGGCGGCCGCGTAGCCGGGCAGGCCTGACTCTGAGATCGTCGGAACATCGGGGATGAGCGCGTAGCGCTCGTTCGCGCCAACGCCGAGCGCTCTGAGCTTGCCGGAGCGCAGATGCCCAATCACCGACGGCACCGACGCGAACGCCATATGGGTGTGGCCGCCGATCACATCGATCAGCGCCGGCCCGGCGCCGCGGAACGGCACGTGCAGGATGTCAACGCCAGCCATGAGCTTGAACAGCTCGGGGCCGAGATGCAGAAAGGTTCCGACGCCGGAGGACGCGTATTGGAGCTTGCCCGGCCGCTCCTTGGCGAGCGCGATCAGCTCCTTGATCGATTTGACCGGCAGGTCCTGATTGACCACCGCCACGTTCGGAGCAGTGGCCACGATGGCGACCGGAGCAAATGACTTGAGCGTGTCGTAGGGAAGCGTGTGCATCGCAGGCAGGACCGTGATCGCGAGCGACACGACCATCAGCGTATGGCCATCCTTCGGGGCATTTGCCACCAGCTCGCCCGCCACGATGCCGCCGGCGCCGCCGCGGTTCTCGACAATGAACTGCTTGCCCAGCCGCGTGCTCAGGTGCGTGGCGAGGATGCGCCCGACCGTGTCATTGATCGCCCCTGGCGGAAACGGAATGATCACCCGCACTGGCTTGGTCGGATAGTCTTGCGCTGCGGCGACGGTGGCGCCAAACAAAACAAGGATCGCAGCAAGCCCCAGCACACGCGCACGGAATCTCAGCATCGAAGATTTCCTCCGCTTCCATATCTTTGCAATCTTCTTGGCCGGTGACGCTTTACCATTGCAGCGAGCCTATCATAGCCAAAGGCCAGCGTCGGCGCGGCAGATTGTCGAGTTCGCGCTTCGCGCGTGTCGGCTCGGTGTGCGGGGTCGCTATCTGATTCGCGAGGTGCGGCTCGCCAGTCAGCGCACGCGATGCAGAAACTTTAAGCGCGGGAACGCGGGCGATAGAGAAACTTTAAGTGCGGGGCGGCCGATCGCTCCAAAAAAAGTGATCTGCAAAGAGCTCCGACCTTGTGAGTAATCCAAACCTGTCCGGGCAAATTCATCGTACTGAGGAATGGTTTAGTGTATAAGGAAAACAATCAATCAAGAATTGTGGCAGTCGGGGAAAGTGCGCTCTGGGGTGGGGCGAAAAGCTAAACAATCCAACAAACCTTCCGAGTATGCCGTACGGAAGGACGAGTGAAGCCTCACGTTGTGTGGGCGCACTCCATGGCGAGTTTGTTGTCCGAAGCGTTGGCGATTCATCAAAGGCTCAGCGCAGTGGTTTGTGTTGGCCTCCGAGAGGGAGGTTCGTTTCGAGCATGCGTTGAGGTGACTCGAAGGTCGTCCTGCGTCGATTGGAAGGAGCATGTGCTCATGGATCTCTATCCAAACGCGACTTACGTCGAGGCAATGTCCGCCATTCTGATTCAGTTTTTTGTACCTTCTGCAGGGGAAGACGAATTGGTCGATGCATGTGTCGGTCAGTTGGTTGAGACTTATTTATTCGACGGTCTTCATGAGTATGAAGCGGCACGCATTGTGAGTTCACAGCTCAAATTTCATCGAAGTGAGATCAGTGTGGACGATCGGTCGAATTGGTTGCGGACCAAGGTCGATATTCTGCCTGGTGAGCTGAGAGAGAGAACATTCGCCATGCTTGCCCATCGAATCTATTTTGCGAATGAGGGCAAGCTTGATGACGAGGCAGCCGATATGCTTGATCGTGCCGCAAAATTGCTCGGTCTGTCGCAGCACCAATCCGAAAAGATCATCGAGGTCTGTGAAGTTCTGACCCGTCCTATCACATGAGCCTTGGATTGAGGTGGTCAGCGAGCGTCATCCAAGCGGGTGCTCGGACACGGCAAGCGGCGTGACGCCTGCGCGCGCCGCTTCGGCCTGCAGTGTTGCGACCTCGCTCGGGGCATAGGGGATTCCGGTGCGGCGCTGCTCCGCCTCGAGCCGAGCCTCGGGCTCGCCCGCAATGAGGATTTCGTCAAAGCCTTCGGCTTTCGGGCAGGCGCGCACGCGTTCGATCAGCGTATCCATGCGGGCGCGATAGTCGGCCTCCGCGATGAACAGGTCCGGTTTCAGCGCCAGGAAGAAATGGCCGACGTCCTGCGGGCGGTCGTAGGACTTGTATTGATCGGCGACGCCGCCGGCGAAAGCCCCGCCCGAGATCACGCCGCCGAGAATATCCATCAGCATGGAGAGGCCGGAGCCCTTGTAGCCGCCGATTGGCAGCACCACGCCGGCGAGCGCGGCTTTGGGATCGGTGGTGGGGCGACCCTGCGCATCGAGCGCATAGCCGAGCGGGATGCTCTCGCCGCGCCGCTCGGCGCGTCGGATCTTGCCGCGCGCCGCCACCGCTGGCGACATGTCGAGCAGGAACGGTCCGTGCTGGCCGCCCGGCGCGCCGACCGCGAACGGGTTGGTGCCCAGAAGCCCGTCCTTGCCGCCCCAGGGCGGCATTGCGGGCGAGGCATTGGAGAACACGAACGCGATGAAGCCCGCGTCGATCGCCGGCATCACATAGGACGCCGCCATGCCAAAATGCGTGCTGCGCTTCGCTGACACGAGTCCGAGGCCGAACTCGCGCGCCATCGCGATCGCCTCCTTGATGGCGCACATGCCAACCACGAAGCCGAAGGCATCCTGCCCGTCGAGCGTGGCAGCAACCGGGGTCACACGCTTAGGCGCGAGCTGTGGCCGTGCATTGATCAGGCCCTTGCGAACGCGCTCGAGATAGCCGGGGAGGCGACAAATGCCGTGCGTATCGACGCCGCGCAGGTCGGCGCTGACCAGGCAGCCCGCGATGATGGCGGCGTCCTCAGCTGGCACGTTGTGCGCCGCGAGCAGCGCGCGCACGAATGCGTCGGCGGCATCGGCCGCGACATAGACGCGTTCTGCGACCTTGGGCGAATGCATGGGAGGTCCCCTGAATTGCGTTTGATCTCTGGCAGGAGGGTCTCTACCATCGCGCGTCCATAGTGCAAGAGTCCACGAATTCCTCATGAAATACTCGACCGACTTCCAATCGATCCGCGATCAGGTTTCGCCGGAGGAATGGCAGGCGCGGCTCGATCTCGCCGCCTGCTACCGCCTGGTCGACAGCTACGGCATGACCGACCTGATCTACAACCACATCACGGCGCGCATCCCGGGCTCGCCCGACCACCTGCTGATCAACCTGTACGGGTTGCTGTATCGGGAGATCACCGCCTCGAGCCTGGTGAAGATCGACGTCGAGGGCGAGATCATCTGGAAGCCCGACACCGACTACGGCATCAATAAATCCGGCTATGTGATCCACGGAGCCATCCACAAGGCGCGGCCCGAGGTGCAATGCGTACTGCACACCCATACGCGCGCCGGCATGGCGGTGGCGGCGATGAAGTGCGGGCTGCTGCCGCTGTCGCAGACCTCGATCCGGTTCGTTGGCCACATCGGCTATCACGACTACGAAGGCCCGGCGGTCGATCTCGATGAGCGCGAGCGCATCGTGCAGGATCTCGGGCCGCATGATGCGCTGATCATGCGCAACCACGGGCTTCTCACTTGCGGCGCGACCATCCAGCAGGCATTCAATACGATGTACCAGCTCGAACTCTCCTGCCGCTCGCAGGTCGACGCGATGGTGGCGCGGACGGAGCTGTCAGTGCCGGGCGAGAATGTATTGGCGCACACGGCACATCTCTACCAGCCGGGCACGCGGCGGCCTTACGGTGTGCTGGAATGGCCGGCGATGCTGCGCAGGCTCGACGCCGAGCAGCAGACATCGGGCTACCCGCCCTATTGGAATTGAGAAACGCCGGATTGGAATTGGCGACGAGGCGAGCCACACTCTCGGTGTCGTTCCCGCGAAGGCGGGGACCAGTATCCCAGGACGTTTCTTGTATTTTCGGACCTGGCCCGTTGGGCTGGCGTTTACTGGGTCCCCGCTTTCGCGGGGACGACACCGGAGAGGTCAGTGATGCCCAAAGCCGTCGAACTGAAAAACCCAGTCATCGAGCGCATGCGCGCGGGTGATGTGTCGCTCGGCATGATCGTGCGGCTGGCACGCTCCGGCGACATCGCGCGCGTCGCCAAGTCAACCGGGCATGACTTCATCTTCATCGACCGGCAACATGCGCTGTTCTCGCTGGAGACCGTCGGCCATATCGCGCAGGCGGCGCTCGGCTGCGGAGTGGCACCGCTGGTGCGGGTGCGCAGTTGCCATGACCTCGACACCTCGCTCATTCTCGACAACGGCGCGACCGGGATCATCTTTCCCGACATCAACAGCGCAGCTGACGCGCAGCGCGCGGTCGAGGCTTGCAAGTTCGCGCCGGTCGGCAAACGCTCGGTCTCGGCCGGCTATCCGGTGTTCGATCTGCGGCCGGTGCCGCTCGCCGAAAGCGTTCCGGCGCTCAATGCCTCTACGCTCGTCGTCTGCATGATCGAGACAGTCGAAGGTCTCGCCAATGTCGACGAGATCGCGAAGGTCGAAGGCGTCGACGTCCTACATGTCGGCTGTAACGATCTTCTCACCAACATGGGCAAGCCCGGCGCCTTCGGCGATCCCGCGATCGTGGTTGCCATCGAGCGCGTGATCGCGGCTTGCAAGGCGAACGGCAAATATGCCGGCCTTGGCGGTGAGCGCGATCTCGCGCGTCAAAACGCTTTCATCAAGAAGGGCGTGCGCTTCGTCACCACGCAGACCGACCTCGGCTTTTTGATGATGGCGGCCGGCCAGCGCACGTCGGACATTCGCAAGGAACTAACAAAGTGATCCAGCTGCTGGTCATGGAAGGCGACGGCATCGGGCCGGAGATCTGCGCCGCGACGCTCGCGGTGCTGCGCGCGGCCGATCGCCGTTTTGAGCTCAAGCTCGGCTTCACCATGGCGACCATTGGCTTTGCGGCGCTGAAAGCGGAAGGCACCACGTGTCCTGATGCCGCAATCGCGGCCGCGAAGGCGGCTGACGGGGTGATCCTCGGGCCAGTCTCGCACAACGAATATCCACCCGTCGCGCAGGGCGGGCTTAATCCCTCGGGCGAGATGCGCCGACGCCTCGATCTCTACGCCAATATCAGGCCCGCGCGCACGCGCGGCGGTTTTCCGGCGCGCTGCGGCTCAGCCGTCGATCTCGTGATCGCGCGCGAGAACACCGAGGGCTTCTATGCCGATCGTTCGATGCATCTTGGCCCCGGCGAGTTCATGCCGACGCCCGATCTCGCGCTCGCGGTGCGCAAGATCACCCGGAATGGCTGCACACGCATCGCAGAGACGGCATTTGTGTTGGCGCAGCGGCGCCGCAAGAAGGTGACGGCGGTGCACAAGGCCAATGTGCTGCGCGTGTCGGAGGGCCTGTTTCTCGACTGCGTACGCGCGGTCGCGGCGCGCTTTCCGGATGTCGCTTACGAGGAGCGCCTGGTCGACGCCATGACGGCGCTGCTGGTGCGCGATGCCAGTCCGTTCGATGTCATCGTCACCACCAACATGTTCGGCGACATTCTCTCCGATCTTGCCTCCGAGATCGCGGGCAGCCTCGGGCTCGCGGCCTCGCTCAACGCAAGCGCCGAGCGTGCGGTGGCCCAGGCGCAGCATGGCTCGGCGCCCGACATCGCCGGCAAGGACCTCGCCAACCCGGCATCGCTGATTGGCTCGGCCGCCATGCTGATCGCCTGGCTCGGCGAGCGGCGTGGCGAGGAGCGGCTGCGGCTTGCGGCCGACGCCATCGAGGCGGCGCTTGATCGGGCGATCGCGGAGCCGAAATGGCGCACCCGCGACCTCGGTGGGCCGCTCGGGACCGCAGCCTTCGGGGAGCGTGTTGCTGCGCTGGTCGCCGAGGCTTGACCCTTTTGACGGCGCCCGCCGGATGCGCGAGAATTCGGCATAAGCAGGGCAATGACTGGTGCAGACCAAGTTGGAGAACTCGGAGCTTGGTTACGGCACGGCGGGACTCCCTCTCCCCGCAGGGGAGAGGGTGGGGGGTGAGGGGGGACCAACCTCTCGATCGTAACCCCCCACCCCTCTCCCCTGCGGGGAGAGGGAGCAGGCCGCAATCGCGGCTCCGCCATGCCAAGAGGCGAGTTCGTACAAAGTAAGAGGGCTTCCCAGTGAGTTTCGAGTTGGCGCCGACCCGCGACGGCACGCGGATCGCCTATACGCTCCACGGCGACAAGAATGCGAAGAACCGGGCCGTCCTGGTCCATTCAGTTGCCATGGATCGCGAGTTCTGGCGACCGGTAGCCGAGCGCCTCGCCCCCAAGGCGGCTGTGCTGACCTATGACTGTCGCGGCCATGGCGCCTCCGACAAGCCGGGCGGCCCCTATACGGTCGAGCTCTATGCCGACGATCTCGCCGAGCTGATGGACCATGTCGGCTGGCCCACGGCGCTCGTGGCCGGCGCCTCCATGGGCGGCATGATTTCGCTCGCCTTCGCGTCGATCTATCCGGAGCGCACCACAGCGCTGGGCCTGATCGATACCACGGCCTGGTATGGGCCGGACGCCGCCAAGAGCTGGGCCGAGCGCGCCGACAAGGCGATGCGCGAGGGGCTCGGCTCCCTGGTCCCGTTCCAGACCACCCGCTGGTTCGGCGACGCCTTTCGCGCCGAGCACGCCGACGTGGTGAATCGCTGCATTGAGGTGTTCCTGCGCAATGACATCGGCGCCTATGGCGAGGCCTGTCGGATGCTCGGCCGCGCCGACCTGCGCTCGGCGCTGCCCCGCCTCAAGATGCCGACCGCGGTCGTGGTCGGCGAAGAGGACTACGCGGCGCCGCCCGCGATGGCGGAAGCGCTGCATCGCGGCATCGCCGGTTCGACCTATAAAGTGCTCGCGAAGGCGCGGCACCTCACGCCGCTCGAGCTGCCGGATGTGATCGCGGCCGAGCTGACGGCCCTGATGGCGCGGATCCCGCAATGAAGTTCACCGGCGAGCTGAGCGTGAAGGCGCCGCGCGCGGCTGTCTACGAGAAGCTGCGCGACGCGCGCTTCTTTGCCTCGTGTGTCGACGGGGTGCGCGACCTTGCGGAGATCGGGCCTGACCGCTATTCCGCAGTGTTCGAGACCAAGGTCGCGTATATGAAATTCAGCTTCAAGGTGACGGTCGAGCTCACCCGCGCCGATCCGCCCAGCGAGATCGAGGCGAAGGTCGAAGGATCGCCGCTGGGTGTCGTTGGCCGCATGACCGCGACCTCGCAGACCACGCTGAGCGAGGTCGGCGACGAGACGAAAATCGCCTACGCGGTCGATGCCGCTTTGACTGGAAAGCTCGGCAGCCTCGGCCAGCCGGTCCTGCGCTCGAAGGCGCGCGAGATGGAGAAGCAGTTTGCGGCGCGTCTCGCTGCGGCGTTTGCGCAATCGGGGGCGCCGCAATGACCCCCTTCGAGCTCGCCGAGCCCGCGACTCTGAAAGAGGCGATTGCGCTGCTCGATCCCGATGACCCGACGGTGCGGCCGATCGCGGGCGGCACCGCCCTGATGCTGATGATGAAGGCGGGCGTGTTCCGGCCGGAAAGGCTTGTGAGCCTGCGGAACGTGAAAGGGCTGACAGCGATCGAGCCAATGCCCGACGGCGCGTTGCGGATCGGCGCCATGATGCCACTCGCTGCGCTCGAGCGCTCCGCCACGGTGCATTCGCATTCGCCGGTCATTACGTGCACCATGCGCACGCTCTCCAACATCAGGGTGCGCAACGTGGCGACTATCGGCGGCAGTCTCGCGCATGGCGACCCGCACATGGACATGCCGCCGGTGCTGATCGCGCTCGGTGCGCAGGTGGTCGCGGCCAGTCCCGCCGGCGAGCGCACGATCCCGGTCGAGAAACTGTTTGCCGGCTATTACGAGACTGTGCTGGCGCGCAACGAGCTGATCACGAGCGTCATTGTTCCGGCGCAAGGCGCTCGCCGGGCGGCCTATCTCAAGTGCACGACGCGCGCGGTGCACGACTGGCCGGCGCTTGGTGTCGCGGTCGCATTCGAGAGCGATGGGGCGAGGGTGCGCGATGCGCGCGTGGTGGTGAGCGCTGCGACCGAAACGCCGACACGTCTGGCAGGTGCCGAGCAGGCGCTGCGTGGCGGAGCGGCAGGCGATGCGCTCTGGCGGCAGGCGGGCGAAGCGGCGGCCGCTGAGGCCGAGACGATTTCGGACGGCCAGGGTTCGGCGGCGTATAAGCGGCAGCTGGTGCGCGTCTATGTGGCACGCGCGCTTGCCGCGGCGCTTAAGCCGGATGGAGCGAACTGATGGCGACTCTCACACAGGTCGGCCGCTCGGTCCCGCGCCTCGAAGGCCAGGCGAAAGTCACCGGCCGTGCCGAATACGTACACAATCTGCGGCTGCCCGGCATGCTCTACGGCAAGATCGTGCGCAGCACCATCGCGCATGGCCGCATCGTCAACCTCGATGTCAGCGCCGCGCAGGCGCTCGAGGGCGTGTATCGCGTCGTCACTATTGATGATGTTCTCAAGGTCGTGCCCAGCCCGTTCTACGGGCCGGCGTTCCATGACCAGCCGATCCTCGCCGCCGGCAAGGTGCACTATGTCGGCGAGCCGATCGCGGTGGTGCTGGCTCGCGATCCGCATGTGGCGGAGGCGGCGGCGCAGCTTGTGGAAGCGGAATACGAAGAGCTTCCCGCCGTGTTCGACGAGGTCGAGGCGATGACCTCGAAGGCAGTGGTGCACGACGAGCTCAAGCCCGCCGGCACCTTCCCCGACCTCAAGCATCTCAAGGGCAAGCGCGACACCAACGTGGCGCTCGACTTCCATTTGCGGCGCGGCGATGTCGCGACGGCGATGGCTGAAGCCGACCACGTGTTCGAACACACCTTCCGCACCCAGCAGGTGCTGCACCTGCCGCTCGAGCCCTACGTGTCGATCGGGGAGCCGACCGACACCGGGCTCACCATCCATACCGCCTCGCAGTCGCCGTCGTTCGTGCGCATCGAGATTGCGCGCCTGCTCGGCTGGCCGGAAAACAAGGTGCGCGTGAAGGTGCCGTATCTCGGCGGCGGCTTCGGCGGCAAGCTCTACATCAAGCTTGAGGCCCTGGTGGCCTCGCTGGCGCTGCTGGTGCGCCGGCCGGTGAAGATCGCGCTCACCATGGAGGAGCAGTTCTATACGCTTACCAAGCACGCCAGCACGTTCCGCATCAAATCGGGCATCAAGGACGGCCGTATCACCGCGCGCGAATGCGAGGTGTGGTGGAACGGTGGCGCCTACGCGGACATCGGGCCGCGCATCACCCAGAAATCGGGATTCACGGCGCCTGGTCCCTATGACATCGACAACGTCTCGATCGATTCCTATTCGCTGTACACCAATTTGACGCCGGCGGGGGCGCTGCGCGGCTTTGGCATCCCGCAGCTGGTGTGGGCCTATGAGAGCCACACCGACATGATGGCGCGCGCGCTCAAGCTCGACCCAGTCGAGTTTCGGCGTAAGAACCTTCTGAGCGACGGCCGCCCGCAGGCGACCGGCACCTTGATGAAGGACGCCGCGATTTCGGCGGTGCTCGATCGCGTCGCGCTGCGCATGAACTGGAACGCCCCGTTCGAGCGCGGCAGCGGCACTGTCAAGCGCGGGCGCGGCATCGCGGTCGGCTTCAAGGCCTCGATCTCGCCGACGACCTCGATCGCGATCGTCAACGTGGCGGCCGATGGCAGCGTCACGCTTTATTGCAGCACGGTCGACATGGGGCAAGGCTCCGACACGGCCAACGCGCAGATCATTGCCGAGGTGCTCAACATTCCGGCGGAGCGCGTGAAGGTCGTACACCCTGACACTGACGTGACGCCCTATGACATGGCGACACTCGGCTCGCGCTCGCTCTATCACATGGGCAACGCGGTGCGGCTTGCCGCCGAGGATGCGCGCGACAAGCTCGCGGCGCTCGCGCGCGAGCTGGGCTTGCCGGAAGGCAGCAACGTTCCGGTCGCCGAGCTGTTCCAGAAAAAATACAAGATGCAGGCCGGCAACATCATCGGTACCGGCAGCTATATCCCAAGTTACGTGCCACCCGATGCGAGCGGGCAGACGCCCGAGGCGACGCCGTTCTGGATGGTGGGTGGCGCTGGTGTCGAGATCGAGGTCGACACCGAGACCGGGCACGTGCACATTCTCAGGCTGATCAATGTCGTGGACGTGGGGCGGCCGATCAATCCGCGCATCGTGGAGACGCAGATCTCGGGCGCCGCTGTGATGCAGCTTGGCTTCACCATGCAGGAGAAGATGGAGTTCGACGCCGGGCAGGTGACCAACGCCTCGCTCGCTGACTACAAGATTCCGAGCATTCTCGATATTCCGACCGACATGCAGAACGAGGCGGTCGAGGCCGAGCAGGGGTCCGGTCCCTTCGGCGGCAAGGGCGTTGGCGAAAGCGGCACGTTTGCAGTCTCTCCCGCGATCGCCAATGCGATCGAGGACGCTGTCGGCGTGCGGCTCACCGCGCTGCCGCTGTCGGCCGAGGCGGTCTATCGCGCGCTGCGCGAGGCGCAAGGCGCGCCGCTGGAGGAGTGAAATGAGAGCGCTGCCGCAAGCCGCAGTGGCCGTTATTGTGCCCTCTCCCCCTGCGGGAGAGGGCAGCGAGGCTTTTCCGCAGATGATGATGGGTGAGGGGGCTGGACCTCTCGGTCTGAACCCCTCACCCATCTATCATTGTTGCATGTTTGTGCCGCCCTCTCCCGCAGCGGGAGAGGGCGCATTGACGTGCGCCCAACTCGCGGCTGCGCTGCCGACAACCGTGCGACCGATATGAGCCTCACCATCCATTTCACTCTCAACGGCGAGAAGGTTGCGACCGAGGTCGCGACACATCAAACTATCATCGAGGTTCTGCGCGATCGCTTCGATCTGTTCGGCGCGCGCGAAAGCTGCGCGCAGGGGCTGTGCGGCTGCTGCACCGTGTTGGTGGACGGCACTGCCGTCTCCGGCTGCCTCTATCTCGCGGCCTTCGTGAACGGCAAGACGGTCACCACCATCGAGCACTTGGCAGCGGACGGAAAGCTCTCGCCACTGCAGGAGGCATTCCTCGAGACGGGCGCGACCCAATGTGGCTTCTGCACGCCGGGATTTGTGCTGATGGCGGGCCAGTTGCTCAAGGAGCATCCGGACCCCGCCGATGATGAGATCCGGCATTATCTCTCCGGCAATCTCTGCCGCTGCGCCACCTATCCGGAGATCGTCAAAGCCGTGAAGCTCGCCGCCACCAAGATGCGCCAAACGCGCGCGTGAACTCTACGCATGAAGACCGCATAGGGAGGCACGTCATGCAGGAAGCAAGTGCCGCCGTCCCGTGGTATCGCACGCTCACTACGACGCAGTGGAAGACGCTCGCGGCCTCGAACCTCGGCTGGATGTTTGATGGTTACGAGACCTTCGCGCTCATTCTCACGGTCGGTGTAGCGCTGCGCCAACTGCTCGACGCATCGCTCTATCCGCAAATCCCGGCCTATGCCGGAACCGTCATCGCGCTCACGCTGCTCGGTTGGGGGATCGGCGGCCTGATCGGCGGCATCCTGGCGGACTATATTGGTCGCCGGCGGACGATGATATTCGCCATCCTCGCGTATTCGCTGACGACCGGTTTGAGCGCACTGGCGTGGGATTGGCTCTCTTTCGCGCTGCTGCGCTTCCTGGTCGGCATCGCGATTGGCTCGGAATGGGCGACCGGAGCATCCATCACTGCGGAAATGTGGCCGCCCCACGCCCGTGGCAAGGGCGCCGGGCTGATGCAGTGTGGGCTCGGAATCGGGTTCTTTCTGGCTTCGTTGGTCTGGCTGTTCGTGAGTGGCTTGGGTCCGGACGCCTGGCGCATCATGTTCCTGCTCGGAGTGCTCCCAGGGTTGTTTGCGTTGTGGCTGCGCACCGGCATTCCTGAGTCGTCGCCGTGGGAGCGGAGCAACGAGCAGCGCCGCGCGGCGCGCGAAAAGCACCGGGCCGGGGCCTCGCTTGCGGAGGAAGAGCGGGCCCTGGTCCGCTTCACCGTCGTCGATCTTTTCGTCGAACCCGAAATCCGCCGGCGCACCATTCTGGTGTTCCTGGGCTCGCTGACGACGACGCTGGCATGGTGGGGCATCTCGACCTGGGTGCCGCCTTATGTCGGGTCAGTCGCCGCCAAGGCCGGGCTGCCGGCGCAGCAATGGGCGAGCTACGCCGCCTTGTCCTATAACTTCGCAGCCATCATCGGTTACGCGAGCTTCGGCTTTATCGCCGACCGGTTCGGGCGCAAGCCGGTGACGATGACGTTCTTTGCGATGGCGCTCGTCCTCACGCCCGTCCTGTTCCTGTGGACACAGGACCTTTCTCTTCTGCTGCTGGTCGCCGCGATCAACGGCTTCTTCAGTCTCGGCCAATATTCGTGGATGCCGGTCTGGCTACCGGAACTGTTCCCAACCCGCGTGCGCGCGACCGGCATGGCGTTTGCCTTCAACGCGCCCCGCTTCATCGCGTTTCTCGGGCCGTTGGTGGCTGGCCAGCTCATCGTGACGTTCGGCGGTTTCGGCCCCGCGGCCACCACGATTGCGACCATCTACGTCCTCGGTTTCATAGCGGTGCTATTCCTTCCTGAAACACGCGGCAGACCGCTGCCCGAGTGAGCGGCTTTCCAACTGGGAGACGATATGACGCTTGAACGGAAACCGGTCGCCTACGGCGATCTGCGCGGCTGGATCGACGCGCTGCGCGCAGCGGGCGAGCTGCATGAGATCAATGCCGAGGTCGACTGGAACATCGAACTCGGCACCATCATGCGGCTGGCGCAGGGCCCCGGCACCGGCCGCGCGCTCCTCTTCAACAACATCAAGGACTACAACAAGCCGAAGAGCCGTGGTCGCCGCGTTTTCGGCTCGGCGCTCAACAACAATCGCCGCATCGCCATGATGCTCGGCCTGCCGCCCGATACGCACGCGCGCGAGCTGGTGAAGATCGGCCGCACCATCCTGCAGGAAGGCATGCCGCCACGCATCGTTAATGGCGGCCCGTGCAAGGAAAACGTCGTCACAGGCAAGGACATCAATGTCGAGGACTTCCCGGTCCCATACTGGAACCGGCTCGACGGTGGGCGCTATCTCATCACCTATGCGGGCGTGGTGACCAAAGATCCGGACACCGGCGTGATGAATGTCGGCGTCTATCGCGGCATGATCGGCGGGCCCGACAAGATCCCGATCCTGATGTGGCGTGCGCAGCACATCGGCCACCACGTCACCGCCTGGCAGGCGCGCGGCCACAAGGAGATGCCGATCGCGGTCGCGATCGGCTGGGAGCCGGTGCTCGGCTTCTGCGCCGGCTCGCCGGTGCCGAAGGGCATCTGCGAATACGACGTGATGGGGGCGATCCGCGGCGAGCCGGTCGATCTCGTCAAGTGCGAGACCTCGGACCTCTACGTGCCGGCCACGGCGGAGATCGTGATCGAGGGCATGCTCGGGCTCGAGCCCGAGACCTACATGATGGAAGGCCCCTACGCGGAGTTCACCGGCTATGTGGCGGGCGATCGCTCGCCGAAGCCCACCATCAGGGTCACCTGCATCACCCACCGCAACGATCCGATCCTGCGCGGCACCATCGAAGGCTGCATGCCGGGCAGCTATTCGGAGAACGCGATGATCTCCTCGATCTTCCGCTCTTCGACCGCCTGGAACGTGCTCGATCGCGCCGGCGTGCCCGGCATCACCGATGTGTGGGGGCCGCCAGTGCAGGCCGGCGTGAACTTGAACATTCAGATGAAGCAGTCCTATCGCGGGCAAGCCAAGCAGGCCGCCAATGCGCTGTGGGGAAGTTCGGCCGCGCACGTGCGCTACAAACACATTACGGTGGTCGACGACGATATCGACATTCACGACTATGCGGCGGTCGACTGGGCGATCGCCTATCGGGTCAACGCGGGCGAGAACGATATCGTCATTATGCCCTCGACCTTCGGGCTCGGGCTCGATCCTTCGACCCGCAAACGCGATCGCGATCCCACCCTGTTCGGCACCGGCAAATGGAACCGCGTCCTGATCGATGCCACTGTCAATCTCGACTACGATCCGGACCCTGAATTCGGCGGCTCCCGCTATCCGCCCACGGCATGGCCGGCCAAGGCAGACGAAGAGGCGGCGCGCAAGCGCTGGAGCGAGCTTGGCCTCGACAAGCTGAAACGGGATTGAGTGAAAGCAGATTGAGGAACGCCGTGGCCGAAGAAAGCGTAACGATTGCATCCGCCGGGCTGAAACTGTCCGGGAATGTGCGCGTGCCCGAATCGCTCAAGCCGGGCGAGAAGCGCGGCGCCTTTCTCGTGCTGCATGGCTTCGGCAGCAACAAGGATTCCTCAAACGTGCTGGCGCCCACCAAGGTGCTCACCGAGCTTGGCTACGTCACACTACGCTTCAGCATGCGCGGCTGCGGCGACAGCGAGGGCGAATTCGGGCGGGTGATCTGCCTCGAGCAGGTCGAGGACACACGCAATGCGCTGACGTTCCTTTCGAGCCATCCCGCGGTCGATCCCAAGCGCATCGCAGTTGTCGGCTCGAGCTTTGGCGGCGCGGTCGCGGTCTACACCGGCGGCGTCGATGAGCGCGTTGCGGCGGTCATCTCGAACGGCGGCTGGGGAGACGGCGAGCGCAAGTTCCGCGGCCAGCACAGGAGCCCGGAGGAATGGGCGCGCTTCACCAAGATGCTGGAGGAGGGCCGCTCGCATCGCGCCAAGACCGGCAAGTCGCTGATGGTGCCCCGCTACGAGATCGTGCCGATCCCACCGCATCTGCGGAACAATCTCGCCAAGAACTCGATCGAGATGTTTCCGGCCGAGACCGCGCAAAGCATGTTCGAGTTCCGCGCCGCCGACGTGGTCGGCAAGATCGCGCCGCGGCCGCTGCTCCTGATCCATGCGGCGAACGATTCCGTCACCCCGACCGAGCAGTCGGTCGAGCTGTTCAAGCACGCCAAGCAGCCCGCCGAGCTGCATCTGTTCAGCGAGGTCGACCACTTCCTGTTCGGGGAGGACAACGCCCGGGTGTGGGGCGTTATGCGCGATTGGCTGGGCAAGTACTTTCCGGCAAGGGTGTAGGCTCACCGGACGGGAGCGAGCCGTGAGCGGAGCCTTCATTCGAACGCTTGTTCTGGCGCTGAGCATGCTGGGTGCCGCGGCTCTCGTGCGCGCACAGGACTTTCCCTCCCGTGCCATCAAGATCATCGTTCCGAACCCTCCCGGCGGCGCCGGAGATATCGGGGCGCGCCTGGTCAGCCAAAGGCTCAATGAGATGTTCCATCAGCCGGTCGTGGTCGAGAACCAGGCTGGGGCGTCGGGCGCGCTCGGCATGACCAATCTCAAGCGCGCGGCGCCTGACGGCCACACCATCGGCGTTGTGCTGTCGCTGTCGCAGACCATCGACCGCGTGCAGAACAAGACCGCCTCGTTCGACATTGCTACTGACTTTACCCCCATCACCGCCATCGCCAACAATCCAGCGGGCCTGCTGGTCAACTCGCAGATCAACGCGCGCACGATGGTGGAGTTCATCACAGAGGTGCGCGCGAAGCCCCGCACGATCTCCTATGGAAGCGCCGGGATCGGCACCGCGCACCATCTCTACGGCCAGGTGCTCAACAAGGTCGCCGGCATCGAGCTCGTCAACGTCCCCTATCGCGGCGTCGCGCCGGCGTTCAACGACCTCCTCGGCGGCCACGTGCCGGTTGCGATTGTCAGTCTCGCGACCGCGCTGCAGCACCTTCAGAGCGGACGCGTGCGGTTGCTCACGGTGTTCGACACCAAGCGCTACGCCAAGGCACCCGATGTACCGACCATCACCGAGGTGCTGCCGGCCTACCAGCCTGGGCGCGCCTGGGTCGGCTTCCTGGCGCCGCGCGACCTGCCGGGGGCGATCACCGCCAGGCTGCATGACGAAATCGTCCGTATCCTGCGGTCGCCGGAATCCTTGAATGTTCTCGGGGAGAACGGGCTTGAGGTGATCGCCAACGAGCCCTCTGAATTCGCCGTCATGATCCGCGAGGATGCGCGGATCTGGGACGACGCAGCCGCGATTGCGGGCCTTTTGCCGGCGCGGTGAGCCATTCAGGCTGGCATAACCGTAGGAGGTGATTGTTGGGCATGCCGCCAGGCAACTTGTGAAGAGCCGCCTCGGCGCCTATTTTATGCAACTGTGAGACCCTTTGGAGGTCCGATGCCGGAACTGGCTGCAGCCCCGTCAGTCCTGTCACGTCCGCTCATAATTGCAGCGGCGGTGGCCGGCTTATTGGTGGCCGGTACGCTGGCGCTATGGCTCCACTACGGCACGGCGGTCTTTTACGAAATGATCCTGGCCGGCTTGGCGCTGTGCTTTTAGAGCATGATTCCGAAAAATCGAAGCCGGCTTTCGGAAAAGCTCATGCTCAAACGAGTAGCGGCCTAGGAACACGCCAAGGGACACTCTATGGCACCGCGTCACGTTCGGCTCCTTCTGATGTTGGGTGCTTTCGTCAGCGGCCTCGTGCTGTGCGGCGCGATCATCCTGCTGGCGATGGGGCCGCTCTCGTCGAACGGTCCGCAAGTCGCCGCCATTGGTGGGCCGTTCCGGCTGGTCAATCAGGATGGACAAACCGTCACCGATCAGGACTTCCGGGGACGGCCGTTCCTGGCCTTCTTTGGCTTCACCCACTGTCCTGATGTTTGCCCGACCACACTGTTCGAGGTGTCGGAAATCTTTCGCAATCTCGGACCTGATGCTGATCGCGTGCGCGCGGTCTTCTTCACGGTCGACCCGGAGCGCGACACCCCCGCGGCGCTCAAGGAGTATCTGTCAAGCTTCGATCCCCGGCTGTCCGGCCTCACGGGCAGCCTGGAGGATATCGCCGCAGTGGCAAAAAGCTACCGTGCAATCTATCGCAAGGTGCCGCTCGACCAGGGCGGCTACACCATGGATCACACCGCCATCGTCTATTTGATGGACAAGCAAGGACGGTTTGTCGCGCCATTCAGCCTAAAGCGAACGACCGAGGCCTCGGCCGCCGAGCTGCGCAAGCACCTCTAATAGGCCCCGTAAATCCAGGCTTGCCGCGGATTTCAGGTCAAAATCATCGGAAAAGCTTCGGGAACTTGAGTGCGCCAATACCGGCGTAAATTTGGTATTTTCGCCACGCAAGTTTCTATACGAAGTTTGCCGGGTCAGTGGTAAGGAACTGAACCCTCGGTGGAGGGCCCATGGTGGCTCGCGCCGTAGGTTACACCCAAATTGGGATCGCGCCCCAGCACAAGGAGGGATCCTGATGGCCAGAGGCCGCCAGCGCAACGGCGACGTGATGGAGACTGAGGCCGGGAGCGAGATTTCGCCGACCGGGATCACCAACATTCCGACCGACCTGCTGCGCACCTTCGTCGCCATTTGCGAACTGGGCAGCTTCACCAAGGCTGCCCACCTGTTCGAGCTGACCCAGCCGGCGGTGAGCGCCCATATGCGGCGCCTCGAGTCGCTCATCGGGGCTGATCTGATCGAGAAGAGCCTGGCTGGTGTCAGCCTGACTGAGTGCGGCGCCGAAGTGCTGCGCTATGCCCGCCGCATGCTCGCGATCAACGATCAGATCGTCAGCGGCGGTGGTCTGGTGTCCCAGGCGCAAGTCGTTCGTCTTGGCATTCCCAATCTCTACGCTCCGACCGTGCTGGCCCGCATCCTGGAGGAGCGCGATGCGATTGGCGGCGAATTTCGCATACAGGTTCGCTGCGATCATTCGCGCGGCCTCTTGCGGAGCGTGCGCTCCGGCTATCTCGAGCTTGCTGCCTTGTTTGCCAGCGAGGCCGACCTCGACGAAGCCGTGGTGCAATGGAGCGAGGACTTGGTCTGGGTGAAGTCGCACGACTTCGTACTCAATCCGGATGAGCCGGTTCCGCTGGTCAGCTCTCCCAATCTGCTGCTGCCAGATCGCGCCGGCATGGCCGCGCTGGAAGCCGCCAACCGTCGCTATGAGATCGTCTTCACCGCGTTCGACACGCTGGCGCGCCGCGCTGCTGCGGCGGCGGGTCTCGGCTACTATACGCTGCCGCGCTCCGTGGTGACGCCGCCGCTGGCGATCGAGGAACCCGGTGTCCTGCCGGATCTGCCGAAGGTGAATATGGGCATTTTCGCGCGCGACGAACTTGATACCACCGCATTGGCGCCGTTGATTGCCAGGATCGAGCGTGTGTTTACCCAGTCACCGTCGTAGAGGAGATCCGATGGAGCGCGCGGCCAGGGTTGCGTTTGCGATTGCGTTGTCGGGGCTGATGTTTGGCCATGCGAGCGAGCGAGCTTTCGCGCAAGACGCATCGAGCTATCCGGTCGCAGGTCGCGCGCTGCGGCTGATCACGCCGCACGGCGCGGGCTCGGGCGCCGACATCCTGTCGCGACTCATCGGGCCGAAGCTTGCGGAGCGCTGGAAGGTCGCCGCGATCACCGACAACCGCATCGGCGCCAACGGGGACATCGGCATTGT
>Ga0066903_100000627_pt1 | contig 23048 bp, 18 predicted proteins | sample PanSoiMetaGPlot1_FD_67491 | JGI IMG/M metagenome (GOLD analysis project Ga0066903, IMG submission 67491) | Tropical forest soil microbial communities from Panama analyzed to predict greenhouse gas emissions - Panama Soil - Plot 1 (version 2) | ecosystem: Environmental > Terrestrial > Soil >... | reverse complement strand
TGATTGTCAAAAGTAACGACGTTGCCCTCACGCACCTTGATGGAGATATAATCTTTTACCTGGCTTGGAGGCGGAGCAACTGCAGCCGGCAGATTAACTCGAATCCCTTTCATGTGGGTCTGGCTCAGACTAACCATCATGAAGCTCGCGAGGAGAAAGAACATGATATCGATTAAGGGAATGATCTCGATACGCGCTCTTTTATGCGGAACAGGTGAAGCGAGTCTCATATCTTATAGCTCGAAGCCATTTAGTACTGAGCTCCCGTCATCGTGAACGTGATGGGAATTTTTACCTTTGAAACTGATCCCGGTTTAAATCGCCACTGCCGAAAAGCACTTGTCGCCGCGTTATCCAGTATCGGATTTCCGATACTTTGTGCCATTGAAGCACTGGTTACGCTGCCGCTTGGACCGACCTCAACAACACATGTTCCGCTGCCAGTAATATGTCGCGAACGCGCTTCGTATGGATACTGAGGACGCGGAGCATACGTGGCGAGCGCTTTGGCCGACGAAATCGACATTGTGCCAGGATGACCGGCAGCCTGCGGCGCCTTAATAGGCGTGAATTTTTGCGTTTGCGGTTTCTTTGGCGGAGGAGTCGTTTCTTCCACGAACTCTGGCCTGATTTCGGGCGGAGGGGGAGGCTCTGGCAAGGGGATGTCTTCCGGCGGAGGTGTAGGTTCCTCAGTTGCCTGCAAAGTTGCCTCGACAACAGCAGTTGGTATGTCAGGAGGAACCTCGACTGGAACCTCGCGTTTTTGCGCAAGCGCAACCGCAATGACGTTAAGCGCTAATGCAACGCCAAACGCAGTCCAGACGTACCAACGTGCCGGTGGCCTATAAAGTAGTGGTCTCGGTGCTTCTGCCATCAGACTACGTGCCGGCTCCCGGCACCCCTTTTAGTGCCTCGCTCTTAATTTCGAACGAGATCTTATAGAATCCCGCCGAGCGAAGCATGTCGAGCAAATGAACAATGTTTCCATGTACAGTGTCGCGGTCGCCGCGCACAAATACTTTCGCGTCTGGATCTGACTGATGCACCTGGATCAGGCGCGCCTGCATATCGGCATCGGTCATTTCAGTTTTATCGAAGAAGTAATGACCATCTTTATCAACCGAGACGCTAATGTACTCGCGCTTTGTTTGCGTCTCACCCGAGCTGCCGGTAGGCAAGTTCACCTTCATCCCTTTCATATGGACCTGGCTCAAACTCACCATCATAAAGCTGGCGAGCAGAAAGAACATGATGTCGATCAACGGGATGATCTCGATCCGCGCTTTCTTGTGAGGAACAGGTGAGCTGACGCGCATGGAAAATCCCTAAATTGAAGACCGGGTTGCCGAGGCGGGCGTTCCGTGCTCGATCTCCACTCCTTTGTGCTCCCTGTGTTGTGCTTCCAGCATAACTTCCAAGTTCGTGGCTGCCGTTTGTAGTTCGAACTCCAAGTTAGACACACGCGAGGTGAAAAAGTTAAAAGGAATTAACGCAAAGATCGCGATGCCGAGACCGCACGCCGTGGCGATCAGCGCTTCGGCAATACCGCCGGTGACAGCTTGCACAGCGAGTTCTTCATTACCGAGAAAACTGAACGACCTGATCAGACCGGTGATCGTGCCCAACAGACCGAGCAATGGCGCCAGAGTTACAAGAGTGTCCATGACGACCAGAAATCGCCCCGCCCGCTTGATCTCGATACCGGCTGCGACCTGCAACGCGCCTTGCAGCGAAGTGTGTTGGTGATTGAGACCGTTCCACATCATTCGCAGGACCGGGTCGCGCGATCCGCGTGAAAGCCTGGAAGCCTCTGTTGTGTCTCCCTGCTCAATCGCTGTAAACACTTTCTCGATGCGCTTGGGATCGCGTCGGAACCATCGGCCAGTCCACCAAAAGCATCGTTCGATCACCACAGTGAGCGCGATGATCGACACAATCAGGATGGGCCACATCACCGGCCCGCCTTTATGGAACTTGTCGATCAACCAGTTGCCGGCGAGGAAACCTGTAGGCTGCGCTTCCGCAGTGGGAGCGGCCGCTGGCGATGCACCTGTCCCGGTGACCGCAGCCGGACTAGTTGCGGCTCCCGGTGCCGGACTCAGCGTGACTGGAACTGTTGTGCCTGGCACGGCAGGCTGCTGGCCTGGCACGGCAGGCTGCTGGCCTGGCACGGCAGGCTGCTGGCCCGGCACGGCAGGTTGCTGCCCTGGCAACACGTTCGTCGATGGCGACTGCCCAAGCGCGGCAGGGTTTGCTGCAGCGGGATTTGTTGGCATCTGCGCGGCCGGACTCGTCCCAGGAGCTGCCGGCTGAGATTGTGCAGGTGGCGAAGATTGCGCGAAGAGAGTCAGGACAAGCGCAAGTGAGCAGATCGAAACGATGAGTGATGTTTTCATAATTTGTTAGATCCGGAATTTGATAGAACGGTTGCAGTGCAGGAGTGTCTTTATCGCAAAATTATCACTGGCGAGTCCAGCAAAACTTTTCACTTTTTTGCCCCCTAAGAACATACCCCTTACTTCCTAATATCACTATAGTCACGACGTAAGGCAAGCCCCTTGGACTTGTCGCGGCCAAAATTCCGTGATTTTAGTTTGTGAAACCTGTTTGTGAAGCGACCGCAACGTTGTTCCGTAAAGGCGGCCAGTTGTCGACCACTGCTTCGAGTTTATCATCGGCACGAATTGGACCAACACCAGCGGGCGTTCCAGTTAAGATTACATCGCCCGGTAAAAGCGTGAGCGATTGGCTCGCGAAGGAAACAATTTGCGGGACCGAGTAAATCATCCGGCTCGTGCGCGTGCTTTGGCGGACCTCGCCATTCTGTCGTAACTCGAGTGAGATATCACTCACATCGACATCGGCATACACAAACGGCCCAATCGGTGTGTAGGTATCAAACGATTTGCAGCGACCAAATTGCTTCTCGGTTTTTTGTAAATCCCGATCGCTGATGTCGAGACCGATTGTATAACCGAACACAAAATCCAGCGCCTGCTCCGCGGGAACATTTTTCGCGGACTTGCCAATGACGACGGCTAACTCTGCTTCGAAATCGGTTTGATGTTCGGAAAACGCAATTTCGATCGTACCCTCGTGCGGCAAAAGCGAAGCCGGAGATTTAAACCAGATCAATGGTGTCCCCAGTGGTGTTCGCTTCATCTCTGCGATGTGATCGGAGTAGTTCAGACCGACTGCGATAAGCTTGGAGGGAGCCACGGGAACATCGACCGCAGCATTCGTTAGGCACACAATGTCACCTGTTTGGGCGACGTCGATCCAGAACGGATTTCTAAGGACGTGAACTTCGTCGCCACGAACTTCGCCGTAAAAAAACCTCCCTTCAGATTTAAAGCTGCCGAATGTGCGCATGTGAGATCGGGAGATTACACGAATTCTCGGACATTGTAGGGCCTTTCTGTGAACCCCGAAAGCATTCGGGCTGACACTGACGTCCGCAATTTATTTTGGAACAATCCCTACAAAGTCACGCACCGGTTTCCACTCCGGAATTGAAAACGCGCTTCCGTTTTCGCGGGCGAACCAAAACGCACTCGACGATCCGCCATCAAGATTTAAAGCGCGTTGAATTTTCAAATCCTCAGCGAATGAGATTGCCGCAAGCATGTTCGACAATTCCGCAAGCGAAACGTCGGAACAAACGCCGAGCAATGCACGATTGCTGCTTGTCGTTGCGGCAAAAGTTCGTCGCGCCAGGTTTGAAGAGTCCAAACCGGCAATGTTCTGCGCGCGATCAACAAGAAACGGGCCAGATTGGATTGCCGCGGTCAATCCCGAGCGTCGCGAAAGTTCTCGAACGCGGAGGATTTGCACGTCGCGCGACGAAGCGACAAGTATGCCGGTGATCAGTCGCGCGCGTTGCAGCGGAGCAATCGTTTGCCCATTCACTATTCGCAAACCGATCGGAGCAAACTTTTCATCGAAATAGCCGCCGTTTACTCCGGCCAAAGACGCTTCACGCCTCATCGTTTCGGCAAGAGTGTTCGAACCAGCCGTATTTTGGAGGACTCGCAATGTGCAGGATTTTGTAGAAAAGATCGCAGCGTCCACTGTGATACGGTCGCCAGTAGCCTTTTCCACAACTACGTGCCTGTGCACTGTGCCGCTGCGCCCCGGTTCCGACACGTTCGACACGATCGTCCAGTCGGCCTGTGCCGCGGCCGCACCCGCAAGAAATAAAAGCGCGAATCTAAAACGCATCGGTGAGATGAAACACATGAGTCAGATGCTCTTGGCCAGAACTACGGATCGTCCGCGGTTAGGTTTTGCTCTGGTGTTTCTGCAACACGACCTGAAAACGCGGATCGCTGCGTAACGCATCCCAAATCGGATTTATTTTCAGGTCTTCCGTCGTGACAGGACTCGGCCGGCTCAACAATCCATCCAGAATTTCAATTGCACGATCGTTTTCACCGAGGATCGCCTGAACTTCAGCCATTCCTTGCGTGATTGACGGCCCTTCAAAGGCGTCCTTGCTCTCGGGCTGCAGCTCGCTTGCGCGTTGCGCCTCCGCAAGGGCTGAGTCTCTTTCGCCGAGAAACGCAAGCGCTTTTGCCAACTGGATGTGCAGTTTTGCCGAGTCAGGACTCCGTTTCAGGTCGTCCATGGCAGCGCTTTTCGCCTGAAGGAAAGCCGCGCGCGCGCCGGGCTCGTCTTGCAGTGCCTTCCGTGCAAACCCAATGGAATAATACTTGCCCCACAGCCCTCCTGGAAAACTTGCGAGCTGGTCGTCCGGCAGTTGCTCCGCTGCCTGCAATCCATCCCGGTATTTGCGTTCCAGGAGAAAAACGTCCGCGCGCCCGCTGGCGACTGTAAGTTCCTGCATATTCGTCAGAGGGAGTGATTTGACGGCCTCAAATGCTTTCTCTGCGACACCGAAATCGCCTTTCTCAGCGATCGCGAGCTTGGACTTAACCTCCCAAAGTTCTATCGCCGTTGGATTCAACGCGAGTGCTCGATCAATGGCCTTGTTGGCCATGTCGTAATTTCGCAACATCTGATAATTGTACGTGAGATTTTGCAGAGGCCAGATGTCCTTCGGATTTAGACTGACGGCCTTTTCCATATTGGCAGTCGATTCCGTCCATTTGCCCTGGCGGCGCTGGATTGAGCCGATGTATAGATAAATTTCGGATTCGTTAGGCAACCCGCGCTGTGCGATTTCGAATTCTTGCAGCGCCGCATCGTAGTTGTTGTCGCCGTAATAGTACGATATCCCGCGCGCGAGGTGCGCTTCCGGCAGGTTAGCCTGCAATTGCAAAGCACGCTCTGCCAGAGTCCGCGCCTTTTCGCGCCGCGCCGGGGTAGGGTCAAACGTATGGCCAATCCAGCTCTCCAACTGCGAGTAGCGCGCTATTGCGAGCGCAAAATTCGGATCCAGCTCGATGGCGCGCTCGTAGAGTTGCTCGCCCTGTTTCAGTTTGTCAAAATCCTCAAAAGCGCAGGAAAGATCATGCGCCTGGACAAAAGCAAGATAAGCCTCGCTGTTTTCCGTCGGCTTACGCTCCATCTGCGCTTTTTCGCTTGGAGATAATTGTGCCCTCAGTTCATTCGCGATCTTTTGAGCGAGATCGGTTTGAATGGCGAACACATCCGTCAACTCGCGATCGTAATCCTCCGCCCACATGTGCTCGTCGTTTTCTGCGTTAATCAATTGCACATTAACGCGGACCCGATTGCCGATGCGGCGGACACTGCCTTCGAGGATGGTGCCAACGCCCAGGGCCTTTCCAATTTCACGAAGATTGGATGCTTTTCCTCGATAGGGCATCACCGACGTGCGGGAAATTACTTTCAAATCGCCGATCTTCGACAGATTCGTGAGCAGATCGTCCTGGATTCCGTCTGCAAAATAGGCGTTGTCCTTGTCGTCGCTTAAATTTTCAAACGGCAACACTGCAATCGATTTGTCGACCTTGTGTGCTGAAACGCGAGGCAGAAGAAAAAAACCTGCAGCAGCAGAAATGATCACACCTGTTGCAACCAGCATAATAATGTTTCGACGACGATGTGATCCGGGCGCCGCTGGTGTCGGTGTCGCGCGAACGCCCTGCGCGGTGATGTCGTACGCCCAGGCAAGGATCAGCGCGATTGGAAAGCCCACCAACAACAGCACAATCACCAGGCGCAGCGCCCAGTTCGGCAATTCCCATGCGGGAAACGCGGCCGAGGCAAGTTGAATGATGCCGCCAGCAGCGACAATGTAAGCCGCCGCTACGCGGTAAACCTTGCGCCGTTTCACTTCTTCAAAGAAGCCGCTCATAACAAAAGGTTTGGACTGAGCGGGACTATAGTTCAACGCTCAGAAAAATAGACACCAAAATGAAGAGTGTTGCTCAGTCCATACCGTCGCTGGTTTGCGAAATCTTTCCGCGCAATCTCCTGTCGGCGAGCGGCTGTTGCACGGAGGTTAAAGGCCCCGAGGCTAAACTTTAGATTCGTGCCTGTCGATCAACGCCTGAAAGCGCGGGTCGCTTCGCAGCGGATCCCACATCGGATCAAGTTTTAGAAATGCAACCGTAACTCCGTTCGGAGTGCCAAGCGAGCGTTCCAGAATTTGCAGAGCTTGGTCGCTTTGGCCTGTCCACGTGTAGATTTGAGCGAGCGCAACGGTCGTCTTCGGCCCGTCGAAAGCATCCTGAGATTCTGGCAGAAGCTCGACGGCTCGTTTGCCTTCGGCGATCGCCAATTCCTTCTCACCAAGCCCCGCCAGAATTAGCCCGAGAGTTATGTGGCGGGAGGCATCATCCGGGCTTTCACGCAACGCTTTTTCTGCGATGGGTCGGGCGCGTTCAAAAGCGGAAATCGCCTTTTCCTTGTCGTTCAAAAAAGTATAGATCGCACCCTCAAAGAGTTCTCTTGGCTTATCGTAGTGCGAGGCGTTTTGAGCTGATTGCCATAGAATCGCCAAAGCGTCGGAGAATTTTCGTTGCAACAGCAAGAGCTCTATACGCGCAAACGTGACGAGACCGTCTGGATCGACGCCTGTCGGGACCTGGCTCAACTCGTTTTCCATCACGCTAAGGTCTCCCTTCCAATCGACCGCCAGCTTTGCCTTCTCGGCGCGCGGCATAAATGAACTGGGAGCAGCTTCAATGGCTCGGTCCAAAAGCTTGTCAGCAGCTTCGAAATTCCTGTTCGCATAATAATTGTCGGCAAGATTTTGAAGCACCCAGGCATCCTTCGGGCTCAAGGACGCAGCCTTCTCCAAATTCGCCGTCGATTCCTTCCATTTGCCTTGACGCCGTTCAATGGCACCAATCGCCATGTAAACTTCCGGGGAATTTGGTAAGCTCAGCTTGGCGATTGCGAATTCGTTGAGGGCTCCCCGATAATCGCGCTCGCAATAGTAATAATAGAAGCCCATTGCGAGATGCGCTTCGGGCAGGTCCGGCTGCAAATGAAGCGCTTCCGTTGCCGCGGCCCGCGCTTTTTCCTTTCGCGCTGGCGTCGGATCAAAGTCGCGATAACTCCATTCGTGCGCTCGTGCCAACGCAGCGAATGCACCGGCGAAGTTTGGATCAAGTTTTGTTGCTTCCGCAAAAAACTGCTCGGCCTTTTCTGTGTTGCTCCGGAATTTATCAGGTCGATAAAACATCTCGTGCCCCTGCATGAACGCCAGATAAGCCTCGCCGTTTTCCGTTGGTCTGCGCTCGATTTGCGCTTTTTCCATTGGCGACAGTTTGGCTTGCAATTCGCGCACAATTTGTTGGGACAGGTCCGTTTGAATGGCAAACACATCGGTCAGATCGCGATCATAATCTTCCGCCCACATATGCTCGTCGTTTTCGGCGTTGATCAATTGCACATTGACGCGCACGCGATTGCCGATCCGGCGAACGCTGCCTTCCAGAATGGCACCCACACCCAGCGTTTTTCCAATTTCCCGAACATTCGATGCTTTCCCTCGATACGGCATCACGGAGGTGCGTGAAATTACTTTCAGATCGCCGATCTTCGACAGATTAGTGAGCACGTCGTCCTGAATCCCGTCCGCGAAATAGGCGTTCTCCTTGTCGTCGCTGAGGTTTTCAAACGGCAACACCGCGATTGATTTGTCGCACTTGTGCGCTGAGACGCGCGGGAGGAGAAAGAACCCGGCGGCCGCGGAGACAGCCACACCGGTTAATACAAGCATGATGATGTTCCGGCGACGATGCGCACCGGGCACTGTCGGCGCTAGTGTTGCCACAACCCCCTGTGAAGTGATGTCGTACGCCCAGGCGAGAATGAGCGCGATCGGGAAACCCAGCAGTAACAGCACAATCACCAGACGCAGCGCCCAGTTCGGCAATTCCCATGCGGGAAACGCCGCGGAGGCCAGTTGTATAATGCCGCCTGCCGCAATGATGTAGGCTGCCGCGACGCGGTACACCTTGCGCCGTCTTACTTCCTCGAGGAAGCCGGTCATGGCTACTGCTTTGTCAGTGGAGACCATAAACCAAACAGGCCACAATATTGACACGCGAACCTGCGCTGGCGTTCACTTTATGCCCGTAGCAAAAACGGTTTGAAAATGCGGACCCTGTTTTTCGCGTGAAACCACGCTGACTTCAATTTGCCGAAAACCCCCTTTTTCAAGGAGCTGGTGCAACTGCACTTCGCTGAAGCCAAGCCAATGGTCTGCATATAAGTCCCGGGCTCGTTCGAATCGGTGACTCAAAAGATCGAGAATCGCCAGCCGGCCGCAGCGTTTTAGAATTGCGTGGGCCGCAGCGACCGCGCGCTCGGGATGAATCGCATGATGCAACGCCTGACTCAGAATCGCAAGATCGACACTGTTTTTCGCAATTGGCGGATCTTCAATGTCACCAAGCCGGTATTCCAGGTTCTTGAGTCCGTGCTTCTTCGCCAGTCGCCCGCCGAACTCGACCATCTTCGGGGAGTTATCAATCGCGATGACCTTGCGTGCGTTTTTGGCGAGCAACTGCGAAAGCGTCCCCTCGCCCGCTCCGAGGTCAGCGACGGTTAGTGGCGGAAGCAAAGTGATGAGCGCATGCGCGAGCGCCTTCCACGAGCGACCCGGCACATAACTGCGGCCGAATTTGCCGGCGAGCTCGTCAAAGTATCTTCGCGTCTTGTCCTGACGTTTGTGCAGAACAAGTTTTAGACTGGTTCGGTCACGCGCTGTTTCCGGCAGTTCGCGGGCGAGCAACCGCGTGATTTCTTCAACGCGCTCACGTTGTGAATTCCGTCCATGATGGTTCGCGCCGTAATACACGTTTTTTCCAACCCTGCGGTCGGCAACAACACCCGCCCGCTTTAATTGCGCGAGATGGCTGGAAATGCGCGATTGGCCCATGCCCAGAATCTGTTGCAACTCCGCGACCGAAAGTTCTTCCTGCTCCAAAAGAAGCAACAAACGGAGGCGGGTCGGGTCGGCCAGCAGCCGCAACAAATTAATGGTTGACGCCATGGGAATAGCCAACGATATATCCACGCATCATGATTGGTCAATATGTCTGCCGACCTCGTTACATCGTTGGAGCGTTGAATCGTTACAACGTTGAGAGCTCGTCCAGCGATCGACCGGTTTAACGTTTCAACCCTTCAACGCTTTAACGTTCTTCAACTATGCCGCGCCGCTATATTTTTTCATCCGAATCCGTTGGTGAAGGTCACCCCGATAAAGTTTGCGACACAATTTCCGACGCAGTGCTCGATGCGTGTCTGGCGGAGGATCCGCACAGCCGCGTTGCTTGCGAGACCTATGCCAAGAGCAACGTCGTCATCGTCGGCGGCGAAATTACCACCAAGGCGAAGCTCGACTATGTGCAGATCGTCCGCGATACCGTGCGGAAGATCGGGTACGTGAACGATGATGACGTTTTTCACGCTGACCGGATTTTCGTCAGCAACATCATTACTGAGCAATCGCCGGATATAGCACGAGGCGTGGACGCGCGCGCCGCCGAAGGCAAGGAAGGCGCGGAGCAAGGCGCGGGCGACCAGGGGCTGATGTTCGGTTATGCCTGTGACGAGACTCCCGAACTCATGCCTGCGCCGATCATGTTTGCCCACCGATTGGAGCGCGAGCTCACGCGCATTCGCAAGAGCGGCAAGGCTGGTTGGCTGCGACCAGACGCGAAATCGCAGGTGTCCGTGATTTACGAGAATGGCAGGCCAATCGGAATCTCCTGCGTCGTCGTTTCGACACAGCACACTCGCGACGTCAAGCATTCAGAGATTCGCAGCTTCGTCATCGAGAAAGTAATCAAGAGAGTTCTGCCGAACGAAATGCTCAGTCAGCAAACTCAGTTTCTTGTCAATCCCACAGGCAATTTTGTGATCGGCGGCCCTCAGGGCGACACTGGCCTGACTGGACGCAAGATTATCGTCGATTCGTACGGCGGCATGGGACGGCACGGCGGAGGTGCTTTTTCTGGCAAGGACCCGAGCAAGGTCGATCGTAGCGCGGCGTACATGGGACGGTGGGTCGCGAAGAATGTAGTCGCTGCCGATCTCGCTAAAAAGTGCGAGGTGCAGTTTGCTTATGCCATCGGTCATCCAAAGCCGCTCAGCGTTCACATCGACACCTTTGGCACGCACACCTTCGACGAAGAAGCGATTGAGCGCGCGGTACTCGCCACGTTCAGCTTTAAACCAGCTGATATCGTGGAACAACTTGACCTCCTTCGTCCTATTTATTCGAAGACCACGAACTACGGACACTTCGGCAAGATCGATGATCCGGACATCACCTGGGAAAACACCAATATGGCGGAGGCACTACGCGCCGCCGTGCGATAGCTCAGATTTAACACTTCAAACTAGATACTATGGGTACAACAACAATCGAAGACACAAAGACAGATTACAAAGTCAAAGACATCAACCTTGCCGATTTCGGAAGGAAAGAAATTTTGATCGCCGAGAAGGAAATGCCGGGTCTGATGGCGATTCGCGAAAAGTACGCCCCGCAGAAGCCGCTCTCCGGTGTGCGCATCACGGGATCACTGCACATGACCATCCAGACTGCGGTGTTGATTGAAACGCTGACCGATCTCGGCGCAACGGTGCGCTGGGCCAGTTGCAATATTTTCTCGACGCAAGATCACGCGTCAGCAGCGATCGCGAAACGGGGCATCTCCGTTTTCGCATGGAAAGGTGAATCGTTGGAGGATTACTGGCGGTGCACGTATCTGGCGATTTCACATCCGGGAGGTAAAGGTCCACAACTGGTGGTCGACGACGGGGGCGACGCCACTTTGCTTATCCATAAGGGGTACGAGCTGGAAGAAGGCAGCGATTGGGCAAAGACCAAATCGGCGAACAGGGAAGAACAGGTCATCAAGGATCTGTTGCTCGAAATTCACCGGGAAAATCCGTACCGCTGGCACGAGATCGTAAAGGATTGGCGAGGCGTTTCCGAAGAGACCACCACAGGTGTGCATCGACTTTACAAAATGGCTCAGGAAAACCGCCTTCTGGTTCCGGCAATTAACGTTAATGATTCTGTCACCAAATCGAAGTTCGATAACCTCTATGGCTGCCGGCATTCTCTGGTCGACGGATTAAATCGCGCGATGGATGTGATGCTCGCGGGGAAGGTCGCAGTCGTTTGCGGTTATGGGGACGTCGGCAAGGGCTGCGCGCAATCGTTGCGAGGCCAAGGCGCGCGTGTCGTCATCACTGAGATTGATCCAATCAATGCACTGCAAGCGGCGATGGAAGGCTATGAAGTGACGACGATCGAAGAGACGCTCGATCGCGGTGAGGTTTATATCACTGCGAGCGGCAATCTTGACGTAATCACACTCGATCACATGCAGCGGATGAGAGATCAGGCGATTGTCGCCAATATCGGTCACTTCGATAACGAGATTCAGGTCGATGCACTCAACGCAGCCAAGGGCGTGAAAAAGACCAACATCAAGCCGCAGGTGGACAAGTACACTTTCCCGGATGGCCACGAGATTTTCCTGCTCGCCGAAGGTCGATTGGTAAACCTTGGATGCGCGACCGGTCACCCAAGCTTTGTCATGTCGAATTCATTTTCCAATCAAGTTCTGGCCCAGATAGACCTCTGGAAAAATCGCGACACCTACAAGGTCGGCGTTTACGTGCTGCCGAAGAAACTCGACGAAGAAGTCGCACATCTGCACCTGGAAAAAATCGGCGTGAAGCTCACCAAGCTTTCCCAAAAACAAGCCGATTATCTGGGTGTGCCAGTCGAAGGACCGTTCAAATCAGAGAATTATAGGTACTGATCGTCTGGCGGCGCGGCGGCAACAGTGCTATTTCATGGGTTTATCCGGTTTATTCTGCGCTGGTAACTTCAACGTAGCTGCAGTTTGATCCGCCACGTCTCCATTTTCCTAGAACATGAACGCGGCGATTCTTTTTCGCGGCATCGGTGAGGATTTCCGTTTCGCGTCTCGGCGCCGCCAGCGAGACCATTGATCGGGTGCCGTGAAAATCGAACATGATTTGCGGCGCGCACGGCTGACCTGCATAAAGCGAAACCGACCCGATTTGATCGAACCGCGAACCGGCTGCAGCCGCCCTGGCCTGCGGCTGCGGCTTCTTTATCTGGGCACAACCTGCCATAGCCGCGAGGACGCTCCCGGCGAACAAGAAATTCAATAACAAGTTTTTCATACCAGAGTCCGGTTTATTCTCAGTTTAATTGCGCATTTTCGTCCCAAGCTCCGCGATACTGTGGCAGGTCGTCGGTGATCTCGTCCCACGGAGCCCGATCATCGACGAACGTGTGAAATTGCGGCCGAATTCCCGGATCATCGTCAAAGGCTCCCATCCGAATCGACACCTGATCGCCCTCGGGCCAATCGCCGCCAAACAAGCTTGAGCCGCAGCTAACACAAAAAGCTTTCACTGCGCCCTCGCCTTTTCCGTACACGCGAATCAGGTCTTCGCCCTGTAGCAAGCGGAACTGCTCCTTCAATACACGTGCCTGGGTGCAGACCGCAGTCCCCGAATGCTTCCGGCAGCGTTCGCAATGGCAATGACCCGCACGAATGAACGGCGGCCGGACTTCGAAACGGACTCCGCCGCACAGGCAACTTCCTCGAACAATTTTGCTCATGCCTTGCCCCCCTTGTGCGTTGGTGGAGCGGCGATCTTGCGCGCGAGATAAGCTGAGAAATAATTCGCATAGCGTTTTTGCAATTCAGTGCGCTGCCAATCCTTTCCCGTCACAACTTTCCGGCAATTGGGCGCGCCACATTTGCATTCAACGGCGTAGTCATCGTCATCAGTCGTTGCCCAATCATGGGTAAGTTCCTCGCCAGCGCAGATATCGCGCATCGCCACAAACGTGATCTCGCCGCGCATCCCGAGATTCGCATCACAGCAGTGATTCGAATACAACATCGACAACTCGCGCTCTTCCTCGGTCACTGGCGCGATGAAGAGGTCGTCGTCGATCTGAATTTCCACGGGCCCAAGTTGTGGCGTGATTTTTTCGCGCAAAGCCTTTCGATCAACAATGCGCCCGCCTTTCACCGCCACGATTTCGTCCTTGACGATGTCGGCAGTCGCAAACAAACCGCGGCCATGGATTTTACTTTCGCGCACCTGGGTTTTCGGTGAGAGATAGGAAACTCGCATCATGAGCGACAGATCGGTTGTAGAAGGGATCAGTAACCGCGTTAATTGTAGCGTTGGGTATGTCGTCTGCGCGATTTGAATTTTGCGGCTGATACAGCCGCCTCTACAATTGTCGATCCCGCAATGAAATCACGGCCAGCTGCCATCATTTTCATTCTCGTCACGGTGACCCTCGACATTCTGGCGATGGGTTTGATCATCCCAGTTTTGCCAAAGCTAATTCTTGATTTTCTTGGCGGCCAAATGACCGACGCCGCAAAATGGAGCGCCCGGTTTGCTGTGGTATTTGCGCTGATGCAGTTTGTCTTCTCACCCTTGCTCGGAGTTTTGTCGGATCGATTTGGAAGGCGCCCGATCATCCTGCTTTCAAATCTCGGCCTCGGATTGGATTACATCGTGATGGCAATGGCGCCGACATTGAGCTGGCTTTTCCTTGGCCGAATCGTTTCCGGAATCACGACTTCAAGCATTCCGACGGCGATGGCTTACATCGCCGACGTCACACCGAAGGAAAAACGAGCTGGAGCGTTCGGACTGATTGGCGTGGCATTCGGTATCGGATTCACGTTCGGACCGGCAATTGGCGGGTTGGCGGGCGATTTCAGTCCGCGTCTTGCGTTTTGGATTGCTGCTGCTCTGAGCCTGGCCAATTGGCTCTGGGGTTTCTTCTTTGTTCCAGAATCGTTGCCGCAAAATCAGCGAAAAGAGTTCGAGCCGCGCCGCGCGAACCCGGTCGGCTCGCTCGCGCTGTTGCGTTCTCATCACGAACTTTGGCGGCTGACCACGATCCAATTTCTGGCCTATCTCGCGCACAATGTGTTCAGTGTCTGGGCGCTTTACGCGATTTATCGCTACAGCTGGAGCCAGGGAATGATAGGGCTGTCGCTCATGATTGTCGGAATCGTCACCGCCGTGATTTCCGGCGGACTGACCGGCATAATGGTGAAACGCTTCGGCGAAAAACGGACCCTGTATATAGGCCAGTTTTTTGGATCGACCGGAATGCTTCTCGCTGGTCTGGCGAAAACAGGCGCGTGGTTACTGGCTTCAATCCCAATCATTTCACTTTGGAATATTTCCATGCCGGCCGCGCAAAGCATGATGACTCATCGCGTCAGCGAGCGCGAACAAGGCGAATTGCAAGGTGCGCTACAAAGCATGCGCTCGATCACGTTTATTGTCGGACCGTGGTTATTCCTCCGGATTTTTGGATGGTTCATCGATCCCAAAAACCCCGTTCACTTTCCGGGGGCACCGTATTATCTGGCAGCCGCTCTCCTTTTTACGGCGATGGTGATGTCGACGCGCATCAAATACACAGCGCCTCGATCGGAAGCGTTCACACCGCCGAGCGTGCCGTTGGCGCCGCCAGAGGTCACGGCAACTGGCGCTGCGCCGATCAACGAAGTAGAAGAAAACATTTGAGCATTCGGGCCGGCTGCACAATGTACGCAACTATGAAATCCGGCATGCGTGGCGCAGTCGTCGTGGTTGCGATCTGCTCATGGTTTGCGATTTCAAATCATTGTGCGTTCGGCGCGCTGGCAACAAGGATAGACTCGGCGCAAACCGGATGTCCCTTTCATTCCAAGCCAAAACAAAAGCAGTCGACAGCAGGGCAATGCTGCAAAGTTCTGCGCGCAGTTGCTTCCGTTGCGACCAAGAGTTGGGCCCGTGACGACTCGAAATCGTGCGGTGTCGAGCGTTACGATGGAACGCGTGTACTCCCGATCTTGTATTCGCAAAGAACGTTCGTGCCGCTCTGTCTCGACACAGGCCCGCCAGATGCCAATTCATTCGTTGAATTAGTCTTGCAGCAGAGCCTTCTCGCTCACGCTCCGCCCGTTTTGGCCTAACGAGTCGCGATTTCCGAATCGCCCGCACCCTCCCCTGTAGCGGCAGGCGTGCCGCCTACATTTACGAGACCCTCGCAGCCGACACGGCTGCCACTACAGAAGACATGCAACCTAAAACGCACAAGCAGATTTGGATTGTTGCCAGTGCCGTGGCGCTCGCGATTATCAGCACGGCCCAGGTAGGGGCGATTGACCTCGATCCCCCGACCAGCAAGCAGGATTATGACCATGACCAGCAGCACAAGCACGAGAAAAAGCAGAAATACACCTGCCTAATGCATCCGGAAGTCTTGATGGATCATCCAGGCAACTGCCCGAAGTGCGGAATGAAGCTCGTTCCCTTGAAATCTAACGAAGAGCATCCTGCTTCACATTCGTCCCATCCGTCCCATGAAATGCATCAGCACTCGTCCTCGCCCGGTTCCGGCGTGACGAGCCATCATGAGCATGGAATGAGCTCAATGCACATGGAAATGCGTTCGTCCATCGACTTGGCGGACCCGATGAGCCGGGAAGGCTCCGGCACCAGTTGGCTGCCGGACTCATCTCCGGTGTACGGCAAAATGTTCATGTTCGATGAAAACATGCTGATGTTACACGGCGCAATTTTCCCGCGTTACACGAACGTCAGCACAAGACGCGACGACGATCGGATCGACGCGCCGAACTGGATCATGGCAATGTTTTCACATCCACTTGGTGACAGCACACAGATCGGCGCGCGCTTGATGATGAGCCTCGACCCGCTTACTGAAGGCGGTCGCGGGTATCCGCTCCTGTTTCAAACCGGCGAATCGTGGCACGACCAGCCTCTGCACGATCGCCAGCATCCGCACGATCTTTTCGACGAACTTTCGGTGAGCCTTTCGCAAAAGCTCGTTCACGATGTTAGCGCTTATATCTATTTTGGTTATCCGGGTGAACCGGCGCTGGGCCCGCCTACATTTATGCATCGCCCATCGGCCATGGACAATCCCGACGCGCCAATCGGGCATCATTGGCAGGATTCAACGCACATCACATTCGGCGTGGCGACGGCCGGGGTGGTTTGGCGCGATATCAAGGTTGAAGGCAGCATTTTCACCGGCCGTGAACCGGATGAAGATCGTTACGATTTTGATCAACCGCGCTTTGATTCTTATAGCGGCCGTATCTCGTGGAATCCGACCAAAAATCTCGCGCTGCAAGGTTCGTTCGGCTATATCAAGAGTCCGGAAGCGCTCGATCCTCAAACAAACATTCATCGCACGACGGCGTCGGCGATTTACAATCTGCCTCTCGGTGCTGACAGCAATTGGTCGAACAGCTTTGTGTGGGGTCAAAACAACGCCACCGGCGAAGGCAAAACGCAATCGTTCCTGATCGAATCAAACTATCAGCGCGGGCGCGACACCGTTTATCTGCGCTGGGAACGAGTGCAAAAGTCCGGCCACGAGCTGGTTCTCGATCCGCAGGATGAATCCCGCATTTTCCCGATTGGCGGATACACTGTTGGCTACGTGCGCGATTTATCGCACGGCAACGGAATCGACATCGGACTCGGCACGCAATTTACCTTCAACGATCGACCGGATCACCTCGATCGCTACTACGGCGATGGTCTCGGTTACGCTTTTCAATTTTTCTTCCGCATTCGTCCCTCGTTGCACAGCCATGGCGGTCATCAACATACTGAGCCCGTCGCCGGAATGGAAAAATAATAAGCGTCCGAACCTCGCCATGGACGAAACAAGTTGCGGCGATTCAAGGCCGCTTTTCCTCGCAGAGTTTTTGGAAAGCGGGATCGGCACGCAGCGGGTCCCACGTGGGATCGAGTTTTAAAAGTGCCGGTGTAACAGGCGCCGGGGCGTAAAGAATCGTACTACTATATGGCGTGTGTAACAGCCGTCGGAGTGTTGAGATAGCACGGCTGCGTTCGCCGAAGATCGTCTGAATTAACGCGAGAAGTTCTTCACTGGAAGGTCCGTACGCGCGATCTTTAGTACTTGGCAAAAGCGCGATTGCACGTTCTGCCTCTTTTAGGGCCGCGTCCTTGTCCCCAAGCACGGCGTTAGCAAGGGACAACTCTTGCGCAAACACGAAGTTATTTGGTTGATCCTTACAAAGCGGCTCTAGGATACTGCGCGCCTGTGCAGCGGTAGCTTTTGCCGAAGCGGTATCGCCGGTTAGGCGCTGTACCAAAGCCAGTGGCACCGCCTGTTGGTCGACCTTCTCGAACTCAGAACCAAACTGGAATTGCGCTTGTCGGGCTTGCAGCAATTTGATGGCCTCACCAAGGTTGCGTTCAAGTGTTAACTGCAAAATTCGGGCTGAGAACGCATAAGAAGGTGCCTGAACATTTATCTTCGACAAAATTTCACCTGCTTTTTCAAGGTTGCCCTCAGCCTGATAAAGCGTGCCCTTTAGCGCTATCAGATCGGGATCGTTTCGTAGGATACCCAGTGCTCGATCGTAAAATTCTCGGGCTTTTGGAAATTGTCGAAGCACGGTGTAAGTAAACCCCAGGCCGCCCAGTAAGTCCGCGTTGCGCGGATCGAGGACCAGGGCTTGCCGCATGTAGGCAATGCTTTCGTCCCAGTGTCCCTCACGTCGGGCAATGGCGGCGAGGGCGTCTGGAACCTCGCTGTTTCCCGGCAAGAGTTTGCTGACCTGTTTAAATGTGGTTTTGGCATCCCAATAATCACGGAGCACGTGACATTGATACCAACCTAAAGCTAGCATGGTGTCGGGCGAATTCGGCTGAAGTTTCTGTGCAATGTCTAGAGCTCGCTTGGCTGTATCAGGGCGACCGGACGTGGTATCGCCGGTGTGAAAGTATGAAAGCGCCTCCGCGCGGGAAAGGCGCGCCCAACCCAGCGCAAACTTCGGGTCAAGCCGCACCGCGCGCTCATAGAAACCGATGGCTTTTCGAACGATATCGTTTGAGTAGCCGCTGCGTGCTTCACAAGCCAGACCGCGCAGATAAGCATCGTAAGCCTCGGGGTTACTTGTCGGCTTGTCGGCCAAGGCATGCGCCTCCCGACCAGTTAGCTTTGCCTGCAACGACTCGACGATTCCTTTGGCGATCTCGCTCTGAATCGCAAAGATATCAGTGAGCTTCTTATCGTAGGTCTCGGCCCAGAGATGGGAATCGGTTTTCGCGTTAACCAACTGCACAGTAACTCGCACCTGGTCGGCCACTTTTTGCACGCTACCTTCAAGAATGGTCGCTACTCCAAGCTGCTTCGCGATGTCGGTGAGATTGCGAGGTTTGCTCTGATATTGCTGCGTGGACGTGCGCGAAATTACTTTTAAGTCTGCGATGCTAGCTAGCCGCGTCAGGATCTCCTCCTGAATGCCACCGGCAAAGTATGCGTTATCTGGATCTGGGCTGAGGTTCTCGAACGGAAGCACCGCGATGCTCTTTGCTGCGGGACCGGTGATCAGCTCGCTTTTCCAAACGTTCCATCCCAGGGCGGCTGCCAAAGCAATCGACGATGAAATTAGCGCTGCTATAGCTGGTTTCCGCCGTACCCATTTGCCCGCATGAGTGAAAAATCCACTTGGCTTCGCACAGATTGGCTCGTGCCTTAACCAGTGTTCCAAGTCTTCGGCCAGCGCGAGAGCAGAAGAGTAACGACGCTTTGGATCTTTCTCCAGGCACTTCAAGCAAATTGTGGAAAGCTCGCGGCCTATTTTCCGATTCCACAGCCGCGGTTGTCTCGGTTCAGTGTCCAAAAGCAACTGGATAGTTTGATAGCTTGTTCCTCCGGCAAAAGGTGGATGGCCGGTAAGCAATTGGTAAAGCACCGCGCCAAGTCCGTAGATATCTGTGGCCTTATTGAGTTTCGTAGTCTCACCGGCAGCTTGTTCGGGCGCCATGTAGCTTGGCGTGCCAAGCACGTCCGTCGTACGCGAGACGGTGCTCTCAGTTTCCACTAGTCGGGCAAGGCCGAAATCAGTGAGCAGTGGTTCGCCTTTCGGATCGAGCAGGATGTTTCCAGGCTTGATGTCACGATGAAGAATCCCATGCTCATGCGCGTAATGCACAGTGCGCGCCAACTTGGCAATTAATTCGACGGCACGCCGGATCGAGATGGGCTCGCGCTCGACCACTTGGTCCAGTTGGCCGCCTTCGACAAACTTCATGCTGAAGTAACACGAGCCATCGCGCTCGCCCACCTCATAGATGGGAACAATGCAGGGATGGTCTAGGATGGCAGCGGCTTCCGCTTCCCGGCGAAAGCGCTTTAGATGCGCTTCAGTGGTCCAAGGGCCCAAGCCGATCACCTTCAGCGCGACGGTGCGATTGAGACTTCTCTGATGAGCGCAATACACTACGCCCTGGCCGCCCCGACCAATTTCCTTCAGCAATTCAAAGTCGCCAAAGTCGCCAGGTATTCTTGTCCGCTCTGAGACGGACTCGCCGTGGTGAGCCGATCGCGCAGACTTCCTTCTGTCCGATGCTGCCACGCCATCATCCAGGCTGGGGTCATCCGTCTTCGCCGAGGCTACAGCGGACCAGCCAACCCCGCCTACAGATTCATCCTCGAGTAGCCCAAGGCCGGACTCTAAGAGGCAAGCCGGACAAACTTCTTGTGTTGCGTCACTGGAGATCTTTGCTCCACACCTTTGGCAAACTCCGATTACCGGGTTCACGGCTGCTTTTCCTCGCAAAGCTTTTGGAAAGCGGGATCGCTGCGCAAAGGGTCCCAGAGTGGATCAAGCCTAAGAAGGGCCGGCGTAACAGGCGTTCGTCTGTAAATCCATTCATTATATGGGGTTTGTAACAGCTGTGTAAGAGTTGAGATCGCGCGGCTTTTCTCACCGACCATCGTCTGAATTAATGCCAGGTTCTCTTCGTAGATAGGTCCGCCCACCATATCCTTAGCACGGGGCAGAATCATGATTGCACGTTCCGCTTCCTTTAAGGCCGACTCCTTGTCTCCAAGAACGGCATAATTTAAGGATAACAAGGCCGCATACGTAGCATCGTCTGGTTGGTTCTTGCAGAGCGGCTCCAGCGCGTTGCGCGCCTGTTCTGCGGTAAACCTTGCTCCAGCGATATCGCCGTTAAGGCGTTGTGTGCAAGCCAGCACGACCTGATTACCTACCTTGTCAGAAGCAAAGTGGACGTCTGCTTGTCGGGCTTGCAGTAACCGGATAGCTTCACCTAGATTTCGTTCAAGTCTCAATTGATTGATCTTGATCAGGAACGTATTGCCATTAGGAGTCTGCGCGTTTATTTCTGATAAAAACCTAGCGGCTTGATCCATGTTACCTTCGGCCTGATACATGTTGGCCTTTGCCGCAATCATGTCCGGATCATTTGGCGTAATGTCCAGCACTCGATCATAGAGCTTTAGCGCGGCTGGGAATTGTCGAAGCAGAGCGTAAGTCCCTGCCGCGTCCATGACGAAATCCACGTTACGTGGGTCCAGCGTCAGGGCTTGTTCGAAGTAGGAAATGTTTTCATCCCAGTGTCCCTCGCGTCGAGCAATTCTGCCAAGGGCAAATGGTATCTCGCTGCTGCCTGGCAACATTTTGCCAACGAACTGGAACGTCGTTTTGGCCGATGCGTAGTCACGCAGGACCATGTATTGATAATAACCCAGGGCCAGATGGGTTTCGGGGGAGTTTGGCTGCAGTCTCTGAGCATTCTCCAAAGCTCTTTTGGCCGCATTGCGCCGGGCGACGGTGTTGTCGACGCGCCAGAAGTAAAGAGTCGCGTCCGCGCTAGAAAGTCGTGCCCACGCAAGCGCAAAGTTCGGGTCAAGCTGCACCGCTCGCTCATAAGAATCGATGGCTTTCGTTAGTGCATTGGGCGAGAACACGATACGCGCGTCGAAAGCCAGGCCGCGCAGATAGGCATCGTAAGCTTCCGCATTGTTTGTCGGTTTAACTGCCAAGGTTTGCACCTCGCGACCGCTCAGCTTCGCTTGCAACGATTCCGCGATTCTCTTGGCGATCTCGCTCTCGACGCCTAAGATGTCAGTCGACTTCCGATCATAAGTGTCGGCCCAAAGGTGGGAATCGGTTTGCGCGTTAATCAACTGAACATTCACCCGCACCTGATCAGCCGTCTTTTGGACGCTACCTTCAAGAATGTTGGCGACACCGAGTTGCTTCGCGATCTCCGACAGGTTCCCAGGTTTGCTTTGATAACGCTGCGTGGAGGCGCGCGAAATCACCTTTAAGTCTCCTATCTTAGCCAGACGTGTCAGGATTTCTTCCTGAATACCCTCCGCGAAATAAGCGTTGTCCGGATCGCGGCTTAAGTTGTCGAACGGAAGCACGGCGATGCTTCTGTCGAGCTTGTCTTTACAAAGCTCTTCAAATCGCGGGTCGCCACGCAGCGGGTCGAACATAGGATCGAGTCGAAGCAGCGCGGGAGTGAGCGGTGGCAGGCTTGGGGAAGGGATCGAGAGTAGTTTCTGTAAAGCTGAGATGGCGCGATCATGCTCGCCTACCTGCGCCGCCACTCGCGCGAGGATGTCGATCGGGCCAGGACCGTCTAATGCGTCCTTTTCGAGCGGCACCGCGGCCATGGCCCGTTCCAACAAAGAAAACGCGGCTGCTTTGTCGCCCAGCCCCATATTCGTCAGCGCGAGATTTGCCATGATGTTCCAATTGTCTGGCTGTTCCTTGAGCATCGGTTCCAGTTCGCTGCGAGCCTGTCGCCAGCTCTCCCGAGCGTCTGCATGGTCGCCTGCGAGTTCCTGTGCCCAGCCTAACCAGAAGCGCAGCTCCCCTGTATGAAAACCCAACGCTGGATCCGGTTTCGTTAGTTCCTGCTTTACCCGCGGGATGATTTGCGCGGGGTCGCGCTCCAGCGTTGCCTGGTAAATTCGTGTTCCGAGAGTGCTGGAGTCGTCAGCGTTTGAATGCGGTGGCTTGAGAAGCGCGGCAGCTCGGGGCAAGTCGCCGTCCGCCTGTGCGATACTAGCCTTTATCGCGAGAATACCAACATCGTCCGGTGTAAGGTTCAGAACCTCGTCTAGCTTTCGCAACGCTTCGGGAAAGCGACGAAGCATGATATACGAACACGCGTGCTGAGTGAGGAGACTAGCGTTGCGCGGGTCAAGCCGCTCGGCTTCGTTGAAGTACGATTCGCTGGGGTCCCACTGACCGCGCCTTCGGGTGACATAGGCTAACGACTCGGAGACGCTGCTGTTATTGGGAAGGAGTTTACGCGCCCGTTCAAAATAACGTGTCGCAGTGTCGTAATCCTTCAGGCAGGCGTAGTAGTAGTAGCCCTCAGCGAGCAAGGCTTCGCCTAGATCAGGTTGAAGCGATAGGGCAGTTTCTGCTGCTTGCTGCGCCTCTTCACGAAGATCGACAGTGGGTGGAAGAGTCGCCGTGAGATAGCCAAGCGAATCCACGTACGACAACAACGCCCAACTAAGTGCGAACTTGGGATCCAATCGCACCGCTTCTCTGAGATATTTTTGGGCGGCAATGTAGTTCGCAGGGGTGACCGTCGGTTTCAGAGTATAAGCCAGGCCACGCAGGTAAGCATCGTATGCTGCCGGATTGTCAGTTGGTTTTACCGCTAAGGCATGCTCCTCGCGACCGGTTAACTTCGCTTGCAACGACCCGGCAATTCCCTTGGCAATCTCGCTC
>Ga0066903_100000626_pt1 | contig 23050 bp, 20 predicted proteins | sample PanSoiMetaGPlot1_FD_67491 | JGI IMG/M metagenome (GOLD analysis project Ga0066903, IMG submission 67491) | Tropical forest soil microbial communities from Panama analyzed to predict greenhouse gas emissions - Panama Soil - Plot 1 (version 2) | ecosystem: Environmental > Terrestrial > Soil >... | reverse complement strand
ATTCTGCCCGCGAACCATGAAGGATACCGACCCGGTCTTCAAGGCGCTGGCGGATGCGAGCCGTCGCAAGCTGCTCGATCTGCTGAACGCGCACGACGGTCAGACGCTGTCGGAGCTCTGCGAACACCATGACATGACGCGCCAGGCGGTCACGCAGCATCTCGGCGTGCTCGAGGACGCCGGCCTCGTCGTCACGAAGTGGCGCGGCCGCGAGAAGCTCCACTTCATCAACCCCGTGCCGCTGCAGGAAATCTACGACCGCTGGATCCGCAAGTTCGAGCGGTCGCGGCTCAAAGCGATGCACGAACTGAAGCGCCGGCTCGAAGGGACGCACGATGCCTAAGTCGTCTTTCGTGTACGTGATTTACATCGCGTCGACGCCCGACGTGGTGTGGAAGGCGCTGCTCGACGGCGAGTTCACGCGTCAATACTGGGGCCACGACAACGTGTCCGATTGGAAACCGGGATCGACGTGGGAACATCGCGATGCCGGCGTGGGCGGAACGGTCCGGCTGATTGGCGAAGTGCTGGAGTCGCGTCCGCCCCATCGTCTGGTCATCACGTGGGTCGAGCCAAAAGACAGGGCGAATCGCGATCGGCACTCACGCGTGGCGTTCGACCTCGAGCCGGTCGGCGACATGGTGCGCCTCACCGTCACGCACGACGACCTCGAGCCCGGCTCGCAGATGGAAACGTCGATCAGGGCCGGCTGGCCGCGCGTCCTGTCGAGTCTCAAATCGCTGCTCGAATCCGGAAAGCCGCTGCCCACATGGGCGAAGTGATGGTGCACCAAGAACCAGGACCAAGCACCGTCAGTAAAGGAGCACGTCATGCCAGATATCCTTCATCGCGTCGGAATCGCCGCGCCGCCTGAGCGCGTGTTCAACTCGCTGTCGAGCGTCGACGGCCTGCGCTCCTGGTGGACGGCGAACACGTCAGGCGATCCAGGCACGGGCGGAACGATCGACTTCGGCTTCTGCAAGATGCAAGTGCTCGACGCGACGCCGGGGACGCGCGTGTACTGGCGCTGCATCGATGGGCCGGCGGAATGGGTCGGCACCGAAGTGGATTTCGATCTGAAGTGGCGCGACGATCAGACGTTCGTGCTTTTTAAGCACGCGAACTGGAAAGAGCCCGTGGAATTCATGCACCATTGCAGCACGAAGTGGGCGACGTTTCTTCTCAGCCTGCGCGACGAGCTCGAGAAATCGAGCGGCCATCCCGCACCGCACGACGTGAAGATTCACGTCAACGACTGAGTGGTCGTAGTGTCCGCCTTCAGGCGGACCGTCGACTTGACGCACAAGTGGAGTGTCTTGCGTGACGAGCGCGTTGGCCGTGCCGGTCGCCGACGCACGATGTCGCGCGCAGGGAAGTCGGCCTCCGTTCGGTCCTGCCGCTGCCGCGGACGACTAATTGCTTCTTCCAGGGCCAGCCATTCACGGCATGCAACGTCGTCGCTGATTCGAGGTTCGCGGATCGTGCAGGCCAAAGTCGCCGCGTGCTGCTCACTTCGGCCGACTTCCGAGAGATCGCGTCATCCGCGCGCTCCAACGGCGTCTGCGTCCAGCACGGCCAACCCGCTCGTCGGTTGTGTCACTTTATGAGCAACGTGAGCTCAGTTCAGCGCGTCTCGCAGCCGTTGTGAGAGCGCGCAGCGGCTGCGTCTTCTGCGGCCCTGCCGGTTCCAACTTGACGGCCAGCCAGCCCTGATTCTTTCCAACTGTTGGATGGGACGACAAACTCAAATCGTTCGCACAGGTCAGCGTCGCTCACTCGTTCTAGCGCTGCCTTCCACTGGACCGTTCCGTCCGCGTTCTTCGCCACAAGTTCCAGCACGTTCCCTCGGAATTGGGCGGAGGCTGAGGCGGATCCAAACCAAACGTTGGCGGGATGAAATCTGCCATCCAACGGCAACTGTGGCGCATCGCGCAGTGGCTGCGACCGTCTGTTTGTCCGCAGGGTCCTCACCGAGGAGCAGTTCGTCTGCTGAATAGTCGTATAAACGCGATTGTCCTCGCCCTGTTGCACATATATCCCAGTCAGGTCCGGGCAACGGGCCCGAGGCACGGATTGCGCCAGCAGCAGCAGAACGGCCGGGAACAGACTCATAAACGGAGAGAAGTTTAGCTCGGCCATTCCGAGAACTAGAAGGCCGGCGTCGAAGAATGTCCGCGACTGACCGGGATCGATCGCAGCGAGCCGGCACACCGCGACCGGAGCGCGGTCGCGCCAACTGGCGGCCGCAGGCTCTCATCGCGGCGTTCACGGTGTAGCGATCGGATGCTTCGAGTTACCCGAGGCGCTGATCACGCTGTACAGAAGTCGCTGAGAAAACCCCTTGAACGCCGCGTCATCGGCAGAGAATGAGCCGAAGGCTGGCAGTTCCGGCGCGGTGTGCTGGATCGCAGCGAGCGATCCCGGTCAGTCGCGGACGACTCACTCCAGAAACGTGACAACGCCGGTGTCGAGTGAGTACTTGGCGCCGACGATCACAAGCTCGTCGTTCTGAATCAACTTCTCGAGAAGCTCGGAGCCATGACGGAGATGGTCGACTGACGCGCGCACGTTCGCACGCACAGCCTCGCGGATGAGCGTAGTGCGATCGACGTCCCGCCACCCTGCGATCACCGATTGCACCGACGGACGCACGCGGTCGACGATCGACCGGAGGTTGCGCGACTCGGTGGTTGCCCCGTCCAGGAGCTCCTCGACGGCGGCCGTGATGGCGCCGCAGCCAGAGTGACCCATCACGACGACCAGCTTCGTCCCGAACTTCGACGCCGCGAACTCGACGCTCCCGACCTGCGACGGCGCGACGATGTTGCCCGCGACGCGGATGACGAACAGATCGCCGAAGCCCTGATCGAAGACGAGCTCGGCGGGAACACGCGAGTCGGAGCAGCCCAGAATGATGGCGAACGGCGCCTGATCCGCCGCCAGCGCCCGGCGTTCGAAACTACTCAGCGGCGGGGTGGTCGGCTGCCCGGCGACGAATCTGGCGTTCCCTTCGCGAAGCCGCCGCAGCGCCGATGCGGCGTCGATCATGTCAGTGCGGCGCCAGGGCCCAGCGCCTTTCCCTCGAGTGCGATCAGCGCCGCCAGGGCGGCATCCTTCTGATCCTTGCCCCACGGCGCGCCGACCGTGGCGCCGAGCGCGACGATTTGCTTCGACAGCCGGGCGGCGGGCGTCGCGAGCGCCTTTTGCGCGTGCTCGCGCAACTGTTTCTCGGGAATCGTGACCAGTGTCAACGCGCACTCGGTCGCCGCGTACGCCAGGACGTCGCGAAAGAGCACGCCTTCCGCTTTGTGCATCCGGACGTGAACCGCGAGAATCTCGTCGACGGTCCACGGCGGCATGGGCGCCCCGACCAGCACGGCGCAGACGCTGACCGCGTTCTGTTTGTGCCGTTCGTCGGCAACCGCGGCCTGCATCTCCGCGACGGCCAATCGTCGCGTCATCGCGATGCCTCGCGCGACAAGGCGGCGCGCAGGTTCGAGCTCGAGCGACTCCGCCGCGTGGTAGGGCTGCTTGGCCCACGCTTCGTCGACGAGTTCGATCCGGCGGCGGGTAGACACGACCAGTACGCCGTGTTCGCGGCCGATGCTGACGAGAGCTGCCCAGCCTGAATGCGCTTTCAGTCCGAGAGCGACCTTCACAATGAGGGCGAATCTAGACCGGGACGACGCGCGAGACCTTGACGACTTGTCCTACCAGATATTCGAGCTTGATCGTGTCGCCGGGTTCGATCGTCGAGTCGACCGCCTCGTGACCGACGCGGGCGACGGACACCTGCCCGTCAGGATCAGAGAGATCGGTGAAATACACGTCCACGGACATCTGGCCGTGGATGCTGACCGGTTGGAGCTTCTTGGCCATGGCGTCGCGTGTTCCCTTGAGCACGGGTCGATCATAGCTCCAAATTCTCGAACAGCGGCAAGTCCTCGCTGCTCGCGAAGTTATGCACCGAGACACCGAGCAGCCGCACGGGGCGTCTGCCGGCGTCCGTTTTCTCGAGCAGCGCCACAGCGCGCGACGTAATCGTACCGTCATCGCGTGTGGGCGCCGCGGTATGGCTCCGGGTCACGGTTGTGAAGTCGGAGTAACGGACCTTGATCGTGACGGTGCGCGCGATCAACTCCTTGCGCATCAGCCATCCGACGGCATTGGCGGCCATCTCGGCGATCTCCTCGCGGATGACGGCGATGTCGGTGAGATCTTCGGCGTAGGTATTTTCGCTGCCTGACGATTTTGCCTCGCGATGCGGCGTCACTACCCGCTCGTCAACGCCGTGCGAGAGCTGGCGCAGCCAGTCGGCCATGCTGCCGACGGCTTCGCGCAGGAGCCGTTCGTCGGTGGTGCGGACGTCGACGAGCCGCTCGATGCCGCGGGCGCGGAGCTTCTGGGCGGTCACCGGGCCGACGCCCCAGAGCGCGTCGACCGGCAGCTGCTGCAGGAACGGCTCGACACGGTCGGGGCTGATGACGGTCAGCCCGTCAGGTTTCTTCCAGCCGGACGCGACCTTCGCGAGAAACTTGTTCGGCGCGACGCCAGCGGACGCCGTCAATCGTGTCTCGTCGAGAATCCGCGCCTTCAGTCGTTTGGCCACGTTGGTCGCCAGCGTTTCGCCCCACGCGTTTTCCGTCACGTCGAGATAGGCCTCGTCGAGCGACAGCGGCTCGACGAGCGGCGTCACCTCGCGGAAGATCGAAAACACCGCGTTCGACGCCGTCCGGTACTTCTGGAAGTCGGGCCGCACGATGACGAGCGAGGGGCACAGCCGCACCGCGCGCGCCATCGACATGGCCGAGTGGACGCCGAAGACGCGCGCTTCATAGCTGGCGGCGGCGACGACACCGCGCCCCGCGGGCGAGCCGCCGACCGCCACGGGCTTTCCCTTGAGCGACGGATCGTCGCGTTGCTCGACCGACGCGTAGAACGCGTCCATGTCGATGTGAAGTATCCGGCGCACAGACGGTACAATAGAAGATTCCTATGCCTCAGTTCATCTACACGATGAAAGGTCTCGGGAAGGTTCACCCTCCCGACGCCAAAGTCCTCGAAGACATCTGGCTGTCGTTTCTTCCCGGCGCGAAGATCGGCGTCCTCGGCCTGAACGGCGCCGGCAAGAGCTCGCTCTTGAAGATCATGGCGGGGGAAGACACGAGCTTCATCGGCGAAGCGTTTCCCGCGGACGGCATCAGCGTCGGTTTCCTGCATCAGGAGCCGCGGCTCGATCCCACGAAGAACGTCCTCGGCAATGTCGAGGAGGGCGTCGCCGCGACCAAAGCCCTGCTCACGCGCTACGACGACCTCAACGCGAAGCTCGGCGAGGATCTGTCGCCCGAGGAGATGGACAAGGTGCTCGAAGAGCAGGCGCGCATCCAGGATCGGATCGACGCCAGCAACGCCTGGGATCTCGACTCGCGGCTCGAGCTGGCGATGGACGCGCTCCGCCTGCCGCCTCCGGACGCGGACGTCACCCGGCTGTCCGGCGGCGAGCGCCGCCGCGTCGCGTTGTGCCGGCTGCTGCTGCAGTCGCCCGATCTGCTGCTCCTCGACGAGCCGACCAACCACCTCGACGCCGAATCGGTCGCCTGGCTCGAACGGTTCCTCAAGGACTACCCGGGCACCGTCGTCGCCGTGACGCACGACCGGTACTTTCTCGACAACGTCGCCGGCTGGATTCTCGAGCTGGATCGTGGCCGGGGCATTCCGTGGGAAGGCAACTACTCGTCGTGGCTCGACCAGAAGCAGAATCGCCTCGCGCAGGAGGAAAAGGCCGAGACGAAGCGGCAGCAGACGCTTGCGCGCGAGCTCGAATGGATTCGCATGTCGCCGCGCGCGCGGCAGGCGAAAGGCAAGGCACGTCTCAACGCGTATGAAGAACTGCTGAAGGAAGACACGGCCAAGAAAATCGAAACCGCGGAAATCTACATCGCGCCCGGACCGCGTCTCGGCGACGTCGTGGTCGAGGCGCGCGGGCTGAAGAAGGGCTACGGCGACAACCTGCTCATCGACGGACTCGATTTCACGCTCCCGCGCGGCGGCATCGTCGGCGTCATCGGACCGAACGGCGCGGGGAAGACGACGCTGTTCCGGATGATCACCGGGGCGGAGAAGCCGGATGCCGGAACGCTGAAGCTTGGCGAAACGGTGACGATCGGCTACGTCGATCAGAGTCGAGACGCGCTCGACGGCAACAAGTCGGTCTGGGAGGAAATCTCAGGCGGGCACGATGAGATCGAATTGGGGAAACGGAAGATCGCGTCACGTGCGTACGTGTCGTGGTTCAACTTCAAGGGCGGCGCGCAACAGCGGAAGGTCGGCACGCTGTCGGGCGGCGAACGCAACCGCGTGCACCTGGCCAAACTGCTGAAGAAGGGGAGCAATCTGCTCCTGCTCGACGAGCCGACCAACGACCTCGACGTCGACACGTTGCGGGCGCTCGAAGAGGCGCTGCTCGCGTACGCCGGCTGCGCGGTCGTCATCAGCCACGACCGCTGGTTCCTGGATCGCATCGCGACGCACATGCTGGCGTTCGAGGGCGACAGCGACGTCGTGTGGTTCGAGGGCAACTACCAGGACTACGAGGCCGATCGTCATCGGCGGCTCGGCGCCGAGGCCGACCAACCGCACCGGATCAAGTACCGCAAGCTGACTCGCACCTGACGTACGTAGTGTCCGGCTTTAGCCGGCCCTCGTACATCCAAAGTGCGCTCTCAAGCCTGACGCGACGGTCGGTCGGTGCCGATCTGTATAAATATATATATATCGCTATATAATAGGAACGTGATCTCATCCGTTCCGCTCGTGCCGCGTCTCGTCACGTCGCTTCGCGCCTACGATCGCCGGACGGCGATGGCCGACGTCATGGCCGGCGTCACCGTCGGTCTCGTCGCGCTGCCGCTGGCCATGGCGTTCGCCATTGCGTCCGGCCTCTCGCCGCAGGCCGGCATCTACTGCGCGGTCGTCACCGGCTTCCTCGTCTCCGCGCTCGGCGGCTCGCGTGTTCAAATTGCCGGCCCCACCGGGGCCTTCGTCGTCGTCGTCGCCGGCATCGTGACGAAGTACGGCGTCGACGGGCTGTTCATGTGCACGATGATGGCCGGCGCGATGCTCGTCGTGATGGGCCTCACCGGCATGGGTGCCGCGGTGCGGTTCATCCCGCGTCCGGTCGTCATCGGCTTCACCAACGGCATCGCCGTGCTCATCGCCAGCACGCAGCTCCGCGACTTCTTCGGCATCGACCTGCAGACCGTCCCCGGCGACTTCTGGCCGCGCATTGTCGCTCTCGCGTCGCACGCGCGGACGTTTTCGCCGCAGGCCACCGTGGTGGCCGTCGTGACGCTGGCCATCATCATCACCGTGATGCGAGTGATGCCGCGGCTGCCGGGCTCGATCTTCGCGCTCGTCGCCGTAACCATCGGTGTGCGCCTCGCCGGCGTGCACGTCGAGACGATCGGATCCAGATTCGGCGGCATTCCCGCCGGCCTGCCGCACGTCGCGTTTCCCGCGTTCCACCTGTCGCTCGTCCCGACGCTTGCGATGCCGGCGATTACCGTCGGGTTGCTCGGCGCCATCGAGTCGCTGATGTCCGCGATGGTGGCGGACAAGATGAGCGGCGATCGCCACGACTCCAACATGGAGCTGGTGGCGCAGGGCGTGGCGAATCTCGTGTCGCCGATCGTCGGCGGCCTGCCGGCGACAGGAGCCATTGCACGGACAGCCACCAACATTCGATCCGGTGCCAAGACGCCAGTGGCCGGCATCGTCCACGCGCTGACGCTGCTGACGATTCTGCTCGTCGCCGCGCCGCTCGCCAGCGGCATTCCGATGGCGGTGCTTGCGGCAATTCTGATGGTGGTCTCGTACAACATGGGCGAGTGGCGCGAGATTCCCGAATTGCTGCGACTCACCAAGGCCGACATCGCCGTGTGGGTGGTGACGTTCACGCTGACGGTGTTCGCGGACCTCACAGTCGCGGTCGAAGTGGGGATGATCCTCGCGGCGCTGCTGTTCATCCGCCGTGTCGCCGAGACCACGACGATTGCGACCGTGACCGACGACTACATCCGCGACAGCTTCGACCACAGCCTGCACCGTCATCCGATTCCGGCGTACGTGCGTATCTTCCGCATCCACGGACCGTTTCTCTTTGGCGCTACGGACAAGCTGAGCGTCGTGACGGAGGATGTCGACGCGCTGCCGGAGATTGTCGTGCTGCGGCTGCGCAACATGAACGCGCTCGACGGCACGGGGCTGCGCGCGTTTCAGGATCTGGCCGACACGCTCCACGCGTCGGGGCGCGAGCTGCTGCTCTGCGGCGCGCGCAAGCAGCCCGCCCATTTGATGGAGCGCGCGGACTTCCACCGGCACGTGGGAGCAGAGAATATCTGCGCGAACATCGGCGTCGCGATCGCGCGTGCGGAGTGGCTGCATGCGCACCGCCGTCAAGTCCAGCGGAGCGCGTGATGAGCGGACCTTCCCACGAACTGCAGACGCTGAAGGCGGAGTTCTTCCGCGCCATGGCCCATCCCGCGCGCATCCGCATCCTCGAGGTGCTGGCGCAGCATCACGAGCAGAGCGTGCAGGCACTCCAGCAGCGGCTCTCAGCCGACCAGCCGATCGTCTCGCAGCAGCTCGCGAAGCTGCGCGCGCACGGCGTCGTCACGAGCCGCAAGCAGGGGACAACGGTGCTTTACGCGCTCGCCGATCCGCGCATCGCCGACCTGCTGAAGGTCGCAAGAGAAATCCTCAACCGCCGGCTGACCGGGACGAAGACGCTCTTACACGAGTTGCGGCGATCGGGGTGAGGTGATGTAGTGTCCGGCTTTAGCCGGACCTTCATCGGGTCCGCCTTTAGCCGGACACTACATCCGATCAGAATCCCAGAATGCTCGTCGCCGGGCGGGGCGCGGTAGCCGCGGGCGCCGCCGACGACGCGGCGGCCGGCGCCGCGGGTGCCTGCTGCGCGGGCGCGCTCGAACCGGATCCTTGCTGTCCGGCGGGCCCTGCTTCCTGCAGCGCCTCGAAGTCGACGAGCGACAGATCGTAGGCGAGGATGGCGGAGAGCTCGTTCGATTTCGCCTGCGCGAGATCGCGCTGCGCCTGAATGACGAAGAAGCTCGTCGAGAGGCCGACTTCGAAGCGCTTTCGTTCGGAATCGAGCCGCTGATCCGCAAGCTCGCGCGCCACACGCGTCGTCGCGATCCGCTTTGCATTCATCTCGATCTTCCAGCCGGCGTCTCGCACCTGCTGGACGGCCTTCGACTCGCTGCTCTTGAGGCGTTCTTCCGCCTGCTGACGTTCGAGCTTCGCGCGCGCCGACGCCGCCTCGTCGCTGCTGCGGCCGATCGGATACGTCACGCTCACGCCGGCCACCCACGTCGGGTAGTCGTGCGCGAACAGCTGATTGACGACCGATCCGAAGTTGGTGATGTTGCCAGGCCCGACGACGACGCCGGGGAAGCCGTTGGTCGTGTCGCGGATGATTTGCGTGCCGCCGAGCGCGTTCGCCTGATAACTGAGGTTGAAGCGGACGTCGGGCAGCTTCTGGTTGTCCGTGTACTGCACGTTGACCTTCGCGGTGTCGATGTCCTTGCGCGCCCTCGCCAGATCCGCGCGCGCATCGAGCGCGTGGGTGACGGCGGCATTGAGATCCGGGGTGACGGTCGCGATCGGCGGCTCGTCGATCGGCTCGATCGGCACGGTCCACATCGCTTTGTCTGCGGGATCGAAGATCAACACGCGCAGGCGATCCTCGGCTTCGCGGACGGCGGTCTGCGCGATGATCAGCTGCTCTTCGTCGGAGGCCACTTCCGCCTGCGCCGACAGCAGATCGAGCGGCGGCGACGACCCGACGTCGACCTTCGCCTTGTTCACGCGCGTCAGTTCCTGCGCCAGGCTCAATGCCGACTGGCGGGCGTCGACGTTCGAGATCGCCGACACGAGATTCCAGTACGCGCTCTTCACGCTGGCCGTCGTGTGGACAAGGCTCTCTCGCAGACGCGTGCCGGCGACGTCGCGATTGATCTGACTGGTCTTGAGCTGCTGCCGCGCGGAGTCGATGCTCAGATCGCGCACGAGCGGCTGTGACAGGGACAACGAGAGGCCCGACGTGAGCAGCGGGTTGTAGCTGGTCAGAAAGCTGTTGGTGTCGGTGTGCACGGTGTTCCAGGACGCGCTGTACGACGTCCCGAACCACGGGAGCTTCTGGCTCACGCCGGCCGACGAGGTGATGGCGTCGGTGCGGGTCGCGGTCGGAATCAGAAAGCTGGTCGGTGGTTGCAGCTGGTTGTTGCGGTTGAGGCCCGACGTGATCGAGGGCCGGAACGCGCCGGCCGCCGCAGCCACGCGCGTATCGCTGATCTGCGGATCGAGACGGTCCGCGTTCAAGTCGGGATTGTGGTCGAGCGCCATCTTCACCGCATCATCGACGGTGAGGCGGAGCGGAGCGGAAGCGGACGGCGTCTGCGCCCACGCGGTGGTCGCACACAACGCGAGGATGACGACGGCGGTGGTGACGGTCTTGGCCATGGCTGGAACCTGAACGGTTTTTCGTTTGAACACGCGCTGCTGCAGGTCGTCGAAGAGCGAGTACGCGACCGGCGTGACGAGCAGCGTCAGGAGCAGCGCGAGCGACTGCCCGCCGAACACGACGAATCCAATCGCGTGGTTGGTGCCCGATCCGATGCCGCGCGAGACGATGAGCGGGATCATCCCCGCGACGAACGCGAACGTCGTCATCAGAATCGGGCGCAGACGATCGCGGCTCGCCCGCACGATGGCGTCGCGCGTGGACAGGCCCGTCTCCTTGAGCTGATTCGCGTGGTCGATCTGAAGAATCGAGTTCTTCTTCACGACCCCGAACAGCACGAGCAATCCGAGCGCCGACAGGATGTTGAGCGACTGCCGGAAGATGATGATCGACAGGAGCGCAAACGGCAGTGTCAGCGGCAGCGACAGGAGAATCGTGATCGGATGCAGCCACGATTCGAACTGCGCCGCCAGAATCAGATACATGAAAATCAGCGACAGCAGGAACGCCAGGATGAAGTTCTGCGCCGCGCGTCCGAGTTCTTTCGAACGGCCCGTCATCGCGCCCCGGTACTCGGACCCCGCGTTCATCTTCTGGAATTCGGCGACCATGGCGTTTTGCACTTCCGCCTGCGAGGCCGTCGGCAGCAGGTTCGCGAACACCGTCACCTGACGCTGACGGTTCAGGCGGTTGATGTCCGACGGCGCGGATCCCGGCGAGAAGTTCGCGACGTTGTCGAGCGAGACGGCGCCGAGCCGCGCCGAGGGCACCGTCAGCGCCGCGACGGCCTGTTGCGTGCTCCGGTCGATCTGCTGTGCGCGCAGATGGACTTCGTACTGTTCGCCGCCCTCGTTGTATGTCGTCACTTGATCGCCGCCGACCAGTAGCCGCAGCGCTTCAGCGGCGTCCGCGATCTGCACGCCCATGTCGGCGGCCTTCGGCCGATCGACGCGCACCGACATCTCGGGCTTGCCGGCGTTCATCGACGTGTCCACGTCCACGACGCCCGGGATCTGTTTCACGCGCGCGACGAGCTGTTTGCTGTACGCGTCCAGTTTCGCGAGATCGGTGCCGTTGATGATGAACTGGATGTCGGCGTTCTGGCTGCCGCCGCCGCCGATGTTCGCAATTGGCTGCACCGAAGTCCGGAGGTTGGCCGCGAGCGGCGGCAGGACCTGACTGCGAATAGCGGTCATGACCGTGAACTGATCGCGGTCCCGCTGCTCGATTGGCTTCAACCGGACGTAGATGTTTCCGAGGTTTCGCGTATTCGCCGGGTCGCCGGCGATCTGCACGAGTGTGTAATCGACCTCGGGGATCTGGTTGCGGATGGCCGTCGCGACGCGGTTCGTGAGCACCTCCGTCGATTCGAGGCTCGTCCCCTCGGGCGCACGGAGGTTGATCTCGAACTCGGACTGGTCGTCGTTGTTCAGGAAGTTCTTGTCGACCACCTTGAAGAGCGGGAAGGTCGAGAGCAGGACGCCGACCGCGATCATGGCGACCACGCCGCGATGCGCCATCGACCACTCGAGCATCCGCGAGTACACGAGGTCGATGGCGTGAAACACCTTCGAATCTTTCGACGAGTGCCCCTCGCCTCCGTGCTTCTTCACCTTGAGCCACCGCGCGGCGAGCATCGGCGTCAACGTGAAGCTCACGAGCAGCGACACCATGATCGCGAACGCCATCGTCAGACCGAAGCTCTTCATGAAGCGGCCGACGATGCCGCCCATGAAGCCGACGGGCACGAAGATGGCGACGAGCGACAGCGTCGTCGCGAGCACCGCGAGGCCGATCTCCTTCGTGCCGTCGATGGCCGCCTGATACTGGTCGTCGTGCTTCTCTTCGATGAAGCGATAAATGTTCTCGAGCACGACGATCGCGTCGTCGATCACGATGCCGACGGATAACGTCAGCGCCAGCATCGTCATCATGTTGAGCGTGAAGCCCATGTACCAGATGAGGCCGAACGTGGCGACGATGGACGTCGGAATCGCGATCGCCGAGATGATCGTGGAGCGCAGGTTCGTCAGAAACAGCATCACGACGAACGCCGCGAGCAGCGATCCGACGATGAGGTGTTCCTCGACGTTGTGGATCGACGCTTCGATGAACTCGGCGCCGTCACGGACGATGCGCAGCTTGTAGCCTGCCGGCAATGCCTTTTCGGTGGCCTTCAGCTGCTCCTTGACGCCGTTCACGACTTCGACCGTGTTCGTCCCCGATTGCCGGCGGATGTTCAGGAGCACCGTGCTCGTGCCGTCGATGTTGGCGAGCGTGTTGGTGTCGGCCATGCCGTCTTCGACCTGCGCGACGTCGGAAATCTTGACTGGGTGCGTCTGGCTCGCCTTGACGACGATGTCGCCGAACTCCTCGACCGACTGCACGCGTCCGCGGGTGCGCAGTGTGATCGAGTTGGCGCCCTGATCCATGCGTCCGCCCGGAATCTCCGCGTTCTGCGTGTTGAGCGCGCGTGCGACGTCGGTGACGGTGACGTTGTAGGCGCGCAGCCGATCGGCGTCGAGCCAGATGTTGATCTGTCGTTCCCGTCCGCCGGTGACCACGACCTGTCCGACGCCGTTGAGACTCTCGAGCTGCCGGCGAAGCACTTTGTCCGCGTACTCGGTGATGTCGCGGACCGGCTTGTCCGCGGTGAGCGCGAGGCTCAACACAGGCGCGGCGTCTGGGTCCATGCGGTCGACACGCGGCTGCTGAATCGTCTTCGGCAGCTGCGGAAGAACGCCGTTCACCTTGTCGCGGACTTCCTGCGCGGCGACGTCGATGTCCTTGTCGAGCAGGAAGGTGAGGATCACCTGCGAGACGCCTTCCGACGAGGACGAGCGGAGTTCGTCGATGCCGCTGATGGTGTTGACGGCTTCTTCGATTTTGTCCGTCACCTCGGTCTCGATTTGCTCGGGCGCGGCACCGGGCTGGACCGTCGTGATGAGGATCGTCGGCAGATCGATCTTGGGGTACCGATCGACGCCGAGCTTCAGAAACGCGAAGACGCCGACGACGGAGAGGGACAGGATGAGGACGGTCGCGAAGACCGGCCGTTTGACGCAGAGTTCAGCGAGCCACTGCATGGAAGACTCCGGCAGGCCTGAGCCTGCACTACTTGACCTTGACCCCGTCGACGAGCTGGTTGACGTTCTCCGTCGCGACGCGCTCGCCAGCCTTCAGGCCAGTGACGATCTCGACGAGCGGATCGACCTTTTGTCCCGTGGCCACCACGCGCTCTTCGGCGCGATCGCCGTTGACGACGAACACGCGACCAGTGCCGGAAATCACACGGACGGCGGTGGCGGGCACGAGCACGGCGGGCTCCTTCTTGTTCTGCTCGATCTGCGCCGTCGCGAACATGCCCGGCTTCAGCTGGGCGTCGCCGTTCGGCACCACGGCTTCGACGGTGAGCGCGCGCTGCTCGGCGCGAAGAGCGGGCGAGACGTAGCGCACCTTGCCCTCGAACAGGCGTCCAGGAAACGCATCAACGGAAAACGAGACCGGCTGTCCAACGCCGACGCTCGCGACGAACTGTTCCGGTACGGTCAGCTCGATTCGCAGCGGCGTGATGCGGACCACCTCGGCCACCTTCATGCCGCGGGTCACGTAGTCGCCCGTCGACACCATGCGCTGGGCGACGAGGCCGGCGAACGGCGCCCGCACCTCCGTGTCGGCCAGCGCCTTGCGCGCGAGCGTCACACGTGCGCGCGACGCCTGCAGCGCCTGATACTGCTGCTCGCCGGCGTTCTTCGCCGATTCGTACTGTTGGCGGGCCGCTTCGACCTGCGTCTTGCGCTGGTCGTACTCCGACTGCGAGACCACACGTTCGGAGAGCAGCTTCTCGATGCGGCCGAACTCCGCGGTCGCAAGGTCGTAGTTCGCGCGTGCGTTCGCGACCTCCGGCACCTTGTTCACGTCGAATGTCCCGTTCTGGCCGAGCGCGAGCCGGGCTTCAATCTGTGCGGCGTTGGCCTCCGCTTCCTTCAGGCTCGCTTCCGTCTCGACGGGCGACAGCTTCACGAGCTCGGCACCTTGCGCGACAGGCGTGCCGCGCTCGACCGGCGTCGCGATGACGCGTCCCGCGGTCTCGGCGGCGACGTCGGCCTGCTCCTCCGCGTTGAGCGTGCCGGTCACACGGATGAACCGCGCGATCGGCCGTTCGACAGCCGCGACTGGCGCGACGGCAACGGCCGCGGCAGGCGCTTCACGCTCGCTGGTTTTGGCGTTCCCGGTGCTGCAGGCAGTCCAGAGCAGTGAACCGGCGGACATGAGAACAATGGGAACGGGACGAATGAATGCGCGCGACATAAACGAGGGCTCCTACGAAGCTTCAGCGGCCGGCGTTTCTTCCGGCACGCAATCGACATCAACAAACGTGGATTCGGGCGTCGCGCCCGCCTGCAGGCCGCGCAACATGACGGCTACGACGTCGCGAGCCAGCGTGTCGGCGTTCTCTCCTGGCGTGAGGCGATCCGACAACTTCATCATCGCTGCTCCAAGTAACCCCATCGTCAACAGCCGGAACACGACGTTGGCGTTGAGGTGTGAGGGAAGCGCGCCGCTGTCGATGCACGCCTGGATCTGCCCGACGAGCTGCGATTTCATCTCGCGGGCGAAGGCAAACCGCTCGTACGCCTGGCTGATGCGCGGCACCGAGCGGTCCACGAACATCAGCTCAAAGTACTGCGGATGGTGCCGACTGAATTCATAAAGTCGCCAGAAAATTGCTTTGATACGGTCGAGTGGCGCGAGACCGCCAAGCTCAGCGTCGGTCGTGCCGGCCTGATTGCGATGGAGTAGTCGGAAGCCTTCTTCGGCGAGCGCGTAGAAGATGTCGTCCTTGCTCGGGAAGTAGCCGTACAGCGCGGCGGGGCTGTACTCGATCTTCTCGGCGATCTTCCGAATCGAGACGTTGCGGTAGCCCTCGCTGACGAAGAGCTCGCGGGCCGCATCGAGGATCGATCGGCGGACTGCCTCGCGGTCTCGTTCCTGGCGTTCTTTGATGCCCATCCGTCGATACTACACTGAACGGTGTTCAGTGAATCAACGATGTTTGACGCCAGAACGACGTTCAAAGATTCATGTGGCTGTAAACAACAGTAAATTTGAGCTTTAACTCGCTTCGATGTCTGCGGCGCTTCAGTGAAGGAGCTCGTGGAGGTGCCCGTCGCTCGTCCGATAGATGACGTGCTGCTTCTTATCCAGGCCGATGTACGCACTCGGACTGCCGACCGCGTTGGGGGCAGACGCGGCTGCCGTCAGGTCGTCATCCGTCACGGCGCCCACGGTCCACCACAAATCGCGAATGTGATTCATGCCGTCCCGGTAGACGACATGCTGGGTGCCGTCGCTGGCGACGAAGTACGCAGCCGGCGTTCCCCCCGCGACGGGCAGCGGCGCATGCGACGCGTTCGTCAGGTCGTCGTGGCCCACCGCGCCCGTCGACCAGAATAATTCGTGCACGTGCGAGTCGCCGCCGACATAGATGGCGTGCTGTAGACCGTCTACCTTTGCGACATAGGCCGTCGGCGTACTGAGCTCAGAAGGATTCGGCGCGCCCGACAGGTTAGTCAGGTCGCGGTCTCCGACGGGTCCAGATGACCAGAACAACTGGTGCAGGTGACGGATCGCGAATTGAGGATTGCCGGCGCCACCAACATAGAGCGCGTTCTGCAGACCCAGAGCGTCGACGACGTACGCAAACGGATCGCCAATCGGAGGCGCTGCGCCCGACAGTGCCGTCAGATCGTCATGCCCGACGGCGCCGAAGGTCCAGAAGAGCCCATGCACGTGCCGGTCGACGCCTCGATAGAGGACGTTCTGCGTTCCGGCGGGCGGGAACACGTACGGATAGGGAGCGCCGGCCGCAAGCGGCGCGCCCGCGAGCCTCGTGACGTCGTCGTGACCGACGGCGCCCGTCGTCCAGAACAGGACGTGCACGTGGTTGTCGGTGCCGCGGTAAGTGACGTTCTGTGTGTCGGCCGGACCGAACACGTACGCGCGCACATCCCCTTGCACTGCGGGGGCGCCCGCGAGCGCGGAGAGATCGCTGTGCCCGGTGTCGTTCGAGGTGCGCCACAACTCGTTCGCGTGGTTGTCCGTCGCGCGGTACACGACATTCTCCACGCCGTGCGTCGGGAACACATAGCCGAAGGGATCCCCTGCGGCCGCTCGCGCGCCTGATCGTGGTGTCAGATCGGAATCGGTCACGTTCAGGGGCGGCAGGCCGAACACCTTTCCGAGCGCGCAGAACTTGCGCTGAACGAAGTTGGACTCGTTGCACCCGCCGCCGTCCGGCAAGGTAATCGAATAGGCGGTCACACCGCCGACCTGCGGCAGATTCAGCGCAAGACGCACGAGATCGTAGTCGTAGCGCGGCGTGCCCTCTTCAGGCGGATTCAGATTGAGACGCGTCCAGTACGTGCCGACCTGCAACTTCCGCCCCGACGGAAGGAAACTCGCGACCTCCGCGATCTCTTTTGGGGCGAACCAGACACTCTGTTCCCCGCACCCGTTCACGATGCACGGGGGCAGGACGATTGGCCCGGGCAACACGACGTTCCGCTTGTCATTTCGAAAGAAGAACCACAGGTTGTCCACGGTGCGTGCGATGTCCGGAACGTCTCCCGCGTTGCTCGAGTACGTCTCAGCCAGCAGGTTCAACCACGGTGCCCGCGATCGCATCCGCGACTGCATATCGGCGAGCACCTCGCCGTCTGGGTCGTCCGGGTGATTCATGTAGTCGTCGATCGCGACGGCGACGAGGTGTGGATACCGCTGCGCCAGCCTGCCGAACGTTGTGCCCCACCCGAGAAAGTCGGTGCACAGGTCGGGTTGGCCGTCGGGTCCTTTGTGAAAATCGTCGAGCTCGTTCCAGGGAGTCAACGCTTTGTCCGCATCTTGAATATGCGAACACCCGTTCCCAGACTTTTGTGGCTCGAGCGTCGCCCAGACACGGAGGTGCTGTCCATCGATGCATGTGTTCTTCGTGGCCTCGAGGAACTGCACGAAGTTCACGTAGTCGCCGGGCACAGTGAAGGGCGTCCAATTCATCGTGTTCGTGTGCGTGTCTCTCAACCATCCGGTCGCCACGGTCTGGTTGGGTCCTCCATCCCATTGGGCCTTCGCGCCCGCGAGGCCGGTGTCGCGCGACACGCGATGGAACGCATTGCCGTACACGAACAGATCCGCTCGAAACGGTTCCCTTGCCGCACGCACCGCGATGAGCTCCGCTGCGCCGCGGTCGCCGTTGCCAATCCAGTCGGTCGACGTCAGCGTGCGCCAGCTCTGGCCGCCGACCGTGTCGAGATCGGAAGTCGCCACGACGCGCAACGTCGATCCGCCCGTGGGAGGCAGGTCCAGCACCGCGAAGTTCGAGTGGGCGTTTTTCACGAGGACGATCGCGCTGCGCCTGTCGCCGTTGAAGTCGCCGGCCGTCATGCCCGCCCAGTTGGAGTTGCCAGTGTTTCCGAACGTCGATGTCGCGAACGGCCGGAAGGTCCCGCCACTGAACTTGAATGCGACCACGGTGGTGCCCGCGCCGTCGTTCACGTCACGGGCGGCGACCAACTCGTCGATGCCGTCGCCATCGAGATCGCTCGCGGCGATCGCCTTCCAGGGAAACCGGGTGTCCGCGTCGAGGTCCGACGTCAAGACCACGTCCAGCGTGCGCCCCGAGAGCTTCACGAGAAAGAAGTTCGAGTGGTCTTTCTTCAAGAGCGCGATCTTCTTCCCCTGGCCGTCGAAGTTGCCGATCGCCACGTCCAGCCAGTTGGAGTTGCCCGGGTTGCCGATCGTCTTTTGTGCGAGAACGCTCGTCAGGCTGCACGCCGCGTCGGCCTTCGTCACCACGAGGTCGGCCACGCCGCTTGCTGTGACGCTTCGGACGGCGACGATTTCGTCGAATGCGTCGGCGTCGAGATTCCCGGCAGCCACCGCGCGCCACGGATGCCGCGGATTTGACACAAAGTCGCCGGCCTGGACGGCAAATGGCGTCGGTCCTCGCATGATCGAGAACTGGCTGTGCTCGTTCTTGACCAGGACGAGCTCCTTTTCCGCGCCACCACAAAGATTGCCCGCCGCGACGTCAACCCAGTCGCTGTTCGTCGAGCTCCCGTACGCCGCGCCTTCGATAAGCGACGTGAGCGCCACGCCATCGTCAGGCGGGCGCACGTACACCGGAGTCGTGAATGGCTGTGCTGTGCAGGTGTCTGCCGCGGCGAGCTTCGTTGCGGCTGAGTTGGAGATGTTAGCGGTGTTGGCCGTGTTGGCGGTGTTGCGACCACACGAGGTCGGGCCGGCTGCGACGAGGGCGAGCGTCGCAAGCCAGTAAATCGGGAAGCCGCGCGTCGCCCGATCGCAAACACTTCCGGGCTGTCGCATGCCGATCACGAATATAGTTCAAGGGGAAGGGGCCCCTTTCACGGCAAGATCGACGCTTCCTACTTCACGCATCGTCGCGAGCAGCGCCATCAGTCCGACGATGTAGGTGCCGGAGGCGACGGCGAGCGTGACGGCAAATCCCCAGTTCATCGCCACGAAGATGGCCAGCGTCGCCCCGACTACCGACAGCGCGCCGTTGATGCCCCACGCCCATGTCAGCATCTGCGGCGCTCGCGCGCTGAGCAGCCGGATGCCGGCCGGCATCGGCACTCCCAACACGACGCCGATCGGCACCAGCGTGGCGACCGCGATGGCAATGCGCGTCGCGCGAGAAAACGGAATCGCCCACGTCACGAGCGGCGTGATGACGGCGGTGATGACGAGACCGAGCAGCGCGATGGCCATCAGCGTAATCATCACCGAACGAGCGAGCGTCTCCTCGCGCAGCCGCCGGCTCCACGCGGCGCCGATACCCGTGCCGAGCAGGAGCGAGAACAACGTCACGGTGAGCGAGTACACAGGATGGCCGAGCAGGAGCACGAACCGCTGCAGCACGGACACTTCAATCAACATGAATCCGGCGCCGAGCGCGCCGAAGTAGAGGAGCCACGCGAACCAGCCGCCAACGTCCGGTCCCCCGGTGAGCACGAGCGGCCCGATGACGAACAGCGCGACGAGCGCCCCTGAAATGCCGATGAGCGTCATCAGCGCGCTGAGCCCGTTGCCGAACAGCATCTCGCGGCCGAACGCCACCTGAAACTGATCCTGCAGCTTGGTGGTGTGAAAGAAGAACGGTCGATCGTCGGTGGTCGGACGGATGTCCTGCTTGTACGACGCATAGAACTCGTGCCGATCGGCGGCACGTATCAGCCGCGCGTAGTCGGCCGTCGGCATGCCGTCGATCCACTCGTTGGGCAGCGCCGGCGTCGCTTCTCCCTCGAACGTGGGCGCGTAGATGACATTGAACTGCAGGTCTTGCGCCGCTGCTCGCAGCGTCGCGATTTCCTGCGGCGTGAATTCGCTCTTCTTCAGCATGAACGTCTGCACGCGATCGGATTGGACGATCGCCAGATGCTGTGCGACATTCCAGCCGCGCGCTTCACCCGCGTCCTGCGCGAGCGACACGAGACGCAGGCCGTCCATCACCCAACGCGTCATCGTCAGCACGCCGTCGTCGGTGAGGTGATCGATGTAATCGTTGAAGGCTTCGACCGTGTAGAGCGTGTTCTCCGTCAGAGTGTACGCGCCTGCGGCGGTCGCCGCCCAGGTGTCGACCAGCGACGCCTGAATGATGTCGTAGCGGTCGGTCGCGCCGCGCACGAAGCTGCGGCCGTCGTCGACCGCGACGTGGACGCGTGGATGCGCGTAGATGCCGCCGGAAAACTGCTTGAACTGTCCCCGCATCACGTCGTCGGCGATGATCGGATTGACTTCGACGCCGTCGACGCGAGCCGCGCCGAAGACGAGGGCCGACACGAGATCGCGTCCACCGCCGGGGCCGATGACGAGGGCGCAGAATCCCGGCTGCTTCAGTCGGTACGCCACTGCCGTCAACTCGTACCGCAGGAATTGCGCGTTCGAGAGGTCGGGCGCGAGTTCGAGAATCGGCGTCGAGGCGGCGGCGTCGATGTCCATGTAGCGCGTGCGCGGCACCGGACCCGAATAGCTCTGGCTCAACGACCAGTTGTCGTGCGTCCGTTCGTAGACGCCGATCCGAGAGAACGAATTCCACTTCGTGAACAACGCGTGGTCGCCCACGTGTCCCTTCGCGTCGCCGATGTCGAAGGTGGCGGCGCCTGACAGCTGACCGGCCACCGCGATGCCCATGACGACGACGGCTGCCGTGGCGATGCGCGTCCGCTGCGCCGCGGGGGAGAAAAGGACGGCTGCAGTCAGCGCGAGAGCCGCGGCCGTGAGGACGACGCCCGGCGCACCGACGCGATCGAGCAGCGGGATGAGGACGAGGCAACCTGCCGCCGCGCCGATCAAGTCCGAGGCGTACACGGCGTTCACGTGTGCGGACAGGCGCGAGATTGCCAGCGTCACGACCATGCCACCCGTGAAGAAGGGCAGCGCGGCGAGCGCGTAGATCGTCAACATCAGGATCAGGTTGCGCGGCGAGTAGGTGAGGCCGATCCGAAGTCGCACGAGGAAAAAGAGCGCGACGAGTGTCGACAGCGCGTAGATGAGCGACTCGGCGGCGAGGAGCCTGTCGGTGTCGACGCGGTCGAGCGCCCGGCGGAACGCAAATGCACACACGCCGCTGGCGCTCAGGCCGAACAACGCGATCGAGATCGCGAGAAAGGCGAAGTGGTAGTACATGATGACCGAGAAAATCCGCGTGAGCGCGAGCTCGGTCATGAGCAACGTACCGGATGTGAGCGCCACGCCGGCGAGATAACGTTTCATATAGGTCGAAAGAGTCTACGGTATTCTTCTCGTCTCGTGCTGGTGCGCCGCGCCTTTCTCGCCCTCTCGACGCTGTGGGCGGCGTCGATTCCACTCGCGACGTTCGTGGCGAGCCGGCCTGACGCCTCGTCCGTATCGTACGGGTTCGCGCTGACTGTGTATGCGATTGGCCACGTCGTGTGTCATCAGCAGCCGGCGCGATCGTTCCACCTATGGATGACGTCGTTGCCAGTGTGCGCCAGATGCACCGGCATTTACATCGGCGCCGCGGTCAGCGCGATTGCGCTGCTGCGCGTGCGCGTCCGTGAAAGCAATCCGCGAGCCGTGTTGCTGGCCGCAGTGGTGCCGACCGCGGCGACACTCGTATTCGAGTGGACGACCGGCGTCATGCCGTCGCACTGGGTTCGTGCGCTCGCGGGAGTACCGCTCGGCGTGGTCGTGGCGTGGGCAATCGGGATGGTAAACTAACGGACTGATGAGCCCCGCGCGTGCCACTGCTGCCGAGAAATCGCAACCCGGAGGACTTGTATTGCTGTGTCTCGCCTCGTGGGCGATACCAGGCCTCGGGCACCTCTGGCTCGGTCGGCGCGGGAAAGGCCTCGTCTTTTTGATCGCGCTGCCGCTGATGTTCGCGATAGGGCTGGGGCTCCAGGGACGCATCTTCTCGTTCGATGCGTCCGATCTGCTCACGGCGCTCGAGGCGGGCGCGCAACTTGGCATCGGTGTCCTGTACTTTCTCGCCTCGCCGCTCGGCTTCGGCAAAGGCGACATTCGCGCCACCACCTACGAGTACGGCATCAGCTTCCTGATCGTTGCCGGTCTTCTGAACCTCCTGGTCGTCATCGACGCGTACGACGTCGCGCTCGGTCGCAAATAGCATGCACAGTCATCTTGTGTTGATGGCGCTGTTCGCGATGTTCGTGTCGCTCGTGTTCTCGGTCCTGGCGAAAGACACCGTGCGCGAGCAGGCGCGCCTTGGTGGACTGATGTTTGCGGGCTTCATGCTGGTCGGGCTCGCCGTCGCGTGGTTGATGTATCCGTTTCCGCTTCGCTGAGCGCCGCGCGGGCGAGAGCGACGAGATCCGATGCGCACGATTGAAGTAACACAGGCAGCGCCGGGATTGCGTGTCGCCGTCGTCGTTTCCAAATACAACGACTTCGTCACCGAACGGCTGCAGGCGGGTGCTGTCGCCGCGCTCGCGCATGCTGGCGTCACGGGCGGCGACATCACGGTCATCAAAGTGCCCGGCTCATTCGAGATCCCGTTCGCGGCGCAGCAGGCGGCTGCGAGCGGCGGTTTCGACGCGGTCGTCTGCCTCGGATGCCTTATTCGGGGCGCGACGGCCCACTTCGAATACATCGCGTCGGCCGCGGCTCATGGCATCACGGCGGCGGCGGCAGCCACGGGGATCCCGATCACGTTCGGCGTGTTGACGACGAACTCCGTCGAAGAAGCGATCGAGCGCGCGGGAGACGGACCGGCCAACAAAGGCTGGGAGGCGGCGCTCGCAGCGGTCGAGATGGCGACGGTGAGCAGGCAGCTGAAACAGCCGTGAAGAAAGATCGTCGTCACCGCGCGCGCGAGGCGGCGCTGCAGATTCTGTATCAGTGGGAAGTTGGACGGACGAGCATCGACAAGGCCGCCGAGACGTTCTTCGAGCTGCAGTGGAACGACGCGCAGCCGCCGGCCGAGTCGCTGCGTGAGTTCGCCGTGTC
>Ga0066903_100000625_pt1 | contig 23077 bp, 22 predicted proteins | sample PanSoiMetaGPlot1_FD_67491 | JGI IMG/M metagenome (GOLD analysis project Ga0066903, IMG submission 67491) | Tropical forest soil microbial communities from Panama analyzed to predict greenhouse gas emissions - Panama Soil - Plot 1 (version 2) | ecosystem: Environmental > Terrestrial > Soil >... | reverse complement strand
GCGGGCATCGTGCGGGCGATGCCGACCGGCGCGTCGCGCGCGTCCGGGGCGGTCGCCTCCGGCCAGAGGTCGGCGCGGGGCGCCGGGCCCGGGGCGGGCGGCGTTCGTCCGGTCGCCGCGTGCCAGCGGTCGCGCGCCAGCTCGCCCAGCGCGGCGGCCGCCTCGCCGTCCACCATCATCTGTATGTCGTGCGCGGGCGGGTAGGGGCGGCCGGTCGGATCGACGCGCCCGGGGTTGTCGGCGTGATGGGCGGGCGTGTCCCAGCGCCGGATCGTCAGATCGAGGCCGCCCGCGAAGGCGAGGGCGTCGTCGACGACGACGATCTTCTGGTGGTGGGAAGCGCCGAACGGGTGCGCGTCGTCGAGGTGGAAGGCGAGGCGCGGGTGGGCGTTCCAGGCAAAGCGATAGGTGGGCAGGGGCTCGCGCTCCAGCGCGAACAGGACCGAGAAGTCCCAGGCCAGCGCGAACACGCGCAGCGTCGGCCGACTCGCCAGCACCTCGTTCAGGAACGGCAGCAGCGTCAGCGGCGGCGCCGCCGTTCCGGGGTTCAGCTGGACCCGGCTGTCGATGTCCCAGCCCAGGATGAACACGCTGTCGCGCGCGCGGCTGACCGCGTGGCGAAACGCCGTGAAGTAGGCGTCGGCGTCGATCAGGAACGCGGCGCGCGGCGCCCGCACGATCCGCCAGCAGTTCTCCTGTTCCCTGAGCACGCCCGACAATTTAACCACGTGGTAAAATGCGCACGTGGACAGCGCGACTGAAGTTCGGTATGGCGGCGTGATCATCGGGCGGTCGCCGCAGATCCGCGATCGAACCGACGGGGGGGCGTTCGTCGTATTCGGCGAGCCGATGCCGGTCGGGACGCCGATCGTGTTCAAGCTCGACGACAAGGAGCGGCACGCTCGGGTGACAGAGGTCGTGGAGGCGGCCGATGCCGCCGCAGCCGGTATGCGGGTCCGCTTCATCAGCGCCGCCGATGCGCGCCCCCGGGATGAGACGCCAGCCCCCCAGCCGCCGCGCGCTTCACGGCCCGCCGCCGCGGCCGCGCCCGAGCCTGCACCCGCGCCCGCCGTCGAGCGGCCGGCCGCCGCGCCCGCTCCGGCCGTCGCCGAGGCATCGCAGCCGGCGTCGTCTCCCGTGCCGGTGCCGATCGGCGGCGACGCGTCGTCGGGAACGGGATCCACGGGCGTCCCCGCGGGCGAATCCAGCGCGCATCACGCCCCCGATCCGAACGCCCCTCATCACGACGGCGAAGGCGGTCGCCGCCGCCGCCGCCGGAAGTGATCGCGCGGGCGCCGCGTCTCGCGCCCGGAGACCCGATCCGCGTCATCGCGCCGTCCGGTCCGGTGCCGCGCGAGGCGTTCGCCGCGGGGATCGAGGTGCTGCGCGCGCGCTACGACGTCCGCCAGGACGACGGCCTGTTCGCGCGCGACGGCTACCTGGCGGGACCGGACGAACGCCGGCTCGCCGAGCTGCAGGCGGCGCTCGCCGAGCCGGACAGCCGCGCGATCGTGATGGCGCGCGGCGGGTACGGGCTGATGCGGCTGCTGCCGTTCGTCGACGTCGGCGCGCTGCTCCGCCGGCCCCGACCGATCGTCGGTTTCTCCGACGGGACGGCGCTGCTCGCGCTGGCGGCCCGGGCGGGCGTGGCGGCGATCCACGGACCGGTGGTGACACAGCTCGGGAACCTGGGCGCCGCCGATCAGCAGGCGTTGTTCGAGCGCCTGGAGACGCCGGGGCCGGGCGTGCTGCTCGATGGGCTGGAGGGGCTGATCCCGGGGCGGGTGCGCGGGCCGCTGCTCGGCGGCAACCTGGAGGTGTTCTCGCGTCTCATCGGCACGCCTTACCTGCCCGACGTGACCGGCGCGATCCTGTTCTTCGAGGATCTGGGCGAGCGTCCCTACCGGATCGATCGATTGCTGGCGCACCTCGATCTGGCGGGACTGTTCGGGGCGGTCAGCGCCGTCCTGGTCGGTGACTTCTCGGGCTGCCGCGAGCCGCAGGCGAGTCGCGCGGAATCTCCGACCGCGGAGGAGGTGCTCGCCGAGCGTCTCGGGCGGCTGCCGATACCGGTCGCGCTCGGGGGCGCTTTCGGTCACGGCACGCGGAATCGGGCGCTCCCTTACGGGACGCTGTGCGAGCTGGACACTGCGACCGGGACGCTGACGGGGTTGGAGGGCGCCGTCAGCTGAGGTCACGGCTGGGCCGCGAGGCGATCGACGTCGCCGTGATAACCGAGCGTCCGCGCCCGTCGCGCCGGCGGCGCGAGGCCGAGACGGAGGCCGCGGATGATGGCGCCGGCGGCGTCCGCGGCGTGGATCGCGCCGACCAGCGCCGCCCCCGCGAACCACCGCACCCCGCGGGCGGCGGGTAGGCGCTGCCGCCGGAGCGCGATCAGGCTGCAGACGCAGCGGGCCGCGAGCACGGCCAGGCCCGACAGCGGGCCGAGCCGGCCGAGCCAGCGCGCCCGCGCGGGCAGGTACGCGTCGGCGAGGTGAGGCGCCAGCTCGACGCTGTCCGCCCCGCGCAGCAGACGGAGCCGCAGCAGGTCCGCCGCCGAATCCGGGAAGCGATGGACGGTGTGCGCGCGCACCGCGAAATGGATCGGAACGCCGCGCGCCTGCAGCGCCAGCCCCAGCACCTGACAGCTTCCGCGATAGAACTCGTGCGCGCCGAAGCCTTCGCGCGCCAGCACGTCGCGCCGGAACGCGACGTTGTTCGCGTAAAAGTTGCGCGTGCATCCGTCGCCGAGCGGGCTGGCGAAGTACATGAAGTCGATCGCCGTCGCGGCCGCGCCGAACAGGTCCGCGCGGTAGCTGGTGCGGCCGGCGACCGCGTCCACGTCGCCGCGCGCGAACGGATCGAGCAGCGCCTGCAGCCATTCCGGATCGGGCCAGCAGTCGGCGTCGGCGAACACGATCACCTCGGCGCGCGCAGCCGCGAAGCCCGCATCCTTCGCCGCGTAGTAGTCGGCGGCGTCCGCGTCGAGCGGCACGAAGGCGAGGGCGCGCCCGGCCGTCTCCTGGAGCCGGTCGCGCGCGCCGGGCGCCAGGCCATCGTGGACGATGATCACCTCATCGAGCGACGCGAGCGGCCGCGTCTGCCCGCACAGCCGCACGAGCAGGCGGGTGAGGCTCCGTTCGACGATATCGGGATCGCGGCGGCCGCTCCCGAGGTTGATGGTCTCCAGCACCAAGGCCGTCGTCGGTGACTTTGCTTCGGGTTGCATGTTCCTCCTCCTTTGTCCGCGCTGCGAGCGACAGAAAGGCCTCGCCCCAGAGGCGGCTCACGTGTGCGTGTGCGTCTTCCCTGTTGCGCGGGTGAATCGCAGTGTGCGTCAGCGACGCGACGGCCTCTGACAGGCCGGCGAGCGTTCGTGCGTCGACCGGGCAGACAGCCATTCCGGCGGCGTGCGCCTGCTTGAGGTTCAAGGCCTGCTCCGGTTGATCGCCGAGCAGCGCGAGCAGCGGCACCCCGGCGCGACGGGCGCTCTCCAGCGCGGCGGCGCCGGCGCCGGAGACGAAGACGTCGGCGGCCGCGATCACGTCGCCGAAGTCGGAATCGAACGCGCGCCAGCCCGGCCGGCCGGCCCACGGTTCCGAGATGCCGACGAAACGGACGCCCGCGCCCGCCAGCGCCGCTTCGAGCGCGGCGGCCAGACGTGGATCGCGAAAGTGCGGATTCAGATAGATCGCGGCGAGCCGGTCGTGTTCGCGGAGCCCGAGGGCGGCGCGGACCTGGGCGCGCGAGCGGATCGGGGGGGCCAGCAGGGGCGGGAGGCGGAAGCGATTTCGTCCCTCGCGCCGCCCGAAACGATCGCGCGGCGCGAGCGAATGGACGATTCGCCCGAACGCGCGCGCGTCCGCGGCCTGGATCGTCCGCCGGAACGCGCGGCTGGCCCAGTCGGGCAGCCGGCGATCGAAATTGTGGATGGTCGCGCGCCAGAGGCCGTCGCCGTGCACGTTCACGACGCGCGGCGCGCGCGGGAAGCTCGAAGCGCCGGCGAGGGCGAGCGCGGCCGGATGCAGCGAATCGTTGATGACGAAGCGCGCCCCGGCGGCGAGCCGGGCCAGGGCGGCGATGTCGCGCGCGAGGCCGCGCGGCGACGCCAGGTAGGCGGCCAGGTGACCCTCCGTGGGCCCGCCGAGCAGACGGTGCCGATCGTCGAACAGCAGCGCGAATCCACCCGGCAGCACCGTGGCCGGTGTCCCGAGGCCCGCGAGGAACGCCTGCCCCGCTTCGGACGTCGTCACGACGTCGATCGTCAGCCCGCGGCCCGCGAGCAGCCCGCGCAGCAGATGCGCCCGCATCAGGTGACCGCGGCCGTCCGCTACCGCCAGGTAAAGGACGCGAACCGGGCGCGCATCCATAGGAGACCTCCTGTCGTCAGGAGCAGCAGCGCGCCGAGCACGCCGAGCCGCCGCTCGATCCGATCGATCCAGTTAACCAGCAGCGCCAATGTCGTCCGTTCGCGGTCGTCGATGAGCCGATCGAGGGAGCGGCGGCAGGCGTGCGCGTGCCGCCGCTCGTCGGCCAGCACACGCCGCAAGACCGGCAGCAGCGGCGCGTCCGGTTCGGCGCCCGCCAGCACATCGACATGCCGCGCGAACACCCGGGCGCCCATCTCCTCCATCCGCCACGCGACGGCGATCGCCGGCACCACCGCGCCGGCGCGGAACTCGGGTGCGAACGCGCGCACGAGGCGGTGCAGCGCCGCCAGCTTGCGGCGGCTGACGGCGTCGAAGCCGCCCGGCCCGTCGGCCGCCTCGCCGTCGCCCCCTTCGCCCGTCAGGGCCTGCAGGCGCGCCGCGAACAGCGCCGCGTGGCGCCGCTCGTCGGCGCGGTGCAACTCCAACCACGCGGCGAGCCACGGCGGCGCGCCGGCCAGCATCGGCTCCCACGGCGCCGCCCGCTCCGCGTGCCGCTCGGCCTCCAGGTACAACCGGACCAGCAGGGCCTCGCCGTCTCGCGTCCGATGGAGGAGGCGCAAGGCGGGGCGCTTGGTCCGTTCCAGCAGCCAGTCGCGCGCGTCGAGCACGCCTCATCGATAGCGCCCTGCGATGAATCGCCGGTGGCGCGGTTGTGAAAATGTCGTGGCGGCGGCGTCGGCCGGGCGATTCAGCTGATCAGGCCGCCCGAAGGCGACGACGGGAGCGGCATCGGCTCCATCTCTTCGATCTTGCCGAAGCGTTCCTCGTAGCGCCGAACGTTGTGCTCGAGGGCGCGCAGCAGGCGCTTCGTGTGCCGGGGCGACGAGATGACGCGCGCGCGTACCCGGGCCCGCGGCGCGGCGGGCTGGATGTAGGCGAAGTCGAGGACGAACTCGTTCTCGTTGTGGTTGATGAGGACGAGGTTCGAGTACGCGCCCTGCGCCGTCGTCTCGTCGACGTCGATCTGGATCTGCGGCGCGATCGCCGGCGCCGTCTGTTCACCCGGAGGAGCCTTGGGCTGGTCAGCCATGGCTACGGTATACACTCATTTGCGCGCAATGAGCTCCTCGTCGGCGCCCGTCCGGGTGATAGCGATCGATCTCGGTGCGCGCCGCATCGGCGTGGCGATGACCGACGGGCTGGGATTGACCGCCCAGCCGCTGGAGACGATTCCGCGGCGCGGCGGCCAGCGCGATCTCGACGCGATCGCCGCGCTGGTCCGCACCCACGCCGTCGGCCGGATCGTCGTCGGTCTGCCGCTGGATCCGGACGGCGAGCCCGGGCGCGCCGCCAAGAGCGCGGAGGCGTTCGCCGCCCGCCTGCGCGGCGCCGTGACCGTGCCCGTCGAGCTCATCGACGAAAGCTTCAGCACGGTGGAGGCGGAGGAGGTGCTGCTGGCGGCTGACGTTTCCCGTGCCCGCCGTCGCGAAGTGGTCGATAAGATGGCGGCAGCGGTTATTCTCCGCCGGTGGCTGGACGCCCATGGACCGAAATCGATCGCGTGAGCGAGCGCGAGCTTTGCTTGCGCGAGCTCTTCGCGGGGGGAGCGGAGGGGAGGGGGCCCCCACCCTCCTCCGACGAGTAAGATGCACAAGTCGATGAAACGCGCGCTCACCGCCTTCCTGATCACCAGCGCGCTGGGCCTGGTGGTGCTGATCGTCGCCGCGCGCACCGCCTGGCGCTACGGCGACACACCGGGCGGGACAGCGCAGGGCAAGGTCGCCGTCGAGATCCCGAACGGCGCGACGGCGGGCGACGTGGCGTCCCGGCTCAAGGACGCCGGCCTGATCGGCAACCCGACCGTGTTCCGGCTGTACGCGGGCCAGCGCGGCGTCGCCGGCCGGTTCAAGGCGGGGCGCTACGAGATCGCCGCGCCCGCGACGCCGAAGCAGATCCTCGACACATTGGTGAAGGGCGCCGCCGACGAGCTGGTCACGGTGGTCGTGCCCCCCGGCAAGAACTTGCTCGAGGTCGCGGAGATCCTCGATGCCGCCGGGGTCGCGGGCAAGGCGGAGCTGGCGGCGAAGGCCAGCGATCCGGCCTTCGCGGCGGAGCTGGGCCTCCCGGGAAATACGCTGGAAGGCTACCTGTTCCCCGACACCTATCGCCTGCGGCCCCACAGCACGCCGGCGCGCGCGCTGATCCCGCTGGTGCGCCGCCACCGCCAGGTCTGGGGCGAGCTGCGGGCCGCCCACGCGAAGGCGGCCCTCGAATTGAAGAAGACACTCGGGTGGGACGACCACCAGATCGTCGTCATGGCGTCCATCGTCGAGAAGGAGACGGGGCGCCCCGAGGAGCGGCCGCGCATCGCGCAGGTCTTCATCAACCGCCTGCACATGCCGGCGTTCACGCCCAAGCTGCTGCAGACCGATCCGACCATCATCTACGGCTGCACGGTCGCCACGCCGCGCTCGGCGGCCTGCCAGAAGTGGGACGGCCGCATCCGGCGCATCCAGCTGGACGACAAGGACAACCCCTACAACACGTACACGCATGAGGGGCTGCCGCCCGGACCGATCTCGAACCCGGGGCGCGCCGCGCTGGAGGCGGTGCTGGCGCCCGACCACACGCCGTTCCTTTATTTCGTCGCCAAGAACGATGGCACCCACCAGTTCTCGCGCACCGTCGCGGAGCACAACGCCGCCGTCGTGAAGTATCAGCGCGGCGGCAAGGCCCTGCCCGAATGACGGCAGGCGGGACGCGCGCGCGATGAGCGCGGCGCCGGTCGTCGTGGCCGAGGGGCTGGGGAAGGTCTTCCGCCCGCCCGCGTCGCTGGGCGAGATGCTGCGGGGCCGGTTCTTCGGCCACCCGACCACGGCGCTGTCGCAGGTGTCGTTCTCGATCGCGCCCGGCGAGATCGTCTGCGTGATGGGTCCGAACGGCGCGGGGAAGTCGACGCTGGTGCGGATCCTCGGGGGTCTCTTGCTTCCGTCGTCCGGCACGGCGCGCGTCTGCGGCGTCGACGCCGGAACGGGCGGGTCGGCCTTCCGGCGCCGGGTCGCCTTCGTCGTCGGCGATGAGCGCAGCTTCCACTTCCGCGTCTCCGGCCGCGCGAACCTGCACTACTTCGGCGCGCTCCACGGCCTGCCCGCGGGCGAAGCCCGGCGGCGGGCGTCCGGGCTGCTGGAACGGGTCGGCCTCCACGACGCGGCCAATCGCCCCTACCGCGAGTACTCGCGGGGCATGCGCCAGCGGCTCGCGCTCGCGCGCGGGCTGCTCGCCGACCCGGAGGTGATCCTGCTGGACGAGCCGACGCTGGGCCTGGATCCACGCGGCGCCCGCGACATGCGCCAGTTCCTGCGCGACGAGGTGATCCGGAAGCCGGGGCGAACCGCCATCGTCTGCAGCAACGATCCGTCGGAGGTGCGCGCGCTCGCCGATCGGGTGCTGTTTCTCGAGGCCGGCAGGCTGCACGGCGACGCCCCGCCCGAACGGATCGAAGCGGAGCTCGGGCTGTGAACGCCCCCTGGTGGTTCGGGCGGGTCCTCTGGGCGTTCGTCCGGCGCGAGCTCTCGGCCGTCGGCGGCTACCGCGCGGCGTTCTTCGTCAGAATGCTCGGTCTGGCGACGGCGGTCGGGTCGATGGTGTTCCTGTCGCGGTTCGTGAGCGCGGCGGTCAACCCGCACCTCGCCGAGTACAACGGCAACTACCTCGGCTTCATGGTTCTCGGCTTGCTGGCGGCCGAGTTTCAGCAGGTCGGCGTCTCCGGGCTCGCGCAGCGCATCCGCACGGCGCAGATGATGGGGACGCTGGAAGCCGAGATCGCGACGCCTGCGCCCCCCTGGATGGTCCTCGGGGCGCCGCCGGTCTACGAATTCGGGGTCGCGGCGCTCCGCTCGGCCGCCTACCTGACCGCCGCGGCGCTGTTGCTCGGGCTCGATCTCGACCACGCCAACTGGCTGTCGCTCGCGGTCACCGTGCCGCTCGTTATCGCGGCGTTCTCGGGGCTGGGCCTGCTCGCCGCCGGGACGACCATGCTGGTTCGCAAGCTGAACCCGGTCGCGACCGTGATCGGCTCGCTGTCGGTTTTCCTGTCAGGTGTCCTCTATCCGATGAGCGTGCTGCCCGGCTGGCTCCGGGCTGTCGGGCAGCTCCTGCCGCTCACGCACGCGCTCGCGGCGCTGCGGGGCGCGCTCCTCGTCGGCGCCGGTCCGCGCGCGCTCGCGCATTCGTTCGTCGCGCTCGCGCTGTTCGCGGGCGTCCTCGCGCCGGTGGGCGTCGGCGTGTTCGCTTTCGCGCTCCGCCGCGCCCGCGTCGACGGATCGCTGTCGCACTACTGACGTCGACGAATCGGCCCCGGGCTGATCTGTGCGACCGGGACGGACGGTCGCAACTTCCAGGAGACAATGTCCGGGCGCACGCATGAGCCCACAGCCGTGTTCGTGAACGCGGACGTGGTGACGATGGACGAGCGGCGCCCCTTCGCCGAGGCGGTCGCGGTGCGCAGCGGCCGCATCCTGGCGGTGGGCGAGGTCGGCGACGTGCTGGACGCCGCGGGGCGCGGCGCCCGCCTGTTCGACCTCGGGGGCCGGGTGCTGGTCCCCGGTTTCATCGACGGTCACGGTCAGTTCACGCAGGTGGCGGGCGAGCTGGACTGGGTCGACCTGGCGCCGCCGCCCGCGGGTGAGATCAGCAGCATCGACGAGATGATCGAGGCGCTCCGCCACCGGCTCGGTCGCCTGGCCGCCCAGCACAAGTACGTGCTGGGGGTCAGCTACGACGATTCGATGCTGGAGGAGCGGCGCCACCCGACCAAGGAGGATCTGGATCGCGTGTCGACCCAGCTTCCGGTCTGGGTCGTTCACACCTCGCGCCACATGGCGGTCGGCAACAGCGTGGCGCTGGATCAGGCCGGCATCGCCGCGGCCACGCCCGATCCCGACGGCGGCGCCATCGTCCGTCGCGCGGGCTCGCGCGAGCCGACGGGCCTGCTGCGCGAGGCCGCCTGGGCGCACGTGCGGCTGACGCTGGTCCCGACCATCCCGGAGCATCATCATCCCGATCTGATTCGACGGACCGGCGAGCATTACGCCCGTCTCGGCATCACCACCGCGCAGGACGGCGGGACCGACGTGGCCGGCATGCAGATGCTGCACATGGCGGCGGACGACGGGTCGCTGCCGATCGACGTCATCGCCTATCCGCTGTATCAGCTGGAAGATCGCCTGCGCGCCCAGACCCAGCCTTACAGGGAGGGCGGGGTCGGCGGCGTGCGCGTCGGCGGCCTGAAGCTGGTCCTCGACGGGTCGCCGCAGGGGAAGACCGCCTGGCTGACCGCGCCTTATCGCGTCCCGCCACACGGCGAGCCCGCGTCGTACACCGGCGTCTCGCTGTTCTCGAACGACGACGTCTACCGGATAGTCGCGGACTGCTTCGGGCGCGGCGTGCAGGTGATCGTCCATGCGAACGGGGACGCGGCCGCCGAGCAGATGATCGAGGCGGTGGCGCGCGCCGAGCGGCGGCACGGGCGGCAGGGCGAGGATCGGCGGCCCGTGATGGTGCACGCGCAGCTGGTGCGCGAGGACCAGCTCGACCGGATGCAGACCCTCGGGATCATCCCGTCCTTCTGCGCCTCACATTGCTTCTACTGGGGCGACTGGCACGTCGCCTCGACGCTGGGGCGCGAGCGCGCCCACCGCCTCAACCCGGCCCGGTCGGCGCAGCGGCGCGGGCTGCGGTTCAGCCTGCACAACGACGCGCCGGTCGTGCCGCCCAACATCCTGTTCCTGATCTGGAGCGCGGTGACGCGGCTGTCGCGCAGCGGCGAGGTGATGGGGCCGCAGCAGCGGCTGACGGCGGCGGAGGCGCTCCGCGCCGTCACGCTGGACGCGGCCTATCAGCACTTCGAGGAGCGGCGGAAGGGATCGATCGAGGTGGGCAAGCTGGCCGACATGGCTGTGCTGTCCGCCAACCCGCTGCGCGTCCCGCCCGACGCCATCAAGGAGATCTCGGTGCTGGCGACGTTGAAAGAGGGCGTCCCGATCCACGTCCGCGAGCGGACGGTCCTGCCGGACGCGCTGTCCCTGGGCTTCTCGTCGTGACGCCCGTCGGCGCCGTCACCCGCTGACGCGAGACGGGGCGCGCCCCGACGCGCGAATCGCGCGTCGCGGCAACTTGCGGTACAATGACGGAAGCCGTTCCTAGGGCCGGGGATGGAGACCCACCTATCCGCCTGCTTCTAGCCGAAAGGAGTCAACCGATGGCCGCTTCCGAATCGCCCGCCAAGGCGGGTGACATGCCCGCCCTGATCGCGAAGGTCGCCGCGCTTCAAAATCTGAAAGAGTACGCAGAGCTCAACTGGTCAGGCACGTTCGAGGACTACCTCGCGATCGTGCGCAAGAACCCGTCGGTCACGCGCAGCGCGTTCCAGCGCGTCTACGACATGATCCTGTCGTACGGGCAGGAAGAGTACATCGACAACAAGAAGCGGCTGATTCGCTTCAATTTCTTCAAGGACGAGCAGCACGGCGGGCGCGACGCGATCTTCGGCCTCGACATCCCGCTCATGCGGCTGGTCAGCGTGCTGCACAGCGCGGCCCAGCGCTACGGCACCGAGCGCCGCGTGATCCTGCTGCACGGCCCGGTCGGCAGCTCGAAGTCGACGATCGCGCGACTCATCAAGCGCGGGATGGAGGAGTACTCGCGCACGCCGGAGGGCGCGCTCTACACCTACGAGTGGACCCTGCCCGAGAAGCTGGCGCGCGTGACGGGCGGCCAGACGACCTTCAAGTGCCCGATGCACGAGGAGCCGCTGCGCCTGATTCCGCCCGAGTGGCGCGAGCGCGCGCTGACCGACCTGGGGCTCAACCCCGCCGGCAAGCCGCACGTTCACATCGAGGGCGACCTGGATCCCGCCTGCCGCCTGATCTTCCGGGAGCTGATGGCCGAGCACAAGGGCGACTGGGCCGAGGTGGTCAAGCACGTCCAGGTGCGCCGGCTGATTCTGTCCGAGCAGGACCGCGTCGGCATCGGCACGTTCCAGCCCAAAGACGAGAAGAACCAGGACTCGACGGAGCTGACCGGCGACATCAACTACCGCAAGATCGCCGAGTTCGGTTCGGACAGCGATCCGCGCGCGTTCAACTTCGACGGCGAGTTCAACATCGCCAACCGCGGCGTCATCGAGTTCATCGAGGTGCTGAAGCTGGACGTCGCGTTCCTCTACGACCTGCTGGGCGCGTCGCAGGAGCACAAGATCAAGCCGAAGAAGTTCGCGCAGACGGACATCGACGAGGTGATCCTCGGCCACACCAACGAGGCCGAGTACAAGAAGCTGCTGTCGAACGAGTTCATGGAGGCGCTCCGCGACCGTACGGTCAAGATCGACATCCCGTACATCACGCGTATCTCCGAGGAGCAGCGGATCTACGCGAAGGACTACAACGCGGGGAAGATCCGCGGGAAGCACATCGCGCCCCACACCCTGGAGACGGCGGCGATGTGGGCGGTCCTGACGCGGCTCGAGGATCCGAAGAAGCACCAGCTGTCGCTCGTGCAGAAGATGAAGCTGTACGACGGCAAGACGCTGCCCGGCTTCACCCAGGACAACATCAAGGAGCTGCGCAAGGAGGCGATCCGCGAGGGGATGGACGGGATCAGCCCGCGCTACATCCAGGACAAGATCTCGAACGCGCTGGTCAGCGATCGGGGCGAGGGGTGCGTCAATCCGTTCATGGTGATGAACGAGCTGGAGTCGGGGCTGCGCCACCACTCGCTGATCACCAGCGACGAGCAGCGCCGCCACTTCGGCGTGCTGTTGGGGCTGGTCAAGCAGGAGTACGAGGACATCGTCAAGAACGAGGTCCAGCGCGCGATCAGCGCGGATGAAGAGGCGATCGCGAAGCTGTGCGCCAACTACATCGACAACATCAAGGCCTACACCCAGAAGGAACGGGTCAAGAACAAGTACACCGGCCAGGACGAGGAGCCGGACGAGCGGCTGATGCGGTCGATCGAGGAGAAGATCGACATCCCCGATTCGCGCAAGGACGACTTCCGGCGCGAGATCATGAACTACATCGGCGCGCTGGCGATCGAGGGGCGGCAGTTCGACTTCCGCACCAACGAACGGCTGCAGAAGGCGCTGGAGCTGAAGCTGTTCGAGGATCAGAAGGATTCGATCAAGCTGACGTCGCTGGTCAGCGCGGTGGTCGACCGCGACACGCAGGAGAAGATCGACGTCGTCAAGAATCGGATGACGCGGAACTACGGCTACTGCGAGATCTGCGCGACCGACGTGCTGAACTTCGTGGCCAGCATCTTCGCGCGCGGTGACGTGAAGGATTGAGCAAGGACGAAATGGACGCACACGATCGCGCAACGCTAGAGGCGCTCCCGGCCGTCAACGTCGAGGTGAACGGTCAGGCGGCGGCCCTGCTGGTGAAGTTGATGGGCGACTTCGCCACCGAGCAGCCGATGGCGGTGCTGACGCGCGCGCTCGGCGTCCTGGAGCAGGCGGTGTCAGCCAAGGCGAAGGGGCAGCGCCTCGGCATCTACGATCCCAAAACCGGACGGTTCGTCGACCTGGTGGTGTAGATGGCGCTGCGGATCGATCCCGATCACCGCCGGTTCCGCGACATCGTTCGCGGGAAGATCAAACAAGACCTGCGCAAGTACATCTCGCAGGGTGAGCTGATCGGGCGCAAGGGGAAGGATCTGGTGTCCATCCCGCTGCCCCAGATCAACTGGCCGCGCTTCCGCTTCGGCAGCAAGGATCGGGGCGGCATCGGGCAGGGGCCGGGCGACGTCGGCGACAGCCTGGGCAAGGGCGATCCGAACGCCGACGGCCCGGGCAAGGCCGGCGACCAGGCGGGCGAGCACGCGCTGGAGGTCGAGCTGTCGCTGGAGGAGCTGGCGCAGATCATGGGCGAGGAGCTGCAGCTGCCGCGCATCGAGCCGAAGGGCAAGCAGCGCATCATCGCGCAGAAGGACAAGTACGTCGGCATCCGCCGGGCCGGGCCGGAGTCGCTCCGCCACTTCAAGCGGACCTTTCGCCAGGCGCTGCGCCGGCAGATCATGACCGGCCAGTACGATCCGGAGCGCCCGATGATCGTCCCGGTGCGCGAGGATCGCCGCTACCGATCCTGGCGGACGACGCCGATGCCGCAGTCGAACGCGGTGATGATCTTCATCATGGACGTTTCGGGGTCGATGGGCGACGAGCAGAAGGAGATCGTGCGGATCGAATCCTTCTGGATCGACGCCTGGCTGCGCAGCCAGTACAAGGGCCTGGAGTCGCGCTACATCATCCACGACGCCGTCGCGAAGGAGGTCGACCGCGACACGTTCTTCCGGACCCGCGAGTCCGGCGGCACCATGATCTCCAGCGCCTACAAGCTGTGCGCCAAGATGATCGACGACGACTTTCCGCCCAGCGAGTGGAACATCTACCCGTTCCATTTCTCCGACGGCGACAACTGGTCGGTGGACGACACCGTCCAGTGCGTCGAGCTCCTGAAGACGCAGATCCTGCCCAAGGTGAACCTGTTCTGCTACGGCCAGGTCGAGAGCCCCTACGGATCGGGCCAGTTCATCAAGGATCTGAACGAGAACTTCGACGAGGACGACAGCCTGGTCGTCTCCGAGATCAAGGGGAAGGACGCGATCATGGAGTCGATCCGCGACTTCCTGGGCAAGGGCAAATAGGGATGGCCCAGCTCCCGGCGTACCTGGCCGACGTGCAGCGCGAGATCGAGCGCCACGGGCGCGAATACGGGCTCGACTTCTGGGACGTCGAGTTCGAGATCCTCGACTACAAGAAGATGCAGGAGGTGGCGGCGTTCGGGGGCTTCCCGGTCCGCTACCCGCACTGGCGCTTCGGGATGGAGTTCGAGCACCTGACGAAGAGCCACGTCTACGGCCTCTCGAAGATCTACGAGATGGTGATCAACAACAACCCCGCCTACGCCTACCTGCTGGAGGGGAACTCGCTGGTCGACCAGAAGATGGTGATGGCCCACGTGCTGGGGCACGTCGACTTCTTCAAGAACAACTATTTTTTCTCGAAGACCAACCGCCGGATGATCGACGGCATGGCGAACCACGCGACGCGCGTGCGCCGCCACATCGAGCGGCTCGGCATCGAGAAGGTCGAGGCCTTCATCGATTCGTGTCTTTGCCTCGAGAACCTGATCGATCCGATGTCGCCGTTCATCGCCCGCAAGGCGCCGGTCGAGCGGGATCGCGACAAGGTCAAGGCGGCCGAGGAGAAGGCGCCCGAGATCCCGCGCATCCGCGCCAAGTCCTACATGGACAAGTTCATCAACCCGCCCGACTACCTGGAAGAGCAGAAGCGAAAGATGGAGCGGGAGCGGGATCGGCCCAAGAAGAACCCGCTCGAGCCCGAGCGCGACGTGCTGATGTTCCTTCTACAGAACGCGCCGCTCGAGCCGTGGGAGCGCGACATCCTGGAGATCGTGCGCGACGAGGCCTACTACTTCGCGCCGCAGCGCCAGACCAAGATCCTGAACGAGGGCTGGGCCGCCTACTGGCACAGCCGGATCATGACCGAGCGCGCCCTCAAGGTGAGCGAGATCATCGACTACGCCGACCACAACGCGGGCGTGCTGGCGACGGCGCCCGGGCAGTTCAACCCGTACAAGATCGGCATCGAGCTTCTGCGCGACATCGAGGAGCGCTGGGACAAGGGGCGCTTCGGCCGCGAGTGGAACGAGTGCCAGAATCTCGACCAGCGGCGGGCCTGGGACAAGCGGCTCGGCCTCGGGCGCAAGAAGATCTTCGAGGTGCGCAAGCTCTACAACGACGTCACCTTCATCGACGAGTTCTTCACGGCCGACTTCTGCGAGCGGAACCGGTTCTTCTCGTTCTCGCTCAACGATCGCTCCGGCAACTACGAGATCGACTCGCGCGAGTTCGAGAAGATCAAACACAAGATGCTGTTCTCGCTGACGAACTTCGGTGATCCCTTCATCTTCGTCGAGGATTCGAACCACGACAACCGCGGCGAGCTCCTGATGCGACACCGCCACGAGGGGACGGACCTGCAGATCGATCACGCGCGCGCGACGCTGACGTCGCTGGTCCGGATCTGGCGGCGCCCCGTCAACCTGCTGACCGTGGTCGAGGGCAAGCAGAAGCTGTTCCGCTTCGACGGCAAGGAACAGGTCGAAAAATCGATCGGAAATTGATCACCCACCGGCGCCCGCATCGAAGGGCTCGGGGACGGAGACGGTGTGGTCGCCGACGAGGTTCCCGCAGCAGCTGCTGCTGATCGCCTGGAACACGACGTCGAACGAGTAGCCGTCGCCGCTCATCAGGACGACGCGCACGCGGCAGGTTCCTGGCTCGCTGGTGGTGACGACGATCTGGCCCGAACCGCCGTCCATCGCTGTGCACGGCGCTGCCGTCGTCAGGCTGGCGATCGGGCTCGATTGCGCCGCCTTCAGCATCACGATGGCGCTGCCGCCGCCGCTCGGACAGCTGCACGGCGCCAGGCACCCGACGGCGGTCAGCGACGCGACGACCAGCGTCGCCGAGACGAGGGCAAATGCGGTCAGGCGAAGCATCGAATCATCCGGTCAGCAACCCGAGGCATCGGGGCACGGCCACTGATCAATGCCGTCGCAGTTCCAGGTGCGGTTGCCGGCAGGGTCCGGTAACGAGCAGACGCAGTAGCCGGTCGGGACGAAACCGCCGCGGTCGATGTAGACGCCGCCGGGCAGCCCGCCCGAGCTGTTGCAGACCACGCAGTGATCGACGGTGCAGGCCGCCGATTCCCGCGGCGGCTGGGCCGGGCATGTCGGGTTGCCCGTCCGGGACGAGTCGGGCGGAAGCTTGTAACAGGAGTAATCCTTCGCCGGGTCGAAGGCGCAGAGGACCGCCTCGACGTAAACGCCGCCGGTGCAGGTCTCCGACTTCGCGCCCTGGCCCTCGACCCCGCAGGGCTTGTAGCAGAGCTGCGGGTCGGTCGCGGTGCATCCGCATGCTCTGATCGGCGGAACACCGCCAGCGGTCGTCAGGCCTGCGCAAGCGGGGCTGAATGTGGTGCCCCCGGTGCCGGCCGCGCCCGATGATCCACTGCTGCCCGCCGCGCCGCTGGTGCCCGGCGTACCTCCGCTCGGGACGCAGGGTCCGGCGTCGATCAACACGGGGCTGGAGGCGTCGCTCACGCCGATGGCGCCCTGGCAGCGCCCGGTGCCGTTTGCGGCGAACTCGACGCTGAACGAGTAGGTCGCGCCGTTCGGGAACACCACCTGGACCTGGCACGTTCCGGCGCTGAATCGAGTCACGTTGACGTAGCTGGTGCTGCCCGCGTGCGCGGCGCACGAACTGTTGTCGGTCGTGAACGTGGCGCTCGTGACGTCCCCGGCGTCAGGCAGCGCCACGCTGATGGTTTCGTTGCCGCAATGGGGGCTCGTGTGTCCGCCGCATCCCGAGGCAGACAGCGGCGCGATCACGAGCGCCGTGACGGCGATGGCCTTAACCAAGGATAAGCGGGACATCGGACCTCCGATGGTCGGTTGCATCGGAGAACGAACCGGGCCGGGCGGCGCGACGAAAAAAACCCTTCGGAACTCAATCCGCGACGGACGCGCGTCACGGAAGCCGCACGAGCCAGACGTCGAAGCTCGGGGTGGACGGATCGATGGACTGGTACAGCGCGAGCATCCGGCTCGGCGCTGTTTCGAGCGTGAGCGGACCGTCGAAGTTCAACGGATTGACGCCTCCGCCGCCAACCTGCAGCCCGCCGCTCGGGTCAAAAGTCCCCTCGTCGTCGGCGCCGCTCCCGGCCACGAGACCGCCGTTCCCGTCGGAGACGTAGCGGCGCAAGGCGCCGTCGGAACGGAAGGCGATGGCCGGATCGAAGACCGTCATGGACTGCGGCGGCGGTGGGCATTCGATCCAGGCCCCGAGCATCAAAGCCTTCTTGTCGGCGTACGTCGCCGGCGATGCCGCCGGGCCGTGGGGAAGGTCGCATTGCGCCAGCGCGGACTGGACGTCGGCCGCCGAGTAAGGCGCGGGCTCGAACGGTCCCGCGTCGCTGCCGCCGCCGCCGGTCTCCGGACAGGCGCACTCCCCCCCCGGGCACCCCGAGACCAGGAGCGGTGCGGCGGCGAGCGCGGCGATGATGAGGGGGAGGGCTCGACGCATCACTCGGCCGGGAGAGTGACGAGCCAGATCTCGAGGGTCTGGTCGATGTAATTGATGATCGCGTGCATGCGGCTCGGCGATGCCTCGAGCGTCATCGGGCCGTCGCCGAAGCCGGTCGGGCTGGAGTCACCGCTGGCAACCGCGACCGCGACGGTCGAGTCGCCGTTCGTCGACGAGATGTCGGAAAACGGGAAGGAGTACCTCCCTTGGTTCTGGACGCCGTAGGCGAGCATGAGACCGCCGTTTCCGTCGGACAGGTAGCGTTGCCAGGTCCCATCAGCCATGAACACGAGGGCCGGTGAATAGACCGTGTCGGGCGCCGGCGGACAGTCGATCCAGGCGCCGAGCATCAGGGCCCGCTTTTCGCCGTACGTCGCCGGCGATAGCGCCGGGCCGTGGGGAAGGTCGCACTGAGCCAGCGCGGCCTGCACCTCGGCGCTGGAGAACGCCGCTGGCGCGGCGGGCCCATCGGACCCGGTGCCGGCGTCGATCGAGCTCGGGATGCAGACGTCGCGCGCCTGGTCGCACGCCCAGCCGGGGGCGCACGGGCACTGCTGGTCCTCGGTGATGGCTCGCTGTCCGACGCAGGCGGTGATCGATGCGGCGACAAGCGTCGTGATGATCAGGCGGGACATGGGGCCTCGGTGGGAATGTTTCATCGGAGAACGAACCGGACGGGCAGGCATGACGGAGAAAACTCCCATGGCTCAGAAGTGCCCGAAGAGGTCGACGCCCCCGCCTCCTTCCGGACGGGGTGAGAAGCCGACCGTGACGGGCGCGGGCTCGCCGGTCAGGCGCGGCGAGAGCAGGAGGAGGACGCCCGCGGTCACCGCGATCCCGGAGACGGCGCCAAGAATTCGAGCCTGCTCGTTCCGGCGCTGGATCACCTGGTTTTGCTGGTAGATGTACTGCTGGTTGGCGCTGGACGAGTGCTGGGCCTCCAGCGCGGAACCCAATGCCCAGATCGCACCCGCGCCGGCAACGCCGCCGACGCCGATCAAGCCGATCGCGACCGGCCGTCGCAGAGAGAGGTCGGGCGGATTGGCCGCCGCGGCAAGTTCGGCAGGAGGGGGACTGCGATCGACGAACGTATCCACTTCCTCCTGCGAGAACGGCAGTGAGAACAGCAGCCGGAAGGATTCGTTCGCGGCGCCGCGCGCCTGCGCCGTCGAGGGCCGCGGATGCATGTCGTCCAGGCGCAGCACGTCCGGGGCGGCGTCCATCAGGTACTCCACGTCCGCGTCCGCATTCGCGGCCAGCTTGCGGAGGTAGAGAGGCGAGCTGGCGACCGGACGGATCATTCGCAGCGCCTGGCCGGGCGCGTTGTTGAAGTCCGCCAGGCGAACGCCGCGCGCATCCTCGATGAAGTACCGGCCGGGGTTCGCGCCGGTCAGCTCCAGGCGCCGGCCGAGGGCGGGGCGCAGGTCCAGCAGCGCCGAGGCGGGCGACGGTCCCTTCGCGTAGACGTCGGGGCGGAAGCGTTCGTTCGGGATCGGCGCGTTCGCGCGCTCGACGAAGGCGGCGATCTCGCGATAGCTCACCTGTCCGTCGCCGTTCGCGTCCGCCGCGCCGAGCAGGCCCGACCGCACCTCGTGGCTGAAGACGCCCGCCTGGAACTCGGACCATTCGTGGCTCTCGCGCGCCGACGACGTCGAGAGCAAGAGGCCCACGCCCGGGTGCGACCCGAGGCCGCCCAGCGTCGAGAATCCCTGCGCGTCGCTGCGCTCGCCGCCCGGCCCGCGACTCATCGCCAGGAACACCGAGTAGCAGGCGTCGACGATGAAGTGCGTCTCGGTGCCGCCGACGCGATCGACGATCAGCTGCTCGAGATCGGCGCCGTACAGACGCGCGTCCTCGAGGGTCAGATAGCCGCGTCCGTTCTCGACGTTGCCGTGCCCGGCGTAGACGAAGTAGACGACCGTCGGCACCTGCCGGGCGCGGGCGCGCGCCACGTCCGCGGCCACCTGATCGACGACGTGGGCCAGCTCGTTCCGGCGCGGGTCCTGGGTCTCGGCGGCGGCCTGGGGGTGCAGCCGGCGCGTGCCGTCGTCGAAGCGGCTGAGAAGATACGTCCGGGCGCCGAGGGCGCGGAACAGCTCCAGGTAGGCGGCCGCGTCGTCGTCGGCATAGCGCAGGGGCGCATCGCCGGTGAGGCTGGCGTTGACGCCCACGATGATCGCGAACCGGGCCGCCTCCGGATGGGGCGCCTCGGACGGCGCGCCGGCCGCGGCGGCGGGCGACGCGACGAGGGCGGCGAAAGTGGCGACGGTTGCGAAACCGGCGGCTCTCATCGATCGGCCTCCAGCCGGAGGTCCAATCTCGTCACGTCCGCGCCTGCGACATCGAATCGGATTCCCGGCCCCTGATCGGCGGGCGCGCGCGCCACCAGCGCCTCGATCTCGCGGACGGACATCGGCCGATCCATGAAGACGCCCCACAGCTGAAGGTGCCGTCCGGAGAATCGATGGGTGACCGCCTGCGGCAGCTCGTGGACGGCGTCGTCGCGTTCGATGTCCACGGCGACCGGATTGTCGGCCGGCTTCTCCCAGCCCGGATGGTACCAGTAGACGCGGCGTTCCTCGTCGACGGCGAACACCATCAGGCGCCGCCGGTGCGAGATGTTCGCGTAGGCGAACGCCAGCGCGCTGTCGGCCCGGATCGACGAGGCCTGACGGACCGCCGCCGGCCGCCCGCGCCCCACGTCGTAGACGAGCAGCTGGCTGCCCGGGCTGGCGGCCGTCCCGCGCGGCTGCAGCGTCGGATGCTGCCGCCCGGCGACGATCGCCACCAGCGCGAACGCGCAGGCCGCGGAGGCCGAGAGCGCGAGCGCGAGCCAGCGCCCCGAGGCCCGTTTCGCGGCGCGGGTCGGCGCCAGGCCGAGCCCGCGCGCCAGCCGCTCGTCGCGAGGCAGCGCGCCGCCCGGATCCAGGGCGACGAGGTGAAGGTGGCGTTCGTAGTGGCCGCGGCAGTCCGCGCACGTGACGAGGTGCTCGCGCATCTCGTGCTCGTGGCCGGGGGTGCCGGTCCCCGAAAAATGCCGATCGATGAGCGCCTGCTGTCGGCGATGGGTCATTTCGATTCTCCCCGCAAGATGAAGCGCCGAAGAAGCTTTCGGATCCGGTACTCCTGATAAGCGAGGGTGGTTCGCCGCATGCCGAGCGAGCGCGCCGCCGCCGGCTGGTCCAGCTGCTCGACGAAGCGCGCCGTGAAGACGCGCCGCCATTTCGCCGGCAGGACCTGGGCGCAGAACCGCTCCAGCGTCAGGCGAACGTCGATCCTCTGTTCCAGCCGCGGGCCCGCGGTCGGATCAGAAGGGGCGGTCCCGTCGTCCGGGATGCGAACCTCCAGCTGGCGCCGGCGCGCGAAGTCGATCGCCTGGTTCCGCGCCACCACCCGCAGCCACGCGGAGAACGATCCGCCCCGAAATTTCTGCCGCAGCGACTCCTCGTTCAGGAGGCGGAAGAAGATCTCGTGGACCAGCGTCTCTCGATCGGCCCCGGAGGTGACGACGGTCGCCACCACCCGATCGACCGCATGCAGATGATCCCGGTAGCACTGCTCGAGGCAGATCCGCTGCCCGGAATGGAAGGACTGAAGCCAGGCGTCCTCGCGGTCGAGCGCCAAGTCTCGATCGGGACTGTCCGCAACCGACGCCATCTCCAGGTGCAACACTGGCACGAGGCGAGAACGATTGGCAGCCACCTCCGCGACGAAAAAACCGTGAGGTCCCGAATAGGCCAGTGTTTTCAGCGGCCTGGACGGCGGCGCCGTCAGTCCGGCAGGCCGGGAACGCCCAGGGTCACGTACTTGAGCAGGGCACGCGAGGTCACATACATCGTCTTGCGGTCCGCGCCGGCGAACGTGCAGTTCGACGACTCGCCGGTCGGTATCGTGCCGATGTACGTTCCGGTCGAGGTGTAGGCCTCGACGCCGCCCGACGTCGAGGCGTAGACGTTGCCGGCGCAGTCGGTGCACATGCCGTCGACGGTGTTGTGCCCGCTCTGCGCCATGGCGAACATCGTGCCGGTCGCGCCGACGCTGCCGTCGGCGGCGAGCGTGTATTTGTAGATGACGTTGCCGCTGACGTCGCCGACGTACAGCGTGTTCTCGTCGAGCGACAGCTCGATGCCATTCGGTTGCCCGCTGTTGTTCGGCAGCTTCATGGCTGCGCTCACCGTGGTGCTGCCGGGCGCGATCCGATAGAAGCCGGTCGCAGGGTCCGTGAAGTAGACGTTGTCGTCGCTTCGCACGATGACGTCGTTCGGCTTGGCCGTCGTCGGGATCAGCGTCCCGGCCTGTCCCGTCATCGGGTTGAAACGATTGATGCCGGTAGGGGCGCGCTGGATCGTGGCGATGATCTGGTTGTTGTTGTCGACCCCGAGGCCGTTCGACCCACTCGCGGCGATGAAGATCGTCGGCGTCGTCGACGGCGGCACCAGCTTCCAGATGCGCTCGGTCGGGCTCGAGGCGTTGTCGGAAAAGAACAGCGTCGAGAGGCTGCTGATCCAGACCGGGCCCTCGATGAACGCGAAGTAGTCTGGGCTCGGCGCGGAGATCATGTTGACCGTGCCCATCCCCGTCAGCGGGTTACTCGCGAACGGCCCCGCCGGGCAGTTGAACTTGGCGGCGCTGCCGTGCGGTGTGGTGCTGCCGCCGGTGCCCCCTGTGCCGGTCGCGCCGCCTGTGCCGGCCGTGCCGCCTGCGCTGCCTCCCGAGCCCGCGGTGCCGGTCGTGCCGCCCCGTCCTGCGGCGCCGCCCGCCGATCCCCCCGTGCCGCCGTTTGCGCCCGCGGTGCCCGTGCCTCCGGCCGTGCCGGTGGCGCCGGCCGAACCGCCGGTGCCGGCGGCGCCGGTCGTGCCGGCCGAACCGGTGGTCCCGGCGGCGCCCGCGACACTGCCACCCGTGCCCCCGGTGCCCGCCGCGCCGGTGGTTCCGGCCGCGCCGGTCGTGCCCGCCGCGCCCGACGTTCCGGCGCTGCCCGTCGAGCCGCCGCCGCTACCAGCCGAGCCGGTGCTGCCCGAACTCCCTCCGGCGCAGCCCTGCGTTGCGATCGCGAGCGCAGCCAAACCGGCGGCCAGCCCTAAGCGAAGAAGTTTCAAGCAGCCGAACTCTCGCCGACCGCGCCGCCGCCGTCAAGACGTGCGGTCGCGCAGGCGCGCCATCGAACGGTCGTGGAACGGGGCCAGCGCGTAGAACCCGACGGCGCCGCCGACGAGGCCGAACAGCATGTCCCACTGCGCGTCCCACGGATCGCCCTGCGAGCCGAGGAACGCCTGCCCGACGTCCCCCGCGAAGATGTACGTCGACACCCATTCGATCAGCTCGTAGCCGGCGGCGATCGCCATGACGATGCTCAGCACGATGAAGGTGAACCAGCCTCCCCGCCGCAGCGGCGTCACGCGCAGCAAGACTTCCTTGATGATGCAAACCGGAAAGAAGCCGAGCGCCAGGTGCCCGACCCGATCGTAGTGGTTGCGCGACAGGTGGAACGCGTCCTTCGCCCAGTTGCCGAGCGGCGTCTCCGCGTACGTGTAGTA